>Ga0335085_10004582_pt1 | contig 22815 bp, 23 predicted proteins | sample Lox_Sample_45_FD_206712 | JGI IMG/M metagenome (GOLD analysis project Ga0335085, IMG submission 206712) | Soil microbial communities from Loxahatchee National Wildlife Refuge, Florida, United States - Lox_Sample_4.5 | ecosystem: Environmental > Terrestrial > Soil > Wetlands | place: USA...
GAAGATCACGGAGGGGCGCAGCACGGTCCAGGCGAGTCCGCTCGCGCGCACGGCGTCCTCGGCGATGCCCTTGCTGCGGAGGAACCGGTGCGGACTCGCGCTCGAGGCGCCGTTCTGCGACATGTGTACGAAGCGCATCGCCCCCGCGGCGCGCGCCGCGGCGAGGAGCGCGACGGTCGCCTCGGCGTTCACGCGCTCGTACGTCGCGCTCCCGCGTTCGATGGCGATCGCGGCGAGGTGCAGCACGGCGTCGCAACCCCGGAGGGCGGCAGCGGTGGACGGCGCGTCGCGCAGATCGCCGAGCACGAGCTCGGCGCCGCTCCCCGCGAGGCGCGCCTCGGCGCGCGCGCGGTCGCGCACGAGCGCCCGCACGCGCCATCCCGCCGCCGCGAGCGCGCGGCAGGCGTGCGTTCCGACCAGGCCAGCCGCGCCGGTGACGAGCACCGTGCGCGCCGGCGCGCTCATGCGCCGGGGGGCCGGCCGCTGCGCACGATCCGCCAGAAGATCAGCGAGACGCCCAGCGTCAGGAAGAGGTGCATGAATCCCCAGCCCGGCCCGGCGAACGTCACGATCGCCCACGCCACGAGCATCACCGCCGCGAGCGGGTACGCGATCGTGTATAACACGCGCATCAGACGCATGGGAATCTCCGATTGACGCCTCGTGCGGCGCTCCCTATAATGGCCGTGGGATCATGCTTGGGGCGAAGAGACATCACTTTTTGAGCCAACAAGTCTCTCGGGTGGGTTCGATAATCTATCGCTGACGTCATGCCCTGTACCGGGGAAGGCGGAAGGCGTGGTGAGGACCTCAAACATTCGACGGGGCTTCAAAAAACCTCTTCGTTCCTCCTCAACGGACCCTGTCGCAAGATAGGGTCCGTTGTCCTTCTCACCCTGCCGCAAGATAAGGACCGTCGCTCATCGGGCGTGTGCGCGCCGCAGCAGGCGCCAGAACGCGCGCGGCGCCGCCGGCGGATTCCATGGCCACGTGACGACGAGCGCGAGCGCCCACGCGCTGTACGCGACCGCGGCGAGCGTGCGCCACGCCGGGAAGAGGAATTGCGCGAGCCAGAACGCGAACAGCAAGAGCGCGCTCCACCATTCGAACTTGAGGTCGAGGAGGAGGAGCACCGCGACCGTGCTCTGCAGCAGCGTGAGGAGGATCTCCGCGCGCTGTGCGCCGTCGAACGGGAGCGCCGCGGGGACGCCGCGTGAGAGCGAGAACGCCATCGGGATCATCGCCGCGAGCACGGTCCACTGGTTGATGTTGCTCGACATCATGTTCATCATCGCCATCGGCGCGCGCCCAGCGCGGCTCGCCCACGCGAACGCGCTCACCTTCTCGGGGAACTCGCTGATGAAGGGCGCCACCCACTGCACGAACACGAACTGGCTCACGCCCAACGTGGCCGCGAGCGCGAGCATCGACGTGAGGAACGGGTGCGCAGTGAAGTAGATGAGCGCGCCGCCCACCACGAACAGCGCCGCGATCGCGACGGCGCGCCACACGCCGGGCCGCGTGTACGCCCAGCGCGACACGGCCGGCGCCTCGTGCAAGCCCTCCTCGTGCTCGGGGGGCATCCGCCAGACGATGGCGAGATAGCCGACGTACATCGCGACGAGCACCGCCGCGTCGACGAGGCCGAGCGATCCCTTCCACCACACCCACACGAACCACGCCAGCGGCGGCACCGTGCCGAGCACCTCCACCGCGTGCTGGTCGTCGAGGCGGATCACGCGGAGGCGCGTGCCGTGGCGGCGCGCGCGCACCGCGGCCACCGCGTAGATCATCGGCCACCCGAGCCCCACGAGGAGGCGGATCGCGCCGGTGAAGTTCGCGATCGCGAGGTGCGACGTGCATCCCACCGGGGGCACCGCGACGAAGCACGTGGGGGCATCGTGCCCCGCGTGCCACGCGATCACCGCCTCCACGGCGAACTCCGGGAGCGTCTGCAGCCAGGCCAGGATCGCGAGCGCGAGCCCCTGCGAGACGAGGAACTGCGCCGCCTCCGCCCCCCACGCCACGAGGAAGGCGCTGAGGAGCATGCTCGGGAAGGTCCAGAGCGCCGACCAGGCGCTCACGGCGCCGCTGGACGCCGCCGCGACCGCCAGCTTGATTCTGGGAACTAAGGCGGGCACGGACGCGTTCCGTCTCGCGGAGGGAAGGAGTGCGACAAGCTATGCCGTGCCATCACGCGCCTCAAGCGGCGCGCGCGACGCGGCCTTCCGGACCCGATCATGACCCCTGAACGCACGAAGACGCCCGGCACGCGCGCCGCGAGCCGGGCCATCGGCGCCGAGGACGTTCCCGAGTCGCGCGCCATGTGGATGCACGATCTCGACCCCGCCCCCGAGCGCCATCCCGAGTTCGAGCAGCTCGTGCACCGCATGCTCGAGCTCCTCGGCGAGGACCCCGCGCGCGACGGACTCCTCAAGACGCCGCAGCGCGTGGCGAACTCGCTCACCTGGCTCACGCACGGCTACGATGTGGATGTGGCCGAGGTCGTGGGCGATGCGGTGTTCGAGGAGAGCAATTCGAGCATGGTGATGGTGCGCGACATCGAGCTCTACTCGCTGTGCGAGCACCATCTCCTGCCGTTCTTCGGCCGCGCGCACATCGCGTACATCCCCGACGGGCGCATCGTGGGACTGTCCAAGCTGCCGCGCATCGTGGACGTCTTCGCGCGCCGCCTGCAGGTGCAGGAGCGGCTCACGGAGCAGATCGCGCAGGCGGTGGAGGACGTGCTCAAGCCGCACGGCGTGGGCGTGGTCGTGGAGGCCTACCACCTGTGCATGATGATGCGCGGCGTGCAGAAGCAGAATTCGCAGACGGTCACCAGCGCGGTGCGCGGGCTCTTCCGGAGCGATCCGCGCACGCGCGAGGAGTTCCTCTCGCTCGCGCAGGGGAACGGGCTATCCCGCCACTGACCCCGCCGCTCGCCGGCCGCGCCGCGCTCGTGAGCGGCGCGTCGAGCGGCATCGGCCTCGCCATCGCCGCCGCGCTCGTCGAGAGCGGGGCGCGCGTGGCGCTCCTCGCGCGGCGCGCCGACCGGCTGGCCGCGCGCGCCGCCGAGCTCGGCGCCGCGGCGCTCGCCATCCCGTGCGACGTGACCGATGAAGGCGCGGTCGCGCGCGCCGTCGCGCGCGCGCGCGAGGCGTTCGGCGATGTCCCCGACGTCCTCGTGAACAACGCCGGCGTGTTCGCCCCGGCGCCGCTGGCGGAGATGCGCATCGCCGACTTCCGCGAGGCCCTCGACGTGAACCTCTTCGCTCCGTTCCTGTTGGTGCGGGCCGTGCTCCCGCGGATGCTCGAGCGGAAGTCGGGCCACGTCGTGACCATCGGCTCGACGGCGGACCGCTCCGCGTTTCCGGGGAGCGGCGCGTACGGCGCGAGCAAGACCGGCGCGCGCGCGATGCACGAGGTGCTGCGCAAGGAGATCCTCGGCACCGGGGTGCGCGTGACGCTCGTCTCGCCGGCGTCGGTGGCGACCCCGATCTGGGAAGGGGTGGATGCCGCGGTCGTGCGCACGCCGCCAGCGAGCGCGATGCTCGCCCCGGAGGATGTCGCGCGCGCGGTGGTGTACGCCGTGACGCAGGCGCCGCGCGTGAACGTGGACGAGCTGCGTCTCAGCCGCGCGTAGCGCGGTGTTCTCGGAGCTCGTCGAGTCGCTGCGCTGCGTGCGCTCGCACGAGCCCACCGGGCTCGTCGCGGTGTCGTTCGAGACGGTGGAGCGCGACATCGTGCGCGGCTCGCTGGGATGTCCGTCCTGCCGCGCGGAGTACCCGATCGTGGGGGCGGTCGCGGATCTCCGCGATGGCGCGGAGGGCCCCCCGCTCCCGCCCGCGAAGACGCGGCCGGAGACCGAGCTCGCGATCCGCGCGGGGGCGTTCCTCGGCCTCGAGGATCCGGGGGGCGTCGTGGTGCTGGCCGGCGCGTGGAGCGCGGCGGCCCCCGAGCTCGCGGGGATGGCGGAGGGGGTGAAGCTCCTCGCGCTGGACGCGGCGCCGGGCATCGCGAGCGGCGCCGGCGTCTCGCTCGCGCGGACCGCGGGCGCGGTGCCGGTCCGCGCGGGGAGCGCCCGCGGCATCGCGCTCGACGGCGCGCACGCGGGCGAGCGTTACCTCGCGAGCGCCGTGGACGCGCTCGCGCCGCGTGGCCGGCTCGTGGCCCCAGCGTCGTGCGCCGTGCCCGGCGGCATGAAGGAGCTTGCGCGCGACGCGCGCGACTGGGTGGCGGAGCGCCTTCCCGCCGCGACCGTGGTGCCGCTCACGCGCGCCGCGCGAGGCGCGCGCGATCAGCCCCCGGCGTCCGAGTCGTAGACCGAGTCGATCAGCGCCTTGTAGCGCCTGTCGACCACGCGGCGCTTCACCTTGAGCGTGGGGGTGAGCTCGCCGGAATCGATCGTGAAGTCGTTCGCGAGGAGGCCCACCTTCTTCGGCTGCTCGAAGTGCGCGAGCCCGCGCAGTCCCGCGATCGTCTCCGCTTCCATCTTCTCCTTGACCGCCGGGAGCGCGATGAGCGACGCGGCATCGGTGAACCCGAGCCCTCTCGACTTCGCCCAGGCGCCGAGCTGCTCGAAGTTCGGGACCACGAGGAGGATCGGGAACTTCCGCTTGTCGCCGATCATCACCGCCTGCAGCACGAACTTGTTCGTCTTCACTTGGTTCTCGATCGGCTGCGGCGCGATGTTCTTGCCCCCCGCGGTCACGATGATGTCCTTCTTGCGGTCGGTGATGCGCAGGTAGCTGTCCTCGAGCACGCCGATGTCGCCGGTGTGGAACCATCCGTCGGCGTCGATCGCCTCGCGCGTCGCCTCGGGTTTGTTGTAGTAGCCCTTCATGATGTGCGGGCCGCGCGAGAGGATCTCGCCGTCGTCGGCGATGCGCACTTGCACGCCGCCGATCGGCCGCCCCACGGTGCCGATGCGGTTGTGCTCGGGGGTGTTCACGGCGATCACGGGGGACGTCTCCGTGAGCCCGTACCCTTCGAGGATGAGCAGCCCCGCGGCGTAGAAGAACGAGTTGATCTCCGGCGCGAGGGGCGCCCCGCCCGACACGAAGTAGCGCATGCGTCCCCCCACGCGCTGGCGCAGCTTGGAGAAGACCAGCCGGTCGGCGAGGCCGTGCTGGAACCCCAGCCAGCCGCGCACCGTGCGCCCCGCCTGCATCTCCGCCGACCACCGCTCCCCGACCCCCTTCGCCCACAGGAAGATGCGGCGCTTCACCGCGCTCCCCGCCATCGCCGTCTCGAGCACGCGCGCGTAGATCTTCTCGTAGATGCGCGGCACCGACACGACGATCGTCGGACGCACCTCGCCGATGTTCTGGACGATCGTGTCGATCGACTCCACGTACGCGATCGACACGCCCACGTAGAACATCAGGTAATCGAACATCCGCTCGAGGATGTGCGAGAGCGGGAGGAACGAGAGCGACACGTCGTCGCTGCGGAACGGGATGATCTCGTGCACCGCCACCACGTTGCTCGTGATGTTCCCGTGCGAGAGCATCGCGCCCTTGGGCTCTCCCGTCGTCCCCGACGTGTAGATGAGCGTGGCGATGTCGTCCGGGCGCACGGAGAGCGCATCCGCCCGGTACTGGGCGAGGACCGTCGGGTTCTCGGTCGCCGCCCCCTTCGCCTCGAGCGCGGCCAGCGACAGCTCGACCCCCGGGAACGGGCCGCCGTCGAACGCGATCACGTGCTGCAGCGCCGGGAGATCGCCGCGCACCTGCGCGATCTTCTCCGCCTGGTGCGCGTTCGAGAGGAACATCGCGACCACCCCCGCGTCCTTGAGGATGTACGCGATCTGCTCCGCGGGGAGCGTCGGATACACGGGCACGTCGGTGATCCCGCTCGTGAGGCACGCGTAGTCGGCGATCGCCCACTCGGGCCGGTTCTCGGAGAGGAGCGCCACCTTGGCGCCGCGCGGCACGCCGATCGCCCGGAGGCCGAGCGCCGCGTGGCGCACGCGCTCGGCGATGGTGCGGTGCGCGATCGGCTGGTACGCGCCCGCCACCTTGATCTGCAGCGCGTTCGGGCGGTCGTGCTTCTCCACCGCGTCGAAGAACAGCTGGTTGAGCGTGCTGGGCGCCGCGCGCGTCTGGCCGGAGGTCGTCGAAGAGGAAGCCATGCCCTGCCTAGTGGATGTGCAGCCGGATGGTGAAGTGCAGCGGGCTCCCCGGGACCGGCACGTGCGTCGGCGAGTACGCGGTGACATCGATGCCCAGCGTGTCCGTGACGGTGTCCGTCAGGAACGTCGCGCGCAGCGAGAGCGTCGAGAGCCCGCCCGCCACCTGCGTCGTATCGATGAGCTGCGCCACGCCGGCCGCGTTCACGAGTTGCACCTTCGCGGGATCCGTGTTGTCGTGCGGCAACGGGTAGGTGAACGCGTACTGCAGCCGGTAGTGCGGCACCGAGTCGCTCGGCAAGTGCAGGAGCCGCACGCGGATCGGGAGCAGCGTGTCGCTCACCCCACGAGTGTAATCGAGCGGATAGGTCGCGCTGTCAAGGGGCACCAGGCTGTCGGGGTTCTCGACTACGAAGATCGTGTCGGGCACCGTCTGCAGCGCGCCGACCGCCGCGATCACGCGTGAGAACGTCACGACGCTCGTGATGTTGCCGAGCGTGTCGAGGAGGGTGTCGGCGGTCTTGAGTCCCACGGCCTGCCCGCTCACGGAGTCGACGCGCGTCATCTTGCGTCCGCTGATCGTGAAGTAGCGGATCGGCGCGGTGGGCACGGGCTCGCCGTGCGCGTTGAAGGCCACGGCGTACAGCGAGTCGATCGCGCCGGTGGTGTCGTGGATCGAGTCGCCGAGCACGATCGAGGGCAGCTGCATCGGCGCGAGCTGCAGCGAGAGCACCGCGTTGGGATCGTTGCTCACCTCGGAACAGGCGTAGCCGATGGCGAGCGCGGCGATCACGCCGGCCCGCATCGCGCGGGGCCGCCAACTCATCCGAGTCGCGGCGCGAGGAGCGTGGCGAGGTTCACGTACGCCTGCGCCGCCGGGTCCGAGGGATCGCGCAGCACCACGGGCTGCCCCGCCGCGAACGCCTCCATCGCGCCCGTGCTCCGCGGGATCGTGAGCTCCAGCACCATGTCGCGCGGGAGATGCTGCCGCGCGTACTCGGCCACCTTCGCGCTGATCGGGCTCTGCGCATCGTACATGGTCAGCACGATCCCATCGAACACGAGCCGCGCGTTGGCGGCGGCGATCTCCTGGATCCCGCGCAGGATCTGCGGCGTGGTCTGCAGCGCGAGCGGCTCACACTGCAAGGGTACCAACACGTGCTGGCTGAGTTCCAGCACGCGGTGCGCGATCGGGCCGAGACCGGGGGGCGTGTCCACGACCACCACGTCGCAGCGCTCGCGCGCGATCTGCAGCACCTCCTTGAGCGCGCCCCCTTCCTCCATGCGATGGTGGAACCGCGTGTGGTCCGACTCCGCGCTCACGGAGCCGGCGAGGATCACGCGCAGCCAGGGCAGGGCGGTGGGGAGGATGACCTCGCGGAGGGGCTTGGCCCCCGAGAGATAGTCGGAGATGCCGAACGGCGCGTGTCCGCGCCGGAGGCCGACGCCGAACCGCACCGCCCCCTGCGGATCCGTGTCCACCAGGAGCGTCTTCAGCCCGCGCCGCGCGAACGCGGCGGAGAGATTCACCGCCGTGGTCGTCTTCCCGACCCCCCCTTTCTGGCTGACGATCGCGAGGACGGGCCCCACGCGCTATTGCGGCTCCTGCATCGCATCGACGCCGGAGCCGCTCTGCAGGCGTTCGAGCGTCTGCTGTGCGTGCGCCACCCACTGCGCGGCCTCGTCCCCCTTGGGCGGGTGCTCGAGGAAGGCGCGCAGGTGCTGCGCCGTGCCGTCGGCGTCCCCGCGCTTCAACAGGATGAAGGCGAGCCCGTAGTGCGCGCCGGCGAGGTGCGGGTCGAGCTCGAGCGCGCGCTTGTAGTTGCGCATCGCCTCGTCCATGCGCCCGGTCTTGGTGCACGCGATCGCGAGATTCGTGGCGATCTTCGCGTCGTTCGGGAAATCGCGCATCGCGAGGCGGTACGAGGTGAGCGCCGCGTCGTAGTTGCCCTGTTTCTCGAGGGCGAGCGCTTCGCCGAGATAGTCCAGCCGCGGCGGCCGGGCGTTCCGGCCTGATCCTTTCCCGAAGAGGCGGCTCCACCAGGACATGGGACGAAGTTACCGGATCGTCGCACATCGAGCAACACGAGGGCGCGCGACGCTGTCCATCGCGCGCGCCGCGGGGTATGTTGTGCATCCCCTTCGCGGATGGATCCGTGGCGCCACGACCGAAGATGCTCGACAAGTCCCACGGCGTGATGGAGGTCGACTGGCCGCTGTTCGGCGAGCTCTCCCGCGCGCTCGCGCTCAAGGTCGCGCGCACGTACGATCCGGAGATCGTCATCGGCGTCGCGACCGCGGGGGTGGTGCCGGGCGCGGTGATCGCCGCGATCCTCGACCGCGAGTTCCATTCGATCGTGGTGAGCCGGCGGCTCCACTCCACCACCGTGCGCGCGACGCCCACGGTGTTCGGCGCGGTCCCTCCCGAGGTCCGCGACCGCCGCGTGCTCGTGGTGGACGAGACCTGCGACAGCGGCGACACGATGCGCCTCGCCGTGGCCGCGGTGGTGAACGCGGGCGCCCGCGACGTGCGCACCGCCGTCGGATTCCGCACGGGGGAGTACGCTCCCGATTACTCCGGCCTCGAGACGGAGAGCACGATCATCCTCCCCTGGGACCGCGAGGTACTCGTGAACGGCGAGCTCGTGCTCAAGCCGGAGTACCGCGCGCCGCGCGAGCGCTAGACGGTCTGCTGCGCCGCGTCCTGGTAGCTGACGCCGCGCTCCATCTCCTGGAAGATGAACTGCAGCACCTCGGCGTTGCCGAGTAGGAAGCGGCAGCGCTGGGCGCCCATCGAGCGGCACTCGACCTCGAGCACTGCGAGCGGCGCGCCGCTCAGTCGGCCGAAGAAATCGGCGAACATCCCCGTGGTGAAATGGCATCCCGGATGGTCGAGCGCATCGCTGGCGTCGGCCTCGTGCCAGTCGGTGGACTCGACCACCGCCACGGCGTCGCTGAGCGGATGCACGGCGATCGTCCCCCATCCGATCTGCTGGAAGAACATCGAGGCGCGGTGCTGGAACTCCTCGAGCTCGAGCTCCTCGGGGTTGGTCTTCCCCTGCAGGCGCAGCCACTCGCGGAAGCTCTCGAACACCGTGTCGCCGCCGGCGTAGCCCGCTTCCTGCAGGCACGCGGCCGCGGCGGGCCCCGCCTCGCGCAGCAACGCGCGCCGGAGCGCCGTGAGGGCGCTGCGGCTGATCGCCAGGAGCTCGTTGTCGGTGAGGTCGATGTGCTGGATCATGCCGTGTGTTTCGCCTTCCCCTTGGTGCGACGCAGCAGCTCGTCTTCGGTGATGGTCTCGATCCCCAGCGCGCGCGCCTTCTCCAATTTGCCGCCGGCATCCTCGCCGACGACGACGAAGCTCGTCGCCTTGCTCACCGACCCGGCCACGCGCCCGCCGTTCGCCTCCACGAGCGCCGTCGCCTCCGCGCGCGAGAGCCGCGAGAGCGTCCCAGTGATGACGACCGTCATGCCCGCGAGGGAACTCCCCGCGGCTTTCGGCGCGGGCTCGTCCATGCGCACCCCCGCGTCCGCGAGGCGGCGGATGAGCTTCTGCGCCGCCTTGCTCGCGAAGTAGGCCGCGACCGAGCGCGCGATCGTCTCGCCGATGCCGTGCACGGCGGCGATCTCCTCCTCGCCCGCCGCCATGAGGCGCTCCATCGTCACGAAGTGCCGGGCCAGGAGCTGCGCGGTGTTCTCGCCCACGTGCCGGATGCCCAGCGCGTTCAGGAGCCGGCTCAGCGGCTGCTCGCGCGACGCCGCGATCGCCCGCACGAGGGACTCCGCGCTCTTGTCGCCCAGGCGGTCGAGAGGGGCGAGCTGCCCGGCCTCGAGCGCGTAGAGATCGGCGAAGTCGCGCACGAGCCCCTCGCGCACCAACTGCTCCAATCGCGCGTAGGAGAGCCCGCGGATGTCCATCGCGCCGCGGCTCGTGAAGTGCACGAGCCCTTCGAGCTGGCGCCCCGGACACGCGACGTTCGGGCAGTAGACGGCCACCTCCTCCTCGTCGCGCTCCACCGCGGTGCCGCACACGGGACAGCGCTCGGGCATGCGCCACGCCCGCTCGCTCCCGTCGCGGCGCTCCGGCACGGGGCCGATCACCTGCGGGATCACCTCGCCGGCGCGCTTCACGAGCACCACGTCGCCGACGCGCAGGTCCTTCGCCTGGACGAGCTCCTCGTTGTGCAGCGTCGCGCGCTGCACGGTGGTGCCGCCGATCTCCACGGGCTCGAGCACCGCCCATGGGTTGAGCGAGCCGGTGCGCCCGACGTTCACCTCGATCGCGAGGAGCCGCGTCTCCGCGATGTCCGGCGCGAACTTGCGCGCGATCGCCCACCGCGGTTCGCGCCCGCCGATCGTGCCGAGCTCCTCCTGCCGCGCGAGCGAGTTCGCCTTCACCACCACGCCGTCGATCCCGAAGTTGAGCTCGGCGCGCAGCGTGCGCTCCACCTCCTGCGCGAAGGCGATCGCCTCCTCGAGCGACCGCACGTGGCGCCCGTGCCGCTCCACGGGGACCGACCACGCGCGGAGCGTCTCGAGCAGCTCCCACTGCGTGCGGAACGGGAGCTTCACGCCGGGGGGCGCCTCGGCCGCGTAGCCGAAGAACCGGAGCGGCCGCTTGGCCGTCTCCGCGGGATCCAGCTGCCGGAGCGAGCCCGCCGCCGAGTTGCGCGGGTTGGCGAACACGGGCTCCCCGGCCTTCACTCGTTCCGCGTTCAGCGCCTCGAACTTGTCGAAAGGGAGATAGCACTCTCCGCGAATCTCGACGCGCTCGGGGATGCGCTTCCCGGTGAGGCGGAGCGGGATGCCGCGCACGGTGCGCAGGTTCGCGGTGACGATCTCCCCTTGCTTGCCGTTGCCGCGAGTCGCCCCGGTCACGAGCACGGCGTCCTCGTACGTGAGGCTCACGGCGGCGCCGTCGATCTTGAGCTCGGCGGTGTAGCCGTCGGTGCGCGCGGCGCCGATCAGCTTGACGATGCGCTCCTCCCAGGCGCGCAGCTCGTCGTCGGTGAACGCGTTCGCGAGGGACAGCATGGGCACGAGGTGCTCGTGCTTCTGGAACTGGTTCGCGGGGGGCGCGCCCACGCGCTGCGTGGGGGAATCCGCGGTGCGGAGCTCGGGGTGCGCATCCTCCAGCTCCAGCAGCCGCCGGAAGAGCCGATCGTACTCGCGGTCGGAGATCTCCGGGCGGTCGAGCACGTAGTACTGGTGGGAGGCGCGCTCCAGCTGGCGCCGCAATTCCGCGGCCTCCGCGGCCAACTCCGGCACGGACGGGGACATGCGCCGGAAGATATCCTGCGCCCGGCGCGCGAGCGCTACCCTTTCGCTTCCTCCGAGATCACTTCGAGCGCGACGGAGGTGAGGCGCTCGAGCTCCTCATCGGCGTGCGTCGCGAGGAGGGTCTCCGCCCACATGTGGTCCTCGGAATTCGTGTAGCGCTCGATGAGGCGGCGGATGAACGCGAGGAGGGCGATCCGCTGCAGCTCGCCGGCGCGCTTGTCGCGCTGCGCGTCGGCCTCGTTCTTCACGAGCGCCTCGAAGCGGTGCGCGTTGCGGAGCGCGTTCGCGGTGAGCGACGCGATGACCTGGCAGAAGCGCACGTCGTGGTCGGAGAACGCCGCCGCGTCGCGCTCGGTGCGCAGGAAGATCGCGCCGATGGTGGTGCCCCTCCAGCGGATCGGCACCACGACGATGCTGCGCACGTTGCGGAGCGCGAGCATCACCTGCACGCCCTGGAACATCGGGTCGTTCGCGGCATCGGGGATGAACACCGTCTCGCCGCTCTGGAACGCGCGCTTGAGCTCGGGATAGCGGTCGAGGTCGACGATCACGTTGCTCAGCGACGGATCCTCGTACGTCGCCATGAGCCGCACGTCCGCGCTGTCCCCCGCGAGATAGATCGAGCAACGGTCGAGGCCGAACGTCTGGCCGAGCTTCTTGGCGATCGCCTGCAGGATCTCCACGAAGTGCAGCGACGCGGAGATGTCCGTCAGGATGTCCACCACCGCCACCAGATGCTCGCGCTCCCGCTCGAGCTCCGCGATGCGGGCCTCGAGGCGCGCGCGCTCGTCGATGCGCATCGGTTCCGCGGACGACGGCTGGAAGCGGGGTTGGCTCATGCGATGGGATCCTGGGAACGTCCACGGCGCCGCCGGCGACGGGAAGCCCCGGCGCGACGGCGAACGCCTTCTCGATGGTGGGACGCCCGCGCCCCGGACGAAGTCACGGGGCGCGGCGCGAGCGTCTACTTGAACTTCGCGAGCCAGGCTTGCGCTTCTTTCTTGTAGTTCGGGTCATTGTACTCGAGGTCCTTCCCCTTGACCACGAGCTCGAGCTGCTCCTTCGCGAGCGCCCGGTCGCCGCTCTTGTTCCGGTCGTAGTAGATCTCGCCGAGGTCAAGGTGATGCACGATCCGCTCCGGATCCAACTTCACCGCTTTCTGCATGTAGACCACCGCCGAGTCCCAGCTTGCCGCGTGGAACACCTCGCCGCCGAGGAAGTTCTCGGCGAAGAAGCGGGAGAGGCCGCTCAGGCGCATGATCTCCGCGTTCCAGCGCCCCATCACGTGCAGCGCCCCGGCGTTGGCGCTGTCGTACTTCAGCGAGGTGAGCGCGTCCTCGCGGATCTCCTTCGCGAACTTCACGCGCTCCTTCTTGCCGAGCGTGAGCGAGTTGCGCCCGATCGCGCGCGCGAGCACGAACCATCCGTTCGTGTCGTGCGGGTCCGCGGCCACCGCCTTGCGCCCGTAGTCCTCGCCCATCATGTAGAAGTTCTTCTGCGAGGTCTTCGACGTGTCGAACTCGCCGAGCGACACCGCCTCACGCGACGCCCTCCACAGCGCGGGATAGTACGTGGAATCCAGCGCGAGCGCGGCCTGGTAGTGCTTGAGCGCGGCGACGGCGTCGAGCGCGGCATCCGCCGAGTCCCCTTCGGCCACGTGCTGTTCGGGAGTCTGGGCCGCGGCGCGCACCGCGGGGCCCGAGGCGGCGGCGATCAGCGCGGCGATCGCCGCGAGGTGGCGCGTGAGCATGGAATCTCCGACATTGGGGTTCGCGTCGCGGCGCTCCTGCTGCGCGCCGCCGGCGCGGCGTCCAGAAGCTAGGATTACCCCGTACGGGGGTCAATGATCGTCACCGCCCTCATCGAACGGAAACGGGACGGCGGGCGTCTCACCGACGCCGAGTGGCGCGCGCTCGTGATGGCGTACGCCGCGAACGCGGTCCCCGATTACCAGATGGCGGCGATGCTCATGGCCGCGTTCGAGCGCGGCCTCGACCGCGGCGAGACCGCCGCGCTCACCGAGGCGATGCTCGCGAGCGGCGCGACGCTCGCGCGCGACGGCTCCGCGGCGAAGCGCGTGGACAAGCATTCCACCGGCGGCGTGGGCGACAAGGTGTCGCTCGTGCTCGCCCCGCTCGTCGCCTCGCTCGGCGTCGCCGTGCCGATGATCTCGGGGCGCGGCCTCGGCCACACCGGCGGCACGCTCGACAAGCTCGAAGCGATCCCCGGGTTCCGGACAGCGCTCACGCTCGCCGAGGCGCGCGACCAGATCGCGACGCTCGGCTGCGCGCTCCTCGGGCAGACGGAGGAGATCGCCCCCGCCGACCGCAAGATGTACGCGCTGCGCGATGCCACGGCGACGGTCGACAGCATCCCGCTCATCGCCGCGAGCATCATGAGCAAGAAGCTCGCCGAGTCGCTGAGCGGCCTGGTGCTCGACATCAAGCGCGGCTCGGGGAGCTTCCTCCCCGAGCTCGAGCGCGGCACCGAGCTCGCGCGCACCATGATCGCGCTCGGCGCGTCGCACGGATGCGAGGTGGTCGCGCTCCTCACGGCCATGGACCGTCCGCTCGGGCGCGCGTGCGGCGTGGCGCTCGAGACGGAAGAGGCGATCCTCGCGCTGAAGGGGGAGGGACCCACCGACCTGATGACGGTGACGTACGCGCTCGGCGCGGAGATGCTCGTGATGGGGGGCGTGGCGAAGGATGCCGACGCGGCACGCCGGCAGATGGAGATCGCGATCTCCACGGGGAAGGCCGCGGCGAAGTTCGCGGAGATCATCGAGGCGCAGGATGGGAATCCCGCGGTGGTGGACGATCCGGCGATCCTCCCGCAAGCGGAGGAGTGCGAGCTGTACGAGGCGCCGCGGCGCGGCTTCGTCGCGCAGATCGAGCCGCGCGCGGTGGGGAGGGGGATCACGGCCCTGGGCGGCGGCCGCACGCGGCTCGGCGACGCGATCGATGCGAGCGTCGGCTTCGTGATCACGGCGAAGCCGGGCGACTGGGTGGAGCGCGGCGAGCCGCTCGCGACGATCTTCGCGGCGGACCGCGCGGGCGTCGACGCGGGGCGGGCGGCGCTCGACGCGGCGATCGAGATCGCGGACGAAGCGGAGCCGCCGCTGCCCTTGATCTCACACCGGGTGACGGCGCGGGGGGTCGAGATCGTGGAGTGAGCCGCAACGGCGGTCAACGACAGTCAACGGCAGTCGCCCAAAGTCAAACGAAAAGTCGACCAAAGTGAACTCCCTTTGGTCGACTTTCGTCGACTGTCGTCGACTGTCGTCGACTGTCGTCGACTAGATGTCCAGATTCCTCACGAACTTCGCATTCGTCTCGATGAACAGCCGCCGCGGCTCGACTTCATCGCCCATGAGCACCTGGAAGATCCGGTCCGCTTCCACGGCGTCCTCGAGGTCCACCTTGAGCAGCGTGCGCGCCTCGGGGTCCATCGTGGTGCGCCAGAGCTGCTCGGGATTCATCTCGCCGAGGCCCTTGTAGCGCTGGATCACGACGTTGCTCGCCTCGCCGTTCCCGTTGCCGAGGCGCTTCACGAAACCGTCACGTTCGGATTCGTCGTAGGCGTAGAACTCATCCTTCCCCTTCGCCACGCGGTAGAGCGGCGGCTGCGCGATGTAGACGTACCCCGCGTCGATCAGCTCGCGCATCTGGCGGAAGAAGAACGTGAGGAGGAGCGTGCGGATGTGCGCGCCGTCCACGTCGGCGTCCGTCATGATGATGATCTTGTGGTAGCGCGCCTGGTCGATCTCGAAATCCTCCTTGATCCCGGCGCCGATCGCGGTGATGATCGTGCGGATCTCCTCGTTCGAGAGCACCTTGTCGATGCGCGCCTTCTCGACGTTGATGATCTTGCCGCGCAGCGGCAGGATCGCCTGGAACTCGCGCGCGCGTCCCTGCTTCGCGCTCCCGCCGGCCGAGTCCCCCTCCACGAGATAGATCTCGCACATCGCGGGGTCCGAGAGCGTGCAGTCGGCGAGCTTGCCGGGGAGGATCCCGCCGTCGAGCGAGCTCTTCTTGCGCGTGAGGTCGCGCGCCTTCCGCGCCGCTTCGCGCGCGCGCGCCGCCGACACCGCCTTCTCCACCACGATGTTCGCCGAGCGCGGATGCTCCTCGAGGTACGCGCCGAGGAACTCGTTCACCACCGTCTTGACCGCGCCCTCCACCTCCGAATTGCCTAGCCGCGTCTTGGTCTGCCCCTCGAACTGCGGCTCCCGCACCTTCACCGAGAGCACCGCGGTGAGTCCCTCGCGCACGTCGTCGCCGGTGAGCGAGAAGTCCGCCTTCTTGAGGAAGCCCCCCTTGTTCGCGTACTGGTTGATCACGCGCGTGAGCGCGCTCTTGAAACCGGTGAGATGCGTCCCCCCCTCGTGCGTGTTGATGTTGTTCACGAACGAGAAGACGTTCTCGTTGTACTCCGCGTTGTACTGCAGCGCGAGCTCGATCGCGACGTCGTCCTTCTCCGTCTCGATGTAGATCACGTCGGGGTGCAGCGGCTTGCGGTTCGCGTTGAGGTGCGCGACGAACTCCTTCAAGCCCCCCTTCGCGTGGAAGGTCTCCGTCTGCGGCTCCTTCCCGCGCTCGTCGGTGAGCGTGATCGTAAGCCCCTTGTTCAGGAACGACAACTCGCGAAGCCGGGCGGCGAGCGTGTCGAGGTTGTACTCGAGCATCGTGAAGATCGTGTGGTCGGGCTTGAACCACACCTTCGTCCCCGTCTCGTTCTTCGGCACCGCGCGCAGCGACTTGAGCTTCGTGGTCGTGATGCCGCGCTCGAAGTCCATGTAGTGCTCGTGCCCGCCGCGCTTCACCCACACCTTGAGCGATTCGCTGAGCGCGTTCACGACGCTCACGCCCACGCCGTGCAGGCCGCCGCTCACCTTGTAGCTCGACTTGTCGAACTTGCCCCCCGCGTGCAGCACGGTGAGCGCGAGCTCGACGCCCGGGATCTTCTCCGTGGGATGGATGTCCACGGGGATCCCGCGGCCATCGTCCACCACCGTCACGGAGTTGTCGGCGTGGACGGTGACGTCGACGCGCTCCGCGTACCCCGCGAGCGCCTCATCGATCGAGTTGTCGACTACCTCGTAGACCAAGTGATGCAGCCCGCGCTCCGACGTGGAGCCGATGTACATCCCGGGCCGCTTCCGCACCGCCTCCAGTCCCTTCAGGACCTGGATCTGCCCGGCATCGTATTGCGTGGACTTGCTCGCTGGCTTGGCCATTTCACCCTGGAAAATCGAGGGAAATCGGCGCCCGAAGATGCGCCGAAGGTCCGTACCGTGGGAATCCTTCGTAATCTAACCTAAGATCTTGCCGATTCAACGGGTTAGCGCATCAGCTGCCAATGGATCCGCGCGATGCGCGCGCGCCCCGTCCGGGCGTTGAGCGCCTTCATCAGTTGCGGCTCCATCAGACTCAGCTCGCTCATCCACGCGTTCGTGCGCACGGCGACGAACAACGTCCCGTCGCGCGCGATGTGATGCGGCTCCGTGACCGCCGCGATCTGCTTCCCCACGAGCGCTGGCCACTCGGGGATCACCTGCGCCTGCTCCACGCGATCGGCCAATCCCGCGGCGCCGAGGACGTGCTTGAGCGTGTCGCCGATGCGCTGCGGCTTCCCCTTCCGTTGGGTCATGCGACGGCCTGCGCGAGGGCGCCGTCGCGCACGCGCCAGCGCTCGAGGCGCGTCATGCCGGGCGGGATGTCGCTCTCGCGCGGCACGGCGAGCACGGTCTGGCCGCGTCCCTCCGCGCCGAGGAGCTCCAGGATGCGCCCGGCCCGCCGCGCGTCGAGCTCGGCGAAGGGATCGTCGAGGAGCACGAGGGGCTCGCTCGCGTCCGCCGCGCGCAGCGTCGCGCTCTCGAGCAGACGCAGCACGATCGCCGCCGTGCGATGCTGGCCGGCTGAGCCGAAGGCGCGCAGCTCGCGCGCCGCCAACGTCAGCGTGAGATCATCGCGATGCGGGCCTTCCGTGGTGAGCCCGCGGCGCGCGTCGAGCGCGCGCGTGCGCTCGAGCGCCGCGCGCAGCTCGGCGGCCTCGTCCGCGCCGGCGCTCGGGCACGCGTAGCGCATCGACGCCGCGCCGCGCTCGCCGATCGCCTCGCACAGCGCCGCGTAGCGCACCGCGTGCGCCTCCACCCACGCCCGCCGCGCGCGGCGCAGCACCGCGCCGTGCACCGCCAGCGCCTCGTCCCACGCGGCGGCGCGCGCCTCCACCGGCGCGCCGGCGCGCGGCGAGCGCAAGGCCGCGTTCCGCTGCGCGAGCGCCGCGCGATACTGCGTGAGCGCGGCCAGGTACGGCGCCGACGTGAGCGCCAGCGTCACGTCGAGGAATCGCCGCCGGCGCTCGGGGGCGCCGGCCACGATGTCGGCGTCCGCGGGCGAGAACATCACCGCGGGGAACGCGCCGAGCGCGCCGGCCAATCGCGGGACCTCGGCGCCGTCGATCGTGACGCGCTTGCGCCGCGTGGCGGCGTCGAACCCCACGGCCACGGTGCGCGCGCGCGCCCCCTCGAGCTCGGCGTCCAGGTGGAATCCCATCTCGCCGAACGCCACGAGGTCCGCGTCGCGCGCGCCGCGCACGGAGCGGAGCAGCCGCAGGTAGTAGATCGCCTCGAGGAAGTTCGTCTTCCCGTGGCCGTTGTCGCCGATCACCACGAGTCCGTCGGGGGGCGGCGCGATCGTCACGCGCCGCAGGTTCCGGAAGTCGCGGATGGCGAGGCGATGGAGCCACGCGCTGCGGTGCGGCGACTCCGCCGCGCGTGGCGCGCCGCTCACTGGCCCGTGAACTTCGGCTGGCGCTTCTCGAGGAACGCCCGCATCCCCTCGCGCATGTCGTCGGTGGACGCGAGGAGGCCGAAGTGCTCCGCTTCGAGCCGGAGCCCCGCCTCGAGCGAGACCTCGAGGCCGCGGTTCACCGCATCGATGCAGAGCGCCACCGCGAGCGGGCCGCGCGCGAGGATCTGGCGCAGCATCGCTTCGGCCGTCGCGAGGAGCTCATCGGGAGCGGTCACCTTGTTCACGAGTCCGATGCGGAACGCTTCCTGCGCGTCGATCCGCTCCCCCGTCAGGATGAGCTGCAGCGCGCGCCCCTTCCCGACGAGCCGCGGGAGCCGCTGCGTGCCGCCGTAGCCGGGTCCGATGCCCAGCGTCACTTCCGGGAGCGCGAACTGCGCATGCTCCGACGCGATGCGGATGTGGCACGCCATCGCGAGCTCGCACCCGCCGCCGAGCGCGAATCCGTTCACGGCAGCGATCACCGCCTTGGGCGAGCGCTCGATGCGCGAGAGCGCCGCCTGCCCGCGCAGCGCGCGGGCGCGCCCGTCGAACGGTCCCTGCGTCGCGAGCTCGGCGATGTCCGCGCCGGCCACGAAGGCGCGCGTCCCGGCGCCGGTGAGGATCGCGCCGCCGATGTCGTCGCGCGCGAGCACGCTGCCGATCGCGGCATCCAGCTCCGCGACCGTCGCATCGTTCAGCGCGTTGAGCTTGTCGGGGCGATTGATGGTGATGGTCGCGATGCGGTCCTGCACCGCGAAGCCGAGCGTGCGGAATTCCATGGGGAGAATCTAACGGTCGCGTCGGGCCTCCGCTCCCGGTACTATAGAGTCGTGCGCTCCACTCCGTGCATCCTCGCGATCGACGAAGGCACCACGGGCGTCACCGCGCTCATGGTCGCGGCGGATGGCTCCATCGCCGGCCGCGGCTACCGCGAGATCGCGCAGCACTTCCCGCGCCCCGGTTGGGTGGAGCACGATCCGATGGACATCCTCGATCGCTCCCTCGAGGCCGCGCGCGAGGCGGTGGCGCACGCGGCGCGGCCGCCGGTGGCGATCGGCATCACGAACCAGCGCGAAACCGTCGTGCTCTGGGACCGCGCGAGCGGCACGCCGGTGGCCAACGCGATCGTGTGGCAGGACCGGCGCACCGCGGCGCGCTGCGCGGAGCTCGCTCCCAAGGGGGCGGAGATCTCCGCGCGCACGGGGCTGGTGCTCGATCCCTACTTCTCCGCGACGAAACTCGAGTGGCTGCTGCGGCAGCGCGACGTGGGCGAGCGCGCGGCGCGCGGCGAGCTCGCGTTCGGCACGGTCGACGCGTGGCTCCTGTGGAAGCTCACCGGCGGCAAGACGCACGCCACCGACCACACCAACGCATCGCGCACGATGCTGTACGACATCGGCGCGCGCGCGTGGAGCCCGGAGCTCTGCGCGCTCTTCGGCGTCCCCGCGTCGCTGCTGCCGGAGGTCCGCGCGTCGGCGGGCGACTTCGGAGCGGCCGATGGCGCGCTGCTCGGCGCGCCGGGGCGCATCCCGATCCGCGGCGTCGCGGGCGATCAACAGGCCGCGCTGTTCGGCCAAGGATGCTGGCGCGCGGGCGAAGGGAAGAACACCTACGGAACGGGCGCCTTCCTCCTGTTGAACACGGGGAACACGCGTCCCGACTCGCGGGGCCTGCTCGCGACGATCGCGTGCGACGCGTCCGGGGCGCCGGCGTTCGCGCTCGAAGCCTCGATCTTCATCGCCGGCGCGGCGGTGCAGTGGCTGCGCGACGGCCTCGGCATCGTCGGCAAAGCGAGCGAGACGGAAGCGATGGCGCGCTCGCTCGATTCCAACGACGGCGTCTACTTCGTCCCCGCGCTGGTGGGCCTCGGCGCGCCGCACTGGGAGCCCGGGGCGCGCGGCACGATCGTAGGCCTCACGCGCGGCACCACGCGCGCGCACCTCGTGCGTGCCGCGCTCGAGGCGATGGCGTTCGGCACCGCGGACGTGGTCGGCGTGATGCAGGAGCGCAGCGGCGTGCCGTTCCGGATGCTGCGCGTGGATGGCGGCGTCGCGGCGAACGCGTGGCTCATGCAATTCCAAGCGGACGTGCTCGGCGTGCCGGTGGAGCGCCCCGACATCGTGGAGACGACGGGACTCGGCGCCGCGGGACTGGCGGGGATCGCGGCCGGGGTGTGGCCGGACGCGAACGCCTTCCTCGCGACGCGGCGCTTCGAGCGGTTCGAGCCGGCCGCGCGCTCGGACGCGGCCGGCGATGCGCGCGCGGGATGGGCGCGCGCGGTGCGAGCGACGCTGGCGTGGGCGCGGGATCGCGGAACGTGACATTCGACCGTGACGCGGGAGGCGGTGTTCGCGTCGTTCTCCGGCGCTCCACGCCGCGGTGGGCGAGGCGCCGGCCGGCCCCCAGGCCGTCCACTCGAACCCGGAACGCACTCGCATGGCCGAACCCTCTCGCAGGCCCGCCACGCCGAAGCCGGAGCCGATCACCGATCGTCGCAGCGGCGGCGACCGCCGCGCGAACGAGGCGCTGCGATCGCTCGTGGGTGAGATGCTGGAGCGCGTGCGCGCCCTCAGCCGGCGCACCACCGCATGGAGTCCCGAGGAGCGCGCGCAGGCCGAGGCCGAGCTCGAGTCGATCATGGCGAGCGTGCGCCGCGAGGCCACGCGCTCGCGCGAGAAGGACTAGCGCCCTCTTCGCCGGCGGCGCGCGGTCGTGAGCGCCGTCGGAGAGCTCGCGCTGTGGGCGGCGCTCGTGTGCGCCGCCTGGGGAGTCGCCTCGGGCGTGCTGGCGTGGCGCCGCCGGGGCGCCGGGTTCGCCGAGAGCGCCGCCCGCGCCGCGGTCGCCTGCGCCGTGCTCCTCGTCATCGCGCTCGCAGGGCTCGCCGCGATGCTGCTCGCCCCCGACATGGGTTACGCGTACGCGGCCAGCTCCACCAGCGCCGCGCTCCCGCGCGCGTACCGCCTCGCGGCGCTCCTGAGTCGCGCGGCCGGATCGGTGCTCGCGTTCGCGGCGCTCACCGCGGTCATCGCGTCGCTCGCGCCCCGCTCGGTGCGGGCGCTCCCGCGCGCGAGCGTCGCCAGCGCGACGATCCTGTTCGCGGCGATCGCGCTCGATCTCGCGATCGGATCGCCGTTCGCGCGCGCGTCCGTGGCCGCCGCCGATGGCGCCGGACTCGATCCGGCGTGGCATCTCCCGTGGACCATCATCGCGCGCGTGGCGCTCATCGTCTTCGCTGTGGCGATCGCGATCGCCAAGGTGCGCGCGTTCGCGGGCGCGAGCTGGCGGCGGGTGTCGTACGCGCCGGCGGCGCTCGGGGCGATCGCGCTCGTGTGCGCGGCACGCCGCGCGCTGGCGGGCCCGCCGTGGGGGGCGCCCGAATGGACCGCGCTCGTCGTGTGGATCGCGACGGTGGCGTTCGCGCAGCCGTGGAAGCGGCCCGCGCGGGCGCTCGCGCTCGCGAGCGCGGTGGCGGCGGCCGTCGCGCTCGCCGGCACCTGGATGTCCGTCGCGCGTCCGCTCCTCCTGGCGGACGGCGTGCCGCTCACCGCGCGCGATCCCCTCGGCGCCACATGGACCTTCGTCAGCGACGGCCGCTCCATCTACACGCAGCTCGATCGCCGCGTGCTCGCCCTGTTCATCGAGACCGGCCTGCGCGCCGGGGCGCGCCCCGAGTGGCGCATCTATGTGGATGCGTTCGGCGACACGCGCGCAGAGTCGCCCGTGGATGCCGTGATCGCGGGCGCGGGGACGTACACGACGCTCGGCCTCCTCGCGCCGCCGGGCGCGGGATCCGCATCCGTGCGCGTGCGCTGGGTGCCGTTCTTCGCCTGCTGGTGGCTCGCGGCCGCGCTCTACTGCGCGGCGACCATCGCGAGCGCGCGCCGCCCGGAGGCGACGTGACGGCCATCGTGGCCGGCTACGCCATCGCGCTCGCGCTCACGGCGTGGGTGCTCCTCCCGCTGATCCCGCGCGGAAAACGCGCGCGCGTCCGGACCTGTCCGAACTGTGGTCCGCGCCCCGAGGGGGACGCGCGCTTCTGCTCGAACTGCGGCGCCGAGCTCGGCGCTTAGGACAGCTCGGTGGCCTCGAGGCGCCGCAACGCGACGCCGAGCGGGACGAACGTGGTGAGCAGGCACGCGATCGCGGCGAGCCCGAACCCCCAGTAGAACGCGGGCTCGCGCGGATCCACGCTCTTGTTGGCGGCATGCGCCGTGAGGAAGATCAGCACCGGCCGCGCCTCGAGCACCACCACGGCCACCACGAGCAGCCCCGAGACGATCATGAACACGAGCCCGCCGAACGAGGTCGGGATCTGCGCGGCGTTCTCCGTCTCGTACTGCGGGAAGACGGTCCCGAGTCCGAGCGCGAGGCCGGCCACCGCGAAGGTCATGAAGGTGATCGTGAAGATCGACGTCACGAAGATGAATTCCGACACCTGCAGCAGCGCATCGGTCACGCCCACGATCGCGAGTGCGAGCACCAGGAGCGGCACCGTCCCCGTCCAGAACTTCGCCCACAGCAGTTGGCGCATGGGGAGCGGACTCGACTTGAGGAGCCAGAGCGTGCGCCCCTCCATGCTCACGGCCGGGAAGATGAATCGCGCGGCCACGCTGG
>Ga0335085_10004584_pt1 | contig 22806 bp, 16 predicted proteins | sample Lox_Sample_45_FD_206712 | JGI IMG/M metagenome (GOLD analysis project Ga0335085, IMG submission 206712) | Soil microbial communities from Loxahatchee National Wildlife Refuge, Florida, United States - Lox_Sample_4.5 | ecosystem: Environmental > Terrestrial > Soil > Wetlands | place: USA...
TTCACCGCAGTGGCGGTGCTCACCCTCGCGCTCGGCATCGGCACCTGCACCGCGATGTTCAGCCTCGTCGACGCGGTGCTGCTGCGGCCCCTGCCAATCCGGGAACCCGGCCGGCTCGTCTGGATCGAGAACATCTTTGGCGGCGGCATGTCGGGCCGCACCACCCGCGTCGATGTCTTTAATGGCTGGCGCGAGCACAGCCAGTCTTTCGAGTCCCTGGCCGCCTATTACGCCTTCTCCGATTACGGTCGCCTCACGCTCTCCGGCGCCGGCGATCCGGAGCGGCTGCGCTACGTGGGCGTCTCCGATAATTTCCTCCCGACGCTCGGCATCACGCCGCTGCTCGGCCGCAGCTTCACCGCCGAGGAGTGCCAGTGGCAGGGACCCGGCGCAGTCATTCTGAGCTATAGCTTCTGGCAGCGCCGCTTCGCCGGCGATCCGGCCGTCATCGGCCGGGTGCTCACCCTCAACCAGACGCCGACCACGATCGTCGGCGTGCTCCCGCGCCGCTTCGACTTCGCCGCCATCTTCACGCCGGGCAACGAGGTGGACGTCATCACGCCGTTCCCCCTGACGCCGGAGACCGCCCGGTGGGGCAACACCCTGTTCGGCATCGGCCGCCTTAAACCCGGGGTCACGGTCGCGCAGGCCCAGGCGGAGCTCCAGATCATCAGCGAGCGGCTGCGCGCCACCACCGTGCCAAACGGCGGGCATTTCGGAGCCTTCGTTTCCCTCCTCGACGACGCCCTGCGCGGCCGGTTCCGCCGTGCCTTCTTCATCCTGGCCGGTGCCGTGGCCTGCGTCCTCGCGATTGCCTGCGTGAACCTGTCCAACCTGCTGCTCGCCCGCATCAACGGCCGCCGGCAGGAGTTCGCCGTGCGCGTCGCCCTCGGCGCGCGCCGTCGTCATCTCGTGCGGCAGGCGCTCACCGAAAGCCTGCTGCTCGCCGCCGCCGGCGCGCTCGCCGGCGTGCCGCTCGCCGTCGGCGCCACCCGGGCGCTGGCGCGCCTGGCCACGTTTGGCGTGCCGCTGCTGCAAACCGCCACGGTCAACCTGCTTGCCCTGGGGGTCGCGCTCGGGCTCGTGACCCTGGCCGGCCTCGCCTGCGGGCTGCTGCCGGCGTGCCACCTCGCGCTCGGGCCGGGCTGTCGCCTGCTGCCCACCGCCACCCACCAACGCACCGCCGGGCGTGCGTCGGCCCTGGCCCGCGACGCCCTCGTGGTGGCCGAGGTTGCGCTGGCCGGAATCCTGCTGGTCGGCGCGGGCCTGCTGCTGCGCAGCTTCAGCTCCCTGCTGCAGGTGAACCTCGGCTTTCAACCCCGGCGCGCAATGGCGTGGCGGGTCGATCCCCCGCGGCCGTTCACCGACGTGGCGGAGGGCGCCCGTTATCTCGATGGCCTCGTGGAGCGCGTCGCCGCGCTGCCCGGCGTCGAGGCGGTCGGCCTCAGCGACACGCTGCCGCTCGGTCGCAACCGCACGTGGGGCGCGGGCGCCCTGGGGGTCGACTATCCGCCGGGCCAGTACCCGATCGCCTATCCGCGGATCGTCGACCGCGGTTACTTGCAGGCGATGCAGATTCCGCTGGTCGCGGGCCGGTACTTCGACGCCCGCGACGACGTCCCGGGCGCCGGGGCGGCCATCATCAACGAGAACCTCGCCCGCCAGCTCTGGCCCGGCCGCGACCCCATCGGCCAGAAGCTCGCCCAGAACGGGGGCACCACGGTGATCGGGGTGGTCGGCAACGTGCGGCACAGCTCGCTCGAGGAGGTGGCCGGCAACGAGATGTATTTCGATTTTCACCAGGGGGAATGGAATGCGATGGAGATGGTGGTGCGGAGCTCGCGTCCACCCGCGGCGCTCGCGCCCGACGTGCGCGCCGCGCTGGCCGCCTACGATCCGAGTCTGCCGACCGGCGAGTACTACGAACTGGAGGGCTTGATCGACCGCGCCGTTGCTCCTCGCCGGCTCATCACCCGTTTGCTCGGCTTCTTCTCCGTCCTTGCGCTGACGCTGGCGGGGACCGGCCTCTACGGGGTGATCGCCTACTCCGTCACCCAGCGCACCCCGGAGATCGGAATCCGCATGGCGCTGGGCGCCCAGCGCGCCGACGTGCTGCGCCTCGTTCTCCGCGGCGGACTCGGGCTGGTCGCGGTCGGCGTGGCGGCCGGGCTGGCGGGCGCGTTCGCCCTCACCCGGCTGCTGCAAAGCCTGCTCTTCGGCGTGACGGCGCACGACCCGCTGGTGTACGCCGGCATCGCCACGCTCCTCTTTGCCGCCGCAGTCGCGGCCAGCCTCCTCCCCGCCCTTCGCGCCACGCGAGTGGACCCGCTGGTGGCCCTGCGGGCGGAATGAGGCGCGCGGCGTCAGCGCTGAGCTCTAAGCCCTTGGCAATAGGCGGCCGGCTTCAAGGCTTAGGTGGGAGGTTGAAGTTGGGGTCTGCAGAGTCCAGCCGTCCGAATCGACCTCGACCTAAACCTCAATCCTCAACCCATCGCTGGGCACCGTCCGCTTCACGCTTACCGCTCATCACTCGAAGCCGTCCCGGTGCCGCAGATTTCTGCGTCTTTGCGGACTGGTCCGGTGTTCTGGAGCCAACACCGGCCGTTTTGTCCCAGATTCGCACGCCCATGGAAACCCTCCTGCGGGATCTCCGCTTCTCCCTCCGTCTGCTCGTCAAAACCCCGGGCTTCACCGCGGCCGCCATCGCCGTGCTCGCCCTCGGCATCGGCGCGAACACCGCCATCTTCAGCATCGTGCGCGAGCTGGTCTTCAGCCCGCGCCCTTTCCCCGACGCGGCGCAGGTCGTCCAGCTCTACACCCAGGACAAGAAGGATCCGCAGCGCTTCCGCCAGTTTTCCTACCCGACCTACCGGGATCTCTGTGAGCAGAACACGGTCTTCTCCGGCCTGCTCGCCCACAATGTGGCCATCGTCGGTGTCGGCGAGGGCGAGGGCTCACGCCGCACCTTCGCCGCCATCGTCAGCGCGAACTACTTCCGCACGCTCGGCGTGCCGCTGGCGCAGGGCCGCGACTTTCTCCCCGCCGAGGAGAAGCCCGGCAGCGCCGTGCCCGTGGTCATCGCCAGCCATTTCTATTGGGAAAAAACCGGCCGCGATCCGCAGCTCATCGGCAAGACCATCCGCGTCAACGAGCGCCCGTTCACTGTCGTCGGCATCGCGCCGGACCGCTTCACGGGCACGATGATGCTCATCGGGCCGGAGCTCTATTTTCCCCTCGGCGATTTCGACGTCCTCACCAACGACTTTTCTTCGGAGTCCAAGCGCACCCTCGACCGCCGCGACGCCTACAACCTGTTCCTCGTCGGCCGCCTCAAGGATGGCGTGACGCCCGCCGGGGCCGACGCGGCCCTCAAAACCCTCGCCGCCAATCTCGAGCAGGCGCTGCCGGTCGAGCAAAAGGACCAGACCTTCATCGCCCGCCCGCTGCCCCGCCTGAGCACCAGCACCAATCCCACGGGCGAGAACGACCTGGCGCTCCTCGGCACCCTCTTGCTCAGCATGGCGGGGATCGTGCTCCTCATCGCCAGCCTCAATCTCGCCACCATGCTGCTCGCCCGCGGCGCGGCGCGGCGCAAGGAGATCGCCATCCGCCTGGCCCTCGGCGGCGGGCGCCTCCGCCTCATCCGCCAGCTCCTGACTGAGGGCTTCGTGCTGGCCCTGGCCGGCGGTGGCGCCGGCTTCCTGCTCGGCTTCTGGTCCTCGCGCATCCTGGCCGGCTCCTTGAGCGCGCACATGCCCGTCGCGATCTCCATCCGCGGCGGCACGGATCCCGCCGTCTTCGCGGCCACGCTCGGCTTTTGCGCCCTTGCCACGCTGTTCTTCGCCCTCGGCCCGGCACTCAAGCTCACGCGCCTCGACGTGCTGCCCGATCTCAAGGCGCAGGCGGGCGAGGATGCCGCCCCGCGCCGCCGTCGCTGGCTGCCGCGCCATCCGCTGGTTGTGGCGCAAATCGCGCTGTCGCTGGGCCTGCTCACCGCCGCCGGCCTCTTCATCCGCGGCGCCCTCAAGGCTGGCAGCGTCGAGACCGGGTTCAAGGCGGACGACACCATTCTCGTCGAGGTCGACGCCAGCCTCGGCGGTTACGACCAGACCCGCAGCCTCCAGTTCTATCGCGCCGCCATCGACCGGCTGGCCGCCCTCCCCGGGGTGCAGGCCGCGGGCATCGGCTCCATCGTGCCCTTCGGCTTCATGACCATCAACCGGCCCGTGCAGCGCGCCGGCGTGAAGACCTCCCCCGACGCCCACCCGGCCACCGCGGCCGAGGGCCTCGCCTTCAACGTCCGTTGGAACAGCATCGGCGCGGATTATTTCGCCGCCATGGGCCTGCCGCTGCTCCGTGGCCGGCCGTTCACCGCGGTCGAGGCGGAGACGCCTGATTCGCCGCCGGTCGCCATCGTCGACGAGGTCCTCGCCCGCAAGCTCTGGCCCGAGGGCGATGCGCTCGGCCAGCGCATCCAATGGGCCGAGCCCGACGCGCCGAAGGCCCAGGGTGGCGGCAGCGGCACCATGGGCGCCAGCGACGACATCGCCAAACGGGCGAGCGACGCCAAGTCGCTCGAGATCGTGGGCATCGTGCCTACCACGCGCTGGGAGCTGTTCGGGCCGGCGGATGGCGGCCAGATCTACGTGCCGTTCGCGCAGGGGTTCCAGAGCAACACCTTCTTCCATGTGCGCACCGCGCCGCGCGCGCGCAGCGGCGACGCCGCGCTCTTCGACGTCATCCGCCGCGAGATCCGCACCGCCGCACCCGGCGTTCCGGTATTCACGGTGAAAAGCTTCCGCCAGCACGTCGACACCAACGCGCAGCTTTGGATCGTCCGCGTCGGCGCGGCCATGTTCTCCGTGTTCGGCGGCCTCGCCCTGATCCTCGCCGTGGTCGGCGTCTACGGGATCAAGGCCTACGCCGTGGCGCGCCGCACACGCGAGATCGGCATCCGCATGGCGCTCGGTGCCGAACCCGGCGCCGTGCTCCGCCTGATCCTCCGCGAAGGTCTGGTCATGACCCTCAGCGGCGCGGCCCTGGGGTTCCTGCTCGCGCTCGGCATCGGCCGGGCCTTCAGCGGCCTCCTCTACCAGATCAGCCCGGTGGATCCCGTCGCCTTCACCGCCGCCCCCGCCGTCCTCATCGGCACGGCCCTGTTCGCCTGCTGGCTCCCGGCGCGGCGGGCCAGCCGCGTGAATCCCCTCGTCGCCCTCCGCACCGAATGAACCGCCGCCACGCCCAAGCTCCGTGAGCGGAGGCGGGCGAGTCGCGTGAATCCGATGGTGGCGTCGCGACCGGAATAGGCAGCGGACGCCGCCGGTTCAGGTTGAAGGCTTAGGTTCGATGACTCGACCTTTCGGCTTCACCTCAACCTCAACCTAAACCTCAACCGAGCGGCCTGACCCTGCCGGCGCGGGTTTGACGGGACTGCCGCGGCGCGACACGCTGTCGCGTCGTGCGCCTCAGAATCTTCGCTTGTTTGCTGCTGGTTGTTCCTGCGGTCGGCCTCGCGGCGGAGCCGAATCCGGTGACACCGGCGATCAACCAGCTCGGCCTCGAACTCTTGCGCGCCGAGGCTTCGGCCGGCCGATCCGGCAACCGCCTGCTGTCGCCCTACTCCATCGCGTCCGCCCTAGCGATGGCGTACACCGGCGCCGAGGGCCGCACGCGCCAGGAGATGCGGCGGGTGCTGGGCCTGCCGCGCGACGACGCGGCCGTCCTCGACGGATTTGCGGCGCTCGCCGGCGAACTTCGCGAACTCCAGGCCGCCTCCCGCCGTGAAGCAGAACGGGTCCGCGCCGACGGCGCCACCGAGGAGGCCATCGAGATCAGCGTGGCGAACCGCCTCTTTGCGCAAAGCGGTTTCGCCTTCCGGCCCGCGTTCACCGCGGCCTTGCGCGAGCGGTTTGGCGCGCCGCTGGACGAACTGGATTTCGCCCACGCCGCGGAGCCGGCCCGCGTCACGATCAACGACTGGGTCGCCCACGAGACCCACGATCGGATTCGCGACCTCGTACCCGCCGGCGCGATCGGCGACACGACGCGGGCCGTCCTCGCCAACGCCGTTTACCTGCGCGCGCCCTGGGAGAATTCCTTCGAGACCGACGAAACCAAGAGCGACCGATTCTGGATTGAGGGAAACAGACAGACGGACGTTCCCACGATGGTTCAGCGCCGGCATTTCGGTTATGAACAGCGGAAGGGTTACACGGCGGTTGCCCTGCCCTACCGCGGCGGAGAATTGCAATTCGTGGTTCTGCTGCCAGACCGGCGCGATGGACTCGCCAAGTTGGAACGCACGGTGACCCCGGGCCTTCTCGCCGCCTGCGCCCGATTGCCCAAACGCGACGTGGTCCTGCATCTGCCAAAGATCACACTCGAGCCGGCGGTCCTCCCGCTGGGCGCGGCGTTGCGCCGGCTCGGCCTGACGACCGCGTTCGACGAGCCGCGCGGCAGCGCCAACTTTGACCGGATGGCACCGCGCAAACCGAACGATTACCTATGCCTCTCCGAGGTCTTTCATCGCACCTGGCTCTCGCTCGATGAAAACGGCACGGAGGCGGCCGCCGCGACGGCAGTCGTGGCGTTGTCGGCATTCGCCGTCTCGAGCGAGCCGCCTCCACCTCCGATCGAGGTTCGCATCGATCATCCGTTTCTGTTCGCCATTCAGCACGTTTCCTCCGGCACGTGTCTGTTCCTGGGGCGCCTCACCGATCCCCGGTGAGGAAGCGGCAGCTCCCGGCCCACGGCGACCGGAAACCCGCTCTGCCGCCAGGGTTGATCCCCGACCGCGTTTCGCCACGATTGGAGCATGGCCGCGATCCTGGATGAATTCACCGCGCCTGCGATCCGTCATGCCCTGCTCGGCGCCGGATTTGCCCTGATCGGCTTCGTGCCTGCGCCGGCCGCCGCGCCGCCCGGCGCCACCGCGCGGAAATATTACCGCGATGCCTCCAGTGCGGTGGAGGACAAGAATTACGAAGCCGCGTTGGGATTGCTCGAGAAGGCCGCCGCCCTGCGGCCCGACCACCCGCGCTACCTCGGCGCGCTCGCCCGGCTGCAGGCCCTGAACGAACGGCCGTTTGACGCCATCGCCACGCTGAGCCGGATGGCCCGCCTGGGCGTTTTCCTTGATCCGGAGCAAAACGAGGACTTCGCGCCGCTGCACGGCTACGCGGATTTCGCCGACGTGATCCAGCGCCTCCGCGCCAACCGCGAGCCGATGGGGGCGGGACAAGTCCTGTTCGAGTTGCCCGCAATGACCGGCATCATCGAGGGCGTCGCCTACCGCGCGGCGACCGGCGACTATTTCTTGGGCGACGCCCGCCACCACTGCGTCTGGATCCGCCGGCCCGACGGCGCCGTGCAGCGATTCTCGCCGGCCGCCGCCGGCCTGCTGGGCGTGTTCGGCCTCGCCGTCGATGAACCCCGCGTCAGCCTCTGGGCCGCGACCTCCGCCGTGCCGGAGATGGAAGGCTACGGCCGGGGGGACCGCAACCGCGCGGCCCTGGTGGAGTTCGCGCTCGCCGATGGCGCAATCCGCCGCGTGGCCACGGTTCCGGCGGACGGTGCCGGCCATGTGGTCGGCGACCTGGCGGTGGCGGCGAACGGCACGGTCTACGCAACCGACAGCATCGCGCCGGTGATCTGGCGGCTGCCGCCAGGGGCGCAGCAGCTGGAACGCTGGGTCGAGTCCGACCAGTTTCAGTCCCTGCAGGGAATCGCCAGCGCGCCGGACGGTGGGGCCCTACTCGTATCGGACTACGACAACGGTATGTTCCTCATCGAAACGCCGACGCGCTCGATCCGTCTCCTCGCCGCGCCTCCGGAAACCACGTTGGTGGGGATTGACGGGATCGCGGCCGCGCCGGACGGCTCCGTCGTCGCCGTGCAAAACGGCACCGAGCCCCGCCGGGTTGTGCGCCTGTGGTTGGACGCGGCCGGACGCGCCGTGACCAGAGTCGCGGTCCTCGAGCGCGGACACCCTGCCATGGCTGATCCCACGCTGGGCACGCTGGTGGGCGATCGGTTTGTGTTCGTCGGCAACGCCGGATGGGACCGATTTGCCGCCGGTGGGCCGCCCGACGCCTCCGCCCCGCGCGCGGTTCCGATCCTGGTCACGCGCCTGGCGCCGCCGGCGCGCGGTCCGTGAACGAATCGGCGGTCCCGGTTCCTCCCGGCGATGCGCCGGGCTGGCGAAGTCGGAGACCCAAGCCCCTCTTTCGACCCGAGCGCCGCAAGTCCAATCCAGTCACGCCATGAAGAAGCCCCTGTCCCTCGATCCCGCAGCCGCGTTTCCAGACGAAAAACGGAAGCCCACGGATGCAGATCTCCCAGGCGCGGTCGGCGCGGCGTATGCGCCTGTGCGGCGCGTGCTCGATCGCGTCCGCGCCGGGCACCCCGCGATCACCCCGGAGTGGAAGTTCTCTCCCCGGTCCGGCTGGCATCTGATCTACAGCCTGAAGCAGCGGCGGCTGTTCCATTTGGTGCCCAAGCGCGGGGATTTCCGGTTCTCCCTGCTGCTGGGAGACAAGGCCATCGCCGCGCTGAAGGCGGGCCCGCACGCTCAGGCGATGCCGGTTTTGCTGAAGGGCGCCAAACGTTATCCCGAGGGCACGGCATTTTCGTTCGACCGGGAAACGCTCGATCCCGCGCTGGCCGCCGCGCTGCTGGAAGCGAAAATCGCCCACTGACTGCATCGTCGGCCGCGCATCCCGCCTGGGCGCCGTCCGATTGCGGGCACCAGACTCCCTCCGCGCCCCCGCGACGCCACCTCCGGCTCGACTCCCTGGTGCCGCCCGGTTCCGCGAATGACGGCACCGTCCGTCCCCGGTAATATGTCAACTAATAGTTGACAAGTTGCCAGAGGCCATCCGACGAGCATGACAAGACTGCAGAGGCGCAGGCTTGCTGCGTCCCTTGCCGAGGGCGCGACTCAGCCGGCCGGCCGCCTCTTCGATACTGCGCGCTTGACTCCCTCTGACGCCGGGTTCCGCGAACAACGGTACGCCCGCCCAAACAACATGTCAGCTAACAGTTGACATTTTGTTCGGGGCGCCTGCGGGGTCGCCGCGCCGATCCGGTGCGGTCTCCCGCGGGCGCATTGGCCGCCGGCGGCGCCGGCGCGGCGTCGCTCAGATGTGCTTCGAGTCCGCTTCGTCCTTCTGCACGTAGCCGCTCGTCTGGCGCTGGTGGTTGACCAGGTTCTTCTTGAGGTAGGCCTGATAGACGTCGTCCGCACTCATGCCAAGCGCTTGGGCGAGCGACACAAGAAAATGAAAGAGGTCGACGACTTCGACCTTGGCGTTTTGTTCGTCAAACTTCTGGTACTTCGCCCACCATTTCCACGGCACGGAGTCGATCAGCTCCGCCGTCTCCTGCTGCAGCGCCCGCGTGTAGTTGAGAATCCACCGGGCCTTCTCCTCGTCGGTCGGAGGCGGCAGGTTCACCCCGATGCGGCGGTTCAGTTCATCCTGCAGGCGGAAGATCTCCTCGAACTTGTCCATGCGGCCTTTGCCTAGGCGGCGGCGGCCAGGGTGGCAAGCCCGGCGTACGGCGCGCGCAAGTCCCTTCGATCTAGGAGATTGAATGCGCCGCCGCCGGGCGTTTCCCCGGTGCCCGTGGTTTTGGAGTTGCCGGAGGTGTGGTTTTGGCCGATGGTTCGCCCTTCCTGGCAGGCGTTGAGCGCGCGACGCGCGTTCCCCCGTGCCTCTCCACCAACCTCAGGCTGCTCCCGGCAACGGTGAGCGCCGTTTCAAAAACAACACATAACATGTCAGATACAGAACCGTCCGGCGCCGCGACCCCGGCAGCCGAGACTGCGAACACACCAAGCCCACCGCCGAACCCAGTCAAAACCCCCAGCGCGTTCAGCAACAGCCGCGGCTCCGGCCTGGCCCGCGGCAAACGCCCGGTCAGTCCGCCCGCCCCAGCCGCCCCCACCGCTCCGGCGGCCGACTACAAGCCAACGGCGGTGTCGATCCTCACGGCCCCGTCCGAATACAAGAATCCGTTCGCTCCCCCGGTACCGGCCGCCACCCCGGTGGCGGCCGGTTCGCCCGAGGCCGCCGCGCCCGCCCCGGCGCCTGCGCCGGCGGCCGCGGTGCCGGTCCCTGAAATCCCGGAGACGCCCGCGGCTCCCGCCGCTGAAGCCCCTCCGGGCAAGGTCGAGGCGGCTCCATCCCTCCCTCTCGAGGCGGAGTCGAAACCAGAGCTGAACATCCTCCCTCCGGAGGCGCCCAAACGCGTCGAGCACAGTTGGGAGAGCGACTCATTCCGCACTGCGGCCCGCCAGGCTGCCAGCGAGCCGAATCGCAGCGCCGAAGCGCCGCCGGCCGGGCCTGGCCCGCGCCGCGATGATCGTCGCGGCGATCGCCCCGTGTTCCGGCCCGAGCGCGAACGGCGGGACGATCGGTACGCGGGACCCCGCGCCACCTCCGGTCCGCCGGGGCGCGCTCCCGGGGCCGAGTTTGCCCCGAGGGAAACTCCGCCGCCGGCGCCAACTGAAGCGCCGAAGAAATCCGGCAGCTGGTTTGGCTGGGTGAAGAAGCTCTTCGGCGGCTCGACCACGGAAAAGTCCGAGGCGGAAGGCGCTACCCCCGGCCAGCGGGAATTCGGTCACGAGGGGCAGCATCGCCGCCGGCGCCGCCGCGGCGGGCGCGGCCGTCATTTCCACAGCGACCAGCACGGCCCGCGCGACGGCCAGGCCGGCGGGCAGCCGCCGGGCGAGCAACGCGGCTTCGGAGGCGAGTTCCGCCATCACGGCCGCCGCCGCCGGCGCCACCACGGTGGCGGTGACTACCGGGGCGGGGGCCGTCCCGAGGGCGGTCCGCCGGCTGGCAGTTAAGCCTTGCCAAGCGCTTCGCTTCGACTCGCATTGAAAGGCGTCCATCCCTGATGGGCGCCTTTTTTTTGCGCGCAGCACAGATCCGCCGTAACCCGGAAGAAGGCGGATCGGTTCACCGCACCTCCGTACCACCGCCTCTCCCATGGCCGATCTCATCGTCAACGGCGGCACGCCTCTCTCCGGCACGATCATTCCGTCCGGCAATAAGAATTCCGCGCTGCCGATCCTGTGCGCCACCCTGCTCGCCCCGGAACCGGTGCGGCTCGTCAACGTCCCGGACATCACGGACCTGGAGAAACTGGTCGACTTCTTCACCGCCCAGGGCTCGCGCATCACCTGGGAGCGATCCAAGGGCGAGATGCGCATCGATCACACGCGCTTCAATGCCGACGGCCTGCGGGGCGAGCTGCCCACGGGCATGCGTTCCACCGTGCTGCTCCTCGCGCCCCTGCTCTGGCGCATGAAGCGGATCGTGGTGCCGGTCGGAGCCAAGGGCTGCTCCCTCGGCATCCGCGAACTCGATCCGCACTTCGAGGTTCTCCAGGCCCTCGGAGCCTGCATCACCGAGAACGCGGCCCTCACGCTCGAGCTGGACGGGCGCTACCGCGGCACCCGCCATTGGCAGGATTACATGTCGGTGACCGCCACGGAGAACTTCGTGATGGCCGCCGCGCTCGCGGAGGGCGAATCCACGCTGATCAACGCCGCGAGTGAGCCGCACGTGCAGGAGCTGTGCGCCGTGCTCAACGCCATGGGCGCGAAGATCGGGGGCATGGGCACCAGCGTCCTACGGGTCGAGGGGGTGAAGCAGCTCCATGGCGGCACGTTCGCCATCAACAGCGACTACCATGAGATCGTCACGTTCCTCGCCCTCGGCGCCATCACCGGCGGCGAGGTGCGGATCGAACGCTCGCTGCCGCAGCACTTTGATCTCATCGCGCGGGCGTTCCGCAAACTGGGCGTCGCCGTCACCCATGAGGGCCCGGTCGCCGTGGTCCGCCGCGGCCAGGCGCTTCAGGTCGCGCCCCCGTACACGCCCAACCTCCTGCCCAAGATCGAGGCCGCGCCCTGGCCCTATTTTCCGGTGGATCTGCTGCCCTGCATGATCGCCCTGTCCGTCCGCGCCAAGGGCGAGATCCATTTCTGGAACAAGGTCTATGAAGGCGGCTTCACCTGGCTCCCGGAACTGGCCAAATTCGGCGCGCACGTCGTCGTGTGCGATCCGCACCGCGTGATCGTCTTCGGCGACAAGCCGCTGCGGCCCGCGGTGGTGGAGGCCCCCTACATCATCCGCGCCGCCGTGGCGCTCTACATGGTCGCGGCCAGCATCCCCGGCCGGTCGGTCGTGCGCAACGCCGAGATCATCCAGCGCGCGCATCCCCGCTTTGTCGAAAACCTCCGGGCGCTCGGCGCCGACGTGGAATGGAAGTGATTGCCGCCTCTCGGGAACCGGTGGCCGAGTGAACCCGCGCCCTGCGATCATCGTGTCTCAACCCAAAACGCAAACCTCGAAACCCCCAGCGGCGACGGCGTCCGCCGCCACCGGCGTCGGTTTCATCCAGTCCACGCTCTCCGCGCCGGTCACCGCCGCCGAGGCCGCCCTGCGCCCGCTCGCCTTTGGTGATTTCGCCGGCCAGGCCAAGACGGTCGAACGCCTCAAGGTCATGGTCGGGGCGGCCCGCCGGCGGGGCGAGGCGCTCAACCACATCCTGTTCAGCGGCCCGCCCGGCCTGGGCAAGACCACCCTCGCCTTCATTCTGGGCGCCGAGATGGGGCGCGACGTGCGGGTGACCTCCGGTCCGGTGATCGAGAAGGCGGGCGACCTCGCCGGCTTGCTCACCAACCTCGCCGACGGCGACCTCCTGTTCATCGACGAAATCCACCGCATCCCGAAGACGGTCGAGGAGTATCTCTACTCGGCGATGGAGGACTACCGCCTCGACATCATGATCGACCAGGGGCCGAACGCGCGCAGCGTACGCCTCAGCCTGCCGCGGTTCACGCTCGTCGGCGCCACCACGCGGGCCGGCCTGCTCACCGCGCCGCTGCGGTCGCGCTTCACTCTGCAGACCCGGCTCGATTACTACGACGCCGCCACGCTCCTCGGCATCGTCCACCGCTCCTGCCGGCTGCTGAAGGTGGAGATCGACGACGCCGGCGCCCGCGAAATCGCCGCGCGTGCCCGCGGCACGCCGCGCATCGCCAACAACCTCATCTATTTTGTACGCGACTATGCGCAGGAAAGGGCGGCGGGCCGGATCACCCAACCCGTGGCCGCGGCCGCCCTCGAACTGCTCGAGATCGACACGCGCGGCCTCGACGAGATGGACAAGCGCATCCTGCGGGTGATGGCCGAGCACTACGGCGGCGGCCCCGTCGGCATGAACACGATCGCCGTGGCCGTGGGCGAGGAGGCCGACACGCTCGAGGAGGTGCACGAGCCGTTCCTCATTATGGAGGGCTATCTCCAGCGCACCCCGCAGGGCCGCCTGCTCACCGCCAAGGGTTACCAGGCCGTCGGCTTCAAGCCCGCCAGCGGCGAGCAAGGCACGCTGCTGTAGCCCGCCGCACGCGGCGCACCTTAGCGGGTGTCCACGGCGGGTGCGGCCGGCGCCTCGATTTCCAGCGCATACCAGTTGATGCGCCGGGTGCAGTACATCACCAGCGCGAGCGCGGCGAAGAGCGCCCCCGTGCCGGCCAGCAGCGCGAAGTCCTGCGACCGCAGCACGAAATAGAGGTAGCCGTAGGTCACCGCCAGCCCGCCGCCGATGACCAGCGTGCGGCGGCCGGTCTTCAGGAAACTCCAGGCGTAGAGCGACACGAGCGCCGTGCAGGCCGCCGCGGCCGCTCCGTAGGCGAGCCCCGTGGCCACGAACTCGGACAACGCCAGGAACCCGAGGAAGAACAGGCACAGCCCCGCCCCCACCAAGCCGTATTGCAGCGGGTGGATGCGGAGCGCCGCCGTCATTTCGAAGAGGAAGAAGACGGCGAATACCAGCACGAAGAACAGCAGGCCGTATTTCTCCGCGCGCTCAGCCATGCGGTACCCGTCCACCGGCTGCGCAAACGTCACGCCCAAGCCCGCCGCGCCGATCTTCTGCGTCATCTCGCCGGATTTCGTCAGCCGGCTGGTCCAGCTTTGCGCGAAGCCGCGGCTGAAGTGCGAGATCTCCCATTGCGCCTTGAAGCCGGCGGCGCCAACGCTGCGGTTCGCGGGCAGGTAAGCGCCGCAGAACGACGGGTCGGGCCACGCGGATTCGAGCTCCACCGTGGTGACCTTGCCCACCGGAGCGATTTGGAGTCGCTCACTGCCTTGGAGGGTCGCCTCAAAGGAGAACTCCAGCCGGGTGCCCGGCGCCGCGCCCTCGATGCGCGCGGCCAGCGGCAGGAAATTCCCCTCCGCGCCGTCCGCCGATTCAAATGCCGCCGCCTTCCCTCCGGAGAGCTGCAGCGGTGAAACCGAGCGCACGCCGCGCAGGTCCGAAACGCCAAAGAGCACCCAGGCCTTGTCCCAGTCGATGCGCTCCGCCTCGATGCCCGCGGCCACAAAATCGGCCTGCAGCGCCCCGGCCAGCTTCAGGTTCGTGCCGTAGACCACCGCGTCATAGATCCCCCGGTGCCGCACTTCTGTCTGCACCGATCCGCGCACGGTCAAGGCCTCCGGCAGGAAATACGCCGTGGCCGCGACGAGTTCCGTCTCCTCCACCTGTACCGCTTTGCCCGCGACGACCTTGGGCCGGATCACCTGGGTCTTGAAGGCGTAGGGTACCGCCAGCAGCGGACCCGTCACCACCTGGTCGCGCCCCCACAGGCCCGCGATCTCGGCGACGGCCTGCTGCTGGTACCCCTTGCGTTCGGCGAGGACGCCATTCGTCAGGATCAGCGGGATGTGCAACAGCAGGATCAATCCGGCAATGCCGGCCAGCTTGAGGAAGATGGCCAGGCGCCGGCGCGCGGGAGTCGCGATCACGGGCGGCTCGGATGAGCTCATGCGGCACCTCCTTCACCCGCGGTCCGGTCCGCCACCCACGACCACAGCAGGAAGGTGGTCACGAAGAACGGATAGACGCCGTAGAGCGTGTCGCTCGCCGAATGCGAGTGGCGATCGACCGCGATGAACACGTTGGCGCAGAAGGCGAGCGGCAGCAGGGTGACGATCACGCCGGCCAGCGTGACCGGGCGGTGGAGCCAGCCCCACCGGCGGAACCACGCGCGGGACGACACAGGAGTGGAATTCATGCCGGCACGGTAGCCGGCCTTCATGAAGACCGTGTGAACGCGGGATGAAATCCCGCCGAAAATCACACGCCGGACTCCCGCGGCACCCACAGCGTGGCGCGCGCGCCGCCGGCGGACCGGTTGGCGAGCGCCGCCTCGCCGCCATGCAGGTGCGCAATCTCGCGCACGAGACTCAGCCCCAGCCCGGTGCTCTTGCGGTTCGAGCCGGGCCGCGGCAGCGAGTAGAACCGCTCGAAGACGCGGCCCACGGCGAAATCGGGCACGCCCGGGCCGGTGTCCTCGACCGCGAATTCGGCCCGGCCCGGCGCCGTCTCCGCGCGCGCCGCCACGCGGCCGCCCGCCGGGGTGAACTCGAGCGCGTTCTGGAGCAGGTTCACCAGCGCCTCCCGCAGGAGCACGCGCTCGCCCCGCAGCCAGACGCCCGCGCCGCCCTCGACGACCAGCGCCACGCCGGCCGCCTCAAAGGCCGGCCGCAGCGCCGCCGCGGCGTCGCCCAGCAGGGCGGACGCCTCCAGCCGCTCCGTTTGCTCCAGTGTCTTGCGCGCCTCGAGCGACGAGAGCTCCAGCAGCCGGTCCACGATCTGCTGGATCCGCGCGGCCTCGCTCCGGATGTTGCCCAGGAATTTCTGCCGCGGCCCCGCCGCCATGTCCTCCCCGAGCAACTCCGCGGCGCCGCGGATGGCGGCCAGCGGCGCCTTGACCTCGTGCGCGAGCGCCTGCGTATAGCGCGCGGCGTGCTGCCGGCCCTCCAGCGCGTCGCGCATCTCCTCGAACGCCGTGCCCAGTTCGCGCAGCGTGCGGCCGGGCAGCGGCGGCAGCGGCGCCGGCCGGCCGTCGCGCACGGCTCGCGCGTAGGCCGTCAGCCGCTCCAAGGGCGCGATGACCCACGAGGTCACCACCAGCAGGACCACCAGCAGCCCGACTCCCCCCAGGGCGGCGCCCACGAGAATCCGGCGCCGGGCCACCGCCACCAAGGCATTGATGCCGTGCGTCGGCTTGCCCACGGAGACCACGCCGACGATGCGGCCGTTCTGGCGCACGGGCGCGGCCACGTGGATGACCTGCGATTCGTCGTCGCCCGCGCGATCGCGGGTGGAGCGGGCGCCGTACTGGCCGCGCAGGGTCCGGGCGACGTCGTTCCACCGGGAATAGTCCTTGCCCTCATCGAGACCGGCCGAATCGAAGATCACCCGGCCCTGGTCGTCCGTCACATAAACCTGCAAATCAACCGCGCTCTTGCGGAGCGAGAAGATCCTCGCCTCAAAGGCGTGCGCCCGCGCGGCGGCGAAGGTCCGCCGCAAACTGTCGCCGTCCAATCCGCCGGCGCTCATCTGGGACTCCAGCACCCCGGCGAGCAGCACCGAGGTGTCGACCAGCGACTCCTCCATCGACTCGAGGTAACGCGGCCGCACCTGGTTGAGCACCCACCGCGTGAGAAAAACGCCGCCCGCGGAGTAGATCGCCAGCAGCAGGACGAGAAGACGCCACCGGAGGCTCATGGTTCCTCGCGCAGTGAATAGCCCAAGCCCCGGTGCGTGACGATGGGGTCGGCGTCCGGCGCGATCGCACGGAGCTTGGCCCGGACCGATTTGACGTGCGCGTCCACCGTCCGGTCGAGCGCGGCGCCCGGATCGTCCCACGCCGCCGCCATCAACTGGTCCCGGCTGAACACCCGGCCGGGCTGTGCGAGCAGCGCGCCGAGCAGCCGGTATTCATTGCGGGTGAGCTCCAGCGGCCGGCCGCGGTAGCTGATGCGGCACCGCGCCTCATCGTGCTGCCAGCGGGCGGCCGCGCCGGGCGGCGGCCGCCGACCGCTCCCGCCGTCGCTGCGGCGCAGCACGGCGCGGACCCGGGCGGTGAGTTCGCGCGGGCTGAACGGTTTGGCCACATAATCATCCGCGCCGAGTTCGAGCCCGACGATCCGGTCGACCTCGTCGCTGCGCGCGGTGAGAAAGATGACCGGCACCGCGCAGCGCCGGCGGATCTCCCGGCAGACGTCGAACCCGTTCGCGTCGGGCAGGCCGATGTCGAGGATCACCAGTGCGAGGCCCGGTTCCGCCAACGCCGCCAGGGCGTCGCGGCCCGTGGTCGTCCATCGCGTGGCAAAACCCTCGGTTTGCAGGGCATAGACGATCGTCTCCGCGATCGGCGGCTCGTCTTCGACGACCAGAATCGTTTGACGCCCCTGCGGCATGCGCGGCCTTTGTGCACCCGGGACGGCGGCATTTCAAGATTCCTCGGATGGGTCGGACCGGTCGTCCGCTTCGCGCGCGATTTCCGCCCTTGAATGCGCCGCGGCTTGCGCTCCAATCCTTCCCCGAGGAGACCGTCATCGCCGCCGCCCCGTTTCCACCCATGAACTTTGGCTTTCTCATTTTTCCCGGTTTGGAGGAACTCGATCTGGTCGGCCCGTGGGAGATGCTCTCGGTTTGGAGCAAGTCGCTGGGAGGCCCCGAGTCGTGCCTGCTGGTCGCCGCGACCCGCGATCCGGTCGTGTGCGCCAAGGGAATGGCGCTCAATCCCCACACCACCTTCGATGAATGTCCCCGGCTGGACCATCTGCTGGTCCCCGGCGGCCAGGGAACGCGGCAGCAGGTGGACAACGCGCGGCTGATCCGCTTTGTCGCCGCGCAGGCCGCGGGCTGCCAGGCGGTCCTGTCGGTGTGCACGGGCGCCTTTGTCTTGCACCGGGCCGGCCTGCTGTCCGGCCGCCGGGCCACGACGCATTGGTCCTCGCTCGCGCGCCTGCGCGAACTGGAGGGCGTCGAGGTCGTGCCCGAGCGCGTGGTTCACGACGGCAAGATCTGGACGGCAGCGGGCGTCTCGGCGGGCATCGATCTGGCGCTGGCTTTCATTGCATCGGTCGCGGGCGAGGAGGTTGCCGGCAAGGTCCAGCTCGGCACCGAGTATTACCCCACCGGCCGGTTCTTTGGCGCCTCGCATCAGAGTCCGCAGGCGCCGGCGTACCTGCGGCCGCGACCCGGATAGGGCGGACCCGCGGCGGTCCGCCTTCCGACACACCCGGCGGGGACGGCACCTCCCGCTCTCCTTTTGGGCGACGCCCGAAAAATCCCTGGCACTTTGGCTCCGAAGTCCTGTCCAGCCACCTGGTCGCGCACCGGTTCTCATCGGCGTGTGCAGGCACGCGCTGTCGTGCCACCTGCGCTCGTGACGACCGGCCAGCCAGCGCCGCCCACACCGCGGACCGTCACGGCCGCCGCCACCACCCGAATCCCGCCTTCGCGCGGACGTCGCGCCACACCACTTCCCATGCCCGAGCTTTCTCGAGTTTCCGCGCTTCCCCGCCTCGGCCGAGCGTATCGCAAGCTGACACACCTCTGGCAGCGCCGGCCCGTCCTGGACTCGTCGCGGCCCCGCATCGGCATGGTCTCCACCCACGGCTATGTCGCCGCCGAGCCCCCGCTGGGCGCCGCCGACACCGGCGGCCAAGTCGTCTACGTCCTTGAACTCTCGAAGAAACTCGCCCAGCTCGGCTACGAGGTCGACATCTGGACGCGCCGCTTTGAGGACCAGCCTCCCTTCGACGTGGTCAACGACCACGTGCGCGTGATCCGCGTCCCCTGTGGCGGCCGGGCGTTCCTCGAAAAGGAATACCTCTATCGTCACCTCGGGGAATGGTCCGAGAACGCGCTGCGATTCGCCCAGCAGCATGCCCTGCAATACCAGTTCTTGAACAGCCACTACTGGGACGCGGGGTACGCGACTCAGCGCCTGGCGGAGGCGCTCAACGTGCCGCATGTGCACACGCCGCATTCCCTCGGCCGGTGGAAGAAGCGGCTCATGGAGCAGGACTTTCCGGAAAACGCGGCCAACTTCGAGAAGAAGTTCAACTTCACGGAGCGGATCCACCAGGAGACCCTGATCTACCGCAACTGCGAGGCGGTCATCGCTACCACGCCGCCCCAGCTCGACATGATTGTAGGCGATTACGAAGTGCCCGGCGATCGGGTGCACATGATTCCGCCTGGCTATGACGACAATCGCTTCTATCCCGTCAGCGCCGCCACGCGCGAGACCATCCGCCAGCGGCTCGGCTTTCAAGGCAAGGTGGTTCTGGCGATCGGCCGGCTCGCCCGCAACAAGGGTTACGACCTCCTGATCGACGCCTTCACCGTCGTGGCCGCCCGCGTGCCGGACGCCGTGCTCCACCTCGCCGTCGGCGGCACCCAGCTCACCCCGAAGGAGCAGGCGTTGCTGGAGGAGCTCCAGGCGCTGGTCCGGAAACACGGTCTGGAGGAGCGCGTGCGGTTCGGGGGCTACATCGCCGACGCCGATCTGGCCGACCACTATCGCGCGGCGGACGTCTTTGTGCTCAGCAGCCGCTACGAACCCTTCGGCATGACCGCGATCGAGGCCATGGCCTGCGGCACGCCGACGGTTGTCACCACGCACGGCGGCTTGTACCGCGCGGTCAGCTTCGGCCGCCACGCGCTCTACGCCGACGCCTTCGACCGCGAGGATCTCGGCATCACCATCTTCAAGGTCCTCAAGCACGCGCGGCTCTCGGCCCGCCTGGCGCGCATGGGCGCCCACAAGGCGCGCAGCTTGTTCACGTGGACCGGCATCGCCCAGCAGCTCATCAGCCTGATCGAGGAGCGCGCCACCCCCCAAGCCTTCGTGGAGAACGAGTGGGACGAGCCCTGGCACGACGGCGACTGACCCGCCGGACCGGCCCCGCCCGCGCCCCCGCCATGACCGCGCCCGTTCCCAAGCCCATCCGGCTGTTCAGTAGCGATCTCGACGGCACGCTCCTCGGCAATCCAGAGGCGACCCGGCGCTTTAAAACCGCGTGGGAGGGGCTGCCCGCCCGCCGCCGGCCCCTGCTCGTCTACAACAGCGGCCGCCTGGTCGACGACCTGCGCCGGTTCGTGGCTGACGGCACCCTGCCCGTTCCCGATTATTACCTCGGCGGCGTGGGCACCCAGATCTTCGATGAGCGGACGGACCGCTTCCTGGACGATTTCTATCAATTCCTTTCCGAAGGCTGGGATCTCGCGAAGATCGAGGCGGTGGTCAGCGCCTTTCCCGGCACGCGCCGGCAGCCCGCGGAGTTCCAGCACCAGTTCAAGTCGAGCTGGTTTCTCGAACGGGCCGCGCCGGCGCAGCTGGCGGATCTGCGCCAGCGCCTGGCCGCGGCCGGCCTGGCCGCGACCGTCGTCTATTCCAGCCAGCGCGACCTCGACCTGCTGCCGCCGCGCGCCACCAAGGCCGGCGCCCTCCAGTGGCTCTGCACGAAGCTGCGCATCGGCCTCGACGAGACGCTCGTCGCCGGCGACACCGGCAACGACAGCAGCATGTTCCGCCTGCCCGGCGTGCGCGGCATCATCGTGGAAAACGCCCAGCCCGAGCTCTTCGAGGCCACCGTCGACATCCCCGTCTATACCGCGCGCGCCGTCCTGGCCGACGGCGTGCTCGACGGCCTGCGGCACCACGGCGTGATCACCCAGCTGCCCTCGGCCGTGCAGAGCGGCATCCCGGCCGAAAAAATGGCCCCCCGCTTCCGCCTGCTCTTCACCGGCACGCGGCTCGGCACCCTCAGCGAGGACGACCGCCGGTTTCTGCACACCGCCTACGATCAGGCGCTCGCCGCCCTCAGGAGGAATCTCACGCCCCGCGGGTTCTCCGCCTGCTCGCTGGCCGACAACCCCGTGACCGGCACTGACGTCAACTATCGCGCTGTCTGGGCGCGGGACGGCTCGTTCACCGTCATCGACACCCTCGACCTCGATGACGCCGACGTGCATGCCGCCCAGCGCCGCACGCTCGAGACCCTGCTGCTGGCCACGTCGCCGGCCGGCCAGATTCCGGCGAACGTGCGGCTCGAGGACGGCCAGCCCGACTACGGCGGGGTCGGCAACATCTCGTCGATCGACAGCGGCCTGTGGGTGATCATCGCGTGCTACCATTTCGTCGTGGCCACCGGCGACCACGACTTCCTGCGCGAACACAGCGCGCGGCTGCAGGTGGCCATGAACTGGCTCAGCGCCCACGACAGCAACAACGACGGCCTGCTCGAGATCCCGGAAGCCGGCGACTGGACCGACCTCTTCGGCCGCAGCTACAACGTGCTTTACGATGAGGTGCTCTGGTTCCGCGCCAACGTCTGCTTCGGGCGCCTGCTCGAGTTTCAGGGCGACTACGAGCGGGCCGCCGACTACCTGCGCTGGTCCCAGCGGGTGCGGGGGCGCCTGCTCGACACCTTCTGGCCCACCACGCGCCCACCCGGTCCGACGGACACCGTCCGCGACAGCAACCGCTTCGCCGAGCGGCAATTCGACCTCGGCAACACCCAGTACCTCCTGGCCGAGATCACGCCCTTTGCCTTCAACTGGCGGTGCGACGTCTACGGCAACGTGCTCGCCTACCTCGTCAACCTGCTGGACGTGGAGCGGGCGCGCAGCGCCTTCCGCTTCATGTGGGGCGTGGGCGTGAACGATCCCTGGCCCGTCGCTAATCTCTATCCCGTGGTGCAGGCGGGCGACCCCGACTGGCGCTCCTACTACACGGTCAACCTGCTCAATCTGCCCCACCACTATCACAACGGGGGAATCTGGCCGTTCATCGGCGGCTTGTGGGTGCGCTTCATCCACCGGCTCGGCTTCCACGAGGTTGCCTGCCGCGAACTGGTGCGGCTGGCGCGACTCAACCAACTCGGCCGCGACCACGAGTGGGAGTTCAACGAGTGGGCGCATGGCGTCACCGGCCGGCCCATGGGCAGGGCCTTCCAGGCGTGGTCCGCGGCATCATTCATCAAGGCCTGTCAGGAAGTCGAGGCCGACCCGGATCGCCTGAAGCCCGACTAGCCCCCGCCGCCCGAACCGGCGCCCACGGGCGTTCGCCGCCAAATCCGCGCCCACGCATTCTCCCGCCGGCACGCGGGGCCCGGCTCCCCGGCGGCGCAGCAGCGACGAACGGCCATCCGCTCGCAGCCGCCTTCGTTCGTCGCCGCCGGCAGTCATCGCGGCGGCCAGACAGCTCGCGTCCCCTCGGCGCAGAACGTCCGCCCCCGGTCCAGTGCCGAACCTCCGCGCCCGCGGAGATTCGCGGCGCGGAGGACGGCAGGAGGCGACCGGGAAAAAAGGCGCGGGCCTGACGCCGCAGGTCAGACGCTGGCGCGGGACGGCTGCGGTAGCGCCAGCGGCTCCGCTTGCGCGGCCGGCTCCAGCCAGGCCGGGATGCTCCAGGCGCTGCGCAGAGCGTGCCAGCCCAGCACGCCTCCGCCGAGCGCGGTGTTGAGCGAGCCCATGAACAAGAGCCACAGCTCGCGGGTACTCGTGCCAAAAAGCGGGTTTGGCGTGATCAGCCCCGGCGCCAACGCCGGCAGCCAGAGCATCGCCAGGCCGAGAAGACAAAATGCGCAGGCGTTCGACCAAGTCATGGATCGGCAATTGTTAATTGCTTTTGAAACGGTGCCGAAACCGTGCCAGTCCTGGCGCGCGACCGCCAAGGCGCTTGCGCTGAATAGGATGTGGCTCCCGTCGGCCGCCCGGCACCGCCGCCCATCCGTGCAAACGGCGCGAATTCGGCCCCGCCGCCGTGCAGACCGCAACCCGCGCGCCTTCCCGATTCTCCCGAATGGGGGAGGCGGGTCCCCAGGCAGCGGGCGCTCACCCCTTCGCGGGACTCGCGACGAACGGATTCAGCAAACCAGCTGGCCGTAATCCATGAAGTCGCCCCCAAAGCCGCTCTTGACGCCC
>Ga0335085_10004585_pt1 | contig 22805 bp, 20 predicted proteins | sample Lox_Sample_45_FD_206712 | JGI IMG/M metagenome (GOLD analysis project Ga0335085, IMG submission 206712) | Soil microbial communities from Loxahatchee National Wildlife Refuge, Florida, United States - Lox_Sample_4.5 | ecosystem: Environmental > Terrestrial > Soil > Wetlands | place: USA...
TAACTACTCGTCGAGCCATACGCCGTACCACCAGCGTTAACACCTCCGTCGTTGGCCCAATATTGTTCGACTGCGTTGATTCCAACGGCATATATTGCGGGTGCACAATATCCACCCGTAACTGACGGGGTTCCTGACAGGGCGAGCATTCCTGGTTGTCCGTTGATAATACCACTGGTCCCAATCAGCGAAAAAAGTGATGGAATCGCGGGAGTGGACAACGGGTAATAGCCCGTCCCAGGGATGCCGGCCGAGCTATAAAGGCCAAGGACCTCCTCTACCGTTGCAAACCGGAATCCATTAAACATTCCACCCGGCTGCGTATCGGAGAGCACCTGCTGATACGACAGGCCGGAGGTGTCTGCGAGATTAAGCCAACCAAGTCCGGTAGATGTATCAACGGTTATCGAATTTGGACCGAAGCTTGCATCGCCGGTCAGGTACAAAAGTGCTTGCGCTGGCGGCGCTGTCATGAAAAGCAAGGTAAGTATGACTAGGATTGTCTGATAAATGGTTTTCATAATAGCGTAAAGTGATCCGTTCGTTTTGTGATGCCGTCAAGCGTCAAAGTAGGCTGCGCCTCTTGTAGCCTATCCCCTCTTATGAAGTTGACCTTGCGCCTGGCAAAAGTTTTTGTCCACAAGAATTTGCATCCAAAATCAGCCAGAAATCGCGTCCAACAACGAAGACAACCATTTGCAGCCTAACTCCGTATTAGCACTCCAACCGCCTCCGAGGCGGGGCAATGACAGAAGAAACGGGCTTGTCATCGGACGCATTTTGGTTTCCTTGAGAGCGGCGGGCGGACGGCAAGTAAGCCGGCCTGCCAATGGTGCTCCGTTCACGAGCCCGTGTGTTAGCGTGGCTCCGCAGCCGCCGAGCAAGTCACTGGTGAGCCGCCGCTGATTTTCAGTGGCGGCATCCCGATTAGGAGACTGTCTCACTTGCCCCAACACGCTGCGGGCCGTTTCGCTCGCCATTCACTACCAACGAAAGGCACAGTATGTCCGTCTTGCGCAAAGTCAAAATCAAAACCAACGTTCAATTGCCTCCCATCCATCCCCACGCCGCCGGCGTGGACATCGGGGCCAAGCAGATTCAAGTAGCCGTGCCCTGCGACGCCGATCCGAAGCCGGTGCGTACCTTCACCACCTTTACCGATGATTTGTACGCTCTGCGCGACTGGCTCAAAGCCTGCGGCGTGCGCACGGTGGCGATGGAGTCCACCGGCGTTTACTGGATTCCGCTGTTTCAAATTCTGGAAGCGGCCGGCTTGGAAGTGTGTCTGGTCAACGCGCGCCATTGCAAAAATCTGCCGGGGCGCAAGACGGACGTGAGCGACTGTCAATGGCTGCAGTACTTGCATTCGGTCGGCCTGTTACGCGCCAGTTTTCGACCGCCCGAGGCGATCTGCGCGGTGCGCGCGTTTCTGCGGCATCGGGCCAATCTGGTGCGCTACGCCAGCCAGCAGGTGATGCAACTGCACAAGGCGCTCACGCAAATGAACGTGCAAATCCACAACGTCATCAGCGACGTGGTCGGCGTGACGGGACTGGCCATCCTCGACGCCGTGCTGGCCGGCGAACGGGACGGACAAAAGCTGGCAGCACTCAAAGACCGGCGCATTAAAGCCAGTGCCGATACGATCGCCCGCAGTTTGCGAGGCGACTGGCGGCCCGAACATCTGTTTGCATTGCGGCAGGCGTTGGCGACGTGGCGGCACTATCAGCAACTGATCACTGAATGCGACGCGGCAACGGCCCAGACCCTGGCGGGCTTTGAAAGCCGGGTGGATGTGCAGGCCAATCCGCCGCCGCCCTCGACCTTGCGGCACAAGACGCCGCACGCCAACGAGCCGCGCTTTGAAGCCCGGACGGAACTTTACCGGATCACCGGCGTGGAACTGACGCAGGTGCCGGGTTTCCAAGTCAACACCGCCCTGACGCTGTTCGGCGAACTGGGACCGGACTTTGTCATGCGCTTTCCCACCGCCAAATGTTTTGCGTCGTGGCTGGGTCTATGCCCGGACAACCGGATCACGGGTGGACGGGTCATTTCGGTCAAAACGCGCGACGTTAAAAGCCGTGCGGCGCAGGCTTTGCGAGTGGCGGCGCAAGCCCTGTGGCAGAGTAAGACGTATCTGGGCGATTGTTTCCGCCGTTGGAAAGCACGACTGGGCACACCCAAGGCCATCACGGCCATGGCCCACAAACTGGCGCGCATCCTCTGGCACCTGTTAAAATACCGCAAAGCCTATGACCCAGCAGTCTGGACAGTCGCGGAAGAAAAACTCCGACGAAGAAAACTCAAACGACTGGAACAAAATGCCGCCGCCTTCGGCTTCAAACTCGTCCCCACCACATGAACTTACACGTCTAGTTTCTTAGGAGGCAGCAACTTTCGCAAATCCATACTCAATATCGGGAAGGAGGGGCAGGCTCTCGAATCCTCACAGGCCTGCCACTCACATTTTCAGGAGTGCCCAACGCATCAAGCTCGGCTGTGCGGTTTGAAGAAATCGCCCACGAAAAGGTATAATCGCCGCCAAAAGGCGCGCCGACATACCATATTTGGGGAGCGTTTGTCCGAATCATCTCTTTCGAATCACTATCTAAATTGGGCAACTGATCTAGCACTCGGATGCGGGCACGATCAATATTCTGCTCCCACTGGGCGTGGCGTTGTGCTGTTCTTTCTGGGCTTTCGCAACTCACACCAAGGAACGCGATAAACGTTAAAAGGATGATGCTGCTTGCTTTCATACTGCCTAACATTTGAGTAGGCCGCGTCCTTTGCAGCCTATCTCCTTTCTGGAAATTGACTCTGCGCTTGGAAAAAAGCTTTGTCCAGTCGGTTTTGAACAGGTAGGGCGGGCAGTCCTCTGCCCGCCGCTCACGCTAAAGGCACGGCGCGCACGGAGTGACGCGCCCTACCGTTAATCTCCCAGACATGTTCCCACGCGCCGGGCGGACTCCACCCACGGATGATCGGGCGGCACGATTTTTCGTTTTCCGGCCACCCTTTCGAGCGGCACCGCCTCGGTGCGGTCGCCGCGCGACGCCACCATCACGCCGAAAACATTTTCATTAATCAAATCTCCGCACGCGCTTCCGAGCCGCGTCGCCAGCAGACGGTCAGCCGGGGAGGGGATGCCGCCGCGTTGGACGTAGCCGAGTATGGTCACGCGCGATTCGAGGTGCGTCAATTCTTCCAACTGCTTGGCCAGCCGCAACGTGTTGCCGCTGTGCTTGGCCTCCAGCGCCGCCAGTTCGAGCTTGGCCTCGTGCTTTTCCCGTTGGTTCCGCGCGCGTTCCCTCCTCCCTTCCGCCGCGTGAAAAGCCCGCGCGTCGTCCTTGGCCATCGCCCCTTCCGCCACGGCCACGATGCTGAAATTCGTTCCGGCACGGCTCCGGCGCCGGATGGCATCGGCGATTTTGTGGACGTCGTAGGGAATTTCCGGAATCAAAATCACGTCCGCGCCGCCCGCAATGCCCGCTCCCAAAGCCAGCCAGCCGGCCCGGTGCCCCATGATTTCGGTGACAATAATGCGATGATGGCTGTGGGCGGTGCTGTGCAGACGGTCAATGGTTTCCGTAGCAATATCAAGCGCCGTCGAAAACCCAATCGTCAAATCCGTCAACGCCACGTCGTTGTCAATCGTTTTGGGAAGGGTGATGACGTTGATGCCCGCTTCCTTGAGCCGCAGCGCGCTTTTTTGCGTGCCGCCGCCGCCGAGACACACCAGGGCGTCGAGTCCGTAACGCCCGTAATTTTTGACAATGACGCTGGTCATGTCATGGACGCGCCCATCAATGGTCATGCGCTGCGGTTTATCGCGGCTGGTCCCGAGGATGGTGCCGCCCACGGTGAGGATGCCGGCCAGGGTGGCGCGATCCAGCTTCAACCGCCGGTCCTCGACGATGCCGCGAAACCCGTCGCGGAAGCCGACGATTTCCATGCTGTAAAAGCCGAGCGCGGTTTTGCCCACGCCGCGAATGGCCGCGTTAAGCCCCGGGCTGTCACCGCCCGCCGTCAGGATGCCGATGCGTTTGGTTTGCGCCATTGTCTCTGCACATTTGAATCCGCAAAATATCGTCCCTTGTCGAGCACAACTTTTATTTTTTTGGAAATAGTTTTCCGGCGCGCGCGTCCTCGCCCACGGGTCCAAATTCCATTTGGAGAACACGAATGCGAATAAAACTCCAAAGGTTCGTTTTACCGCCCGTACCGGCCCGAAGTCCGGATAATTATTTGCTCGATTCACAGCCGCTGGTGTTGCAGAATAGGGGCGATACATTTGGAAGGCTGAGGCATGAAAATCCTTTTGACTTTCACCGGTGCAAATGACCCGTTCGTGGAATCCTCCGGCCCGGGTGAAAGAACTTCCGGCCCTGTCCTCACTGTCGCCTCGGCCCAGCCATTTGATCTTATCCACCTTTTCTCCACCCCCGCCACCGTGGAGAATTCGGCACAGACGAAAGCAGAGCTGCAAAAGAGGCACAACAACCTGAGGGTTGAAATCAGCGACCTGGCCTTCAAGGAGCCTGAAAATTCCCCAGGAATTCCGGGACAACTCAAGCCCCGCTTCAAAAAACTTCAGAAGAAGCACCCCAGGGCCGAGTACTTCATTTGTGTGTCATCCGGCATCCCGCACGTGGATGCCGGCTGGCTCATGTTGGCAGCGAGCGGCGAAATTCAGGCCCGCATCCTGCAGCCGCACGCGGCGAAATTTGTTCGCGCCGGAGACGGGCGCGTCGCCGAATTCGATTTCACAAACCCGCAAGCTCCCCGGGTCCGGCCCTTCGGCACCGTGCCGGAAGCGGATGGCGCCTGCGATTTTCAATCGCTCAGTGACGACCTGTGTCTTGCCGGAGATCACGCCCCCTTTCTCCGGGAACTCAAAACAGCCTTCGCGATGGCGGAATCCGACTGTTCGATTTTGCTTTTGGGCGAAACCAACGCGGGCAAGGAAGCGTTTGCCCGCTTGATTCACTGCGCCAGCAAGCGCGCGGCCAAGCCGTTCATCACCGTTAATTGCGGCCGCGACCTGGGGGACCCTATCGAAAGCCGTTTGTTTGGCCACCTGAAAGACGCCTTGGCCGGCGCTGACCGGGACCAGGCGGGCGCTTTCTTGCAGGCCAATGGCGGCACACTTTTCCTGGACGAACTCGACCGGCTGCCGGCATCAAGCCAGGCGAAGTTACTACGGGCGCTGGAACTGGGCAAAATTCAGCGGCTGGGCGACGAGCGGGAGACTCGAGTAAATGTGCGCGTAATTGCCGCAACCAATGTGGACATCAAGGAGGTCATTGCCGAAAGGCGGCCACGTAATGACCTTTATCAATCGTTTTATTTGCTGCGATTCAGCGCCAAAACCAAAACAAAATGGGACAAACTGTTGCGTGTACAAACGGGGGCTTTGTCGGAAGAAGCGTCAGCCCAGACGAACATTGTGCCCCTGCCAAGTGCCGCGGGTGGATAGGCTGAAGCCGTCTCGTTTTCAAATAATCACTGGCGCTCCGGGACCCGCGGCGTGTTACATACTGCCGTCGGATAGCGTGACTGAATCTGCTTATTGACGGCGTCGAATGGTGTGACTGGAGCAGGAAGGCGATCATCATGATTTCAATCAAGATTCGATGCGACTGCGGCCAACGTTACACGTTTGAGGTTGAACCCGTCGGCGGCCGAATGCCGAAAACAGTTGTGTGCCCGGCCTGCGGCGCGGACGGCACCGTCGCCGCCAATGCCGCCATCGCACAAAGTCTGGCGGCCAAATCGAGTGTCGCTGCCTCCGCCAAGGCGGCTTTGCCGGCGGCGGTTCAGACACGTCCGATTTCTTCTCCCACGCCAGCAGCGTCCGTCCGCAGCTCTGCCCGCTCCGGGCCCACACTCTTGCCGGGTCAACCGAGCCGCGCCCAGGCATTGCATGAAGCCCGGGCAAAAATGTTGTGGGGCGATTCTTACGATGAAGTGCTCAAGTTCTTGCGCATGCAAGGATACAACCACGCCGATGCGTCCGCAGCCGTCACGGAGATGTTCCAGGAAAGAGTTGCCACAATTCGGGCCAACGGCATCCAGAAAATCGTCATTGGCTCCATCCTGGTCTGCATTCCCGTAATCCTCTTCCTGATTCTGCTGGGGACGGGATTCCTTTTCATGCGGCTGCTGGCGGTGCCCATTATGTTTGGTATCTGGGGCGTGTGGATGGTGGTCAAGGGCACGCTGATGTTATTGGCCCCCAAATCCGAGGCGGGTGACGCTTCGGAAATGTAACCTGTGACTCTCTGCTTGAGGCTCGACCGTTGCGCCGGGGCCAACTTCATGCTCCCGAAATAGTGCCGGCGCACACTGCGAAAGCCACGCGCGCGAAATTTCCGGGCCGTTTACAGGCCGCTTGCCTTCAGTTTTGCTGTCATTCCGGCGGGCGTGGATTATCAAAAACATTGACACACCAGCTATTCCTGTTTAGAATTTATGACTTCCGGGGAAGCAACCCGCTTCCATAACAAACTAAGTTCAAGGTAATAATACATATGAAAACAAAACTCAAATCCTCCAGTCGTGTCGCGTGGCATTCATGCGGCGTATCAACAATCTGTGCGGGCGCGCTCCTGCTGGCTTCGTCCAGTATGCTGGCACAAAATATATTCGTTTCAGATTACTTCAGCGGCAATATCTATCAATACACTCCCGGCGGGACGCGCAGTACCTTTGCCACCGGCCTGGCCGATCCTTTTGGATTGGCCTTCGACAGCGCCGGCAATCTGTTTGAAGCAGACGGCAACGAGCTGCCCGTTCCCAAAGGCAGCATCTATGAGTTCACCCCGGGCGGAACGCGCAGCACCTTTGCTTCCGGGCTCGTCACTCCCTACGGACTGGCCTTTGACAGCGCGGGCAATTTGTTTGTGTCAGACAACGGCACTGGCACGTACAACATCTATAAATACACCCCGGGCGGAGTGCGAACCACCTTCGCGACCGGATTGAATACTCCTACGGGACTGGCCTTCGACAGCGCGGGCAATCTGTTCGAAGCCGATGGCAACAGCGGCCACATCTATGAGTTTACCTCGGGCGGAGTGCGAACCACCTTCGCTTCCGGGTTGAATACTCCATTTGGATTGGCGTTTAACAGCGCAGGTATTTTGTTTGAGGCGGATGAAGTCAGCGGCAACATCTACGAATTCACGCCCGGCGGGGTTCGAACCACGTTTGCCTCGGGTTTATCTTCTCCTCTTGGACTGGCCTTTGACAGCGCGGGCAATTTGTTTGAAACGGACTACGGCAGCGGCAACGTCTATAAATTCGCGCCCGACGGAACGCGCAGCACGTTTGCCACCGGCTTGCAGAATCCTCTCGCAGTGGCTGTTCAGGGCGTAACCCTGCCCGTGCCTGAACCCTCGACTTTGGGGCTGCTCGCCGTCGGCGTCGCCGCATTCCTTGAGCACCGCCGTCGCTGTGGCGCGAAGACGCGGACCTAGTGCGGACCCGCATTCGCAGGCCGGCTGAAAATCTTTTGGAGCGATCGTAGGACGAGGCTGACGCGCTTGGATGCGTGGGCCGGCGGCCTATCCATTTCGCCCTTGCCGGTTCACGCCGGGAGCAGCAGCTTCAGAACGTTAAACGGTGGGAGCACATGGCTAACATTGTCAGAATTACGGACCTCAAATTGGATGCTCTTCGCGAATTGCGCGCAGAAAGTTCACAGGAGGGTTTCAGTTTCATCGAGCGGCTGTGTAAGGAATGGATTTCCGGGGCCAACCGGTTCAATGGGCCTGGCGAGGCTTTGTTCCTCGCTGTCAGCGAAGGTCTGGTGGTTGGCGTTTGCGGAGTTAATTGCGATCCCTACGCGCACGATCCGCTGATTGGGCGCGTGCGCAGGCTTTACGTTTCGCCAGCACACCGGCGCAGTGGCATCGGACGGGCATTGCTGGAGGCCGTGGTCGCTTGCGCTCGCGGCCATTTCAGGGTACTGCACGTGCGAACCGAAGTTGCAGGTGACTTTTTTACGTCGCTGGGTTTTCGCCGCGTGGATTCGAGCACAAACTTCACCCATGTTCTCGAACTCAGCGGCATTAGCTGAACCGGCGCGGCAGTTGTTGCGGAGGGAGGCAGTGGCTCGCAATTGCGCCCTTGCTGACTACAGCGAGAGCGGATAGGTTCGGCGCGTAACGCGGCCTGGATCTTGTCGAAAGTATGGAGCATGATTTTATGAAACGCGGCTTCTTGCTGCCCAAAGGGTGCAAGGACCTGATTGACGTCTTGAAACTCAGGCCGCAGCAACGGGCGGAGCCGCATCCGATTCTCCCGCCCGAGGAGTTAAACCTCAAACTACAAGTTGCGAAATTCGAGCCGCCCCAACCGCCACCGAAGCAACTTTCCGTTCCCCTGCCACCGATCGTCGGCGAAATCGTCGTTCCGTGGCAGACCACGGTGTCAAAGTTGGCGGCGATTCTGGGGCAGAAACCATTGCAGATTATCGCCGACGTGCTGCAACTGGGATTTTTTGTGAGCGCCAAAGATTTGCTCACTTACGAAATCGTTTCCTGCGTGGCCCGGAAGTATGGATTCATCGCCATCAGAACCGCCTGACACGAGTTCAAGCACTCCGCTCTGGATCCGCGAGTCGCCTTGTCGTGCGAAAATGTGGCTGGGCGGCATACTAGCGGCACACGGTTTATGAGAAAGTTCCAGATTACGGTTTTTGTTCTGGCCACCGCAGCGTTAATCGCCGCTGCCTGTTGCATTGGCAAAGCGGTGGGGGATGAGTTCCGGAAAGTCGGAATGGCTGCGCTCCTTTTTGACGTGGTGTGCATTCAGTTGTGGCCGACCACCAGGCAAACCAACCGCGCCTCCAACGGCGGGAGCCAGTTGCCAACAGCGAAATGAAACTCTCCGCTGACTTTTGAAACGTTCAAGGCGATGCCGGGCATCATTATGGTGAAAGCGGCAGCACGGCCTTCACCCGATAAAACCGAGCCGGTGCGTTTGTATCCGCGAAACCATCCGTGGTCGAAGAACCAGGCGCTGGCGAAATAAGGCCCAATCCACTATCAGCCCATATTCCATTGGTTAAGCCGAGGGTCTTTTGGATGTAGTAGAACCGCGTTGGCACACTGTTCCAAGTGAGGCTCGCGCTGGTACCGCTGGGTGAGAAGCTTCCGGCGGTGATGCGCAAGACGCTATTAATATTGTTCGGGTCGGTGCCGGCCTGATATTCCTGCGCGTTGGACAAGCCGTCATGGTCCGGGTCAGCATCGGCATCCACATTGGTAGTCCCGAAGTTGGCCAGCAGCCAGGGAACCGGCAGGCCGTCCGGGGCAAGCGGCCCTGGCCAGAGGGAATCGGTTTGCACATAAGAAACGGCGTTACTGAGAGAAATCCAGCCGCAATTGGCGCTCCAGACATAGCCGCTCAGGATGCCGGTGCGCAGATTCACGCTCGGCGCGCCGGTGTTTTCAAAGTTGATCCAGCCGATGTTCGCGCCCCAGGCGTAGCCTCGTAAATTGCCGAGACCGTCCTGGTTCACGCCGAAATCGCTGGCGGAATTGTTCTGGTATTGGATGCCGTTGACGGGGCTGCCACCGCCGAGATTGATCCAGCCGACGTTGGCGGCGTAGAGGTAACCCATGCAGTAGTATTGGCCGATGACCGCGCCGTTGTTGGTATCGCCCACCCAATTTATCCAGCCGATGTTGGCGCCCCAGGCGTAGCGATTGACAGAGTCAATCGTGGTGGCGGCGCGCGAGGCCAGTGGTGCCGCCAAGAAACAGCAGAGAATTATGCTTTTTGGTTTCATAAGTGGGCGCTGATGTTCATGAGGCGGTGTTTCCTCCGGTGTACGGTTTTCGGGTGGCAGGTTAAAACGCAAAATTCGCCCACGGATTTGAGTTGGTAATGATGCCTGAAACCGTGTTCGTTATGAGCGGGCCGACGATTTGCGTTCCGGGCGTGAGGTAATTATTTGCGCTGTTCCCCGAAACGCTGTTCTTGACGATGATGTTGCCGGAAGAAAAGCTGTCCACACTGATCCCGGCATAGCCGCTGGCCGAAACGCGGTTGCCTTCAATATGGTTACCCGGGCCCTCGATGTAGATGCCCGCATAGCTGGAAGTCCCACCGGTGTTATTGCCATAACAGTCATTGCCGGTGATATCGCCGCCATCCGAGGCCACCTGAATGCCGCTCCAGACATTGTTCTGGACCCAGCAGCCTGAGACGATTCCGCCCGAGGTTTCGATTCCGTAGTTTCCGTTGTATCCCGACCAGCAGTTCTGCACCAGGCCACCGGCGTTCATTTCAATTCCGCTGTTCCTGTTGAAATTAGCGGTGCACCCCATGACCCGGCCGCCGGTCACCGAAATCCCAATCGCGACGTTGCTCGAACAGAGGCAGTCCCTGATATCCGCCGCGGAGTCAAACAGAATTCCGTCGCTGCCACTGGCAAAAATGGCCAGGTTCTCCAGCACGACATTCCGCGAATTGCCGGAGGTCTCATGTACCCCTATTCTCCAGCCGTTCATGGTGCCGTTGCGCACGATGACGTTGGTTTGTGAGTTGGCGAAGGCAACCGCGTAAAGCGATCCCGGCACCCCCAGCAGGGCGAAACCGTTCAGATCCAAGGTCACATTGTTGTTCGAAATCGTGATCGCGCTCGATCCGCTCACCCCGACTAAATTCGTCGTCACATAATAGGACCCCGGGTCGGCGATGGTGAACGGCACTGAAGAGATGGGAGTGCGCGGCTCAATCTGGTCGAGCGACTTCATCGTCGGCGCGGGCGCGCCGGGCGGCGTGAGCACGCCTTGGCCAAAGGCTGAAAGCTGAAGGCCGAAGGCTGAAATGATTGCAATAGGAATGAATTGGATTGTTTTCATATTCTCAGGCGGGTTTGTTCGTCAATCGTAAATCGTAATTCATAAATTCCTCACGGCATGTTGTATTTGTTTGCAATGCCACCATCGCCAGTGCTGCTATAGCAGGAGGTGGCAACGCCCGCTCTCAATCCCGTGCCGCCGGACTGAGTGGAGCCAACGCAACCGACGGCAACGAACCCGGCGTTAACGCCATTGCCGCTGTAAGAAAACCCGTCACAGTTCTCGGCGGTATAGGCCCGAAGGCCATTACCGGTGCTGCCCGTGCCGTTACTTACGCCGTAACAGTTCAGGGCGGTATTGGCGGAAATGCCATCGCCGCTGTAGCTCCAACCGTCGCAGTTCTGGACGGTGTACCCGCTTACGCCAATGCCACTTCCGCTGCATTGGCCCCAGCAGCCAGACACCTGATCGCCGCCCAGCGCCAGGTTTCCGCAGTCGACCGCCACCGATTGCTTGATGGTTGAGGCGTAAATTCCGTAGCTCCCAATCGTCCGTACCGTGCAGGATTCGACTACCGCCGAATCGCCCTCGGTTAAAAAGATGCCATAATCCAGACAGCCGGAAACTGAGATACGCGATACCAGGACATTTACCGGCGCGTTGCCAGAAAAATCGTACAAAATGCCGCTGCCGAAGCCACTGCCAGTGTAAACGCCGCTCCCGTTATTGGTCACACCGCCGCGAATGTGGCCGTTGACAATGGTGATGTCGCTCAGTCCGCTGCCCAGCAGAATGGCCGTGCCGCCATTGGCCGCATTGGCCACGGTGGAAGAGATGGTGAAGCCGTTCAAGTCCAGCGACACACCGCTGACGACGATCACAATGGCATTACTGACGGTGGTGGTCAGATTGGTCGTCAGATAATACGAACCGGGCTGCGTGATGGTGAACGGCGCCGAGAAGATCGGGGTCCGCGGTTCGATTTGCGCGAGAGTTTTCATCGTCGGCGCGGGCGCGCCGGACGGTGTCAGGCTGCCTTGAGCGAAAGCGGTTGAAAGTTGAGGGTTGATCGTTGAAAGAAGCAGTCCGAGGACGGCGCACTTCAGCCAAATCGTAAATCGTAAATTGTGAATCATATATCCTCAGGGCATGTTGTATGCGTGGGTAATCGCGGAATTTCCTCCTGAGCTATAGCAGGAGTTGGCTATTCCAGCCTGGATTCCCGCGCCGCTGGAACTCTGACCAAAGCAACCAATGGCAATGCTGGCACCGATTCCAGGATAGCCACTGCTGCTCTGGCCGAAGCAGTTATTCGCGGACAAAGCGTACACTCCATAGGCGCCGCCGCTAAAACCATAACAATTGTTCGCGGATACACAATTGACGCCATCCCCGTTGGCAGCGCTGTAGCCGGAGCAATTGCTCGCGGACGAACAGTCGATGCCATCAGTGCCAGTTCCGCTGCCGTAACCGTAAGAGTCGGAAACGATGTCCGCGACTATCGCTGAACGTCCGCATAGATAGGCTGTGGAATGAGATACCGCGGTCGCAATTATCCCACAACCTCCCGTGGTTTGCACCGTGCAGGATTCCACAATGGTTGAGTTGCCAGGATTAAGATAAATGTTGGCGTAAAGATCAATTCCATCCAGCGCGCAACCAGAAACCGAAACGCCAGTCACCCGAACACTACGGGGAGGAGTGCTGGAATAATAGATCCCGTATGCGAAACCCGGACCAGTGTAATAGCCGCCGCTGTAAGTGACACCGCCGCTGATGAAACCGTTGAAAATAGTGATGTCGCTGTTGCCTGAAGCGTTCGCCAGCAGAATCGCCGTGCCACCATTCAACGAATTGGCAAACGTGGAAGAAATGGTAAAACCATTAAGGTCAAGCGTAACGTTGTTCGCGGTAATCGTAACGGCGTTGCTCACCGTCACGTTCAGCGAACCTGCCAGTTTGACCCTGGCCGGCCAATCAATGGACTCGGGCACTTCGCACAACAGAAGGTCAAGTTGGTTGCCTTGAGCCATGCTATAGTTGTCCGCATTGGCCTTCACCATGTTGTTGGCGACAATATTGCCCGCGCCGGTGAGATTAAGACCGATTCCGTTGCCGGTGATCTGATTGTTCCGCAATTCGGAGTTTGCGCCTGCGCCGATGCCAGCGTACACATTCCCCGACACCTTGCAGTGCTCCACCAGACATTCGTTATCAACGACAATGCCCCTGGTTCCATTGCCCACCGTGAAACAGTCCAGCACACGGCTGCTGTTCTTGACGGCAACGCCGGTGAAAACGTTGCTGATGGACTGAATGTTTTGAACGAGCGTCTGTGACGCGCCGGAATCATAAAAGTTCACTCCCGAACCCGGCCAGTTGCGCACCGTTCCGTTGCGCACAACAATGTTGACCCTCGGCCCAGACGTGGAGACTCCTTCGCCTACGGTTCCACCAGTGCCAGAAAGAGTGAATCCATTCAAGTCAAGGGTGACATTGTCCGCCGCAACCAGAATCCCACTTTGATTGACGCCGGCTGTCAGGTTGGATGTGACGTAATACGACCCCGATAAACTAATGGTGAACGGCACCGAGGAAATGGGCGTGCGCGGCTCGATTTGGTCGAGCGACTTCATCGTCGGCGCCGGGGCGCCGGGCGGCGTCAGGTTGCCTTGGGCGAAAACGGTCGAAAGTTGAAAGTTGAGGGTTGAGAGGAAAGCCAGCGCGAGGGCGGCGGTCTGAAAGATTGATTTTGTTGACATAATTTGTGTTGGTTTCTGGTTCTTGCTTCTTCATTCTGCATTTCTCCCTCGCCATTTCCTAAAATGGTAGTGCCATGTCGGGCATCCCCGGAAAGCCCGGCTGCGCAGCGGGCCGATCTTCAGCGTCGGGTTTCAGCCGCACAAAACTGCGAATGTGCGGAAAGAGAATCGTGACCGCGCCGTCATCCAGATTGATGAAATTTTTTGCATAGGGCCAATTGGTTTCGCCACGCTCGATGCGCATCTGGTTTGTGCCAACGGTGTAGAGAATCGTCTGCGTCCCGCCGCCGCGCGTGAGCACAGCGTTGATACGGCCCTCAAAGGCCAGAGCCGGTGTCAGGAGGTGGAAGAGCGACACGATTGTACCAAACATGGTCTTGGCGGTCATGGCAACTGAATCGTTCCGAGCATTTCATTAATGACGCAGTTGTACCCCTCCGGGGTAGTGCGCAGTCCGCAGCACATCACGCCGGCATTGAAAGCGACCAGACCCTCTCCGCTGCCGCTCGCCCCGTAACAATTGGCAGCGATGGTTGCATCCAAGCCAATGCCAGTGTCGCTGTTTCCGTAACAGTTGTGAGCTGTGTAGGCGATCAGCCCGGTGTAACCATCGCCACCGGAGCCGTAGCAGTTGCTGGCGACTGTGACGTTCAAGCCGTTGCGACCGCTGGAGATGCCGTAGGAGTCCTGGGCAGTGACGGCATCGAGGCCATCACCGCTGGAACTGTTGCCGAAGCAATTGAGGGCCGAGTAGATGGCGTACACGCCCGTGCCAGTGTTGCTGATGCCGTAGCAGTTTTCGGCCGTGCTGACGTACAAGCCGTCGCTGTTGCCGGTGGCGTATCCGTACGAGTTGTGGGCGCTAGAGGCGATGATGCCATAGCTCCCGCAGATGTAAGCCACCGAGTTAGCCACGCTATCGGCTGCAATTCCATCCCCGCCAACCGTATCCACGCTGCAACGGTCAACCACGGTGGCGCTGTTGGCGCGCAGCACGAGGCCGCCATCCAGGAACCCGGAAACAGAGACGTCGGTGACACGCACGTTACGCGGCAAGCCGGAGTAGTAGATGCCGTAAGCGAATCCGCCGCCGGCAAACGTGCTGCCGTTATAGGTCACGTTGCCTTGAATGATGCCGTTGCGGATCGTGATGCGGGAACGAGCGCCGGTGAGCAGTATGCCTGTGCCGGTGGGCGAGGCCTCGGTTGATGACAAGGTGAATCCGTTGAGATCGAGCGTGACGTTATTGGTGGCGATAGTGATGGCATTGCCACTGGTCACGGCGATGTTGGCCGTGAGGTAATACGAGCCAGGCGCGCTGATGGTGACCGCGGTGGTGTTTGTGATCGGCGTCCGCGGCTCGATTTGCGCCAGCGTTATCATCGTCGGCGCGGGCGCGCCGGGCGGCGTCAAAGACCCTTGCGCCCACACGGCCGAAGGCTGAAGGCTGAAGGCTGAAGCGGTCAGTAGGGTCACGAGGCTTAGACTTTGGGCTCGGCCGCAAAGCCGCCGTCCAATCGTAAATCGTAAATCGTAAATCATAGTTCAGAACGGTAGGGGTTGAATCTCCTGATAATCTGGTGGCGGCTGAAACAGTGTTTCGTCGGTGTTCTTTTCCGGCATGATGGATTTGATTTCAAAGCGGTAACGCTCCGGCATGTCGCGCGGCACCGCGCTGGCTTGCGACAGGGAATTGGTGCCAGACGGGCGGGCGGGCGGCGGGAACGCTTCAAATTTCAAGACTGACAGCAGGGGAAAAAGTTTCCTGGCCCTGAGCAATTCGCCCCATTGCTCCTCGATCATGCGCGGGCCGAAACGGTGTGGCTGATTCTGCAAATAAGGCTCGAAGGCCAGCAATTTGTCAGTCGCCCAGATTTCCATGACCTCGCCGCGCTGCTTGAGTTCGTAGCGTGTGCAGACGCAACCCAACAGATTGGTCGTGTCGGTTGTGGCCTTGAGTTCCATTTTCTCCGTCATCATCGGCGGCATCATCATCGGCATGGGAGGCGTTAAGGGCATGCCGGAACGGGCCGGCATATTTGGCATGGCGGGCATGGCGGCAAGTGGTGCTTGTGGCCCGACGCCCGGTGGCATCGGCGGTGGGTTGGGCATTTGCGGCATTGCAGGCATTCCAGGCAGGTTGGTCGGTCCGATGTTCTGCGGCCCGGCGGCTGGCGGCATGGCGGGTATCGCGGGAAAACCGGGTGGAATAGCAGCCGCATTTTGCGCCGCAGGCTGCAACCGCACATAACTCCGGTTGTGCGGGAACACCAGGGTCAGTTCGCCGGTATCGAGATTCACGATATTCCTGGGATACGGGCGGTCGGATTCGCCTCGTTCGATGAGCAGCAGGTTGGTGCTGGCGACATAGAAAAATGTTTCGGTTTGCCCGCCGCGCGTGACTGTGGCGTTGATGCGTCCCTCAAAGGCGGCCCCGACGCAGAGCGGAAGGCTGAAAGCCGAAACCAGCGCCACCCCAATAAGTCTGCTTTTCATGTGTCAGAACACCTGGTGCAAATGCTGCCGCGCGAAAAGTTGGTCAGAAGTGAGGGGTTGGGAGTTAAACGCAGCGCCAGCGATACGGGCGCGATGCCTGGCGTTTTCATGACGGCTCCTGAGTTTGCTTTTGCTCATCTGCATCCCTTCCTGATCGGAATGGCAATGCCCCTTTGCTGAACGCAGGACGATTCAATCAAATCCGCTAGAAGCTGTCTAGCAAAAAGTGTAATAAGTCGGACAAGATAAGATTATGGTACGCTACCAGACCGGGACGCTTGGAAAACGTGGTTCGTTCAGAGCGTCCGGCAGCATCGATTGCCGTGGCGCAAAACTCCGCCTCAATGTCTGTTGCTTGCGTGAAGGCAAATAATGTGGATTTACGGATTGTATGGCCAAGGTACAATAATCCATGAGGCTTATGATGTTACCTGAAGCATCGGTCGGCCTGATTCGGAAGGCGTTTTTGTTCCGCAGGAGATCCCCCTTAGACGGCCGGCGCCGCCTGCCGTGGCCTCCGGTTTTCTTTGCGTTCAAGAAAGAAGGAAGTTATGAAACACGAATTCAATTCCAATTATTTACCTATCCTGCTGTCGCTGGCAATGGTGGTCGATGCCGACGCCACTGTGCGCTACGTGAACATCAAAAACCTCACTGCTGTACCACCTTATACCAACTGGGCTACGGCGGCCACCAACATTCAGGATGCCGTTGATGCCTCGACGAATGCTGATTCGATTCTTGTCACCAATGGCATTTACGCAACCGGCGGGCGAGTGGCCTACTGGGAATTGGTTAGCGTCAATGACGAGTGGGTGGAAATAGGGATCACAAACCGGCTGGCGGTAACCAAGAGTGTAACGATTCAGAGCGTCAATGGTTCGGCAGTGACGTTTATTCAGGGATTCCAAATTCCAGGAACAACCAACGGAGATGCTGCGGTCCGGTGCGCATATTTAACTAACGGCGCAACTCTGGTTGGTTTTACCCTGACCAATGGCGCTACGCGGGCTTCAGGAAATTACCAACGCCAGCAAAGTGGCGGTGGAATTTATTGCGAGACCTCGGACGTGATAGTTTCCAACTGCGCGTTTGTTGGTAATTCGGCATCATTCTCAGGTGGAGGAGTGTGCCGAGGCACACTGAATAATTGCACGCTTTGCCAAAATTATGCTCTTAACGGTTTTAATAGTTCAGGCGGAGGCGCGTCCTATAGCATTCTGATTAACTGCAGCCTTTCAGAAAACTCCGCCTCGGGCGGAGGTGGAGGAGCGTACTCCAGCACACTCAATAGCTGCATCATATCAAGCAATTCCGCTCCGATTGGCGGCGGAGCCGCGGGGTGTGCGTTAACGAATTGTGTGCTTATCGGCAACACAAATAGCTTTGGCACAGGCCCTTTCGGATTCGTTCCGAATGGCGGAGGGGCATCGAATTCCAAGTTGGATAATTGTCTGATTGTCGGGAATTCCGCGGGCTACGGCAATGGAGGAGGTGCGAACGATTCTACTCTAAATAACTGTACTCTGGTCGGAAACTCGGCCTCAGCCATCGGTGGTGGAGTTTCGGGCACTGCTGATCTCAACAATTGTATCCTCTATTACAATACCGCACCTGCTGGACCGAATTGTCCTGTCGTCGATGTCTGGATGACCTTGCGTAATTGCTGCACGATTCCTATGCCTGATGGTTCCCTTGATGGCGGGGGTGACTTTACCAACGAACCTGCTTTTGTGGATTTGTCCAGTGGCGATTTTCATCTCCAGTTCAATTCGCCATGTATCAACACCGGCAACAACGCCTACGTATCCACGAGTACGGACCTGGATGGCAACCCGCGCATCATTGGCGGCGCGGTGGACCTGGGCGCGTACGAAGCTCAACCGCTGTTGCATTACGTGGCGTTGAATGGCACAAACCCGATTCCGCCTTATACCAGTTGGGCGACGGCGGCGACGAACATTGAGGATGCCGTTGACGCTTCAAAGAATAGCGACCTGATTCTGGTAACCAATGGTGTTTACCGGACCGGCGCACGCATCGTGTATGGTTCGCTAACCAACCGTGTTGTCGTAGACAAGGCGGTGGCATTGCAAAGCGTGAATGGCCCCGCAGCCACATTAATTGAAGGCTATCAGGTTCCAGGCACCATCAATGACGACGGCGCGGTGCGCTGCGTGTATTTGGCCAACGGCGCCGCGCTGTCCGGCTTTACCCTGACAAACGGCGCAACGTTGGGCGGGTCGGGAGACTTTGGGATTAACTCCGGCGGAGGGTTGTACTGCGAATCCGCTGATGTGGTGGTTACCAATTGTGTCATCATTGGCTGTGCGGCCAGCGATTCTGGCGGCGGCGCACTGGGTGGCACATTGAACGGTTGCTCCTTGATCAGCAACCAAAGTGATAATGGCGGAGGCGCAGACGGAAGTTCCCTGAAAGCCTGCCTATTATTCGGTAATTCCGTGGGTGGTAACGGCGGTGGGGCAAACAATTGTACCGCAGACGGCTGTCAGTTCATCGGCAATTCGGCAACGTATGGCGGTGGGGCGGAATCCTGCGGGCTGAGTAACTGCACTCTCATGGCCAACGGAGCGAGCTACGGTGGCGGCGCTGACGGCAGCGACTTGAACAACTGCCTGGTCGTCAGCAACAGTGTAAACGCCACCGGCGCCGGCGCGTTCGACAGCACGTTGAATAATTGCACGGTGTGGGGGAACTCAGCCGCCGACGGCACAGGGGGCATGCAGGGAACCGTCGCTCGTAATTGCATTGTTTTCGACAACGATCCGGCTAACCATTTTTTGAGCAGCTTGGATTATTGTTGTACGTGGCCGCTTCCGGACAGTGGCTCCGGTAATTTCACCGGTGATCCGGCGTTAATTGATCCGGCTGGTGGCGATTTCCATCTCCAATCCAATTCACCCTGTATCAACTCCGGCAACAATGCTTACGTCATCGTGACCTGTGATCTTGACGGTAACCCGCGCACCAAGGGGGGCACCGTGGATATCGGCGCTTACGAATATCAAACACCTGCTTCAGTCATTTCTTATGCGTGGCTCCAGCAATACGGCCTGCCCACGGATGGTTCGGCAGATTATAAGGACACAGACGGCGACGGCATGAACAATTTTAAAGAGTGGATTGCCAGGACTGATCCCACGGATCCTTTGTCCATCCTGAAAATGCTGGCCACGGCTTCAACTGACGATCCAGCAGGGGTACTGGTAACCTGGCAAAGCGTGAGTGGCCGAAGTTATTATTTGCAGCGCAGTGAAGATTTGTCTGCACAACCTGCTTTCTTCACGATACAAAGTGACATTATTGGGCAGGAGGGCGCAACCAGTTTCGTGGACACCGATGCAGTCGGCCCCGGGCCATATTTTTATCGTGTGGGCGTCGGGAATTAGGAAGCGCAAATTCGACCGGAAACAAATCGTGAAAGCAAAACGATGCTGCGTCGCCCTTCTGAGTGCGTTGGCCCTTATGCCGGCGGAAATGAAGCTGAGCGCCGAGCCCGTCATCTTCTTTTTCAGCGGCCAAATCACCGAACGCCGCGCCCAGAACAGCGTCTTTACCGAACCCAACAGCGACACGTTTTACGGCTACTTCAGTTATGACACAGCAGCAACGCCCGGCCTTTACAACCTTTACGCGTTGCTTTCATTCAGCATTGACGGTAACTCCCTTAATTTCACCAACGGCGCACCGCCTGTTGGTCTGCCCGGCATTTCACTATCGAGCAGCACTTATCCAATGACACTGGACACTATGACACTCCACGGATTCTATCCGCCCGCTTACTCCGGTCCCTCTGATGTCGGCGACATAGCCATTTGGCTCGTTGGTTCGACCGGTTTCGCATTCACCACCAACGGTCTTCCCAGCACCCTTAATCTGTCTTCGTTCAGACTAGCTTACCTGCGAGGGCCAGTCTGGGGTGGAGGGCAACCGCCGGGCTTGGGACCCTTCGACCGGGGCACCATCACGCAACTGATTCAAGTGCCGGAACCGGCGGCTTGGGGAACATTGAGCTTGGGCCTTGCGGTGTACTACCGGAAGTGGCGCACCAGAAGCCGCACAACGCGAACCGAACCATGAATGCGAAACGATACTTCGTCGCCGTTTGGAGCGTCTTCGCGCTCATCTCGGCGGGGTTAAATCTGTCCGCTGCGCCGGTGGTGTTCTTTTTCAGCGGCCAAATCACCGAACGCCGGGCCGAGAATAGCGTCTTTACCGAGCCTGACACCGACCAGTTCTACGGCTACTTCAGTTACGACACGGCAGCAACCCATATCAGCGTCACCGGCCATCCGTTGCTTTCCTTCAGCCTGGATGGTAATTCGCTCAACTTCACCAACTTTACGATGCCTTTTGGCATACCCGGCATTTCATTAACGGGCAGCGGCAGAGGTTTTCTGGACACTATGACAATCGGCGGAATCTATCCTCCGGCTGAGTCCGGTCCCTATGATGACGCTGATATAACCATTTGGCTGGTTGATTCGACCGGGTTGGCATTCAGCGCCAATGGCCTTCCTGCCAGCCTCAATCTGGCTTCGTTCGATGTCGCGCGATTGCAAGGCCCGACCGTCTATCTCCGTCCGCCACCTTCGCCAAGCTACGACCGGGGCACCATCACGCAATTGATTCAAATACCCGAACCGGCGACATGGGGAATATTTGGCCTGGGCCTTCTGGCTGCCCGTCGCTGGCGGCGACGCTAAACCCGCGAGGGCTGACAGCCGGTGAGTCGGTTTTCGGTAAGTGCGGCTGGCAACGATAGCGGCGCACGAAAAATGCAGCGGCGCCCACGGCCAGCAACGCCAAAGCCGATGGTTCCGGCGTGGGGAAGGCAACCAGGTCCTCGGCCCCGCCCGCTCCCGAGACGACAGTCCTGTTGAGCAAAACGCCGGCCGTTGTGTAGGCGGCGATCGTCCCGTCGCCATAACTGCCAACCAAAAGATACCCCTGGCCATCCAGCGCCATGTGTCCGCTATTGGAAATAAACCCGTTCATGACCTCGGTGCCGTCCGTCGTGTATTGGTCAATCGTGCTGAATATGTCCGGTGGCCCGTCCTGGAGAGATACAAATACGTTCCCGCCGCCCACGGCCAGCCCATTGATGAAGTTGGGCGTCGTGATAAGCTTTGTGTTGAGTGCTGACCCGGAGGCTGTGTATTTCCCAATCACCCCGTTGTAAGGCCGGCCTTGCAGCGGGTCGCCTGTGGTGTATGCCGTGTAAAGGTCGTCCGCGCTGTCCAACGCTAGTGCCGATACATTTAGCGCGCCGGCGAACTGGCCTCCCGGGCCTACAGTGAAGGAATTCAACAATGTTCCGCCCGTCGTGTATTCGGACACAGTGTTGCCGACCGCGACAAAAAGATGGCCCTCCGCATCGGCCGCCAACTGCGGCGCGCCGCTGCTGTCGGCCAATGTCAGCAACGATGAATTGATGGGTGCCCCGCTTGGCGAATATTCCCCGACAGTCGCGGTCGTGCCGCTGGCCCATTCACCCACAAACAGGTCGCCCAGCCCGTCGGTGGCCAGCGTCATACGCACCTCGGTCGTCGCACCCGCCGCGGGCGTCGTGATGAGGCTGGAATTGATTGTCGAACCGCTGGCTGAACCCGGGCCGAAGGAAACGCTGTAAGCGCCGATGCCGCCGGTGTTCAGGCCGTCCTCGGCCACGAAAACGCTGTCTTGCGCGCCGGCCGGAGCGACGCTAAGGAACACAGCGGCAACCCACAGGACAACAAGTGCGGCTGCACGGTCGGGATGCATAGAGATTGTTCTAAGCGATGAAGTATTGTACAAAAATGCCGGCATATTTCAAGAAAAACGGATGGCGCCTTGATTTGAAGACCTTCGCCATATCATAAGCACAATCACGCCGCCTATAAGGCTCAAATACAACGAGGGGTGTTCGGTGTAGAAACGCCTTGCTGCATTGCCGAGTACTAAAGTTGCCAGGTTCATTTCGTTCCCGCTTTCTTAATCTGATATGCCACGGCGACCTGAACGGTGCTTTGAGCGTTGGAATCTAATTCGATTCGACCTTGTTGCCATTACAAAATCGCGCCAAATTTATCAGCCAGGAATCACATGCCCGAGACAAACGTTCATCAAGCAGGTGAGACTGCCGCAGCAGGCCATGCGTCAATGCCCGCCAACGGCCAGAGCCTACGCGCTTGATCTTTCGCGAGCGGAGCAGTACCGAAAGTGCCAAGACCATCACCTCATTTGCGCCAGATGCTGGTTCCGGCAGGCAACCGCGGCCACATTTCAGACAGCCCATCCTGTTCTGCAGAGTGAATGACCTTCTGGTTCATCCCCAAGAGAATTCTCGGGATTTGTGGTTGGCGTCCACAAAACTGGCTTGCCAGTACGCAATAAAGGTGGATTGACACATTTCTGAAACGGTGAGCTAATCAGAGGTGCTGCGAATGGTTCAAAGACAATAAGTGCGGCTGCGCGCTTGACGAAGCATCCAGGCCAAGCGGCTTACGATGAAGCACTTGTGAATAAGCCGGAGAAAGCTGCGAATTCTTTGGAAAAATTTTGAAAGATTCATCTTCATCCCCACGAGCTATGGTGAGATGAAAACATCTATGAAAGTGCGTCTTCCACAGTGGCGAGTTATGTGTCTGTTTGTTCTGACGGCTTACGCCAGCCTCTTGGCAACAGCCAATCCTTTGCAATTGATCTCACTTCGAGATCCATCCCT
>Ga0335085_10004586_pt1 | contig 22801 bp, 21 predicted proteins | sample Lox_Sample_45_FD_206712 | JGI IMG/M metagenome (GOLD analysis project Ga0335085, IMG submission 206712) | Soil microbial communities from Loxahatchee National Wildlife Refuge, Florida, United States - Lox_Sample_4.5 | ecosystem: Environmental > Terrestrial > Soil > Wetlands | place: USA...
CGCCTTCCCCAGGACGGGCGCATCAAAATCAAAGTCTTGGGAAAAGAAATCGATCTTCGCGTTTCAATCTGTCCCGTGCAATTCGGCGAGAAAATCGTGATGCGTATTTTGGACTCTTCCAACTTGTCCTTGGACCTTCCGAAACTCGGGTTTGAAGACGACATCTTGCCGAAGTTTGAAAAGGCGATCGTGGAACCCTATGGCATGGTGTTGGTCACAGGACCGACCGGCTCGGGCAAATCTACGACGCTTTATTCTGCCCTTCATTACATTAATAATCCGGATACGAACATCTCCACTATTGAAGATCCGGTGGAATATAACCTGCCCGGCATCAACCAGGTAAACGCCAAGGCTGGCATCGGTTTGACGTTTGCGGCGGGTTTAAGGTCGTTCTTGCGGCAGGATCCAGATGTGATCATGGTGGGTGAAATCCGGGATAAAGAAACCGCCGAGGTCGCCATCAACGCCGCCCTGACAGGCCATTTAGTATTCTCGACGCTTCACACCAACGATGCGCCGGGAGCTGTGACTCGTATGACCAACATGGGGGTGGAACCGTTCCTTATTACCTCGACAGTCCATTGTGTGGTGGCCCAACGGTTATTGCGCCGCATTTGTAAAGATTGCAAGGAATCTTACGAGGCCCCGTTGGAAGTTTTGGAGGAAATCGGGGTCAAACCCAACGCGGGCGAGACAGTGACACTTTACCGGGGCCGGGGTTGCGCCACTTGCTCCAACACCGGATACAAAGGCCGGATGGCTATCCATGAGGTCCTTATCACGTCTGAAGAATTTAAAAAAGGTGTAATTCAAAGAAAACCCACCTCCGAGCTGAAGAAAGTCGCTCGGGAATCAGGCATGCAAACCCTTCGGGAATGCGGCGTTCGAAAAGTTTTGAAGGGGTTGACGTCCGTTGAAGAGCTTTTACGCGTAGCCCACGCGGATTCGGAAGAGTAAGGTTGAAGAACTTGCCAAAGGAGAAGATGAGATTCCATGGTCAACATTGATACGCTTTTAAGGCTTATGTTTGAACGGGGAGCTTCTGACCTTCATATCACGGCGGGGGCTCCTCCCATGCTGCGCATCGACGGTGTGATGACGGCCACGGAGTACGAGAAATTGCGGCCCGAAACCACCCAACAATTGATTTACAGCATTTTGACGGACGAACAGAAGGAGAAATTTGAGAAGGACAACGAACTGGACGTTTCATTCGGCGTGGAAGGCGTGGGACGCGTCCGTATGAACGTTTATCAACAACGTGGAGCCGTGGCGGCCGCCCTTCGTAATATCCCAACCTCTATCCGGACTTTCGACGACTTGAAATTGCCGGCAGTCGTTCAAGACATCGTAAAGCTTCCCAAGGGGCTGGTATTGGTAACGGGCCCCACTGGCTCAGGGAAATCCACGACCCTGGCGGCCATGTTGGATTGGATCAATACCAACCAACAGCACCACATCATCACCATCGAAGATCCGATTGAGTATGTTCATACCCATAAATCCAGTATTGTCAATCAGCGGGAAGTCGGCACCGACACCCATACCTTTGCGACGGCCTTGAAATACGCTTTGCGGCAGGATCCGGACGTGATTCTCATCGGGGAAATGCGCGACCTGGAAACTGTCAACGCCGCCTTGACGATCGCTGAAACAGGGCACTTGGTTTTCGCCACCCTTCATACGGTGGATGCCATTCAAACCATCAACCGCATCATCGACGTTTTTCCCGCGGCCCAGCAGCAACAAATCCGCGCCCAGATTTCCTTCGTGCTCCAGGCGGTTCTGTCCCAGCAGCTCCTTCCTAAGGCTTATGGCTCGGGCCGATGCATCGCGGTGGAGGTTTTGATTCCCACGGCGGCCGTCCGCAATCTCGTCCGGGAAGAAAAAATCCACCAGATTTATTCGGCCATGCAAACGGGTACGGAATACGGTATGCAAACCATGAACCAATCCTTGTTCGAGCTTTATCAAAAGCAATTGGTTAGTTACAACGAGATTTTTTCGAGGACGCTTGACCCCAAGGAGCTTCAACGAATGGTCAAGGGTGTCATCTGATTTAAAAAGGAACTCCAGTGCCAACGTTTAAATACAAAGCCCGAAACAGTATGGGCAAGGTCATTGAGGGGACGATTGAAGTAGAAGCGGAATCGGCTGTTGCTGCGGCTTTGAGGCAAAAAAGATTGGAAGTTGTTTCTGTGGCTCCCGCGGGCGGCCTGGGGGGATTCTTTAGTTCTGTGGGTAAGAAGGGCGGAAAGGTTACCACAAAAGACGTTGTGGTTTTTAGCCGCCAATTTTCAACCATGGTTAATGCGGGATTGCCCATACTCCAAGGGTTGACGATTGTTGCGGAGCAGGCGGAGAATCCGGATTTCCGCGTAGTGATGACCAGGGTCCGTGACGATATTTCCAATGGCGTGCCTCTTTCCGAAGCGATGGCCAAATATCCCAAAGTGTTCACAACTCTTTACGTCAATATGGTCAAGGCCGGGGAACAAGGCGGTATTTTGGACGTTATTTTCGAAAGATTGTCCGAATACATGGAAAAAGCGGAAGGCGTTTCTCGCAAAGTAAAATCTGCAATGATGTATCCCATCGTGGTGATGTCGGTCGCGGTTCTTGTGGTTATTTTCTTGATGGTAAAGGTCGTTCCTACTTTTCGTGATGTTTTTGCATCCTTTGGAGCAAAATTACCTGCTCCCACTCAGTTCTTAATCGACGTCAGTGCTTTTTTATCCAGTTGGAAAGCTGGACTTTTGGTTATTTTTTTGGTCGTGTTTTGGGTTGCGGTCACCCTGTACCGGAAAACTAAGACAGGCGCTTATAACTGGGACATGATGATCTTGAAATTGCCGGTTTTCGGGATACTGGCGAGAAAGGCCGCTGTGGCAAAATTCGCCCGAACGTTAGGAACGCTTATTAAATCCGGCGTTCCCATCATGGATGCGCTTGAAACCGTCGCTAAAACTTCAGGGAATCTTGTCCTGGAAAAGGCGGTCTTAAACGCACGTGATTCGGTGCGGGAAGGCAAAACCCTGACCCAGCCATTGAAGGAAAGCAAAGTCTTTCCCCCCATGGTGACTCAAATGATCAATGTGGGTGAAGAGACAGGCGCCTTAGATGCCATGTTGAGCAAAATAGCCGATTTTTATGAGGACGAAGTTGATGCGGCCGTAGAAGGACTGACTTCCATTATTGAACCTATTTTGATCGTGTTTTTAGGGGTGACGATCGGTTTTATTGTCGTCGCAATGTTTATGCCAATGTTTTCAATAGGAAACGTTGTTTGATTTGATTCTGATTTGGGATTTGTTTTGGCGAATTTAAGGTAAGTTGACAAGGGGATTTTAGAAAGATAAAATTAATATAAGCCTGATTAGAACGTTAATTTAGTTTTAATCGGGTTTAGATCGAATGGGAGGGTTTTATGATTCGTTTAAAAGCGAAGGGTTTTACCTTGATTGAGCTGATGATCGTTGTCGCGATCATCGGTATCTTGGCGGCTATCGCGATTCCGCGGTTTGCCCAAATGCTTGAAAAATCAAGGGAAGGGTCGACCAAAGGAAATTTGGGTAGTATCAAGTCGGCCGCTTCTATTTATTATGGAGATACTCAGGGTATCTGGCCGACCACGCTGGCTTCTGTCAGTGTTTATGGTTTCAGCCGTTACCTGGATAACATCTCGCCGGTGAAGGTGACGGGGGCTTTTGTGTCGGGTGCTGTCAGCCCGTCAGGAGCTCTTGTTACTATGACAACGATGAGTTCAGTCCCAACGGGAAGCTCAACGGGCTGGATGTACGACAGTAGCTTTGGGAGCGTTTACGTGAATAGCACGGTGCGGGATTCCAAGAGCCTTCCGTATTCGTTCTATGGGTTTGAGTGATTTGTAATTAAATGTTTCGATGGAACAATGGGCGACAGAAATGCCGCCCATTGTTTTTTCGGAACGATTGTTGAGGTGACTTTATCCTAGCTCTGATGACTTCTCTTTTTTCAACTCTTCTGGGCTCAATTTTTTTAGGCGCATGCATCGGCAGCTTTTTGAATGTTTGCATTAGCCGTTGGAAAAGCGGCGGAAATATTTTTTTCCCTTCATCTTCTCAATGCCCGCATTGTCATCACCCCATCCTGTGGTACGACAATATTCCCGTAATGAGTTTTGTTCTTCTCGGAGCTAAATGCCGTTTTTGTCGCACCCCCATCTCTTGGCAATATCCCCTTGTCGAATTAAGCACAGCCTTGTTATTTGGGTTTTCTTTTTATCGATTTCGCGATGACCGTATTTTGATCGAAAGCTTTTTTTTCGTCAGCTTCATAGTGTTGTTGGTTGTTAGCGATATAAAATGGAAATTACTCCCCCATCTTTTTACTAACCTATTCATCTTGACGGGTTTACTTTTTCTCAACCTTGGTTCTTTGGCCTCTTTTGACAACTTGTTTCGCTCAATTACTAACTTTTTGTTGTTGGGTTTTGTTTTGTATGGAACCACTCTGATAATTCCACAAGGTATAGGTGGGGGAGATATCAAATTGGGGGCAGGCTTGGCTATTTGGCTCAGTCTTTCCCAAACCCTCGTGGTTTTGTTGTTGGCTTTTAGTTTGGGAACGTTAGTGGCGGCTCCTCTACTTTGGTCAAAAAAAATAACAAGGAAATCGAAAATCCCATTTGGGCCATTTTTGGCGTTTGGTTCTCTGCTAATTTGGTTTTACCCCTCGTTGGTTAATAAATTGGGAGGCTCCCTATGAGCCTATTTTCCAAGCCCATTGTGGGTTTAGACATTGGCTCTTCAAGCGTAAAAATTATTCAATTGAAGACATCGGGTGCTCAATGGCAATTGGTTGCTATGGGTATGGCTGAAATTTCAAAAGAATCATTAGAGACTAAAAACCAAGATGTTCAACGGACGGCAGTGATGGATGCCATCAAGCGTGCTTTTAAAGAAAGCGGAATTAAAAGCAAAAAAGTTGCCATTTCATTGTCGGGTGATTCCGTCATTATTCGTTATGTCAAGCTTCCATTTATGACAGCTGAAGAATTAAGGGGCGCCATTTCAAAGGAAGCCGAGCAATATATCCCCTTGAACATAGACCAAGTAGTATTGGATTTCCAGATTTTGGGAGAAGCCCAGGAGGATGGACAAAAAAAATTGGACGTCTTGTTGGTCGCGGCAAAGATTGATGTTGTTGATCAACATCTTTTAATGCTCAAGTCGACAGGATTAACTCCAATGGTTATCGATGTAGATGCTTTTGCGTTACAAAATGCTTATGAAATTAACCGGCTCGAACCCAGCGAAGAAACAGTGGCTTTGGTTAATATGGGAGCTTCGTTGACAACGATAAACATTTTGGAAGGCAATAACACCCGCTTTACCCGCGATATTCCCGTCGCCGGAAATGATTTTACGAGAGAAATTCAAAAAGAATTTAATTTGAAATTTTCCGAGGCGGAGGAGTTGAAAAAATCTCACGGTACCATCTCTATGGAAGAAGACGATTTTAGCCTATCAACTGTTTCCCAAAAGGATGATCGTGTGCTAAGGATGTCAGATGTTATGACCCCTGTTTTGAATAAGTTATTGGGAGAAATTAGGCGATCATTTGATTATTACGAAACTCAAGCCCGAAAAAAAACCGTCGAACGTGTGATTCTTTTAGGTGGGAGCGCCAGGCTCAAGAATGTGAACCGTTTTCTTGCGAACAAATTAGGCATTCCTGTTGAACACTTTGGGGCTTTTCGAAATATCGAAGCAAATAAGAGCATCGATGCGGAACAATTAGCTGAAAAAGAATTCCACATGGGGGTTTGTTTGGGCCTCGCGTTACGCCAAACAGAATCGTAACCATGATTAAGATTAATCTTGTTCCTGTTAAAGAAAAAAAGAAACGGCAGGAATTTTTTATTATTTTTTGTTCAGTGGTTCTGTTGGCTTTGGTGCTTTCTGGCATGCTTCTTATTTATGCAAAAAGAAAAGCTGTCGTTAACGATATTAATAGACAAATCACAGAAGTTGATAAAGAAGCCGAAAGCTATAAAAAAGAGGAAGACGAAATAGACGCTTTTAACGCCCAAAAGGATAGTTTGGAAGCCATCAAAAAAGTGATGGCAGGCATTTCTGAAGTCCAGCGAAAAGTTCTTGCTGGAATAGATCAATTGGCAATTAATCTTCCTGATGGTGTCTGGTTGACAAGGATTGAAGAGGGAAGGGACAAAGATTCAAATCAATTTACAATCCAAGGCTACGCTGTTTCAGTAGATAAAATAAAAACCTATTTATCTAACTTACAGCGCCCAGGCGGATTACTCAAAGAAGCTACATTTGATGAAAAGAACGTTGCTTCACCATTAGCGACTAATCCAAACATTAAGGTTCATCAATTCACTATTAGTTTTAGGGTGGCGGACCAAGGAACATGAAACTCACACCATTGCAACAATATATGATTTTGGCAGTAGTGGCCTTTTTGGGCATTGTTTTTCTTTACTATCAATTTCTTTTAAAACCTGTTAATGCCCAAATTGAAAATCTTCAAGCAACTCTCAAACAAAAAAAAGACAAACTTGAAGAAGCTAAGAAAAAGGTTGCAAATTATGTGGAATTTAAAAAACAGGCGGATTCCATTCAGCGGGAACTCGAATGGTATCAGAATCGCATACCCAAAACGGTTGAGAAAACTAAACTATTAGAAGCAGTCAGCCTGGCACAGGGCCGTTCAGGAATTGTTCTAACGAGTTTTTTGTTCCCGCAAAATCCCCAAACAGCAAAGGACTATTCTGAACTGCCAGCTACAGTAAGATTTAACTCGGATTATGCTGGATTGATCAATTTCTTGTACCAAACCAACGCATCGAATTTAGTCATGACGGTTCGAGACCTAGTGGTAACTCCCATTGTTGTTTCGGACCATCCGAATTTTACGGTACAGACACAATTGACCATTAGCGGAATACAGGCAAAACAATGAAAAAGGCTTTGATTCCCCTCGCCATACTCGGCTTCTTGTTCGTAACGGCCTTACGAACGAACGCTCAGCAACAGGATGTGCCGGAACCGGTTTTCCTGAACTTTTCGATTCAACCACCTTATATTCCGACATATCATGGACGAGATCCTTTTAAACCTTTGAATTGGATTATTAACGAACCTAGAATCTCAATAGCGGAACTTGAATATCACGGAATAATGGATTTCGGTGGAATACCGATGGCGTTGTTTGGTTGGCGAACTGATCAGACAAAAAGGTACACGTTAAAACAAAGAAAATTATATAACGATGCTGACATCCCTGTGGATGGAGTGGTAGGTGATATCACCGATTCGAAAGTTACTTTAATTCAAGGCGATCAGAAAATAGTTTATCCGCGCCAATAAAGGAGAATCATTGATGCAAGGCTTCTTTTCGGTTCTAAGGATTTGCTTGGTTTTAGTGACGGCAATTTTGGTCTGCAAATTTTCTTGGGCCGACGATATTGAAATTGATTTAAAAGGTTCGCAGCCATCTTCTGGAAAATCTTCGTCGGTGACAACGGGGTCTCCCGTTTCCAGTTCTTCCTCATCCCAACAAAGTGTTAAGCAGGGCAATGCTGGAAATTCAAATGTTTCTGCGGATCAAGGGGTTTCAGCTTCGACAAGCAACAACCCCAAAATTGACCAAGTCCAATTGACGGCGGAGGGTGATGGGGCGAGGGTTTCCATCGACGGACAAAATCTTCCTAACCCTGACGTGGTTAAACTTTCCGCCAAAAAAATCCTGCTGAAATTTAATAAGACGGTTTTGGGAATTCCTCCTAAATTGAATGAAAAAAATGCCATGGTGAAGGCGATCCGTTCTTCCATGCATTCGAAAACTGCGTGGGTTGTTTTGGATGTGGCTGGTGTCAAAAAATGGAAGGTTGAAAAGGTCGATTCGGGTTATGTTTTGCTACTGAATGTCGCAGAAAATTCAGATGCGAATTCTGAAAAAACTGCCTCGTCTCAAGCGCCCATACAAACCGATGGAAATGAAGAAAAAGGATTTTATGCCCGTCTAATCGATGCTTCACTCAAACCAACGGATGGTGGTGTTAAGCTTGTTCTGACCGCGGATGGACCCTCCAAATATATGGTTCGCAGGCTTTCGCAACCTGAAAAAATCATTATCCATTTTTACAACACCAAATTAGAGATCTCCGACAAAGCTAAGAAATTTAAAAGCGAAGATTTTGCATTGCAAAAAGGTGGGATACTCTCTTTGGAATTCAGGCAAATTGGGCCTTCCTTTTCTCCCATTTCGGAAGTTATGCTTACCGTTTTGCCAGGAACAACCCATCAAATTGACAGGGATTTAAACCAAGTCGTCATCACCCTAACTGCCCCTTCCATTGTAAAAAAACCGATAGAAAAGAAAGGTAATTTAAATCAACTCATTTCCATGGATTTGCAAAATGCCGATTTAAATGAAGTTATTAAAATGTTTGCAGGTGAGGGGGGATTTGACCTCGACATGGTTTCTGGCCCTGTTTCCGGTGTGGTGAATGGGAAATACAAGGATGTTCCTTTGAAGACGGTTTTGGCGGATATTTTGGCGCCGGGGAACTATGCGTATGATGTGCAAGGCAATACCCTCCGCGTTGGTTCCCAAACACTTTTAGCCTCGTCTAAGGCCATTCAACCTCATATCACTGAATTAATTGCACCTTCCGGTGGGATGGATCCTGTTCACTTTGATGAATTGGTCCATCCACTTCTTGTCCCCGGCAACGCTGTTTCATTCGAGGCCGATACTGTCCGCAATATGGTTGTTTTATATGGTACGGCGTCAGATATCGAGGATTACAAGAGGGCGATTCGGGATTTGAAATTGGATGAAAGCACAGAAAGCAATCGCATTACGCGGGTTGTAAAACTAAATTATGCAGATCCGGCCACTCTGAGCACTATTTTAACGGCTTATTTAACTCCCGTTGGAAAAATTCAAGTTTCAGGATATAAGTTGGTAATTTGGGAAACAGCTCAGAATATGGGGACTTTACTGGAGTTAATCAACGAACTGGACCGTAAGCCCCCACAAGTTTTGATTGAATCTAATATTGTCGAGGTTGATAACGAAGCAGATTTAAATCTGGGGGTCCAATGGAGCCTAGATAAGGCTACCGGGGATCCGACCGTAACAGGAACATTCATTGCTCCCCCGAGTAGCAACGTTCAATCTGCAAACGGTCCCGGGTTTATTCAGTTTGGAACTGTGAAAGCGGGCATCAACATCAACGCAACTCTTGAGGCATTAGAAAGCCACAAAAAAGGAAAAATCATTTCCAGGCCCAGAATTGCTACAACCAATGGAGTACCTGGAGAAATTAACGAGATTGAAAATGTGGTTATTGCAAGTACCAGTACTATTCTTGTGCCGAACGCGGGCGTGTCAATAACAACAACCTTTACCAGTTTACCCCTTCCGATCGATCTAAAAGTAACACCCCGAATTACCGATGAAGGGACCATTACAAATGATATTGCAGTTTCTATCACCTCCCAAACTGGTCCTTCACAAGGGGGTGGTGCACCACCTCCTACAAGCGTACAAACGGCCACTACCCGAATTAATACAAAAAATGGCGAAACAATCGTAATTGGGGGTTTGGTACGTGAAAATGTCCAGGACATTACCAATGGAATTCCGATTCTCTCTAGTATCCCAATCATTGGTTCGCTCTTTGAGGAAAAAGATAGACAAAATAGAAAGGAAGAATTAGTCATCTTTATAACGCCAACCTTATTAGAAGATTAAAAAAGTAAAAATCCATAACTAACTTAAGCGCCCTTATAGGGCGCTTATTTTTTTAATAAGAATATTAGTAGCCGCCTTTACCGTTCCGAAAATTAAAAATGGAGAAAAAAGTGGGAATACGTTTTTTGACTGCAGGAGAATCGCATGGCAGGGGGCTTATTGTGATTTTGGAAGGCTTCCCTGCTGAGTTGACCATTAGCGCAGAAGACATCAATGTTGAATTGGCAAGACGCCAAAAAGGTTACGGTCGGGGTGGTCGAATGTTGATTGAGAAGGATCAAGTTGAGGTTTTGTCCGGTGTGAGACGAGGAAAAACTATCGGGTCTCCAATTACGCTTTTTGTTAAGAACAAGGATTATGAAAACTGGGAAAAAATTATGTCGCCCGAAGCCACACAGGAAAAAATGGGCACCCCCCTGCAAAGACCACGACCGGGGCATGCTGATTTATCGGGAGGTCTTAAATACAACCAAAAAGACCTAAGAAACATTCTAGAAAGGGCAAGCGCTCGCGAAACGACTATGCGAGTTGCCGCTGGCGCAATTGCAAAAATTTTTTTAAAAAACTTTGGTATTTATATCCAGAGTTATGTCAGCCAATTGGGAACTATTTTTTCCAAGACTCCCTCTGCTATTAATATTGGATTAAATGAAAGGGCGGACCATTCTCCCGTTCGTATGCTCGACAAAGGTTCCGAGAAGAAAGCGATGGCGCTTATTGATGAAGCGAAAGAGAAAGGGGATACATTGGGCGGGATTTTTGAGGTGATTATTACCGGTGTTCCACCGGGTCTTGGAAGCCACGTTCAGTGGGATCGGAAATTGGACGGGCGGTTGGCCCAGTCACTATTAAGCATGCAGGCGGTAAAAGGCGTAGAAATCGGCGAAGGATTCAAGAATGCAACGAAGTTCGGTTCGCAAGTTCATGATGAGATCTTCTATGAGAAAAACAAAGGATTCCATCGTCGCACTAACAGGGCTGGGGGGATTGAAGGGGGAATGAGTAATGGAGAGCCCATTATTGTACGAGTAGCTAAAAAACCGATCTCAACCCTTCGAAAACCGCTCCGATCTGTGGATATTAAGACCAAAGAGCCAATAAAGGCAGCCTATGAACGATCCGATGTTTGTGCCCTTCCGGCGGCCTCCGTCATTGGCGAGGCTCTCTGCGCCTGGGTTTTAGCAGATGCTTTTATGGAAAAAATGGGTGGAGATTTTATGGATGAAATAAACCAAAGATTTAAACTTTATTTGAATCATTTGAAGAGCTTTTAACAATAGCAATGTCTTTACCTCCTAACATTATCCTCGTCGGGTTTATGGGCTCTGGAAAAACGGTCACCGGACGAGAAATCTCAGAAATCTTGGGGTTTCATTTTTGGGATATGGATGAGTGGATTGAACAGAGAACGAATCAAAAAATTCCTGAGTTGTTTGAGAAGAAAGGTGAGGCTTTTTTCCGCCGACAAGAAAATGAAGCTGTTTTGTGGTTGAGAAAAAAAAAGAACTACATTGTCTCTACTGGTGGTGGGACATGGATTCAAGAAGAGAATAGAAAGGCACTATTAGAAATGGGCTGGTGTATTTGGCTAAAGGTTTCCGCGGAAGATGTTTGGCGAAGAGTTGGAAACCGGCTAAAACAAAGACCCCTCTTAGAAAAAGCCGAAGACCCAAAGCAAACTATTAAATCCCTTTTGGATGAAAGAAATCCTTATTATTCATTGGCCCATAAGTCATTTGATACTTCCGGAAAAAGTCCAAAGCAAGTTGCCTTGGCGGTAGTGAAGGTCTTTAAAGAAAACAAGCCTTTTCTGTTAGCTTAATTGGATAATAAAAATTATCCGTTCTGGTGAAATGAATTAAAAGGCCAATAGTTGTTAAAAAAGTTGGTTAATATCTATTTCAACAGAAAAACGGACAAGGATATCGGCTTGGCCCATGAAATAAAAGTTGATTTGCCCCAAAAAGGTTATTCTGTTTTTATCCAGAATAAAATTTTAAAAAACTGCGGGCCTTTTATTCAAAAGGTTACCGCATCTAAAAAAATTTGCGTCCTAACAAGCTCTCGAATATACAAGATTTGTGGAAATGATTTGCTGGCAAGTTTAAATAAAATAAAAGTCAAACCCCGTCTTATTCTTATACCGGATGGGGAAAAGGGAAAAAACGAATATACTTTATTTCGTGTGCTAAGAAAAATGGCCTTTTTCGGCCTACAAAGAGATGGTTGTTTAATCGCGCTGGGTGGAGGAGTCGCCGGTGATATAGGCGGGTTGGCCGCTTCCCTCTATATGCGTGGGATAGATTTTATTCAATGCCCTACTACCCTCTTGGCACAAGTTGACGCCAGCATTGGCGGTAAAACAGCTATCGATTTTTCGGGAATAAAAAACCTGATCGGATCCTTTTATCAGCCCAAATCCGTCTTAATTGATCCCGAAGTTCTTAAGAATTTAGACGACCGACAATTTAAAACCGGTTTAGCAGAAGTAATCAAATACGGAGTCATCAAAGACGAGTCCATGTTTAAGGACTTTGAGAACCGGTCTAAGTTGATCTTGGCCCGAAATCCAGCTATTTTGCAACGACTTATTTCCAAATCTTGTGCGATTAAAGCCCGGATTGTTTCTGAAGATGAACGCGAAGGTGGGAAACGAGCCTGGTTAAATTATGGACATACTTTGGGGCATGCTTTGGAGGCTTATTTTGGTTTTGAAACCCTGACTCATGGGGAAGCCATTTCCTACGGGATGCTGTTTGCGGCCCTGCTCTCATGGAAACTCGGATTATCTGCGAGAAGCGTGTTAGGTCGACAACGCGACGTGTTGCAAAAAATAGGGTTGCTCCGAAAATTACCGAAATTTCGCCCCCAAGCCATTTACGAAAAAATGCTATTGGATAAAAAGGCACGAGAGGGACAAATCCAATTTATATTGACAAGAAAAATAGGTCTTGTTACTATTCGAAAAAGTGTGCCCCGTCCCATCGTTTTTTCAGCTTTAACCCAACTTCAGGCTGAAGTGAACCAACAAAAATAGACTTATGGCGAAGGATCCCATTACGTCTGAAATCACCGAACTCAAGAAAAAATTAGAAGAAAATCCCGACTCACTTGTTTTTGCTCCGCTTGCAGACGCATATCGAAAACAGGGAAATTTGGAGGAGGCCTTTAAGCTGTGTAAAAAAGGGCTTGAGAAACATCCTAATAATGCCAGTGCCCGCGTTGTGCTGGGCCGGGTATACCAGAGCCAAGGAAAAGTACAAGAAGCCGCGAGTGAACTAAAAAAAGTTTTGGAATTGGACCCCGAGAATCTCATGGCACATTCACTCTTGGGATCCATATACATGGAAAAAGGCGATCACCAGGCGGCCATTGAAGAGTATCAAAAAATCCTGACTTTGAATCCTGATGACGAAGAAACCCAAGCATCTTTAAAACAGGCTATAGAAAAAGCGGCTGGTGAATCACAGCCCGGTCCTGTTTCCAAAAAGCCCCCTCTCCAGGTTGAAAAAAAGTCGGCTGCAAAGGACAGCACGGCCACCTTGACCGTTGCCGAACTTTACCTCAAACAAGGGCATTACGATAAAGCGATCGAAGTATTTCGGGAACTTTTGGCCGATGATCCTCAGAACTTGATGTTGCGTCAAAAATTAGCCGAAGTTGTAGAACGGCAACAAAAAGAGTCCGGCGCTGATCCCGCAGCTCTCAAATTAAAGAAGAGTGAATTTATTAAGCCCCCAGATCAAAAAGAAGATGTTCTCGAAGAAGTGCATGCCGAAACAAGAAGTCCAGGTAAACCAAAGAAAGAAGATGACTCCAAATTCACCAATGATGATATTCTCCAGGTCATGCGCCGGGGTAGTAAAGACGATTTGGTCGTTGAAGAAAAAAAGACCCAGCCAGTTTCCATGGCCGAAAAGCCATCGCCAGAGGTGAAAACGGCCCCCGATAAAAGACCCGCACCATCCCTTCAATCTTCTCAAATTGAGGGGCTCAAAAATATCCTGGCCGATTTAAGTTCCGTGGAAGGGATCATCAGGTGTTTTGTCACGGGAAACGATGGAATAACCATTGTTTCCATGGGGGAAACCAGTAATAATGCTGTGCTTGGGAAACAAGCCGCAGCCATTTTTGAAAGCACCAACCGATCCGTAGCTCAATTAAACCAAGGCAAAATGCAGCAAGTTTTGGTAACGGCCGAATCGGGCCACATTCTGTTAGTCTCATTTGCCGCCTATGTTTTAGTCGTTTTAGCTAACAGTAAAATTAATTTGGGTCTTTTAAGGCTTGCCTTGGAATCGGCTACTAAGAAATTGGATAAAATTTTATAGTTTTGGAACAAAAAAAAATCTATATTGTCCAGCCTCAAGGTTTTTTAACCCTAATTGGATTTGACCGATGGATTTCAAGAAAATATTAGAGGAAACACTTTCCAACGTTGAAGGCGCAATTGGCGCCGGATTGGTTGGAATGGATGGTATCGTTATCGATCAAATTTCACATAATTCGACTTTTGACATTAATGCCGTGGGTGCTGAATATTCCAGTATCATTAAAAACGCGATGCGTGCCTCCTCCAACTTTGGCCTGGGTAACACCGCTGAAATCCTGATCACTACAGACAAGGCCACCATGATCATGATGATGGTAGGCCAAAATTATTTTGTGACCTTAGCTATAAATTTGGATGGGAATTTGGGGAGAGGTCGGCTTGAGCTAAAAAAAGCCATTCCGAAATTCGAGAAAGAGTTGACTTAGTCGTTGTCTGAAAATTTGAATATTTCTCCATCCGATTTGTCCGCCCGGGTTTTAATTTACTCTCGCTGGCCCGAAATTTTTCGTTCTTGGTTTTGGCGGTTTTACGACCATCTTTTCCGTCTTCTCCTGTACAACTTTGCATGGGCCGCATCTTGTTTCGGCGCCGCCTGGATCTTCATTCATTTGGGATGGGTGACGGTATCGAAAGACATGAGGCTCGCCGAGGTTTTCCAACTCTATTTTTTGTACCTTATTGAAAACGCGTTTTCCATTGGTTGGGCTTATTCTGTTTTTAAGATATTTATTGGGGGGCACAGTAAATTAAGCGATATTTGGACTGGAACCCGGAGGTATTTTTGGAAAGCTATGGGTCTTTCAGCTCTTTCGGGGCTTATACTTTTTTTTGTTATTTTCAACATCCATTTTTATTTCTCCTCCGAGATTATGAGCCGTTTTTTAACCCTTTTGCTCGGGAGCTTCGCTGCCTGGATTCTTCTATTCTGGCAAGCAGCAAGCCTCTATCAATGGCCCGTCCTTTTTTTCCAAAACCCGCCTTTTTTCAAAATCCTTTACAAATCTACCTTACTGACCTTGGGAAATGGGTTAGTTTCACTGGGAATCCTATTTTTCTTCATCGTGTGTTTTGCTTTTTTTTTATTCGTTCCGTTTTTACTATTTTTTATCGGCGCTGTTTTTTTCTTCTCGTTCCAGTGCGTCGCCCTTGAAAAGAGCCTCTTAAAGTATAAAATAACCTACGGTGATAAACCCCTTGTTCCCTTTTTGGAATACCTTGAAATTGAACGAAAAAGGAGCTGGCGGGAGATTTTGAAACCTTGGGAGAACCGGTGAAAAACGGGAAAAGATGGTTAACCGCGATGACTTTTGCGGCGCTTTTGTACCTGGTTTTCAGCGGCAACCGTGGTTTGTGGAATCTTTATAAACTCCACCAAGAAAGGCAGGCCTTGTCCCAGCAAGTCACTCAATTGAAATTGGAAATTGACCGGTATCAAATGGAGTATCGGGATTTTCAACGAAATCCTTCCGTACTTGAAAAACAAGCGCGGGAAGAGTTGAACCTAGTGAAGCCGGGTGAGATTGTATACAAGTTCGCGGAAACGGATCGTCACTGACCCGCCAGCCGATCATCATTGACTTCCCATAGTCGGCTCGTTATTCTACCTTTCCTCTTGAACCCTCGTTTCCTGGCCGAAAATTGTTTAATGGTTGTTCGACAACAAAGTTTGTTTCGGTTTTAGAGGTTGTAGGTTGAGTTTTCGCCGAGATGGCGGAATTGGCAGACGCAAGGGACTTAAAATCCCTCGGGCCTAAAGCCCGTCCCGGTTCGATTCCGGGTCTCGGCACCAATTTTCGCCCTCCTTGCTTTGGAGAGTCTAAGCGGATAGCTTAAAGAAAATAAGTTTAGTTTGATTTTAGGCGCAAAAGCGTCAATTAGACGCGGGGTGGAGCAGCCTGGTAGCTCGTTGGGCTCATAACCCAAAGGTCGCTGGTTCAAATCCAGCCCCCGCAACCCATGCCAAAGCCGTACCCTACGGGTACGGCTTTTTTTTTAATGTGCTTGTTCTTTTTGGAATATTTTAACACGGGTCGTTTTGGCAATCTGAAACGATTAATTCTTGTATGAAATAGATCTTATCCCACTTTTTGAGGTTTGCTTGGAAACGATCCATTTTCGAAAAGAAAATAAAGGTAGAGGCGGCAAGCCCGTCACAATCCTCGAAGGATTTACCCGGCGTCCGGAAGACATTGAGAGCCTGGCCCGCCAAATCAAAATCGCCCTTGGGGTGGGTGGAACGGTCAAAAACGGTTGCATTGAGATTCAAGGGGACTTTCGGATAAAAATATCAGCGATGCTTCAAGAATTGGGATTTCGGGTTAAAGGTGTTTGAGAGAATTTTCAATTTTTCGGAAGGACAAGCCGCTTGCGCGTATTCGCTTCCATTTCACCTTGGCTTCCGCTTTTAAAAGACCATCTTGTCTCCTTTGTCGTCCTGGAAGAAAAGGCGGCCGAACTTTACCATATTTCCTTATTGGAGAAACCCGCCGCGGCCCACCGACCCAGAGAGGCGGTTTTAGGAATATGGAAAGACGGAAAATCAGTTGAACCCCTTCACAACCATTTAATCCGAAATGGATTTCGTAAACGCTCCTTAGCCGCCAGCGATTTCGCCGGGACTTCCCGGGGGTATTTTCGAGAAGATATGGGAAATATCCGGTTTGTCTGTCCCCAAATCCGGCCGAGCCAAAAGCCAAGCAGCAGGGGCCTATCAGCCCTGCCCGATAAACGCGCCGCCTTTTTATTGGAAAGCCCCCATTCGGTCGATGTGCCTTATCTCGGTCAAAACTACGAGGTTCTCATTCCCCAGGTGGGGCGCTTTATCCTGGATAAAGGGTTGGGGTTGAAAGCCGGACGGTTCTTGAATTCCGAAAAGATTTACGAGTCATCCCAAGGATTATTGATGATTTTGGATCTACTTGTGTCCCACTCAGAATTGGAAGAAGAGGCTTTGGACGACTTTTTGGAAATTCGCCCCCCCGCGCTCGTTAAAGAATTTCTCCAACTTCTCAAACAACAGGGCCCAGGTTCGGTCCTCTGGGATTCGGCCCAGCAGCTTTATCTTGAAAGATATCCCGGGTCTAAGATTGTCACACTCACAAAATGGTATTGGGATTTCTTGAAAGAGCTTTCCCGGGTCGTTGAGCAACAGAAAAATCCGCCGGCATAGATGTGGAAACAGGCTTCGATTGGTAAACTGTAATCATGGTTCCGAGGCGTCAAAAATTCAATTCCATACCCACCCCGGTGGCTTTTGTCACCGGAGCTGCCAGCGCACTGGGCAAAGCCATTTGCTGGAAACTGGCCCGACAGGGTTTTCGCCTGGCCCTTCACTATGGAAAGTCCCGCGATAAGATTCTCGGGCTCCAAAGAGAATTGGCTTGGGAAAATATCGATAGTTTCTTGATTCAAGCCGATTTATCCAAACCTAACCATGCTGCCCACTTAATGAGCCGAGTTGGTCGCCAGTGGGGAAGACTGGACCTTGTCATTAACAACGCTTCCATTTTCAAGCCAACTCCCCTCCCCAAAAACGATTGGTCTGAATGGACTCGCTTGTTCACTGTTAACTCGATAACACCCTATGCTTTGGCCGCGGCCGCCAAGCCTTGGCTGGCGAAAACAAAAGGAAGCATCGTCAATATCGGGGATATTTATGGAGAATTACCTATCCTTAAGAATCATGCGGCTTATTCAGCTTCCAAAGCCGCCGTCCTTTTCTTGACGAAATATTTGGCTGTAGAGCTGGCTCCTGAAATCAGGGTGAACGCAATTTCGCCCGGGGTTATTTCTTTTCCACCGAAATACACTGCTCAAAGACGAAAAAAGTTGGTACTCAAATCCGCGTTGCAGAAACAGGGAACCCCGGAGGAGATAGCGGAAGCGGTCTGGTTCTTAGCGTCGAACCAATTTGTAACCGGGCAAGTCCTAAAAGTGGATGGGGGCCGCTTTATTTCTTAAATCTTTTGGGGCTGGAATTGCTTAAAGGTGTTTTCTGACAATTGGCGGATTTTTTGTGAAGGGTCCTTCCATTCTGCCGCCAGTTCGATCAGCGGTTTTTTTAAGCCGGGATGGACAAGATTAGGACTGATCTCGAGAAGCGGAAAAAGCGCAAAGGCCTTCGTTACAACGTCAGGATGAGGCAGGGAAAAGTCCTTGTTTTTTTCAACGCGATTACCCCAAAGCAAAAGGTCCATATCCAAAGTGCGAGGAGCGTTTGGATTGGAGTAACGCCGCCGCCGCCCCATTTGTTCAACGGATCCCAACCATTTTCGGATGGCTTCGGGCGTTTCGTTGGTCTCCAAAACGACCACGAGGTTCCAAAAGGCCGATTGTTTGACATAGCCCACGGGCGAAGTTTCATAGACGTGGGAAAGTCCGATGATCGAAAATCTTTTGCGGATTTCAGCTAAGGCCATCTCGAGGTTCTGCCGGGGGTTCATGTTGGAGCCCAATCCCAAAACGACCAACTCTTTTCGCTTGGATGGATTGGAAAAACGGTGAATTTGGATGCCCACATTCTGAGATCCGCGAATGGCTCCGGGTTTCGAAACGCCCAGATCTATTTCCGGCAAGTCGAAATTTTTTAAGAGGAAGGAGGCCAACCGTTCCGCCAAGGTTTCGATCAATTGAAACTCGCTTTTTTCAACGAAAGCAATGGTGGCTTTGGCGATTTTTTTATAATCCACCGTGTCTTGAATATGGTCCCGCCGAGCGGCTTGGCGGATATCGCAAGGAAACTTCAAGTCGATCAACACGTTCTGCTTGCGCTTCCGTTCCCACTCGAAAATGCCGATAATACAGGATATTTTTAAGCCAGTTAAGACGATCGAATCTCGGGGGATCAACTTTCGCTCCTTTGAGCCATTGGGTCATTTGATTTTATTGGAAAGAATGTCCCGATAGTCGGCTATTTTCACCTGGATTTCCACCTGTGCCTTCACAAATAGCAGTTGACGCTTCCCCCCCCTTTTGTTTCCATGGCCCCATGAGCTTTCAAACCCCCGCTTATTCCCGGCGCCCTCTTCTTTGGGGAGGGCTGGGTTATGTGGCTTTGAACCTTTTGCTTTTTGGGGACATCTTCTGGATGGGGGGGGGGCAGGTTCTTTCCAGCCCCCAAACGGATCTTTATTTTCATTTTGTGGCTTGGCGTCAATTTGCCTCCGAACAGCTGCGGCAGGGGCACCTGGTTTTATGGAATCCTCATTACCTTTGTGGCGCACCTTTCCTGGGCGGCTTTGAAGCCGCGCTTCTTTATCCCCCCAATTGGCTCTTTATGGTCATGCCACTGGGTTTGGCCCTCAACCTGGGAATGATCCTGCACGTCATTCTGGCCGGATTTTTGACCTATCTCTGGGCCCTGCACCGGGGCCAGTATCCCTGGGCCGCTTTTACTGCTGGAGTGGTTTTTATGTGGGGTGGCGCTTACTACCTACATTTGTTCGCCGGCCACTTACCGAACCTTTGCGTGATGGCCTGGGCGCCGCTTCTTTTTCTCTGCATTGACCGATTGATCGAGCGAGTTTCAACGGGGTGGATTCTTTGGGGAATCTTCGCCGTTTCCATGCAAATTTTAGCGGGGCATCCCCAGTATGTTTATTTCACCGCCATCATGGCGTGGATTTACGGTTTGATAAGCGCCAAGGACGCAAGATCAAAAAGATGGTTTTTGACGTCCTTAGCCGGCGTTTATCTGGGGGCTTGCCTGTTGACCGCCATCCAATTATGGACGGGGTTCGATGCTTTCAGGGAATGTGGCCGCAATATTCCCATGGAAATCAATACGGCAAAATCCTTTTCCTTCCCCCCTGAAAACATTTTGACCCTTTTTTTACCGGATTTTTTTGGGAATCTGACTACGGTACCCTATTGGGGCCGATGGTTCTTGTGGGAAGTCTCTATCTACATGAGTGTGGCCGGATTTTCCCTCGCGGTTTTGGGTGCGACCGCCCGCCCTTCCGCCCGAAACAAGCGCCTTTTAACCGTCGCAGGGATCGCCTTTCTTTTCTCCCTGGGTGCTTTCACCCCTCTCTATCATTTTTTTTACCAATATGTTCCTTTTTTCAAAGGTTTCAGGGGGATCTGCAAATTCGATACCCTTGCTGCCCTTTTCTTGGCCTTGTTGGCCGGAACGGGGATGGATCTGATATTTCGCCATAAGCCAATGCCTCGTTGGATCGCGTCAGGTTTCCTAGGGATAGGTGTTTTACTAACCGGTGGGGGATTCTTGACCTACCGGTCCGCCCAAAACCCAGCGGCCGGTTCTTGGGCCCATGGGTTCTCTTCTATCCATTGGCTCGAAAAAACGATCGACTCCATGGGGGATCCCCAAAAACAAAATTTCATTATGGAGTCGGGTCTGCAGGCGGGCCGGGCTTTGGGAATAGGCGGCAGCCTATTTCTGCTGTTAGCCCTCATTTTATGGTTGGCTTCCCGCAAACCAGGGGCGGCCTATGCCCTGACGGCTATTTGCGTCTTGGAACTTTTCATTTTCGCCCGCTCCAACCGGCCAAGCTTCGATTTAGCCACCCTCGAAAGAAAATTTGAAACCCTCCGGGATTTCCATGCCAAGAACCCGGGGGATTATCGGGTTTATGGCACCGGTAGCGCCTCCTTGGTCACCGGGATGGATGACCTGTGGGAAGACGAGCCTATGGTTTTAGGAAGATACGGGCGGTTCGTCTGCCGGACCCAGAATCTGAGGGAAAATCAATTGTTTTCCGTTGTGCCGATTTTTCAAAAGTTTCCCCCCGTTTTGGGAATGCTGAGATTGAAATATCGTATTTTCATGAACGAGGATCCAATTCGAATCGCTCCTTTCCCCTTCAAAAGCCTGCCCCGGATGCAATTGATGAAGGATTACCGGGTCATCCCAAATAAGGACCAGTTGTTGGATGCGATGCAGAGCGATTCATTTGATCCGTCCCGGGAGGTGTTTTTAGAAAGCGCCCCGCCGGTAGTTCCAGGGCCGGAGAAAGTGAAGGGGACTGTTTCGTGGAAAGACCTTTCCACCGATCAAATCGAGATCACGGCTAAGCTTCCCCAGGCCGAACTATTGCTGATCAGCGACAATTACAGCGAGGGTTGGCGCGCCAGGGCCCTGCCTGATAGCGGCCAGGACCACTATCAAGTGATGCCGGCGGATTATTGCCTCAGGGCGATTCCACTCTCCGAGGGAAACCACCACCTTCTTCTCGAATACCGGCCAGCCGCTTTCGAAATCGGAAAATGGGTTTCCATTGTCTCATGCATCTTGTATGTTGTTGTCCTCTTGCCGGTGGTCAGGCGCAGGCTCATTCCCACGAAAGCGGCGACATGAAAATAGGCGATTTGTTTCAACATAAATCCAAGGTCTTGTCTTTCGAGCTTTTTCCCCCCAAACGGGACGGAAATCTTGAGGGGTTGTTCCAAACGGTCGAGGAACTGAAAAAACTCAGTCCGGATTACATCTCAATTACATATGGGGCGGGCGGTTCGACCCGCGACATGACCTACGATATTGCCGTCCGGTTAAAGCAGGTCGGGGCCCTTCCCCTGATGCATTTCACTTGCGTGGGGCATTCCCGTTCGGAGATCAAGCTGCTTTTGGGTAAAGTAAAATCGGCGGGAATTGAAAACCTGTTGGCCCTTCGGGGTGATCCCCCCAAGGGCGAAGCCGCATTTACCCCCGCGCCGGACGGTTTTCACCATGCCAATGAGCTGGTTGAATTTATCCGGTCCGAAGGCTTTGACTTTTGCCTAGGTGTCGCCGGTTACCCCGAAGGACATCCGGAGGCGGCAAGCAAGGAACAAGATCTCCTGAACTTGAAACGGAAAGTAGAGGCTGGCGGACAATTCATCGTTACACAGTTGTTTTTCGACAACCGGGATTATTTTGACTTCACGGAAAAAGTTCGACAGGCTCACATCCAGGCTCCGGTTCAACCCGGAATATGGCTTTTGACGGATTATGTCCAGATTGAAAAAATATGCCATCTTTCCGGCGCCAAATACCCCCAGGCCCTTAGGGAACTTGTGGAGCCGGTCAAAGAGGATAAGGAAAAAGTGACTCAGGTGGGTATCGAGTACGCCACCCGACAGTGCGAGGAACTTTTGAAAAAAGGCGCACCGGGCATTCACTTCTACGTCATGAATAAGAGCCGTTCGGTCAAGGCGGTATTGGAGAACCTTGAAGCCAGGGGACTCGCCTTTCGTTAAACCAGCCTCCACGCCTTGGGTTCTGCTAATGTCTTCCTTTTGCCCCTGTCCCAAGCCTTCTGACCGTTTTCTCCCTTTGAACGGGGGTTTATTGGCGATATACTTCTGGGGAAGTTTTAACTCATCCGTGACATGGAGAAGGGCATGACCGACACCGCTTCCATCTTCAGCCGTCTACGGCATGTTTTGCAGAACACCTATTTTTTCCAATCCCTCAAGCTCAACGAACTGGACGAATTGATCGGGCACCTACGGATGATCCGGGTCCAAAAAGGCTATGAAATCATCAAGCAGGGCGACCCCGGCGATGCCTTTTACCTGATCGCTTCCGGAAAGGTGTCGGTTTGGATGAAGAAGGGCTTCCGCAAAAGCCAGATTGCGACCTTGCAGACGGACGAGTTTTTCGGGGAAATGGCCCTGATTTCCAATGAGCCCCGCAACGCCACGGTGGTGGCCGAGGATGTGACCGAGCTTTTTATCCTCCAACGCTACGATTTCGAC
>Ga0335085_10004587_pt1 | contig 22800 bp, 19 predicted proteins | sample Lox_Sample_45_FD_206712 | JGI IMG/M metagenome (GOLD analysis project Ga0335085, IMG submission 206712) | Soil microbial communities from Loxahatchee National Wildlife Refuge, Florida, United States - Lox_Sample_4.5 | ecosystem: Environmental > Terrestrial > Soil > Wetlands | place: USA...
ACCCGCTATGGCGCTGAAGGATTTGCTGGTTTGCGTCGATCAGAGCGAGGCCTCGGAGCTGCGTCTGCGGCTCGCTGCCGATCTTGCCGTCCGCCACGGCAGCCATTTGACGGCGCTCTACGCCAGAGAGTGGAGCCGCGAGCAACTCGACCAGCGCAAGTCCGCCGAGCTCGGATTGGTCTCGGCCGCCGGTTTGCACAAGCTCGACCAAGGCGTCGAGGCGGCGATCGAGGCGATTGCCGACAAACTGCAACGCACTTTGGCCGAGCTAGCGCGCGCGCAGGGCTTGCAGGCGGATTTGCTCGGTGTCGACGGCCCCGCCGCCGCCGTGGTTCCGCAATTTGCGCGCTACGCCGACCTCTGCATTTTGGGGTGCGACGAGCCGCGAGGGCCGGCTTCGGTGAATTATAGTTTCGCCGAGCAGCTTTTATTCGTGACCGGACGGCCTGTGCTGTTCGTGCCCGGCGAAGGCTCGTTCGAGACGCTGGGCCGCCACATTGCGGTGGCCTGGAACTCGAGCCGTCCCGCCGCCCGGTCGCTCAACGATGCGCTGCCGCTGATCGAGCGCGCCGAGCGGACCACCGTGCTCATGATCAATCCGTCAGGCTTCATCGACACCCACGACGGCCCGCCCGGCGAGCAAGTGGTCGAACATCTGCGCCGCCACGGCGCCAACGCGGAAGCGATACGGATCGAAAATATCCCGCATGGGGCGATTGCCGACCAACTCATGGCCAAAGCGCGCGGGTGCGGCGCCGATCTGATCGTGGCCGGCGCCTTCGGTCATCCGCGGCTGTGGGAAAAGATGCTGGGCGGCGTCACCCACGACCTCATGACGCGCATGACCCTGCCGATCCTCATGTCGCATTAAAGCGCTCCGCAGCGCTACTTCGGCCGCGGTGGCTGCCTGCCGCGAGCGCCGCCAGCGGTCACGCAAACGCCGCCGGCGGGCCGCCGCCGGCCCTTGCTTGCCGTCGCGACTGCGCCTAGTCATAGCGGCAGATCGGAGAGGTGGCCGAGTGGCTGAAGGCGGCGGTTTGCTAAACCGTTATACGGTCTAAAGCCGTATCAAGGGTTCGAATCCCTTCCTCTCCGCCACAGGCATTTGAACCGTCTGTCCCGATCGTGCGGCTTAGGCAGCACAGGCCGGACCGCCTCACAACCTGATTTCCCCGAGATTGATGCTCGCGCCGAGTTGCGCCTCGACCGTCTTGCTGCGGCCAAGCGCGGCAATTTCAATGGTATAATGCCCGGAATCTTCTTCCAGCCGGTCGAATTTGAAATCGCCATAGTTGTCGGTGGTCGCAGTCTCGACCACTTGGCCATCCTTCAGCAGACGCACATTCGCGCCTTCAACGCAGTCCACCACACTGTCGGCTTCGGCGGAAACGGTGCCGCCGATGAAGCAGGTCGTGAACCGCCAGAGGTTTCGATAATAGACGCGCGGCCTGGTGCCCAGCTCCGGCCGCAGCACGTCGAGCCCCTGCTCCCGCGCGATCCGCGCCATCTCGTCATCCTCAACCCTGATCGCGCGCATCGCGCCGGTTGGACAGGCCTGCTGGCCCCGGGTCTGTTGCCAGCCTTGATCGATCAGGTGGGCGTCGAACGGCCAGTGTTGCGGAAGCTGCAGTTCCTCATTCCACCAGATCGCGCCGTATGGACAGGCATCGACCAGGTCCTTGCGGCCCTGCGCCGCGACCGGATCGATGATGACGATCCCGTCGCTGCGCTTTTTGACCGCGCCCTTGCCGTTCGCCACGCAAGGCGCGTTGTCGCAATGGTTGCAGGTAGTCGGCAGATACGCGATGTCGATCATCGGCGCCTGCCCTTGCTCCCTCTGCTTGATGTCGATCCAGCGATGGCCGTGACGCGGCATCGGCGCGGCGACGCCGGGCCATTCGTTGCCGACATATTCGTCCATGGCGGAGAGCGCGCACAATTGGCAATTGGTGCACTCAGCCACGTCGATGATCAGGTTCCATTTTTGCATCGTTGCTACTCGCCTGTGACTCGCCACCACTGTCATGGCAGGCTTGACCAAACTGGTCCGGCCATGACCACGGGGCGCAGCGCCCCGAATGGAAGCGCCGCCGGAGCCGGGGCCCATGCAGCTTATCTTGCGATTTGTTCTCCAGCGTCAATTCGGAAAACCGGGACACGTTGACCCGGATCGGCCATCGGGCCGTCCGGGATAACGAATCGATTGTACGCTCACCATCACTTCGGGATTTGCGGGACGACGAGGTGGAAGAGCTTCAGCGACGCGCGATCGGCGGCTCGGATGGTCGCGGATTCGAACGGGCCGAGATAGATGCCGGCGCCCTTCTCGACGTCGTAGTCCTTGTTGCTGAGCGCGATGCGGCCCTTGCCCTCCATCAGGTAGATCAACTGATGGCGGTCGCTTGCCTCCGGCTTGAACGTCTCGCCCGCATTCAGCCAGCGCAGCGAGCCGTGCACGTTCTTGGCGCCGCACAGAGCCTCATTCAGCACCTCGGTGACGTCGCCGCCGTTGGCCGCGTGCTGCTTCGGGAGGTTGTTGGTATCGATGAAAGTGAGTGACATGACAAAGCTCCGATCAGCCGATGGACGTCAGCTCTGCATCCACACGCGGCCGTCCTTGCGTTCCCAACGCAGGTCGTCCGGGGTGCCCTCGAGAATCGTGGTCTTGAACCGGTTCGGCGCCTGGAATTCGAAATAGAACAGCGGCTCGAGCGCGCGCAGCCGGTGCTTTTCCTCGGCCGGAATGAAGATCATGTCGCCGGGGCCCACCGCACGAACGCCATCGCTGGATTCGACCGTCGCCTTACCGCTGATGATAAAATAAAAGTGCTCACAGTTCTTGTGCAGATGCAGCGGCGACGCCGCGCCCTGTTTGTAATGCATGACGCCCGCCAGCATGTCGTCGATGTTAGCAAGCTCCTGATTGACGAAGAAAATGCGCTCGCGCGCCTGTTTGGCGTCGACCAGCGACGGCAACTCGGTCTCCTTGAAGATGTAGGCCATATTCTTTCTCCTTTTATGTTCTGGTTCACTTCGCCGGCAGCAGCTCCGCTTCTTTCAGCGTGCGCCTGATCTCGCGATTTTTCTGCATCGCCGCGAACGCCTCTGATACATGCTCGATGCGGCCATCCCACAGCTCGATCTGAACCAGCGATTGCGAGCCGGCAAGCGAGTGCGTGCTCTTGGTCTGGGTCTTGTGCGGCGTGAGCAAGTTGAGGCAGCCGCCGCGATCGACCGACTTGCCGGGCTCGCCCATCGGGGCATACACCGCCGACGACTCGTAGCCGTGGCAGACGCCGCGCCCGAGCCGTTCCGTCGGCAACGCTGCGCAAATCACCGCGCCCCGATCGTTGTAGACCTTGACCAGGTCGTACTTCTTGATCCCGCGCTCGGCCGCATCCTGCGGGTTCATGCGGATGATCCAATAATACCAGCCGTCCACCAGCACCCGGTGGTCGGGGATGTTATTAAGAAACGAGCTCTTGCCGTCGCCCTGGGTGTGGAACGAATATTTCGAGTGCGGCGTGAGGAGCTGCAGCGGGTAGCGCGCAAACTCCGGCGAACGCGGCCCCTCCCACGACGGCTCGTATTTGACGATCGGCGGGCGCTCCGGATCCTTGAAGCGCTTCAGGCTGTTGCACTCAAATTCGAGCTTGCCCGATTGGGTCTGCAGTCCGCGCAGGAACTCGCCCATGTAGTCGGACGGCAGCGGCTGCGCCTCCGGAACATCCTTCTTTCGATTCTCCCAGAACCATCGGAACGACACCGGCGCGCGCAGCTTCTCCTTCTCGGCTGGGACGACATAATAGCCGCGTTTGAGAAGCTTCCTGAACGAAATCACCTTTGGCAGGTCGGACGATTGATAGGCGCGCTTGACCCAGTCGATCTCGTTGATGCCCTCCGAGAAGTAATTCGAAAGGCCCAGCCGCCTGCAGATCTCGTTGAAGATCCAGTAGTCGGATTTCGACTCGCCAAGGGGCTCGATCACCGGTGCCTGCAAGATCACGACGCGGTGATTGAGCTGCTGCTGACCATGATGGGCATAGCCGCCGAGCGCCGCCCATTCACTGATGTCGACGCGCTCGAAATTGGTGCAGGCCGGCAAGATCACGTCGGCGAACTTCGCCTCGCCCTCAAACCAAATCGACTGATTAACCACGAATTCGAGGTTATCCGATTGGTACATCCGCACATGCCGGTTGGTGTTGTTCATGGTAGCGAGGATCGAGCCGCCATATTTGTACAGCATCCTTACCGGCGAAGCGCCCGGCGCCGGATAGCTGAACTTCCCGAACTGGTGCTCGATCGACTTGCCGATCCAGCGATAGCCTTCTGCCTTGCCCTCGTAGATCGCCTCGGGCAGCCAGATACGCGGAATCTGCTGAGCGTTGGAGTTCATGCTGGGAAGCTGCGGCATGCGCTGGTAGAGCGCGATCGGCAGAGCCGTGTTCTCCAGGTCGCCCGACATGCCGCCTTCGGAATAACCGGGGAAGTAGAATTGGAAGTCGACGGGGCAGCCCCATTGCAGGTTGCCCATGTTGCAGCCGGGCTTGCCGAGCCCCTGCATAGCCGAAAGGCACACCATCACCCGCGCCCACTGGATGCCGGTCTGGTTGCGGCAGGCACCTCCGTGGCCATTCCCCCAACCGCCGGGAGCAAGATAGACGCGCTTTCGTCCCCACTCGCGCGCGAGCGCGCGCACATCCTTGGCGGGAACGCCGGTTTCGCTTTCCTGCCATTCCGGCGTCTTCGGGATACCGTCTTCCTCGCCCAGAAGATACGCCTTCCATGCGTCGAAACCGACGGTATGCGTTTTCACATAGTCGCTGTCGTAGAGGTCTTCCTTGATCCAGACGTAGGCGATCGCCATTGCCAGCGCCGGCGAGGTGGTCGGCCGCGGCGCGAGCCACTTGCACCGAAGGAATTGGGCGGAGGAATTATAGAATGGGTCGATGTTGACCACCTTGATCCCGAGCTTCGGATTTTTCAACCACTGCCGGCGCACCGTGCCCTCCTGCGCGCCGTATGAACCCGAGGTGGTGTCGGGGTCGGCAGCCCAGAACACGATCATGTCGCAGTTCTGCAGGCAGTCTTCGACCGTTCCGTAAGTCTCCGACTGGCCGACCCGCAGCGTGTGGCCCCAGTGGTGGACGGCGCCCCAATACCAGCCCTCCCACGAGTCGGGATTGTGGTGAACGCGCGTCATGCCGACCGCGTTGGCGAACCGGAACAATGCCGAGAGGTAATAGCCGATGTTGCCCCAGGTGTGGTGCGATCCGTGCGAGACCGCGACGCAGCCGGGACCGTAGGTGCGTTTCTGCCGCTTGATCTCCTCGCTAACGATCGTCAGCGCCTCGTCCCATGAAATACGGACGTAACCGGACTTGCCGCGGTTCTGCGGGTTGCGCGCGCCGTTCGGATCGAAATCCACGCGCTTCATCGGGTAAAGCAGCCGGTCCGGGGAATAGATGATGGATTTCACATTCTGCCCGTGCGGAGCGAGCGTAGTCTTGCGCGGCGGCGTAAAGCGCATGCCGCGCGCGTTAATGCTCCAGGAGGCGCCATCGTCGTCGGCCAGGTCGATCGGTGTGATACGGACGATCTTGCCGTTATTCACGTACACGAAAACGGGGCCGCCGTTTGTCATATTGCAGTAGCGGATCGAGCCATCCGGCATTGGCGTGCCGTGCTTCAGGCCGACGCTTTGGCCCATCATCACCGTCTGTGCGAACCAGTTGGCAAGCCCGTCATCGCCTTCGACGGTCAGCGCAAACTCCTTTTGCGCGTTGACCTGGTCGAGCCAATTGATCGGCGGCGTGAGCAGGCCGGCGCCGAGCGCGGCGTTTTTGAACGCCACCGTGACGTCGGCATTCGGCAGAATACCCGCTCCCGATGTAAGCGCGCCGTCGTGAAACTTGAACCACCGGCCGATCTCCTCGTCGCGCGCGATGAACTGGGCCGTGAGGTTCTTCTCCTTCAGGCGCGCGCGAAACACCGGGTACCGCCAAGCCTGGATTTTGAGCAGCCACGACAGCCCGAACAAAACGAACGAGAGCTTGACTGCTGCGAGCCTCATGAGGGTTCTCCGTTTAACTCCGCGGCCGGTTGTCGTCGCTCTTCAGGCGCCGAGCGCTGGCGCCTTTGAGCCGGCTTGATCGATACGATCCTATGTTTCGATCCCGCATTCAACCGCCTCCGGACGCGCGAGTTCGGATGGACGGAATCGTCCTCACCGGTGGCAAGATGGCCGCGGGCGAATACGCATATCGCGAATTTTTTTTCAGACCTTGACTTGGACGCCGGCAGATGTGGGTAGCCGGCGGCAGAAGCTGCCATGGCGGTTTGCCTCTCTGCCACAGGCATTTGAAATCGCTGGATTTTTCATAACAGCGATGAAGGCAGCCATCCCCATCTCTTTTTTGAAGGTGACGCTGACATCGCGCCGACCGCCGCGTCACGGTCGACCTTGACCGCTGTCCGTCTCCGGCGCGGCCCCGCGTGATGCCCCGCGGCGATGGGTCGTCGGCGTTGCCCCGGCGGTTTAAGCCGCCGGAACCGTCAATCTCCCCACACGTCCCGCGCGATTTCGACAACCAGCTCGAGCTTCGCGAACTGTTCTTCTTCGGTCAGCAGGTTGCCCAGCAACGTCGATGCAAATCCGCATTGCGGCGACAGGGCAAGCTGGTCCAGATCGACGTATTTTGCCGCCGCGTCAATGCGGCGCTTGATGTCGTCCTTGTTCTCCAGCGCTCCCTTCTTGCTGGTGATCAGCCCGAGAACGATCGTCTTGCCCTTCGGCACGAAGCGCAGCGGTTCAAACGTCCCGGAGCGAACGTCGTCGTACTCGAGAAAGAATCCGTCCACCTTGAGTTCGTTGAACACGGCTTCCGCCACGGGGTCGTAACCGCCCGCCGCAACCCAGGCGGAGCGATGATTCCCCCGGCAGGTATGGACGCAGATCGTCATCCCCGGCGGTTTTTGCGCGATCGAGTCGTTGAGCAATCGGATATAGGTCATGTGCAGCCGTTCCTGAGCGCCCGCCGCCGGGTTCAGCTTCTTCTGAAATTCGGGGTCGCTCAGCGTCGCGAACATGGTGTCGTCGATCTGCAGGTACGTACACCCGATCCGATCCAACGCCCATAATTCCTCGCCGTACACTTTGGCGAGGTCGCGCCAAAACTCCTCGGGATCGCGGTAGACGGCGCCGTCATCGAGTAAGCCCAGGCCGTGCAAGATGCTCGGCGACGGGATCGAAAGTTTGGGCGTCGCCTTGGTAACCGATTTCAGGAAGGCAAAGTCCTCGGCAAAGATCGGTTTGTCGAGATGAAGCTTGCCGAACACCTTCGGCAGGTCGATCTCGTTCTTCACCTGCCCTGTTTCGTTGTGAAACGGCCGCAATTGCGTTCCCGCCAGGGCCACGCCCCCGATCCGGCAGATGAAGTCCATGTGCCAGCTTCGCCGCCGCAATTCCCCGTCGGTGATTGACTTGAGGCCGATTTCCTCCTGGCGCTTGACGGCCCGCCGAATCGCATCGTTCTCGACCGCCCTCAATTGTTCCGCCGAAATTTCCGCCTTCTCGAACTTTGCCCGGGCATCAAGCAGATGCGGCGGCCGGAGCAGACTGCCGACGTGATCGGCACGGAACGGCGGCTTTGAACGCTTCGATATTGCCGATCCCACGACGGTGTTGTCCGGCAATGCGCTCATGATGTTGCCTCGCTCGTTTGACTTTGAAAGCCTCGCCCGCGGCCGTCGGCGTCTCAACCCGGGCTTTACTGGTGAAAGCCGACCCTCGTGCCGGAGGTCCGCTTCTGCCACCCACCTGCTCCAGGAAGAGATCGAAGTCTGTCCTCAGAGCTCAGGACAAATGACGCGCCGGCGAATTCCGGCGGCTTCCCACGCGGCGATGCTGCCGATAGCAAGCCGGCAATCGCCGGATTGATCATCGTTCGACATTTTGCGTCACTGCCGCTGTAGGTCGCCTGCTGGCGGCGCGGCCGGAGCCTCGTCCAAGCCGGTAAATCTGATCCCGGAGCCGGAGACCTTATATTTGCGGTTGAGAAAGATCAGAATGGAAGTCAGCGCTTCCGCCGCCGCCGAATTGCAAATCGGACCGGCATCAAGACCGCGAAGTCCCATCCGCGCGATCAAATCGAGGACCGTTTCGCGCGCATCCGCGTCGTCCCCGGACACTAGGACATCGCACTCGGCGTCGGTGCCGAGCCGCCGAAGCTTGTGCGCCGCGACGTTTTGGAACGCCGACACCACGCGGATACCGTCGCCGAGCACGGCCTGAATATGCGCGACCGCCGAGCCTTCCCGGGGAAGCTGCACACGGCTGACTTTGGGCGGCAGCAAAGGAACGGTGGCGTCTATCAGGATCTTTCCGGCGAGAGCGTCGCGTACTTCTTCCACGGTCGCCCGCTGTGCACTGTAGGGGACCGTCAGAATAACGATATCGGCGGCTTGTGCGGCGGCTGCGTTGGTCGCCGACGCAACGGCTTCGGTCTTGAGGAAGTCGTTGAGCTCTGCGGCTATTCGGGCGCCCTTTGCAGGGTCGCGCGTTCCGATGACGACGCGATAGCCCGAGTGACCGAGGCGCAGCGCGATCGCGCTGCCTTCCGCTCCGGTGCCGCCAATCACGGCCACGGCAGGCAATTCAGCGGCCATGCGTTCATCCCTCTTTTCCGCACCGGTGTCGGACGGTACCGGCAGCGCTTTGCTGGTACCACATTTATCCGTTGTCGCCGTCCGCCAGCATCTGCGCTGCCGCGCGATGGCCCGCGAGCATTCGCGGCACGCGGCTCGGATCGGTGCGGCCGAAGCCGCATTCGCATGCCGCCCGATGAAACGGCGAAGTCCCGGCGGAGCCTGCCCTCAAACTTTGGGACATGGCCGCCGCGAAACCGCAGCCGCGTGCCAATCCGTCACGACGCGAGCGCTCGCTCTGCATGTAGATTACTCAACAGAGCGACAAGCTCGTTGGTGCGGGAAATGCCGAGCTTCTGATAGGCACGCTGCCGGTAGGTAATTACGCTCGTCCGTCTGATGTCCAGATCGAGCGAAGTCCCTTCGATCGTCTTACCGGCAACGGCGCGGGCGCACACTTCGCGCTCCCGCCTGCTCAGCGCCGGCGACCGCAGCTTAAGCATCCGCTCGATGCCTTCGATCGTCAGATGACGCGGCAGCGTCGACGGCTGATCCAAGAGCGCCTCGTGCTTCAGCGCCGTGACCAGCAGTACTTTGGCAAGCGCCGCGAAATAGCTCATCTCGTGGGGAGAAAACGAACTGGTGCGCGGGCCGCGAAATACGCTGACCTGGTAGAGGTCGGTTCCGATCCAGGAAAACAGGCTGACCCGCTCGCGTACCTCGGTGAGCTCGAAGCAACGCCGGTATTGGGGGTCTTCAATATCGTCAATGGCCAGCTTGGCAAGGGTCGTCGCGGTGTTTCGTTTGCTGGCCACCTTGAGCGACGGATCGACGCTGTGACAGCGCACGACAAAACGCTCGATGTTCTCTTTGGCGGCCAGCTTGTGGTGGGCGCTTCCGGTCGCCAAGCATTTCAACGAACGGCTCGAACTGAAGCGAAACAGCGCCCAATGCTCGGCGCCGAGCGCCTTCTCCAGAAGGGCGAAGCAGGCCCGGCCGTAGGAGGGCGTGCCGATGGATTTCACGGCTTCGCACAGATTGTAGGTACCGAGATTCAGGCGCTCCTCCGAACGCACTGGAGAAACGACAATCATGGCGCAGTCTCCTCCCAGAGCTTTGCGGCCGTATTTTTTTGTTGGACGATAATGGCGTCGGCCGCGATATTAGTCCACCACGCATGGGGGCGCCAGCTACGCGGTCAAAGGGCCTCCGCCTGCCCCATTCATCCGCCCCGATGCCGGTTCAGGAGCGGAGGCGCCACGACCTGGCGTCAGGGCAGGAAGCCGACGCACAGGCAGACCGCCGCCCAGAACAGCATGTATTCGATGCCGGGGTGCTGCCAGCGCCACATGAGCTTGTGCGCCCGCACAATGGCGTAGGATGCCCCAAGCAGAACGATCGCTGCCATCGTCGCGGCTACCCGGGGGTAGAGCCCGGAAACGAGGCCGAACGCGGCAGTCACTTCCATAACCGTGGTCAGTACGACGAAGGCGCGAGCCGGCCGGAACCCGACTTTATCAAACAATACGGACGCGCGGTCGATGTTGCGCAATTTCGCAATCGTATGAGGCAGGAAGAAAACTCCACAAATGACGCGAACGACGGTTCTTGCGTCAAGTATGAAGTCCGGCGGCAAGGCGCTCATGCGCGCGCTGGGCCTTAGGCAGGCGCAAGCGCGGCGAGGCGGTAGCTATCGTCGAGCACGGCACGCGCGTTCGCAACGAGGCGATCATCAGCCAATCCCGCCTTTTGCATCAGTTCGATCGACTTTGCGAATGCCGTTTCCGGGATGGCAAGGTCCGGGGAAAAGACCTTCTTTGCTCGCATGTACTCGAGCGCCTGCCGGCCGTATTTCCCCTCTGCTTGCGTCAACTCCTTGGTCATGTCCAACAGCGCTTGGTCATTGGCGGGATCGTATACCCAGCGGGTGGCTTCCATGATGCCTCGCAGGAACGCCACGATGTGCTGTCGTCGGCGGCTCGCTGCCACGTGATCGACGACCAGGGCGGTGAAGACAATCTCGGGGATATAGTCGGTGACCTCGCCGAGATTGGCGTAACCGGCGTCCTCGGCGACAAAGTTCAACGGAATAAGCTGCACCGCGGCGTCGATCGTGCCTGCCTGGAGGGCTTTCCAGCGTGCCGGATGAACGCCCACCACCGCGAACTCGTAGTCGCCCGGGTAGGTCAAACCGTGTTGGCGGAGCACCTCCATCGTGTAGAGCGCAGTGCCTTCCGTCAGCGACGAGGTCCCAAGCCGGCCTCCCCGCAAATCTTCGATGCGGCGAATACGAGGGTTCGCGATCAACGAAAGCGGCAGGCGGTTTACGTTGCCGGCAATGATCCTGAGATTGCCGCCGTCGGCGCAATCGCGGATGGCACCCTCCGGCGGCGTGATGACCAGATCGAGTTCGCCGTTCTTGACGGCGGCGGTCGCTTTATCGACGGCACCCAGACGTCTGATTTCGACCGCAAGATCGCGCCGCGCGAACATCCCTTGACGGTCTGCTGCAATGACCGGAAGCCAATTGAACCCGACCGCGCCGCCGCCTATCCGCAGCACCGGCTTGTTCGGCTGCCCGTCCTGCATGATGCCGATGTTCCCTCAACGCGCCGTCCAAAAAATCATCCTTGCCCGGCGCATCATTGAAGTCTGTCCTTAATCCTTAGGACAAGCAATCTGTCGTTATTTCTCATGACATACCACTCTCTCGCGCCGCGCTATATCGCCAACGAGAAAGCGCGAATTAGTGGAAACGACGTCGGCGACGACCAAAGCGCAGGGAGGAACTCATGCGACGACGCGATTTGCTGAGATACGCTGGCGCAACAGCGCTGGCCGCACCGTTCATCGGGGCCGCGCGAGCGGATGCCAAGGTCATCAAGGTAGGCGTGGTCGGCGCCAAGACCGGTCCTCTCGCTCCCGGTGCGGCGGCCACCTTCTTTCCGCCCTGGCAGCTTTGGGCGCACGAGATCAATCAAGCCGGCGGCCTGAAGCTCAAGGATGGTCCGCACAAGATCGCATTGATCGAGTACGACGACCACACGCAGCCTCCAGAAGCGATCAAAGCCGTGGAGCGGCTTGCTGCGATCGACAAGGTCGATTGGATCGTCGGCTTGTACAGCACCGGCTTCAATGTGGCTGCAGTACCGACATTCGCGAGGCTCGGCTATCCGCAGCTGCCGGTCGCCTGCGTCACTGACCTGGGTCCGGAACTGGTAAAGAAAAATCCACGACTGTTCTTCGGCAACGGCACTATTACGCAATATACCTCATCCGTCATTCAGGTCCTCAAAAAGTTGCGTGACGGCGGCCAGATCGGCAACAGAGTCGCCATTGCCAACGTCGCCGACGAGTACGGCATCGAATCCGCCAACATCAGCAAGAAACTGTTTCCGGCGGCCGGATTCGACATCGTCTATGACAAGTCCTACCCGCTCGGCACTCAGGATTACGCGCCGGTGATCAAGGCCGCAAAGGCGGCCAATCCCGACGCCTTCATCGCCTATTCTTATCCGCCTGACACCTTCGGCCTGACCGATCAGGCCAAGATCGAAAACCTCAAGGTGAAGGTGTACTACAACGGCATTGGCTGCGCTTTCGCCGGCTTCGCCGGCAAATACGGCGCTGCGGCAGAAAACGTCATCGGCTTCGGCGGCATTCCGGACAATCCGAATACCCGCGCCTTCTTGAAGCTATTCAAGCAGGTAACCGGCATCGACGCCGACTACAACGCCTGCCCCTATTTCTACGCCAACGGGCAGGTACTGCAGCAGGCGTTTGAAGGCGCGGGCACGGTGGATCGGGATGCCGTAACCGCGTATCTCAAAAGCCATGTGTTCAAAACCCTTATCGGCGAGATCGACCTTCGCAGCCAGTTGCAGAACATCGCCTACACGGTCGGGCAATGGCAGAACGGCTTCTTCCACTCCGTAGCAGCCGTCGGGGTCCCTGACTCCGAATTGGTGCCGGTGCGGGTGAAGACCGGCTGGGCATAGCCAATTGCCGCGGCTCAAGCGGCGCCACGGCACGCTTGACCGGCAAACCTGCAACTGCGACGTCCCCGGTAGCGAGGGTCCGAGGACGTCTCGATCGGCCTTTGCGTTCTCTCTTGCCTCGCTCTGAACCGCGAGCACTGCGACGCCGGCACGAGGCCGTCGATTGTCCGCCGCCGATGGCGTAAAAATCGGGCATGCAGAATGCCGGTGCGATACCCTCCCTGGAGTTGACGGCGCTATCCGGGTTTCCGCTGGTGCAGCCCGGAACCGATCTTCTCCACTTGATCTGCCGCCTCACCAAGACCACCGGGCCGCAGCTCCGGGACCACGACGTAGTGGTTATTGCTCAAAAAGTGGTATCGAAAGCGGAAGGACGATACGTCGACCTCGCGACCGTCGAGCCAGGCGGGCAAGCAGTGGCGCTCGCCGCCAAGGTCGGGAAGGACGCGCGCTTGGTCGAAGTCATTCTCGCTGAGTCACGTCGCGTGCTGCGCCATCGTCCCGGGGTCCTGGTAGTAGAGCACAAGCTCGGCTTTGTTGTCGCCAATGCCGGCGTCGATCATTCAAATGTCGATCCCGAGCAAGGCACGGAACCGGTCCTGCTCCTGCCGGCAAACCCTGACGGGACAGCGCAGCGCCTGCACGACGGATTTCACCAACGGCTTGGCAAAAAGGTAGGGGTGGTGATCAGCGACAGCTTCGGTCGGGCCTGGCGGCTTGGCACTGTCGGGGTGGCGCTCGGTGCCGCGGGCATCCCGGCGCTGCTCGACCTTCGCGGTCGGCCGGACCTGTACGGACGTCGCTTGCGCGTGACCGAGACGGGCTTCGCTGACGAGATTGCCGCTGCAGCCTCGTTGCTGATGGGTCAAGGCAACGAGGCAACTCCGGTCGTCGTCGTGCGCGGGCTTGGCTGGGCCGATCGCGCCTTGCCGGCCTCGCGCCTGCTGCGAAGCAGTGCGGAAGATTTGTTTCGATGACGCAAGACCGCGCCGACGAAGGCGTCGCCAAAGACCTGGTTCTTGCCTTGTCCGGCGGCGTTGGCGGCGCAAAATTGGCCCTCGGTCTGAGCCGGATCGTTTCGTCCGACAAGCTCGTCATCGCAGCCAATACTGCGGACGATTTTGAGCACCTCGGCTTGCACGTGTCACCGGACGTCGACACGCTGCTTTATACGTTGGCCGGGCTCGACAACCCCGAAACCGGCTGGGGACGCCGTGACGAGACCTGGACGTTCATGAAAACGCTCGCAACTTTGGGGGGCGAGACTTGGTTCCGTCTGGGCGACGGCGATCTGGCCATTCACGTCGAGCGGACACGCCGGCTCCGCGCCGGCGAACCTCTTTCCCGGATCACTCGGGCTTTCGCGGATCGGTTCGGCATTGCAGCCCGTGTCGTGCCGATGACCGATGATCGCGTGCGGACTCGCATCCGGACCACGGAAGGCTGGCTCGATTTCCAGCGTTACTTCGTGCAACACCAATGCCGCCCGACGGTTCGGGAATTTCTATTCGACGGCGCCGCGTCGGCGAAGCCGCACCCGGATTTTCTTGCCGCGATCCGCAATCCAAAGCTACGCGCCGTCATAATTTGTCCGTCCAATCCGTTCATCAGCATCGAGCCCATTTTGGCCGTGCCCGGCGTGCGCTATGCTCTGCAGCAATGTGCCGCTCCGATCGTCGGCATCGCTCCGATCATAGGCGGCGACGCGGTTAAGGGACCGACCGCCAAGATGATGCGCGAACTGGGTCTTGACGTGAGTGCTGCAACGGTCGCGCACCGCTATAGTGACCTCTTGGACGGCTATATTGTCGACCATGCCGATACCGCCCTGGCGTCAAGCCTGACGGTGCCGGTCGTACCGACCAAGGCCTTGATGGTCTCGCTGGTGGATCGCGAGGAGCTGGCGCGAACGGCGCTCGCCCTGGCGGACCGTTTGGCGAGCGCCGCCCTTTAAGCCGAAGCTGTCCTAAAGAAGTAGGACAGACGCCAAAGGGAGCGGACAGTTAAAACCACTTGCGGTCCGGCGGCTTGGCCCGCATTGACGGGTACCGGAAATGGCGTCTGATCGGCGGGCTTGGCGTCATGACATTTGGGCCGTGGTGCCCGTCAAGGAAACCGTACTCGCCAAGCAGCGCCTTGCCGGCGTTCTGACGCCGCGCCTGCGGCAGGACCTGGCGCTTGCGATGTTCGAGGACGTGATCGATGCGCTTGCCGGCGTGCCTGAGCTTTGCGGCATTGCCGTCGTCACGGTGGACCGCGAGGTCGCGGAAATCGCCCGACGCTACCGCGCTCGCATCTGGACCGAAGGCGCGCGGGCGGGGCACACCGGCGCAGTCGCCGCGGCGGCCCGTCAACTTCGCAGCAATGGCGCGACGATGTTGGCGATGCCGGGAGACGTACCGCTTGTGTCGCCGGCCGACATTTCCCGGGTCTTGCGGCTTCATGGGGACGCGCCGGCTTTCACGATCGTGCCGGCGCGGGACGAGCGCGGCTCGAATATGATCGTGTGCTCGCCGGCGGACGTAGTGCCGCTTCGGTTCGGGGCCGACAGCTTCTTTCCGCACCTTGCCGCCGCGCGGGCGGCCGGGTTGACACCGACGATCGTCAGCAATTCCGCGATCGCTCTTGACATCGACGAGCCGGCCGACCTCGCCGCGTTCATGAAGCATGGTTCGGGCACGCGCAGCCGGACCTTGCTTGATCGCCGCAGAACCGAATGGGACCATATGCCGGCGGCGGTCTTAGAGGCACCATGAGCACGTTCGCCGATGTATTGCAGCGTTCGCGCGGCGGCGATCGGTTATCGGCCGCTGATGTTTTTACCCTGCTCGAAGGCGATGATCTGTCGGCGTTGATGCAGGTCGCTGCGGAACTGCGCGATTGTGGTCACGGCCCGGTGGTCTCGTATTCGCGCAAGGTCTTCATTCCGCTGACGCAACTGTGTCGCGATTCCTGCCACTACTGCACCTTCGCGCGTCCGCCCCGGCGGGGCGCTCGCGCCTATCTCGGCGCCGACGACGTTGTGGCCATTGCGCGGGCGGGTGCCGAAGCCGGATGTCGCGAGGCATTGTTTACGCTAGGCGACAAGCCGGAGCGACGCTACCGCACCGCTCGTGATGAGCTGACGGCACTGGGGCACGACACCACCATCTCCTACCTCGCCGCCATGGCGGCCTTGGTGCTGGATCGGACCGGCCTGCTGCCGCACCTGAATGCCGGAGTGATGAGCGCCGACGAATTATCATCGCTCCGCGGCGTCTGCGTATCGCAGGGCCTGATGCTGGAAACCTCGGCCGAGCGCCTTGGCGCCAAGGGCGGGCCTCATTTCGGCTCGCCGGACAAACAACCTGCCGTCCGCCTCCAGGTCATTCGCGCCGCCGGCGTAGCGGCTATCCCCTTTACGTCCGGAATCCTGATCGGTATCGGCGAGACCCGTCGCGAACGCCTGTCGGCGTTGCTGGAACTGCGCGATCTCCACGAGCGCCATGGCCACCTGCAGGAGATCATCATCCAGAATTTTCGCGCCAAGCCTGGCACCAGGATGGCCGATCACCCGGAGCCGGGGCTGGATGATCATTTGTGGACACTGGCGGCGGCGCGGCTCGTGTTCGGAGCCGAGATGAACATCCAGACGCCGCCGAACCTTTCGCCAGGCGTTCTGCGCGAGCTTATCGCTGCCGGCATCAACGATTGGGGCGGCGTCTCCCCGGTCACCCCTGACTATGTCAATCCGGAACGACCATGGCCGCAACTGGAGGCGCTGGCGCGAGAGACCGCCAAGGCAGGCAAGGTTCTGGTCGAGCGCCTCGCCGCGTATCCCGCCTACGTTCGGCGGCCGGATAGGTGGCTCGATCCGGCGCTGCGCGGCGCCGTTGCACGATCCTCGGACGGCGAAGGCTTTGCTCGCGCCGATCGATGGATGGCCGGAACGTCGAACCGGCCGGCCGCCCAGCCGTCGACCGCGCTCGACCACAGCGGAAACGATGCGATCATCGCGCGGGCGCTGGCAGGCAGCCCCCTGACGGAGGACCAGATTGCCACGCTGTTTGCCAGCCGCGGCGACGCCTTTCACGCGGTGTGCGAGGCGGCCGACACGCTGCGCTCCAAAAGCTGCGGCGAGGAGGTGACCTACGTCGTCACGCGCAACATCAACTATACGAACATCTGCCTTTACCACTGCAAATTCTGCGCCTTCTCGAAAGGCAAGTTGAGCGACCATTTGCGCGGCCGCCCGTACGATCTGAGCCTTGAAGAGATCCAGAGACGCGCTGCGGAAGCCTGGGACCGGGGCGCCGTAGAAGTCTGCCTCCAGGGCGGAATTCACCCGGCCTACGACGGCGCCACATACCTCGCGATCTGCCGGGCCATTAAAGACGTCTGCCCGCGCATCCACATTCACGCCTTCTCACCCCTGGAGATTTGGCACGGGGCTTCGACGCTCGGCATTTCGCTGGCGGCATTTCTCAGCCGGCTGAAGGAGGCGGGACTTGGCTCCCTGCCCGGCACGGCAGCGGAAGTACTTGACGACGAGGTTCGTGCCATCATCTGCCCCGACAAGGTGACGACTGCACAGTGGCTTGAGATCGTCGAGACCGCCCATCGCCTCGGTATCAGAACGACGGCGACGATCATGTTCGGCCATGTCGATCGGTATCGGCATTGGGCGCGTCATTTGTTGCGGCTGCGCGATCTGCAAAACCGCACCGGCGGTCTTACCGAGTTTGTTCCGCTGCCATTCGTGCCCATGGAATCTCCTCTGCACCTTCGCGGCCTGAGCCGTACCGGGCCCACCTACCGCGAAGCCGTGCTCATGCATGCGGTCGCCCGTCTCGCACTGCATCCGGTTGTGAAAAATATCCAGACCTCTTGGGTCAAGATGGGCCGGGACGGCGCTTCCGCCTGCCTTGCCGCGGGCGCCAATGACCTCGGCGGCACCTTGATGAACGAGAGCATCACGCGGGCTGCCGGGGCCATGCATGGCGAGGAAATGCCGCCCGAAGCCATGGAGGAGCTCATTGAATCGCTTGGCCGACGCCCGCGACAGCGCACCACGCTTTACGGCTGTGCCGCGAACGACAGGACCACTGCTTCATTCGGAGCTGCGCCGTTGCTGCGCGTCGCGCCGGCGCCGGCACCGAACGTCGAAGGCCGCGCATAATTTCGGCGAGACCCAAGCGGGGATGTAACGCCCGGAGATCGGAGGAGACGGAACATGGATATGGGCATTTGCCTGCCTACTAAGGCGCGTTCGTGGGAAGTGGTGAAGCGCGCAGAGGAACTCGGCTTCACCCACGCATGGTTCTACGACACGCACCTGCTCAGCGCCGACGTGCTCGTCGCCATGGGCGCAGCGGCGATGAAAACGTCGCGCATCAAGCTGTGTGCCGGCGTCCTCATCCCGTCGAACCGGATAGCGCCGGTGGCGGCAAACGCGCTCGCGACCCTGAACGCGCTGGCCCCCGGGCGCATCGTGTTTGGCGCCTCGACCGGTTACACCGGACGGCGAACGATGGGCCTCGGGCCGGTGACGCTTGCCCGGCTCGAACAATATGTGAAAGTCGTCGAAGGCCTGCTGCAAGGCAAGACGGTCGAGTGGTCCGAAGAAGGCGGAACGCATAAGATCCGTTTCCTGAACCCGGAACTCGGTCTCATCAACGTCAAGGACCCGATCCCCACGTTCCTATCAGCCTTTGGTCCGAAGGCCCGGGCACTCACCGCCAAGCTCGGCGCCGGCTGGATCGGCGCCGTCAGCTATCCGCAGCGCGAGCAGGAAGACATCGAGGACATTCGTGCCGCGTGGCAGCGAAATGGCCGCGACTTGAAGGATTTCTACGCAGCGGCCAGTACGGGTGGATGCGTGCTCGACGACGGCGAAGCGGCCGACGGCCCCCGCGCCATGGCACAGGCCGGGCCCTACGCCGCGATCGCGTTTCACAATCTCGTCGAGGAAGACCAGTTCGGTTCGGTATTTCCGGTCGGCGGCGGTTTCCCGTTCACGGCCGAACTGGAAGCATACCGCAAAGTCTATCAAACCTATGAGCCGGCGGACGCTCGCTATCTCAGCAACCACCGCGGCCATCTGATGTTCGTGCGCCCCGAAGAAAAGCATATTTCCGCCAACGTCATTCGCGGATTGTCGCTGACCGGTACGCGCACCGAACTGGTCGAGCGGATCCGGGGCATGAAGGCGCTCGGCTACCGGCAAATAGCGCCCAACATCGTCCCCGGGCACGAGGACGACATGCTGCAGCGGTGGGCCGACGTGATGGCCAAGGTCTAATGGTCCGGTTCTAACATTCGCATCATGGTTCGGTAGGCTATCATGCGAATGTTAGAATCAAAGGAGCACTAGAAAAATATGAGTGCTAGTGGAGCTTTGGATTTGAAATTCGCTTCGCGGGCTCACGGCTGGGTGGGTAGCGAATGTCAAATCCGCTCCACTAGGCCGTCGCGCGGGTCGCGTCGCAACGCCCGCAGTTTTTTCGCTACCAAGGGGAGGACAACGATGGAAATGCGTCGAGTGGTCACCGGCAACGTCGGGGGAAAATCGAAAATCGTATCGGACGGCGGCACCCGCAGGAGCCGGGCGTTCAAGAACATTCCGGGCCAATCCGCGGCGCTGCTGTGGTCAACGCCGGCCGCGCCGAGATTGCCCAGCGACGGCGCGGACGTGATTGCCGAGAACAGCACCTATCTGCCGCTGGCGCCCGGCGAAACCCGGCTGATGATCGTTACCTTTGCGCCCGATTCGGTGATGATGAGCATCGATCCGGTTGCCGGCTTTCAGGAGTTTGCCGAGCATCTGCCGGATCTGGCGGCGGCGATGGAGCCCGACAGTCCGGGCATGCACACGACGCAGACGGTCGATTACGGCATCGTTCTCGACGGCGAGGTTTGGCTCGAAGTCGACGACGGCAAGCAGGTCCACCTCAAACCGCACGACGTCATCGTTCAGAACGGAACGCGCCATGCGTGGCGGAACAAGAGCGACAAGCCGGTCAAGATCGCGTTCATTCTGATCGGAGCGCAAAAGCGGACATAGCGACCTGTCTTCTCTTCCCCGGCGTCATTTTGCGTCTCGCCGGGAGGCGGCCTGAGACCGAAAAATATCGCGGTCGCTTGTGAGCGGCGACGAGGCGTGAAGAGCCGATCGAAACCTGAACGGTTCGCAGCCAGCGTGCGTCGCTGCCCACTGCGTGTCGCCGGGCCTTCGGCTGCGACGTTTCCCTTGGTTCCGGGCGAGGTACTCCGGCACTGCTTTAGGGAAACGTGGGCGGGCCTTGCTAAAGCATGATCCCGAAAAGTGGACGCCGGTTTTCGGAAAAGATCATGCTTCACTAAATAAGCTAGAGCGGCCCGCCGACTCGACGAAAAGTCATCCCGCTCTAGCTAGGGCGCAAGCGCCGTGCCGCCCTCCCGCGGCGGCGCGGGGCGTCGGGCGGCGCAAGGCCCTCGGCGGCAAGCTGGCGTGCCGGCGTCGGCGGCTTGCCTGCAGGCAACGCTACGCAGGCGGTCGCCTCCTCGCTGCCACCTGGCAGAGATGCGATTGCGCTTTACGCCGCCACCGCCGGAGCCATCGCCGCCGGAGCCGTCACCGCCGCAGCCGCAGCCTCCGCGGTGCCACGCAGCCAATCGCGCGCAGCGCGCTGCGCGGCGGCGATCTCGGCCTCCGACATCTGATCGGCGATTTCGCGCCGCAACCGGATGGCCTCGCGGTTGCCCTTCGCTACCGCCAGATTGAACCATTTATGCGCGGCGACCAGATCGATCGGCACTTCGCGACCGACCGAATACATCATGCCCAGCGCGAACAACATGTCGCCGGCGGCCGGTCCTTCGCCAAGCGGCGCCGCATTGCCGTCGAGAATTTCAAAACGAGCCATCACGCACTCCCCTTTTTTGCCCCGTCGCCTTTCCACAGGCGACGCGTCGCCGGCCCATGTGCCCCCGGTCGACGCGCCAATCATTGACCGAACATTTGAATGGTAGTTTAAGCAACGCGATGAACTAAGCCTGAACGGCGCGCCGCAGATTGGGTCGCAGGAGAAACGCGGCGTTAAGTATCGCAGGCGGGCGTTTGGGTCGGCGGCGGCGCGGCAAGTTGCCGGTCTTTGCGGCGACGCAAGAGCCTTGCAATGGCGGTCCCCTCGGCTATCTTTTGACCGCGTCGGCAAGGAAACCATGGGAGGCGATCATGAGGATTCTCCGCATTACCGCGGTTGCCAGTGTGGCAGCGATGGCGCTGGCATCGATCTCGATCGCGCCCGCACGGGCCTCCGACCCGCTCGGCATCTGGTTGACCGGCGACAAGAAGGGCAAGGTCCACGTCGTCAATTGCGGCGGGGCGCTGTGCGGCAAGCTCGTCTGGCTGGCCGAGCCGATCGATCCGGAGACCAACAAGCCGAAGACCGACAACAAGAACGCCGACGCCAACAAGCGCAGCCGGCCGCTTCTCGGCATCTCCATCGTGCTCGACATGAAGCCGAGCGGCACGCCCGACAAATGGGAGGGAAGGGTCTACAACTCCCGGGACGGACAAACTTACTCCGGCTCGTTCACCATGACCGGCCCCAATTCTGCCGAGCTCAAGGGCTGCGTGGCGACCATATTCTGCAAATCCGAGTCCTGGACGCGGTCGAACTGATCGCCCTTTCTCCACCCGCACTGGCGGGACGAGCGCGCGAGCTGCTGGCAGTTCACTTCGCCGTTTGCGCCCGCTCGAATCGTGACGCCGATACTGCGCTTGCCGGTTCACGTTCGCGGGGCAACGGCTTTCATCATCGCGCCCGCTGCCCGAATAACACCGCGCGCACCTTGGGATCGTGGATGTCCACGGCAGCGGCAGCCGCGATACGGATGGCAAAGGCGCGCCTGACCGCCGGCCGTGCCCGGATGGTTTCGAACCAGCGCCGCAAATGGGGAAACAGCGCAAGGTCCTGGCCCATCCGCTCGGCAAGCCTGACCCAGCCGACACAGGCCATATCGGCAATCGAATAGCGGCCAGCCAAGAACTCGTGCGCCGCGAGCCGCGTATTGATGACGCCGAACAGGCGATTGACCTCGTCGGTATAGCGCGCGATGGCGTAGGCGATCGGTTCCGGGGCATAGCGGCGGAAGTGGTTGGCTTGGCCGGCCATCGGCCCGAGCCCGCCGACTTGCCAGAACAGCCATTCCTCGACCGCCACGCGCGCGCGCTCCACCCGCGGATAGAATTTCCCGGTCTTGCGGCCGAGATATTGCAGGATGGCGCCGGACTCGAACACCGAGATCGGCCGGCCGCCGGGGCCCTCGGGATCGACGATGGCTGGGATGCGATTGTTCGGCGAGATCGCCAGAAAGTGCGGCTTGAACTGTTCGCCCTTCGATATGTCGACGGCGCGCACCGCATAAGGCAGGCCGCACTCTTCGAGCATGATAGAGATTTTCCAGCCGTTCGGCGTCGGCCAGTAATAGAGCTCGATCGGCGCGCTACGACGCTGCCGCGGCCGCTCCTCAATGCGCGTGCTGTTGTGCTTCGACCGAGACGATGCGCGCGTCACTGCACCGGCGCATGAAAAACGGCGCCGCAGGGATGCCCCACGACGCCGAAATGTACCCTTGGGAGGATACTACTTACATACCGAGGGCGTCGGCGAGAGTCCTGTAGGCTTTGGTCCGCCAGCCATTCGCCACGGCGAGGTCCGCATCGTCCGTCCCTCATCTTCACCATCCTTGCTGTTCGCGAACGAAGGTGAAGCCCAAGCCTCCATCTCGCCGATGCCCTCCGTCGTGCACCTGAGCCGGCGCGTCGTAGACCGATCATTGACCGATCCTCGACGACAGCCGGCCCGTGTGACGCGATCTTCGACTCATGCGATGCCGAAGACCGATTGCGGCGTCGACTACTTCTTCTTCCGGCGCTTTGTCTTTTTCGCCGTCTTCTTCGCCGCTGCTTTCGTCTTTCTCTTCTTCGCCATTGCTGCCCTCCTAGCCTGAGTGGATGGCGACATCGGTGCAGTGCAGTCGCGAATCGATCTGCACTACCATCCGATTACTACAGCAGAAAAAAAATAACAGTGACTCGGCTTAATTTTGTGTGTAAGCGCCGCGGCCCGTCGTTGCGCCGCGAACGCGCCGCGCGCGCCGGCGAAACGTCGAGCCGAAAAAACTTTTC
>Ga0335085_10004588_pt1 | contig 22793 bp, 19 predicted proteins | sample Lox_Sample_45_FD_206712 | JGI IMG/M metagenome (GOLD analysis project Ga0335085, IMG submission 206712) | Soil microbial communities from Loxahatchee National Wildlife Refuge, Florida, United States - Lox_Sample_4.5 | ecosystem: Environmental > Terrestrial > Soil > Wetlands | place: USA...
GCGCGCGTATCGTGTGGCTGCTCAAAGAACGCCGTGGCGGAGGAGTCGCGCGCCTTTGGGCATTGCTCGCGGACGCCGAAGGGCTCATCAACGTCGCGCTGAGCGAACTCTCGCGCCGCGAGTTGCGCAGCGAACGCGCCGAGATGGAACGGCGCGCGGGCGTCGCGATGGTCGAGGGCAACGCGGGGCTCGCCGACTACATCCTGTGCGAGGCTTTTCGCCGCACCCCGCCCGACAAGCGCTCGCGGGTCGGAAATTTTCTGACGTTGCGCACCGAGATCGTCGGCACGCCGCCACCGGTCGAACTCGTGCATCCCATATACGCCGAGATGGCCTCCGTGCTGGATCGCGAGCCGCCGCCAGACCTGCTCAAGGAGCCCGAAATCACTGGATGGAAATTTCCGCCGGACCAGCTCAAGCCATACTTCGACGAGATCAAATCGATCCAGGAGAGCGTGCTGGTGCTGAACCGCGTCCAGCAGGAAGAGCGCATCAATCTCGTCGTCGAGCGCGCGGTCGGCGAATTGCTCCGCGGCGAACGTGCCGAGGCAGTGCGCCGCCGGCTCGAGGACGTCGCGTACTACATGGCGCGGAACGGGCGGCGCGAGGCTGCGCAATGGGCTGCGGCCGCCGCCGCGCGGCTGCGCGACGGCGCCGACGCGAGCCGCGTCCCGTTCTTCCGGGCGCTGGTTCGCACGCAACTCGGCGCGGTCTTCGCCGAAGAACAGGAGCGCGCGCGCGAAGAGCCACGCCTCATCATGACGCCGGCCGAGGCAATGCGCGCCCAGCAGCAGGCGCGGCCGCGGCGGCGCTAAAGGCAGGTTGCATGGAAAGAACGATTGGTGCTGGGGAGCGCTCATGATCGATGAGAAGCCGCTTGCGGGCGTCCGCGTGCTCGATCTTAGCCGGGTGCTTGCGGGACCGTTTTGCGCGATGAACCTCGCGGACCTGGGCGCCGAGGTGATCAAGGTGGAGCTGCCGGGGCGCGGCGACGACTCGCGCGGCTTCGCTCCGCGCCTTCCGAACTCCGATGACTCGGGTTACTTCTACAGCGTCAATCGCGGCAAGCTGAGCGCCACCCTCGACCTGCGCAAGCCCGCGGGCGTGGCGGTTGCACTCGACCTCGTCCGGCACTGCGACGTAGTGCTGGAGAATTTTTCGCCGGGCACGATGGAGCGTTTCGGGCTGGGCTACGCGGAACTTTCCGCGGCCAACCCGCGCGTCATCCTGTGCTCGATTTCCGGCTTCGGGCAGAGCGGGCCGATGGCTTCGGCGCCGGCCTACGACATCGTGGCGCAGGCGCTCGGCGGCACGATGAGTATCACGGGGCCGGCGGGCGGCGACCCGACGCGATGCGGAGTTTCGATCGGCGACCTGGCGGCGGCGCTCTACGGCGTGGTCGCGATCCTGGCGGCCCTGCGCCTGCGCGATCGCACCGGCGTGGGCCGGCATCTGGACGTAGCGATGCTGGATTGCCAGGTCGCTTTGCTCGAGGACGCGCTCGCGCGTTACTCGGCGACAGGAAAGGTGCCGGGTCCGCTCGGCTCGCGCCATCCTTCGATCACGCCGTTTCAGCAATTTCACGCGGCTGACGGATATTTCGTCGCGGGCGCGGGCAATGAATCGCTGTGGAAGAATTTTTGCGATGCGATCGGAACGCCGGAACTGAAGAGCGACCCTCGCTTCGCGCAGAACGCCGATCGTACAGCCAATCATGCCGAGCTAGAACCGATCCTGAACCACCATTTCGCGGCCCGGCCGCGCGACCATTGGCTCAAGCTGCTCGGCGAGGCCGGCGTGCCGTGCGCGCCGATCGCGAGCGTCGCCGAGGTCACGCGCAATCCCCATCTCCAGGCGCGCCAGATGATCCTGCACGCCGAGCATCCCACCTTCCATGGGCTGGTCGTCCCGGGCTCGCCGCTCAAGACCGTGGGCGGCGCCGGGGGAATACCCGCGACGCCCAACACTCGCGCCCCGGCGCTCGGCGAACACACGGAAAAGTTGCTGCGCGAGGTCGCGGGCTACGACACGGAGAAAATCGCCGAGCTGCGCGCTGACGGCATCATCTGAAACTCAGCTTCTCTTGTGCGCGCAGTTCAGCTCGCGACAAAGCGCTCGGCATAGATTCGCTCGGGGCTCACGCCCAATTCGGCAAGACGGCGGCGCGCCGCCTCGATCATCGGCGGCGGGCCGCACAGATAGGCCATCGCCTCGCCGTCGCCGATCGGCGCGGAGCCGAGCGCATTGACCGGCGTGCCCTGGATAAGCCCGGAGGCCGGGTCCTCGACGCGGTCGGCCGAGAGCCGCACGCTCAACTGCGGAATCCACCACTGCCGCAACTCGATTTCGTCGCGATAGAAAAACGTCTTGTCGCTCGCACATCCGAAGCTCAGCAGCATCTTCGGTTTCGGGCCGCTGGCGCGGCGAACCTCGTCGATCATCGAGAGAATCGGCGCAAGCCCGGTGCCGCCGGCGACGAAGACATGCAGTCCCTTGCCCGGATGCAGGATGAATGCGCCGAGCGGCCCTTCGACTTCGAGCCGCTCGCCCTCGCGCGCCGAACGCAGATACTCGGACATCACACCGCCCGGGATGATCCGCACCAGGAACTCCATCTTCGGCAGATCGCGCGGCGTCGAGCACATCGAGTACGAACGCCACTCCTCGGTGCCGGGCACCTTGATGCGGACATACTGGCCGGCCTGAAAGCTAACGCCGGCGCGCCGATCGAGCGCGATCGCGAGTTTCGCGACCGAGGGCACCGGCCATTCGACGCCAGCGACGCGCGCCTCGAAATTGTGGCGCTCCTCCGAGTAGATGAGGGCGCTCGGATAGTGCAGGCGCACCACGCTCGACCCGCGCGCGCGCGAACTGCAAAGCAGGCGCTTGCCTTCCGCGATTTCCGACGCGATAAGCGAGAGCGCGCGCTCGCGCGCCATCTCGAGCGTGCCGCTCACCAGCTGTCCGACGCAGGTCGAGCAGCTTCCCGATCGACACTGGTAAACCAGCGGCACGCCCTGGCGCAGCGCCGCGTCGAGCACGAATTCATCCGCGCCGGCTTCGATCTCCTTTTCGACGCCGTCCTCGAAACGGAGCGTCACGCGATGCGCGTTCGCTGGGGCGGCGGGGGGCGGCGACGAACCGGCTTGGTCGGGCATCGAGGCGAGCGTCTCGGTCTTAGCGGCCGCCTTGGGACTCGGGCGCTTCCTGGATGCCGCGGTTGAAGCGCGCCGCGACTTTGCGCCAGGTGATGGTCGCGGCGTCGAAAGCGCACAGCGACTCACGGTTCCAGCCGTCGCCCTGCTCGTAGAAATGCTGCATCGCCTCGCGCGCGAACAAGTCGTTGTTGTTAAAGTCCCGCAACCCTAGTGGCTCGAAGAAGTTATCGTAAAGGTAATCCGCTTCGCGCCGCTCCTCCTCGTTGCGGCAGCGCCCGACCACGATTTCCCAGTACTCGTGATGCTTGTCGTCGGTCGGCACATACCATTCGTACTGCGCCCACCCGGGGATCGGCCAATGCTCGACCAGCAGAATCCCCGGGAGGACCATCGAGGTGCGCGCGTAGTAGGAGTTCTTGCCGCGCGCGCGCATATTCACCGCTTTGTTCTCCATGATGAACTTGTACGCGCGCGTGTTGTACATGTTCATGATTCCCTTCGGACCTTCGGGCTCGTCGATAATCCTGATCGCGCCCTCGCCGATCGGCTCGACGCCAAGCCCGAGCTTGCGGTCGGTCGCCGCGACGATTTGATTGTCCCAGTGAATCAACAGATGGCCCGGATCGAAGCCGTTTTCGGCCGCCAGACGCCAGTTGGAATTGCCGGTGCGATGGATCCCGCGGACATAAACTTTTTCATCGAGGATGTGCGGAACAGGGTTGGCGTCGTCGGTTATCCGAATCGGCATGTCGGCTTCCAGGGGCGGCAGCGGTGCGAAATCCTCGTCGCCGACGAAGACGAAGATGATCCCCGCGCGCTCCACCACCGGGTAGGTGCGGATGCGAACCTTGCCGATCAGCGGATCGTCGGGCGAGGCCACTATCGTCTTCAGCACGCCGTCTTCGAGACCGTAGGTGAAGCCGTGGTACCAGCAGCTCAGGGTCTCGTCGGTCAGGCACATCGGACGCAGCGACATTTTGACTCCGCGATGCGCGCAGCGGTCGCGCAAGGCGTAAACCTTGCCGCGTGCGCGGCGGAGCGCGATGTCGCGCCCGGCCATCGTGACGCCCCTCACGGTGTTGTCGCCGAGCTCGTGGCTGAAAAGCGCCGGGTACCAGGTATTCTTGAAACCCCAGTCCGCCTCGACGTAAGGCGCGTACTGCCGGCTGGCCGAAACCGCGCCGGAGCTTCGCTGACTAGCCGCCATGGTGACCTCTCTCGACCGCCCTCAGCGCGCCGCTGCGCCGGCCTCGGGCGATTGCTATCGGACCTTTGCCGGGCGCGGCGCGGCGCATGTTAGACTCATGGACCGCCGTTCGGCCCGATGTCAACAATGTCGAAGCTAAGACCCCGGAGGCAGAAGCCATGCGCGACGTCGTAATCGTTGATGGAGTTCGCACGCCAATCGGGCGCTCCAACAAGGAGGGCTATTACAAGGACGTCCGCGCCGACGATCTCTCCGCGATGTGCGTGCGGCGGCTGCTCGAGCGCAATCGCAAGCTCGATCCGGCGGAAATCGAGGATGTCGTGTGGGGATGCGCCAATCAGTCGGGCGAGCAAGGGCTGAACATCGGCCGCATGATCGCGCTTTTGGCGGGGCTCCCGGTCGAAGTCGCCGGCACCACGGTTGACCGTCAGTGCGGATCGGGCCTGCAGGCCGTCAACTTCGCCGCCTCCGAAATCATGATCGGCGCGGGCGAGGTCGCGATTGCCGGCGGCGTCGAGCAGATGAGTCACGTGCCGATGGGCTCCGGGCTGCTGCCCAATTCGAAGCTGCTCGACCTCTTTCCGCAGGACATGTTCGTGATGGGCCTGACGGCGGAGCGGCTGGCCGCGACGTACAAGATTACGCGCGAGCAGGCCGACGCGTTCTCGCTGCGGTCGCATCAGCGCGCGATCGCGGCGCGCGAGCGCTTCAAGGAAGAGATGGTGCCAGTGAAGCTGGCGAACGGAACGATCGACGTCGACCAGGGGCCGCGCCCCGACACCAGCATGGATCGGCTGGCGGCGCTGAAGCCGTCATTCAAGCCCGACGGCCAGGTCACGGCAGGCAACTCTTCGCAGGTATGCGACGGTGCGGCGGCCGTGCTGCTGATGAGCGCCGAGCGGGCGCGCGCGCTGGGCATCAAACCGATGGCGCAGATCCGCGCGACCGCGGTCGCCGGCGTAAGACCGGAGATCATGGGATGGGGACCGGTGCCGGCGGTGCACAAGGTGGTCGGGCGTGCGGCGCTCAAGCTTGGCGACATCGACCTGGTCGAGATCAACGAGGCGTTTGCGGCGCAGGTGCTCGCCTGCAACACCGAACTCACGATCGACGAGAACCGGCTCAACGTCAACGGCGGCGCGGTCGCGCTCGGCCATCCGCTGGGATGTTCGGGAGCGCGGCTGATGGTCACGCTGACGCACGAGATGCGACGGCGCGGAGCGCCGCTGGGGCTCGCGACGATGTGCATCGGAATCGGCCAGGGTATCGCAACCGTGGTGGAACAGGTTTAGCGAAGAGCACCTCGAGCGCGGAAGATTCGTGTGAAGCAGGGTTCGACCAACGCAGAATTCAGCGCCCAGGACCGCGAGTTGATCGGCCGCGTGACGTCGGGAATGCCGCGCCCAGCGATAAGCGATCTCTACTTTTACCTGACCACAATTTCATGGCCGGCGCTGCTCGGGATAATCTTCGCCGCAGTCGGCCTTATCAACTGCCTTTTCGCGCTCGCCTACATGGGCGACGGCGGCGTCGCCAACGCCCGCCCGGGCTCGTTCGCCGACGCTTTCTTTTTCAGCATACAGACGATGGCGACGATCGGATATGGAACGATGTCGCCGCAGTCGCTCGGCTCGAACGTGCTGGTGAGCATCGAGGCGATGAGCGGCTTGATCGCGTTCGCGGTGGCGACGGGACTGGTCTTCGCGCGTTTCTCGCGGCCGACGGCGCGCGTGCGCTTCAGCCGGGTGATGGCGATTTCGCCCCGCGACGGCGTGCCGTCACTGATGTTTCGCACGATGAACCAACGCTCCAACCGGATCGTCGAAGCGCAGATCCACGTCGTCGTGTCGCGCTGGGAGACAACCCGCGAGGGTGAGAGCATGCGCCGTTTCTACGACCTGCGTCTCGCGCGCTCGCGCAACGCATTGTTCTCGCTCAGTTGGACCGTGATTCATCCGATCGACGAGCGGAGCCCGCTCTTCGGCGAAACGGCCGCCTCGATGAAGGCCTCGCGCAGCCTGATTATCGCTTCGCTGGTCGGGATGGACGAATCGTTTCTGCAAAACGTCCATGTGCGCTACGTATGGACCGCGGACGAAATCGCCTGGGGCACGCGCTTCGCCGACGTTCTGCTGGAACTCCCCGACGGCTCGTTTGAAATTGACTATGCGCGCTTCGACGAGGTCGTGCCGGCGACGCCGCCGCCGCTCGACGCCGCCGCGCCCGAAGGCTAGACTGGGGGTTCGATGGAAGCGCAGGAAATCAAGGAAATGATCGAGCGCGGCTTGCCGGGCGCCCTGGTCGAGGTGCGCGATTTCACCGGCGGCGGCGATCATTTCGAAGCGCTGGTGGTGAGCGAAAGCTTCGAGGGCAAGGGCCTGGTCGAACGCCATCAGGCAGTATACGGGTCGCTGGGGGACGCGATGAAGGCGCGCGTCCACGCGCTGACGCTCAAGGTGATGACCCCGAGCCAGTATCAGAACCGGAGGTGAGAATTCATATGGCCGATGCAATCGAGCGAATCCGCAACGCGATCAACGGCGACAAGATCGTCATCTTCATGAAGGGCAACCGCAACTTTCCGCAATGCGGATTCTCGGCCGCGACCGTCCAGGTATTCGAGGAGTTAGGCGCGCCCTACTCCACCGTCGACGTGCTCACCGACCAGGAAGTGCGCGAAGCGGTCAAGACCTACAGTAATTGGCCGACCATTCCGCAGGTTTACATCAACGGCAAGTTCGTCGGCGGATGCGATATCGTGCGCGAGCTATACGAAAGCGGCGAGCTCAGCACGCTGGTGAAAGAGGCGACGGGCGAGAGCGCCCGCCAGTAGCGGGCAGCATCGCCATAGATCGTCGCGAGCGCGGTGCGGCTTCCGGCCGGGATTGGCGGGCGCCGTATGGCGCTCGTGCTATTTTCGCGCGCGGCGCAGGCTCATACCGCCGGGGCCGAGCACCGCGACCATCAGCAGTCCGCCCATGATCGCGAGGTTCTTTTCCCATTCGACGGTTTGCCCGGTCGAAACGTGGAAAATGATCGTGACGGGGATCATGAACAAAAACATGATCAGCGACGCCAATTCGGCGTGCCATCCGGCCGCCAGCATCAGACCGCCCACCAGCTCGACCACGACCGAAAGCACGAAAAGCTCGGGGACCAGCGAACGCGGCAGCCCCCCGCTCGCCATGAAATTCATGGTCGCCGCCGGTCCGCCGATTTTTTCGATTCCCGCGCTGACAAAGATATAGGCCATCATGATGCGGCCGAGCAGGGCCCCGACCCCGCGCAGTGAATCCATCAGAGCTTCACCTCCGCTTTTCGCGCCGCTCAAGTTGAACCCTTTCGGCAGCCGAAATGCAAGATAAAATCCGTCCATCGGATCGACTTGGTACCGCGATCCGGCTAATCCTTGAACCGGATATTTTCTGTATCTAAAGTCGAGAATCACCCATCGAACGAAAGGGGAGTTACGCCGATGCTTTGGAAGCCCGACCAGACGTTTTATCCTTCGCCGCGGATGGCGATGGAGGGGCCACGCGAGCGGCTCGGCTACGTCGCGACCTTCAGCCTCGATCCCAAACACGGCAAGCGCGACGCGATCAACGTGCTCGACCTCGATCCCGGCTCGCCGACGTTCGCGAGCGTCGTCGGACGGGTCGAGATGCCCAACGCAGGCAACGAGCTGCATCACTTCGGATGGAACGCGTGCAGCGCCGCGCTCTGCCCGTATTCCCCGCATCCGCACGTCGAGCGCCGCTACCTGCTGGTCCCGGGCCTGCGCTCTTCGCGCATCCACGTCATCGATACCAAGCCCAACCCGCGCGCGCCGAAAATCGTCAAGGTCATCGAACCCGAGGAAATCGCAACGCGCGCCGGGTATAGCCGTCCGCATACGTTCCATTGCGGGCCCGACGCAATCTATGTCAGCGCGATGGGCAACGCGACCGGCGGCGGCCCCGGCGGAGTTTTTCTGCTCGATCACGAGAGCTTCGACGTGCTCGGCCGATGGGAAGTCGATCGCGGCCCGCAGTTCCTTGCCTACGATTTCTGGTGGCACATCGGTTACGACGTCGGAATCAGCAGCGAATGGGGCACGCCCGACATGTTCGAGAACGGGCTGAGCCTCGAGCGCCTGGTCAAGGGCGACTACGGCCATCGGCTCCACATTTGGGACCTGCGCAAGCGCCGCCATCTGCAGGAAATCGACCTTGGCAAGGAGCATCAGATGTCGCTTGAGCTGCGGCCGGCGCATGATCCGACCAGAGCCTACGGCTTCGTCTGCACGGTTCTTTCGACCAAGGACCTGAGCGCCGGAATCTGGCTGTGGCATCGCGAGAACGGCAACGGCAAATGGGCCGCGCGCAAGGTTATCGAGATTCCCGCCGAGCCCGCCGACCCGACGCTGCTGCCGCCGGTGCTCAAGCAGTTCAAGGCTGCGCCGCCGCTAGTGCCCGAGATAGCGCTCAGCCTCGACGACCGGTTCCTTTACGCATCGTGCTGGGGTACGGGCGAGCTCAAGCAGTATGACGTGAGCGACCCGTTTCATCCGCGCCAGACCGGCTCGGTGCGGATCGGCGGGATGGCTTCGCGTACGCCCCATCCCAAGGCCGGCAAGGTCAACGGCGCGCCGCAGATGCTCGAGATCAGCCGCGACGGCCGCCGCATCTACGTGACCAACTCGCTCTACTCGGCGCTCGACGAACAGTTCTATCCCGAGGGCATGCGCGGATGGATTGTCAAGGTCGATGCCGAGCCGAACGGCGGTATGGCGCTCGACCCCAACTTCTTTATCCCCTTCGAGGGCGAACGTCCGCATCAGATACATCTGGAGGGCGGCGACTGCTCGTCTGATTCGTTCTGCTACCCGTGACCGCGGTCTGGCCGTGGATCGCGATCGCCGCGCTTGGCGCTTACCACGGCCTCGATCCGTCGATGGGATGGCTGTTCGCGGTCGCGCTGGGGCTGCAGGAGCGTCGCCGCGCCAGGGTCTTCGCGGCGCTCGGACCGATCGCACTGGGCCACCTGGTTTCGATCGCCGCAGTGGTCGCGCTGATCGGATGGGCGCGATTCGCCGCCGCGTCTCCATGGTTGCGCCCCGCCGGCGCCGGCATTCTGATCCTGTTCGGCGCGTTTCGCTATCTATGGCCGCGCGCGCATCCGCGATGGGTGGCGATGCGGGTGAAGTGGTACGAGCTTGCCTTCTGGTCGTTCCTGATGGCCTCGGCCCATGGCGCGGGCCTGATGCTATTTCCGATCCTGATGGACATGCCGGGCGGCGCGGAGATGCATCATCAGATGATGCACGGACTGCACGGGCGGCTGATGCATCAATCGATGGCCGCGATGGGCCCGTCGCTCTCGTTCGCGCAGGATGCGGCGGTCGTGCTGCTGCACACGTCCGCCATGCTGCTCGCCATGGGCACGATCGCCGTCGTGGTCTATGACCGCGTCGGACTGGCGTTCCTGCGGAGCGCCTGGATCAACCTCGACGCGGTCTGGGCGGGCGCGCTGATCGCCGCCGGCGTGCTCTCGCTCGTGATTTGAACGGTATCGCGCAGGCGCCGTCTGCGTTGTACGCTCGTGGCGATCGGCTGAAAACCGGATCGCGGCCGAGAGCCGGATCGCCAACGCACGAGGCCCAACCCGAGGCACAAGATGCCCGCCGCCGCGCACCTGCTGATAGTTGAGGACGAACCGAAACTCGCCGCTAATCTCAAACGCGGGCTTGGCGAGGCCGGCTTCGCCGTCGAGGTCGCGGAAAACGCCGAGGCTGCGCGCACGGCGCTCGAACGCAACGGCTACGATCTGATGCTGCTCGACCTGCGTCTTCCCGATCGAGACGGCCTGGAATTTCTCGCCGACGTGCGCGCGGCCGGCGCCGCACTTGGGGTTCTCATCCTGACCGCCCGCGATTCGACCGACGAACGCGTTCGCGGCCTGGACGCCGGCGGCGACGACTATCTGACCAAACCGTTCGCCTTCAGCGAACTGCTGGCGCGCGTGCGCGCGCTGCTACGGCGGAGAAGTGCCGCCGCGGAGCGCGTGCTCGAAGCGGACGATATCGTAATCGACACCTCGCGCCGCACCGCTTCGCGCGGCGGCCGCGCCCTGGACCTCTCGCCCAAAGAATTGATGGTGCTCGAGTACCTGGTGCGCCATGCCGGACTGACCGTGACGCGCGACATGATCGGAGAGGCGGTCTGGGGCAAAGACTACAACGCGATGTCGAACATCGTCGAAGTGTTTATCAATCGCCTGCGCCAGAAAATCGAACTGGTCAATCGGCCGCCTCTGATCGTCACGGTGCGCGGCGCGGGCTACCTGCTTCGTCTGGATTTGCCGGCGCAAAAGAGCAGCAACAGAGGCTCCGATTGAGTATTCGGCTGCGGCTCACTATCTACTGGACCGCTATCACGGGGATGATCCTGCTGGCGGCCGGATTGCTCATCATGGCGCTGTTCTCGCGCGCGATGTGGGGAACGCTCGACGCAGCCTTGATGGAAGAGGCCGACACGACCGCATCTGCGATCTCTCATTCCTCGGCCACCGACATAAATGCGACTCTCCAGCGGCTGAGCCGGGAGAAAGACCTCGGGCCGGAGCGCCGCGTGCGTCTGCTCTCGGGCGGCGGCGTCCTCTTCGACGCCGGCGCCGCTAGCGCCGACCTGCCCGACGCTCGCTCTAAGCCACCAGGCGTCGCCGACGGCCGACAGCATCGTTACCGCTTCGCGCTCATCCCGCTCGAGCTCAACGGAGCGCCCGCATTGCTCGAGGACGGCGTCAACGCCGCGCCCGTGCGACGGACCATCGCGCATCTGCGCAACGCCCTACTGCTGGTCATCCCGATCATCCTCGCGCTCTCAGTCGCGGGCGGCTACTGGATGGCCGGACGGGCGCTCGCACCGCTTAACGAAGTCACCGGCGCGCTCGCGCGTATCGGGCCGCGCGACCTCGACCGGCGCCTCGCGCTCCCGCCGGTGCAGGATGAAGCGGAGCGGCTCATCTCTGCTATCAATCAGCTGCTCGAGCGGCTTGAGCATGCGTCAGCTGCGCAGCAGCGCTTTGTCTCAGAGGCCGCCCATGAACTGCGCACGCCGCTGGCCGTTCTGCGCAGCGGCCTGGAAGTCACCTTGCAGCGGCCCCGCGACGCGGTCGAGAGCCGCCTGGCGCTCGAGCAAGCGATGGCCGAAGTCGAGCGCCTTTGTGTTATGGCGGAAGACTTGCTCGCGCTCGCGCGGCTGGACGCCGAACCCGCGGCGGAGCGCGCGCCGGTGGATCTGGCGAAAATCGTGGCTGAAGCGTCCGCGATGGCGCAGACGCTCGCCGAATCGAGGCGTCAGGTGTTCGCGCAAAATTTCGACTGCACGGATGCGGACGGGACGCGCAGAGCGATCATCGTGCGCGGGGGCGCCGCCGATTTGCGCCGCCTGATGCTCAACCTGCTGGACAACGCGGTCAAGTTCACTCCCGAACGCGGCCGGATCGAATTTGACGTGAGCGCTGAGGGATCCGCAGCGGTGCTTTCAGTGCGCGACAGCGGCCCCGGCATCGACCCGCGCGACCTCGATCACGTCTTCGAACCCTTCTATCGGAGCCGTAGCGCCAACGGCGCGGGCAGCGGCCTCGGTCTCGCGCTCAGCCGCGAAATCGTGCGCCGCCATGGCGGCGATATCCGCGCCGCCAATCGCGCCGGCGGCGGCTGCGAGATCCAGGTTCGCCTGCCGCTCGCATGAGGCTGGCGTAGGGCTCTCCAAGAACTCGCGTAATCCGCGCATTGGCGCCCGTCCAAACATGAACGTTTGTTAATTAGCCGCCTCGACGGGCGCTTGTTAAATGTGATCCGGACACTCCGCAGGTATCGCTCAAAGGATGGAGTTTTCGAGACCATGCGCGCCCTATCGTCAGTCCGCTACCTCTCGGCGCTCGCAACAGCGGCCCTGACGATTTTGGGACTGTGCGCGCCCGCGCTCGGCGAGACGCTTACGCTCGACCAGGCGATCCAGCACGCGCTCGCCTTCGCGCCGACGATCGCCTCGGCCGGCGCGCAGAGCGATTTGAGCGCGGCGATGGCGCGCGAGGCGCGCGCGCCGCTCTATCCTTCTCTCTCGGTCGATTCCGAATACATGCAGGCGCCGGGCTACAGCGTCGCGATAACCAACGGCGGGCTCTCGGATGCGATGCTCTCGCTCAACTACACGGCCTTCGACTTCGGCCGCCGCCTGGCCGCGGCGCGCGCGGCGCTCTACCAGAGCGAGGCCGACAGTTTCGGCGTACGCGCAGCGCGGGCACAGATAATCTTCGATACCACGGTCGCTTACTACGACCTGCTTCGCGCACAGGAAATTGAACGCGAGTACATCGCCGATGACGAGCGGCTCAGGCGCTACGTGGCGGTGGTCAAGGCATTGCGCAAAAGCGGGCGTGCGATTGCCAACGACGAGCTCAAGGTGCGGACGGCGAGCAACAGCGCGGCGCTCGCGCGCTCGAGCGCGCATCATAATGTCGAGCGCGCCGCCGCCGTGCTGGGCGTGCTGATCGGCCGGCTCGGCCCGTCGGATATCAGCGCCGCCGAGGTCAGCGGCGTGCCTGCGTGGCCGGGTAAGGACCTTTCGCGCAACCCGATGCTCGAGGCCGCGCAGCGAAGCGTCGCTTCGGCCAGGTCCGCGGTGCAGGCGGCCGAGCGCGAGCGTTATCCGACCGTGAAGCTCGCGCTGACCGCAGGATGGCAGGGGATCAACCCGCCGCACACCTTTCCGCACAACGGCGGCGCGTCGTACGACGGCCTGGTCTCGATGCCGATTTTTGACGGCGGCGTGATTTCCGCCCATATCGACGAGGCGCAAGCCAAAGTGGCGGCAGCAGAAGCCCAGATGCGCCAGGTCGAACTCGATCTGCGCAAGCAATTGGCCGACGCCGAGCCGCGCTACCGGCAGGCGCTCGATCAGCTCACGATGCTCTCGGATGCGGAACCCACCGCGCAGGACAACTTCGCCCTGACTTGGGCGCGCTTTCTCGGCGGCGGCAACGTCACGCTGCTCGAGGTGCTCGACGCCTTTCAGCAGCTCGAACAGTTGCGCGTGGCGCGGCCGGACCAGGCTTTCGGCGCGCGCCAGGCAGTCGCCCAGGGAGCACTGGTGCTCGGCCGCGACCAATGAGACCGCGTATCGCCGCGAAACTTCTCCTGGGCGCGCTAGCACTGCTCGCGACACTTAGTGCGGCAGCGTGCCGTACGAGTTCGACCGATCAACAGGCGCCGGGCGAAGCCGTGCCCAAGGTGGTGCTCGTGGTAAGCGCGGCTCGCGCCGCGGTCGCGCCGATGCGCGAGCAGATCGTTCTTCCGGGCGTCACCGCCGCGCTGCGCACGCTTACGCTGCGCGCACCGGCCGCGGGACGTATCGTGGGACTTGCGCTGACCACCGGCACTTCCGTCCGCCGCGGCGAAGTGATCGCTCATGTCGTCAATCGCGAAGAGGACGCGGCCGCCTCCGGCGTCGAGGCCGCGCAAAAGATCGACCCCGCCGAAGCCGCCTCGCTGGCGCGCTCGGTCAAGCGCTACTCGAGCGGTCCGGGAATCGCCGTGCGCGTGCCGCTGGACGCGCTCGTCACGCTGCGCGTCGTCAGTCCCGGACAGGTGGTCAACGAATTCGACCCGTTGGTTGAGCTGGTCGATCCTTCAAGCGTTTATGTCGACGCGCATGCTCCCATCAACCAGCTCGGCACGCTCAAGGTCGGGATGGACGCGGCGGTCGTCTCCGTGCTCAAACCCGGCGTCGTCTATCCTGGGCGCGTCTGGACGCTCTCGCCCACCTTTTCCGCAGGTGGAACCACTGCGCCCGTGTGGGTGCAGTTCACGGGCAAGGATCGCATCAGCGAAATCGGCGCCTCGGTCGAGGTTCGGATAACGACGAAGTTCGTTCCGGACGCAATCGTGATACCGAAGGCCGCGCTGTTCGAGGACGCCGAACGGCACAACTCCTACGTCTTCACTGTGGGCGGCGAGAATCATGCGCATCGCACCGTCGTCGCCGTCGGAATTCGCGGCCCAGCCGAAGTGCAGGTGACCGAGGGACTCAAGCCCGGCGATCTGGTCATCACCTCGGGCGGCTACGCCCTTTCCGACGGCCTTGAGGTGCGCGCGTCCGTGGCGCCCGCCGCGGCTGCCTCGCCGGCTGCCGAAACCGCGCCGCAACAGCCCTGATTGCCGAATCGATGAGCCGCCGCAGCACCCTGCTCTCGCTCTTCGCCGTGATCGCGCTCAGCGCCCTCGGCGTGATCCTGGCGCGATCGATTCCCAACGCGGTCTTTCCCGAGTTCGTTTTCCATCGCGCCATCATCCTCGCCGACAGCGCCGAGCTTCCCGCAAGCCAGATGCTGGTCGCGGTGACCCGCCCGCTGGAAGAGGCTGCGTACAACGTTGCCGGGACCACGCTCGTGCGCTCGACCACCACGCGCGGCAGCGCCGAAATCGACGTCACCTTCGCCGAGAGCAGCGATCCCACGACCAGCTTCGAACTGCTCGGCGCGGCGCTGGCCGAGGCTCGCGCGCATCTGCCGCCCGGGACCACGGTCAATACCCGATTACTGACCACCGGCACGTTCCCGATTCTGGATTTGAGCCTTAGCTCGCACGTGCGCAACCTGACCGAGCTCACCGACGTCGCGTTTTACGACCTGGTCCCGAGCCTCCATCGCATCGGCGGCGTTTTCCGGGTCGAGATGGTCGGCGCCAAATACCGCGAATACGTGGTGCGGCTGGATCCGGCGCGGATGCTCGCGCACGGGCTAACCCCGGACCAGGTGGTGAGCGGGCTTGGCAAGGCCAACGTGATCGCGTCGGCAGGCCGCGTTCTCGACCAGCATAGGATGCTGTTGACGGTCGTCACCGGCGGCCTGCATCAAAGCGACCAACTTTTGGGAGTGCCGATTGCGACCGTCGATAACCAGCCGGTTTACGTGCGCGATCTGGCCTCCGTCGATCCCGGGATCACCGAGGACTACATCCGCACCACGAGCGAAAATGGGCCGTCGGTGCTGGTGGGAATTTCGCGCACCCCCGACGGCGATACCGAGTCGATCGCGCGCGAGGTCCGCGCGATCGTCGCCGAATTCCGCCAGCGCTATCCCGACGTCACGTTCTCCTTTTCCTACGACCAGGCGGCGCTGGTCGCCGAATCGGTCGCAAGCGTGCGCGACGCGATCCTGCTTGGGCTGGTGCTGTCGGTCGCCGTCGTCTTCATCTTCACGATGAGCGTGCTGAGCGCGCTGGTGGCCGCGATCGTGGTGCCCTGCACCGTGGCGATCACGTTCGTGGTGATGGCGCTTTGCGGGATGACGTTCAACATGATGACGCTCGGGGGAATCGCGGCCGGGATCGGGCTCTTCATCGACGACGCGATCGTGATGATCGAGGCGATCCATCGCGGCCATGCAACCGGGCTTAAGACCGGCGCCGCGGTCGAGCGCGCGCTTGACGAACTCAGCCGCCCGCTCGTCGCTTCGACCCTCACGGTGATCGCGGTCTTCATGCCGCTCGTCTTCGTCTCCGACATCACGGGGCTGTTCTTTCGCGCGCTTGCGATTACGCTCGGCGGCGGCCTTGCGATCTCGCTTGCGCTCGCGGTCTTCTTTACTCCCGCGCTGGAGGAGATGGTCGGGCGATGGCGGCGCGCAAGCCGTGCGCCGGGACGGATGTTCGGCGCGATGCGCGCCGCGTTTCTTGCCGAGTTGCGCCCGTTCATCCGCGTTCCGGCGTTGGCGCTTATCGCCGCCGCGGCCTGCTTCGTCGCGGCCTTTGTGCTGTACCGCGCCGCCGGCACCGACTACCTGCCCGCGCTCGACGAAGGCGGCTTCGTCCTCGACTACATCGCGCCGCCGCAAAGCACGCTCGACGACTCCAACGCGCTGCTCGGCAAGATCGAGGATATCCTGCGCGCGACGCCGGAGGTCGCCGCCTTCTCGCGGCGCACCGGCACTCAACTGGGATTCTTTCTCACCGAATCCGATCGCGGCGACTTCTCGGTGCGGCTCAAGCCCAAGCGCACACGTTCCATCGAAGCCGTCATGGACGACGTGCGCGGGCGAATCCTTGCCGCGGTTCCCGGCGTGCATATCGAATTTTCGCAGGTGCTCCAGGATTTGATCGGCGACCTTTCGGGCGTACCCGAGCCGATCGAGGTCAAAGTGTTCGGCGCCGACCAGACCGCGATCGAGCGAACGGCGCGCCGCGTGGCCGCGGAGATCAGCGGGGTCAAGGGCGTCGTTGACGTCTTCGACGGCATCGTGGTGAGCAGCCCCGAAGAAGAAATCGCGATCGACCAAAGCGCAGCGGCGCGCTACGGGCTTAGCGCCGACGATATCCGCGCGACGCTCGAAACCGCGATCGAAGGCACCGTCGCAACCCGGCTGAGCGCCGGCGATCGGCTGGTGAACGTGCGCGTGCGCTACCCGCCGGACTTTCATCGCGAGCTCTCCGCGCTCTCCGAGGTACAGTTGCGCACGCCGTCCGGCACTCTCGTGCCGCTCACGGCGGTCGCGGAAATCCGCTGGGGCGGCGAAACCAACGAGCTTGCGCGCGAGCGGCTGCGCCCGGTCGTCCCCGTCACCGCCCGCCTCGAGGGCGTCGATCTCGGCACCGCGCTCGCCGAAATCACGACGCGGCTGCAGAAGATGGCGCTGCTGCCGGGCGTGTCGCTCGAACTCGGCGGGCTGTACAAGCAGCAGCAGCAGGCATTCCATCAGCTCGCGCTGGTGATGGCGGCCGGGCTCGTGATGGTGCTGCTGATCGTGCTGTGGGAGTTCGGGCGGCTAGCGCCGGCGCTGGCCACGGTAATTGCGGCGCTCGCCTGCCTGGTGGGCAGCTTCGCCGCGCTCGCGCTCACCGGAATCACGCTCAACATCTCGTCATTCATGGGCGTGATCATGGTCGCGGGCATCGCGGCCAAAAATGGCATCCTGCTACTCGACCGCGCCGAGCACGGCGTCGCCTCGGGTGAAGCGCCTGCGCGGGCGCTGACCGGCGCCGCGACGGTTCGGCTGCGTCCGATCGTGATGACCACGCTGGCGACGGCGGCCGGGCTGCTGCCGCTCGCGCTCGGCTACGGCGCCGGCGCCAAGGTCCAGCAACCGCTGGCGGTGGCCGTGATCGGCGGCCTCGTGATGGCGATGCTGCTCTCTTCCGCGATCGCCGGCGGAATTTATCTGCTTGGAACGCGCGCTCGCGCGCCGCTCGCCTCCGCCAGCGCAGAATAACCTCCCCCGGGCCCGCGCTCTCGCATGGCGCACGATTCGGCGCTATTCATAGGCTCGCTCGCCGGACCTTTCGCGAGGGCGGCCCCAGGGGCCTCGCGGCCGGCAGAACGACGCGCATCAAATCAATGGAGACGGCGATGGCAACGCAACAGGGAAAGCAGAGACTCAAAGGCAAGGTCGCGATCGTAACCGGAGCAGGCCGCGGAATCGGACGCGCGGAAGCGCTGCTGCTAGCGAGCGAGGGCGCCAAGGTCGTGGTGAACGACCTCGGCACGGACATGCTCGGCAAGGGCACGGACCAGGGTATCGCGGGACAGGTCGCGGCGGAAATCCGCACCGCCGGCGGCGAGGCGGTCGCTAACATCGACAGCGTCGCCTCGATGGAGGGCGGCGAGCGAATCATCAAAACCGCGATCGATGCCTTCGGCAAACTCGATATCCTGATCAACAACGCCGGCGCGGTGCGGCCGAAAATTATCTTTCACATGACCGAAGACGACTGGGACTCGATGATGTCGGTGCACTTGAAAGGCCATTTCACGACCATCCGCTTCGCGAGCCCGATCTTCCGCGAGCAGAAGAGCGGCGTGATCGTGAACACCGCGTCGGAGTCGGGCCTCGGCCATTTCGGACAGGCGAGCTATTCGGCGGCCAAGGAGGGAATCGTCGGCCTGACGCGCACGGTTGCGCGCGACCTCGGGCGCTACGGCGTGCGCTGCAACGCGATACGGCCGCGCGCGGCTACGCGGCTGTTCGACGAGGGCGCGGCCGCTGCGATCGAGCGGATGCGCGCGACGCTCGGGCCGACGGCGGCGCCGGCGATCGATCGCAGCGGCCTGCAGAACAAGCCCGAACAGGTGGCGGCGCTGGTGGTATGGCTCTGCACGGAGGCGGCCGCGAACGTCAACGGCCGGACCTTCGTGGTCGGCGGCGACCTGGTCGGTATCTATGCCGAGCCCGAGCCGGCGCGCTCGCTCTACCGCGAGGGCGGATGGGACCTCGACACGCTCGACCGTATCGCATCGAAGGATCTGATCGGCGGCCTGGTGAACGAGTTCCTGCCGCGATAGGCGCGGCGCACGCGCGACGGCCTGCTTGACGAATCGCCGCCGCGGCCGCCGCGCCGCGCCCGGGCGCAGGCGCGGCGGCCGGAACATATGTTCTCGCGAGAATGGTTTTGGCCAACCACCAGCGTGACGCGCTCGCAACGCAAGCGCGTCCGCGCCTGTACTCCGGGCACGCGGAGCGTCACCTAGCGAGCTCTGCGCGGGCGAACGGCGCGCCGTTCCTCCGCACAGCGCTCGCAGACGGGCCGCCGGAGGCGGGAGCGCGCTTGTCGGCGCGCGTCCGCCTCTGGCACAATCACGGACACTGCGATTTTGCACCGCCCCGGCCGCTCGCGCGGCCGGCGCGGCGCCAGGACCACCGCGATGCCGAGGTGGCGAAACGGCAGACGCAGAGGACTCAAAATCCTCCGTGCGCAAGCACATGCGGGTTCAAGTCCCGCCCTCGGCACCAAAATTTCCCCCGACAGTGCTGCGATTTCTAGCGCGGATGACTTTGGCTGTCAACTCCCCTGAGCGGGCATCGCGGCTGACTTTGGCTTAACTTTGGCTGTTCTCGGATGGCCAAGTGGTCGAGACATTCACGACGGATCGATCCGACGAGCCGCCTGACGTGGCCGTTCTGCCCACGTGGCTCGGTGGGTGTTTCGCGAATCCCGGCATAGCACGAACGCGGCGATGTAGGCCGAATGCCCAGTCATGGTCGCGGATCAAGTGACAAAGCTTCTTCTCAAGGAAAGGCGTCAGCGACCTGACCAGCGTTCCACTCGGCCGTCGCATTGCTCGTCACTCCGATACAGACCAAACGCCTTCGCTCGTGACGAAAGATAACCAGGACATAGCAGCTTGAATGATCATGGACGGCGGCCGCGCCTGCGGGACTTCTGACGCCAATAAGCTCGGAATTCTCGTAGTGCCAGCGGATCACCGTCTCGGGCTGGAGGATGATGATCGCATTCAAGACCGACAGGAAGAATCGATACAGCCACACAAATAACACGCGATCCCTGTCCTCTTCCTTATCGATTAGTTCGTCTCGTCCGTGCAAGACGGTCGTTTCGGTCGATCATGATCAGCCGCGTCACGCGACGAGGAGGCAGCAGCGGTAACCCAGGCCTATCGGGCAGTGCTGGGGGCGGCGGCTGGCCGCAAGGCCGCCCTGGTACCCGGCAAGCGGCGAGCGCTGGTCGAATAGAGTTGACGTTAAACAAGGTCGCACCGAGATCAGAGATACCGTCGACTATGAGTTGCCACTTGGCCCTGCGGGGAACCGCGGCGTGACAGCTCGTAGCGCGTCGTGGGCCGGACTGTATCTTCGATTAGCCGCGCTACGAAAGCGAAAGTCCTCGGCCGGTGAACCCGCCGGTTCGATTCGTGTATGCAGATGCGTCGACAAATGGCCGAACTTTAGACGTGATTGCGGAGCATCAGCTCCTTCGGATGCGGCTCGAGATAAACCTGTCCTCGCAAATAAGCGACGTCGAACTTTCGGACGTAGTGCCGAAAGAGAGTGATCGGCACGACGCACCACGATACGTGGATCGGCAGCGAGCTTGTCGAGCGAGGTCATGATTTCGCTTTCAGCAATCGAGAGAAATTCCGAGGCCAAATAGGCTATCTTACGGTGCCAGCGTTACGACCACAGCCGAGCAGGGCGCGTTCCCAGCCGTCCGATAACTGTGAGCCACGCTGGAATCAAAATAGATCGCATCCTCCTTGTGCAGCTTGTTCTCCTCCTCGCCGACCCTGACGGTGAGAGTGCCAGAAAGCACGTAGATGAATTCGACGCCATCGTGCTCGTGGGTACGAGCACGCGGCGCCGCAGTCCCTGGAAACTCGGCATAGAAAGCATTGAGTCTGCGATCCCCGGCGTTGAAGTCGAGGCATTCGAAGCGGTAAGCGACCTCACTACCGCCGAACTTCTCCTCGAACACGAGCCGGTCTTCCTTGCGCGCAACTGCAGCTACGTGGCGGCCATCGGTAAAGAAGTGTTCGAGCCCAACGTTGAAGACCATTGCGATTCTGAGCAAGGTCGGCAACGTGGGAAAGAGCCTGGCGCGCTCGATTTTTGAAAGCATCGCAGAAGAAAGGCCGGTATGGCGGCCTAGTTCGACGAGTCCCATTTTCTTCCTGAGCCTAAGCCGTCGGAGTTTCTCGCCGATGGCGTATTTCTGAAGTCCTTTTGTCAGCGTGTCTGAGAGCATTCCGTTAATCCGATTTGAGCAAGGAGAAATAAATATGACGTTTTGGTCGTTGTGATTAAATGAATTTTCTCTATGATTATATTTTCTCTACTGAATCAAAATTATTTTCACTATCGTTACAGATACGCGATGGCGCTTCCTGAAAGCAAGAGGCTACGGCGTCCGCGAAAAAGGGAAGGAGGCAGAGGATATGAAAACGTTAAAGGTGATTGCCGCAGTGCTCGTGATCGTTGGCGCTCTGAACTGGGGACTGGTCGCGCTCGCGCACTTTGATCTCGTCGCCGCGTTGCTCGGAATGAGCTTCGGGCAGACCTCGGTGCTCAGTTCCCTGGTCTACGGGCTGGTTGGACTATCCGGTCTTTACCAGTTGCTGACCCTGCCCGGCGCGGTCCAACACGAATAGCGGAGTAGCCGCCGAAACGAGCCAGCCGTACCGAGACCAGGCAAATGTCGATTCAACGCAAGATGGAGAAGGCGTTCTCGGATAACTCCGAAACCCCCATTCTTCTAACCGGTGCAAACGGCTACGTCGGCGGCCATCTGCTGAAAGCTCTCGAGGCGGAGGGACATCGGATCCGCTGTGCGGTCCGCCGCCCAGAAGCGATGCCTGCAACGGCAGCAGGAACCACGATTGTGCGCGCCGACGTACTCGACCGGGAGAGCATCGGCGCCGCGATGCGCGGCGTCGATACCGCCTACTATCTCGTCCACTCAATGAGCTCTGAGCGGTCATTTGAAAGTGCGGATCGTGAGGGTGCGCGCAATTTTGCCGCAGCCGCGCGTGCGGCGGGAGTTAGGCGGATCATCTATCTAGGTGGTTTGGGTAACCGGAACGCTGCTCTCTCACCGCATCTGCGCAGCCGGCATGAGGTAGGTGAGCTGCTGCGCGCTTCCGGGATCCAGGTGATCGAATTTCGCACGTCAGCGATTGTAGGGGCCGGCAGCCTCTCATTCGAAATGGTGCGTGCGCTCGCAGAGCGATTGCCCATAATGATCACGCCGCGCTGGGTGACCATTGAGGCGCAGCCAATCGCGATCGAAGACGTAATCCGCTATTTGGTGACCGCGCTCGCTCTCGACGCCGCAAACAATCGCGTATTCGAAATTGGCGGTGCCGAGCGGGTTTCCTACGGCGGCATCATCCGCGAGTACGCCCGCCAGCGCGGTCTTCGACGGGCGATGATCCGGGTACCGGTACTGACGCCCCGACTCTCCAGTTGGTGGCTGAGGTTGGTGACGCCGCTGCAGGCCCGGGTAGGCCGAGAACTGATCGAGGGCGTGCGCCATGCGACGGTCGTATCTGACGATCTTGCTTTGCGAACGTTCCCGATACGGCCCGCTGGCATAAGAAAAGCTATCGCCGATGCGCTGCGCGCCGAGGATCTTGAGTTTTCCTCAACTCGCTGGTCCGTCGCGCGGTTAGCGACACCGCCCCACTCCCCCTGGGGCGGTGTCCGCATCGGCAACCGTCTAATTGTTTCACAGATGATCGATGTGGAAGCCGCGCCGGCCACGGCGTTCGGCCCGATACGCCGAATCGGCGGCTCCGTCGGCTGGTATTACGGCCGCAGGTTGTGGGAGCTGCGCGCACTGGCCGACCGGCTATTGGGCGGCTCCGGTATGCGGCGCGGGCGCTCCAACGAGGAAACTATCGAGCTCGGCGACCAGATTGACTTCTGGCGCGTCTCGGCTCTCGAACCGGATCGCAAGCTGACCCTCACGGCCGAAATTAAGCTGCCGGGCCGCGCCTGGCTCGACTTCGAAGTCGAACCAACTGGCACAGGGTCGACCATCAGACAGACGGCGATATTCGACCCCGCGGGGCTGTTCGGACTTCTCTACTGGTATCTGTCCTTTCCCGTGCACCAGTTGGTCTTCGCGGGCATGCTGCGCAAGATTGCCGCTGCCAGCA
>Ga0335085_10004590_pt1 | contig 22791 bp, 12 predicted proteins | sample Lox_Sample_45_FD_206712 | JGI IMG/M metagenome (GOLD analysis project Ga0335085, IMG submission 206712) | Soil microbial communities from Loxahatchee National Wildlife Refuge, Florida, United States - Lox_Sample_4.5 | ecosystem: Environmental > Terrestrial > Soil > Wetlands | place: USA...
GCACATCGCGGCGGGGACATAGCACACTGCGTCGTCCCAGAGGCCGATGGCCTTGACGAGATCAATCACGTGCAGGAAGGCCGGCAGGATCACCACCGCTCCGCCGATGGCCAGCCGGCTCAGCATGACCCGGAAGAACACGGCGAAGGCGATGCTTGCCGTCAGCAGGAGTTTCGCGGGCCGCTCGGGCGAGAACACGCCGCTGCCGGCATAGAGTTCGATATTGGCGCGCGTATGCCGGAAGGACTGGCGGTGCGAGGACAGGATGGCCTTGGGCTCGCCGGTCGTGCCGGAAGTCATGCTCAAGGTGAAAATCTCGTCGCCGCCGCCGGGATGGCGAAAGTCGCCGCGCTCCCGTTCGATCAAACCGCGCCAGGCTGCATCGACCCTGATCGTGGCGACGCCTGCAACCGGATTGGCCGTGGGCTCCAGAAACACGGTGCGGATGGATAATTTGGCGAGCTGGTCGGGCGAGAGCGCCCGCGCCGGATCGTAGGCGATCTCCAGCGTCGTGGCGCCGACACGCAGCAGGCCGAGCGTCAGGATGAAGTGGTCGATCGAGTTGGTGAGATTGATGGCGACGCGGTCGCCCGCGCGAATGCCGAGGCGATCGAGATAGACCGCGGCCCGACCGACCAGCGGCGCAAGCTCGCCGTAGGTGAGCGTGACGGGTCCCTCATGAAAAGCCGGCGCGTGCGGCCGCTCCGCCGCCCAATGAAAGATCGGATCGGTGAGGTTTTGCCATTCGGGATTCATCGGGGAGCGCTGCGATGATCGGGTCCGGTGCGAACACTTTAGCGCGCCGAAGCTAGCCCGGATTTGGCCTACACGAAATCCGGCTGCGCCGGCGATGGCCCGCCGGATGGCCCCTTCCGCGGGCGCATGTTATCGAAGCCGCATGAACGAAATGCCGGCGCAGGGTGCAGCCACCTTCATGCCGCTCGGCGAGGCGCTCGTGTATGCCGAGCGCTGCCGTGCCGAGGGCCGGCTCATGGAGGCGGCGGCGGTCTGCCGGCAGGTGCTGCAGGCCAAGCCGAACCTGCCCGAAGCCGAGCACCTGCTCGGCGTCATCGCGCACCAGAACGGCAGCGTCGGCGAGGCAATCGAGCACGTCGAGCGGGCGACCAGGCTCGCGCCGCAGGTGGCGCTGTTTCACGCCAATCTCGGCGAAATGTACCGGCTCGCCGGCCGGCCGCGGCTTGCGGTCGCAGCGGCGCGGCGCGCCGTCGAGATCGAGCCGACCATGGCCGCGGCCTGGAGCAATCTCGGCGTCGCGCTCTACGAACTGAAAGACTACGACGAAGCGGCGCGTGCGCATCGCCAGGCGATCGCCGCCAGTCCGGATTTTGCCGAGGCGCACAGCAATCTCGGCAATGCGCTCCACGCGCTGCGCCAATTCGACGAAGCCATCGCCTGCTATCGCCGCGCCATCGCGCTGAGACCCGATTTTGCCGATGCCTGGGCCAATCTCGGCACCACGCTGCATCATTCGGGCCGTTTCGACGAAGCCATCGCGACGCTGCGCCGCGCCATTGCGCTGGCGCCCGGCCATGCCAATGCCCATTCCGGCCTCGGCATTCTTTTGTTGATGCGCGGCGATTTCGCCGAAGGCTGGGACGAATACGAGTGGCGGCTGCGCTCGACCGAACGCACCGGGCCGCGCTTTCCGGAAAGACCTTGGCAGGGCGACAGCCTCGCCGGCAAGCACATCTACGTGCAGGCCGAGCAGGGCTTTGGCGACACGCTGCAGTTCGCGCGCTATTTGCCGCTGCTTGCCGCCCGCGCCGGCAAGGTGACGGTGCGCGTCCATCAGCAGCTCGTCACTTTGCTGCGCGAGAGCCTGCCCGGCGTCACCGTGCTCGGCGACCGCGGCGATCCGGCGCCCTACCAGTGCGACGCGGTGCTGTTGAGCCTGCCGCGCCTGTTCAAGACGCGGCGCGAGACCATTCCCGCCGAAGTCCCGTATTTGCGCCCGCCGGCGGCTGAGGCGCAACGCTGGAAGAAGCGGCTCGCCGACATGGCCGGCTTCAAGGTCGGCGTGGTGTGGGCCGGCAATCCCGAGCATGCCAACGATACGCGGCGCTCGATCGACCTGGCGCTGTTCGGGCCGCTGTTCGCGGTGCCCGCCACGTCGTTCGTGAGCCTGCAGGTCGGCCCGCGCGCGGCCGATCTGAAAAAGCTGCGGCGCGGCAGGAAAGGCAATGGCGAACAGCCCGCGATCGAGGATCTTTCCGCTGCACTCGTCGACTTCGCGGACACCGGCGGCGCCGTCAGCGCGCTCGATCTGGTGATCGCGGTGGACACCTCGGTTGCGCATCTTGCCGGCGCGCTGGGCAAGCCGGCGTGGGTGCTGCTGCCGTGGATGACCGATTGGCGCTGGCTGCTCAACCGCTCCGACAACCCGTGGTATCCGACCATGCGGCTGTTCCGGCAGGAACCCGGCGAAGCGTGGCCTGCGGTGATGGCGCGCGTCGCAACCGCTCTCACGGCGGTTGCGCAGGGCGACGCCGCGCCGCTGATGCCGTTCAAGGCAGAAGGCGAGCGCCGCGCCGCGCAGGCGGCGGCGATCATTGCGGCCGACACCGCACGCACCGAAGCGCCGCCGCCGGAACCGCCGCTCAATGCCGGCCACGCGCTGATCCTTGCCGAGCAAAAACGCCGTCACGGTTTCATCGCCGACGCCGATGCTCTCGCCCGCCGCGCCGCCGAGGCCGAACCGGACAACGCCGAAGCTGCGCACATGCTCGGCATCCTCGCCCATCAATCGGGGAAGGCGGCGGAAGCGATCGAGCACGTCAAGCGCGCGATTGCGCTCAAGCCCGACGTCGCGCTCTACCACGCCAATCTCGGCGAGATGTGCCGGCTGGCCGGCCGCCTCGACGAGGCGGTCGCCGCCGGGCGGCAGGCGCTCGGGCTCAACCCGGATTATCCGGGCGCGCTCAGCAATCTCGGCATCGCGCTGTTCGACCAGGGCAAGTTCGAAGAGGCGCTGACCTATTACGACCGCGCGGTCGCGCTGCAGCCGGATTTTGCCCAGGCGCACAGCAATCGCGGCAACGCGTTGCAGCGTCTCAAGCGCTTCGCCGAAGCCGAACCGTGCTATCGCCGCGCCCTCGAATTACAGCCCGATTTCGCCGACGCCTGGAACAATCTCGGCACTTGCCTGCGCGAATTGAAACGCCCGCAGGAAGCCGAAACCGTCTATCGCAAGGCGCTGGAACGCGATCCCAACAATCCGGACACGCTCGACAATCTGGCGCTCGCGGTCAAAGACCTCGAGCGGCCCGACGAGGCTGTCGAACTGCTGCGCCGGGCGCTGGTGATCGAACCGCGCAGCGACAAATTCCATCTGCATTACGGCTCGGTCCTGCTCGACCAGACGAGGCTCGACGAAGCCGCGGCCGCGATCGAGCGCGCGCTCGCGCTCAATCCGAACAACCCCGATGCCGTCAACCTGCTGGGCCGCGTCGCCTTCGAGCGCGGCGAGCCGCGCGATTCGCTGCAATACTATCGGCGCGCGCTGGCGCTCAAGCCCGGCTTCGCCGACGCCTACAACAATATCGGCAACGTGCTCAAACAGCTCGGCCGATTGCGCGAGGCGGAGGATGCCTTTCTGCAGGCGCTGCGGCTCGACCCGACTATCGCCGGCGTCTACGTCAATCTGGCCGACTCGAAGAAGTTCGCCCCCGGCGACCCGCATCTTGCCGCCATGGAGGCGCTGGCGGCGAGAACCGAGGGATTGTCGAACAACGACCGCATGCAGCTCGATTTCGGATTGGGCAAGGCCTATGCGGATCTGAAAGACTATGACCGCTCGTTCCGCCACCTGCTCGCCGGCAATGCCGCCAAGCGCGCGACCATTCCCTACGACGAGGCGGGCATGCTGGCATTCTTCGAACGGATCGAAGCGGCGTTCAGCCGCGAATTGATTGCGGCAAAAAGCGGCGGCGGCGACCCCTCGGCGCAACCGGTCTTCATCATCGGGATGCCGCGATCGGGGACAACCTTGGTCGAGCAGATCATCGCCAGTCATCCCATGGCGTATGGCGCCGGCGAGCTGCAAACCTTCAACGAGGTCATCCTCGACGTCGGCGGCGCCGACGGCAAGCCGCTTGCCTATCCGGATTTTGCGGCGGCGATCGACGCGGCGGCGTTGCGGCGGCTTGGCGCCCGATACGTCGCCGCGGTACGCGAACTGGCCGGGAAGGAAGGCAGAGCCGACGCTGAACGGATCACCGACAAGATGCCGTCGAACTACTATTTCGCCGGTCTCATCCACCTCGTGCTGCCGAACGCGAAGATCATCCATACCAACCGCGATGCGGCGGACACCTGCATCTCGTGCTTTTCCAAGCTGTTCGCCACCGAGCAAAACCATACCTACGACCTCGGCGAGCTCGGCCGCTATTATCGGCGTTACGGGCGGCTGATGGCGCATTGGCGCCGCGTGCTGCCTGCCGGACGCATTCTCGAGGTGCGCTACGAGGACGTGGTCGCCGACGTGGAGGGGCAGGCGCGACGCATCATCGCCCATTGCGGCTTGCCCTGGGACGGGCGCTGCCTGTCGTTCCATCAAACCGAGCGGCCGGTGCGGACCGCGAGCGCGACGCAGGTGCGCCAGCCGATCTACAAAAGCGCGATCGGCCGCTGGCAAGTCTACGAGCGGCATCTTGGACCGCTGCTGGAGGCGCTCGATTACGACGGCAGTCGTCAATCGTCGGTCGCGTCATGATTGGCGGTGTGGCTGGTGAATGAGGACGCTTTCCCAGGCGGGCGGCCCCGCCTTGCGCTTCCCCGCCGGCCATGGTCCACTTGCTCGTGCAGGACGTTGCGAGAATTCCGAGCCGGGAGGCGTGGCGCGCCCATGACCATCGCCCGCCCGGAAGCGCGCCCTTGTGCTTCCGCCCGGAATTTGCCATGTTCGGCATAGGACAGCATTGCTGTCCTAATTGGTGGTCAGAGCGCGCGCGCCCGGGGTCCTCCTCAGCCGCTGGTAGCAGCCGGCAGTGGAGTGGCAGGGAAAGATGCGCGGGGGCCAGCCGCCGATGGCGAGGGCGCGCCGGATAGCGGCATAAAGCAGCCACGGCCGATCATCGGCACAAAGGTTGCCTCCAAGATCAAAAGCTTCGCCCTCGGGCGCAACTCCGTTCTTCCCGCCTCTTTGACGAGGAATGTGGGTGGCAGCGGCGCGAGGAACGATCGAGCGGAACCTGCCGGCCGGCGGCAACGGCGCCGCCGGGTCATGGCTATGACGGCGTGAGACGACGAACGATGAGCGCGCAACAGTTCGGCCTGTTCGACCCGGCGCAGGAAAAGGATTCCTGCGGGGTCGGCTTTATTGCCGACATCAAGGGCCGCAAGTCGCACAAGATCGTCGAGGACGCGCTCACCATCCTGCTCAATCTCGAGCATCGCGGTGCGGTCGGCGCCGATCCGCGCGCCGGCGACGGCGCCGGCATGCTGGTGCAGACGCCGCACAAATTCTTCGCCAAGAAGGCGGCCGAACTCGGCTTCGAGTTGCCCGTGCCCGGCCATTACGCGGTCGGCGCTCTGTTCATGCCGCACGATGAGAGCTGGCGGGCCGAGATCATGGACACCTACGCCGCGGTCGCCGCGCAGGAGGGCATGACGCTCATCGGCTGGCGCGACGTGCCGACCGACAATTCGACGCTCGGCGAATCGGTCAAGCCGACCGAACCCGTGCACATGCAGGTGTTCCTCGGCCGCGGCCCCAACATCGCGACCGAGGACGATTTCGAGCGCCGGCTTTATATCCTGCGCAAGACCATCTCCGGCCTGCTGTACGGCAGGCGCGAGCGGCGCGCGTCGAACTATTATCCGGTATCGATCTCGTGCCGTACGTTGATCTACAAGGGCATGTTCCTCGCCGATCAGCTCTGCACCTATTACCCCGACCTGCACGATCCGGATTTCGAAAGCGCGCTGGCGCTCGTGCACCAGCGCTTCTCGACCAACACGCTTCCAACCTGGTCGCTGGCGCATCCCTATCGCATGATCGCCCATAACGGCGAGATCAACACGCTGCGCGGCAACAACAACTGGATGGCGGCGCGCCAGGCCTCGGTGTCGTCGCCGAAGTTTGGCGCCGACATCAACAAGCTGTGGCCGATCTCCTACGAAGGCCAGTCCGACACCGCCTGCTTCGACAATGCGCTCGAATTCCTTACCATGGGCGGCTACTCGCTCGCGCACGCGATGATGATGATGATTCCGGAAGCGTGGGCGGGAAATCCGCTGATGGACGAGGAGCGCCGCGCTTTCTACGAATACAATGCCGCGCTGATGGAGCCGTGGGACGGCCCGGCGGCGATCGCCTTCACCAACGGCCGGCAGATCGGGGCAACCCTCGACCGCAACGGCCTGCGGCCGGCGCGCTACATCGTCACCCGCGACGAGCGCGTCATCATGGCCTCCGAAGTCGGCGTGCTGCCGATCGCGGAGGAGGACATCGTCACCAAATGGCGGCTGCAGCCCGGCAAGATGCTGCTGGTCGACCTCGAACAAGGCCGTCTCATTCCCGATGACGAGCTGAAAAGCACGCTGGCGAAGAGTCATCCCTACGGGGCGTGGCTCGAGCGCACGCAGATCGTGCTCGAAGATCTGGCGCCGGCGGTCGAAGCTGCACCGATCTCGAACCTGGCGCTGATCGATCGCCAGCAGGCGTTCGGCTACACCCAGGAGGACCTCAAGCTCCTGATGACGCCGATGGCGGTCACCGGCGAGGAAGCGGTCGGCTCCATGGGCAACGACACGCCGATCTCGGCGCTGTCGGACAAGCCGAAGCTGTTGTTCACCTATTTCAAGCAGAACTTCGCCCAGGTGACCAATCCGCCGATCGACCCGATCCGCGAAGAACTGGTGATGAGCCTGGTCTCGATCATCGGGCCGCGGCCGAATCTGTTCGACCTCGAAGGCGCATCAAAGACCAAGCGCCTCGAAGTACGCCAGCCGATCCTCACCAACGCCGATCTGGAAAAGATCCGCTCGATCTCGGAGGTCGGCCACGACCACTTCAAGTCGGTCACGCTCGACGCTACCTGGCCGGCCGAGGCCGGCGCCGCCGGCATGGCGGAGGCGATCTCGGCCTTGTGCAGCGAGGCCGACGGCGCAGTGCGCGACGGCATCAACATCATCATTCTGTCCGACCGCCGCGCCGGCGCCGACCGCATTCCGATCCCGTCGCTGCTCGCCTGCGCCGCCGTGCACCATCATCTGATCCGCGAGGGCTTGCGCACCTCGGTCGGGCTGGTGATCGAATCCGGCGAGCCGCGCGAGGTGCATCATTTCGCCTGCCTCGCCGGCTACGGCGCCGAGGCCATCAACCCCTACCTCGCCTTCGAGACGCTGATCGCCATGAAGGGCGAGCTGCCGCAGAAGCTCGACGACACGGAAGTCGTCAAGCGTTACATCAAGTCGATCGACAAGGGACTGCTCAAGGTGATGTCGAAGATGGGCATCTCCAGCTATCAGTCCTATTGCGGCGCGCAGATTTTCGACGCGGTCGGGCTGCGCTCGGAATTCGTCGCCGAGTATTTCACCGGCACCGCGACCCGCATCGAGGGCGTCGGCGTCGAGGAGATCGCCGAGGAAGCCGTGCGCCGCCATCGCGACGCCTTCTCCGACGCGCCGATCTACCGCGCCATGCTCGACGTCGGCGGCGACTATGCGGTGCGCGTGCGCGGCGAGGATCACGTCTGGACCGCGGCCACCGTATCGGCGCTGCAGCACGCGGTGCGCGGCAATTCCGCCGAGCGGTATCGGCAATACGCCGCGCTGATCAACGAGCAGCCGGAGCGGCTCACCACCATCCGCGGCCTGTTCCGCCTGAAATCAGCCGCGGAAGACGGCCGCGCGGCGGTCCCGATCGAGGCGGTCGAGCCGGCCAAGGAGATCGTCAAGCGTTTCTCCACCGGCGCCATGTCGTTCGGCTCGATCTCGCGCGAGGCCCATACCACGCTCGCCATCGCCATGAACCGCATCGGCGGCAAGTCGAATACCGGCGAGGGCGGCGAGGAGGCCGATCGCTTCAAGCCGCTGCCCAATGGCGATTCCATGCGCTCGGCCATCAAGCAGGTGGCGTCCGGCCGCTTCGGCGTCACCGCCGAGTATCTCGTCAACTCCGACATGATGCAGATCAAGATCGCGCAGGGTGCCAAGCCGGGTGAAGGCGGCCAATTGCCCGGTCACAAGGTCGACAAGACCATCGCCAAGGTGCGGCACTCGACGCCGGGCGTCGGCCTGATCTCGCCGCCGCCGCACCACGACATTTATTCGATCGAGGACCTCGCGCAGCTCATCTTCGACCTCAAGAACGTCAACCCCGACGGCGATGTCAGCGTCAAGCTCGTCTCCGAGGTCGGCGTCGGCATGGTCGCCGCCGGCGTGTCGAAGGCGCGCTCCGATCACGTCACCATCGCCGGCTTCGAGGGCGGCACCGGCGCGTCGCCGCTCACCTCGATCAAACATGCCGGCTCGCCGTGGGAGATCGGGCTTGCCGAGACCCATCAGACGCTGGTCGCCAACCGCCTGCGCGGGCGGATCGCCGTGCAGGTGGACGGCGGCATCCGCACCGGCCGCGACGTAGTGATCGGCGCGCTGCTTGGCGCCGACGAGTTCGGCTTCGCCACCGCGCCGTTGATCGCCGCCGGCTGCATCATGATGCGCAAGTGCCATCTCAACACCTGCCCGGTCGGCGTGGCGACGCAGGACCCGGTGCTGCGCAAGCGCTTCACCGGCCAGCCCGAGCACGTCATCAACTTCTTCTTCTTCGTCGCCGAGGAGGTGCGCGAGCTGATGGCGGCTATGGGTTATCGCCGCTTCGACGAGATGATCGGCCAGATGCAGATGCTCGACGTGCACCGGATGGTCGATCATTGGAAGGCGCGCGGGCTCGATTTCTCCCGGCTGTTCGTGAAGCCGGAGGTGCCGCCGTCGGTGGCGATCTTCAATTGCGAGGAACAGGATCACAAGATCCACGACGTCATCGACCGCAGGCTGATCGCGCGGTCGCAGCCGGCGCTCGACCGCGGCGAGCCGGTGCGGTTGAGCCTGCCGATCACCAACACCGACCGCACCACCGGCGCCATGCTGTCGGGCGAGATCGCCAAGCGTTACGGCCACGACGGCCTGCCGCACGACACCATCGTGGCGCAATTCAAGGGTACCGCTGGACAGAGCTTCGGCGCGTTTTTGGCCCGCGGCGTGACGTTCGAGCTCGAAGGCGACGCCAACGACTATGTCGGCAAGGGGCTTTCCGGGGGACGCATCGTGGTGCGGCCGCCGGCGGAATCCGGCATCGTGCCCGAGGAATCGATCATCGTCGGCAATACCGTGCTGTACGGCGCCATCGAGGGCGAGTGCTACTTCCGCGGCGTCGCCGGCGAGCGCTTCGCGGTGCGCAATTCCGGCGCCATCGCCGTTATCGAAGGCGCCGGCGACCATTGCTGCGAATACATGACCGGCGGCGTCGTGCTCGTGCTCGGCCGCACCGGACGCAATTTCGCCGCCGGCATGTCGGGCGGCGTCGCCTACGTGCTCGACGAGGACGGCACGTTCGCCTCGCGCTGCAACCTCGCCATGGTCGAGCTCGAGCCGATGCCGCAGGAGGAAGAGGCGAACGCCCGCATCTATCATCACGCCCGTGATCTGGAAGCCCATGGGCTCGTCGAGGTCGTGAGCGACCTGAGCCGGTACGACGCGGCGCGGCTTTATCTGCTCACCTCGCGCCACGCGCGCTTCACCCATTCAGAGATCGCGCGCAAGATCCTCGGCGACTGGCCGGCCTGGTATCCGAAATTCCGCAAGGTCATGCCGGTCGAGTACCGCCGCGCGCTCAACGAGCTCAAAGCGCAGGCGACCGCGATGCAGGCCGCCGAATAGGACGCACAGCGCGGAACAGGCTAGCGTGGGCAAGGTCACCGGGTTTCTGGAATACCAGCGCGAAGACCGCGGCTACGAGCCGGTCGAACAACGCATCCGCCATTGGCGCGAATTCGTGCTGCCGCTGCCGGAGGCCGATTACCACACCCAGGCGGCGCGCTGCATGAATTGCGGCGTGCCCTATTGCATGGGCACCGGATCGCTCACGCCCGGCACGCCGGGCTGTCCGGTCAACAATCAAATCCCGGATTGGAACGACCTGGTCTATGCCGGCAATTGGGACGAGGCGGCGCGCAATTTGCATTCGACCAATAATTTTCCCGAAGTCACCGGCCGGGTCTGTCCGGCGCCGTGCGAAGCCTCCTGCACGCTCAACATCGACGAGAATCCGGTCACCATCAAATCGATCGAGTGCGCCATCGCCGACCGCGTCATTGCGCAAGGACTAAAGCCCGAGCCGCCGGCTAGGCGCACCGGCAAGAATGTCGCGGTCGTCGGCTCGGGTCCGGCGGGCCTAGCCTGCGCCCAGCAGCTTGCCCGCGCCGGCCACGAGGTTCACGTCTACGAACGCTGGGCCAAAGCCGGCGGGCTGTTGCGCTACGGCATTCCCGATTTCAAGATGGAGAAGCACCACGTCGACCGCCGCGTCGCGCAGATGCAGGCCGAGGGCGTGGTGTTTCATTACGGCGCTCATGTCGGCGTCAATCTTCCGGCAAAGAAACTCCTCGACGAACACGATGCGGTGGTGCTCACCGGCGGCGCCGAAAAGGCCCGCGACCTGCCGGTGCCCGGCCGCGAGCTGAACGGCATCCACTTCGCTATGGAGTTCCTGCCGCAGCAGAACCGCCGCGTGTCCGGCGAGCCGGCAACCGACGCGGCGCAGATCCTCGCCGGCGGCAAGCACGTCGTCGTCATCGGCGGCGGCGACACCGGCTCCGACTGCATCGGCACCGCGATCCGCCAGGGCGCCCTGTCGGTGACCAATTTCGAAATCCTTCCCGCCCCGCCGCTGCACGAGGACAAGGCGCTGACCTGGCCGGACTGGCCGCTGAAAATGCGCATCTCGTCGAGCCATGAAGAAGGCGCCGAACGCGACTTCGCTGTGATGACGACAAGCTTCTCCGGCGCCCACGGGTTCGTGAAAAAACTGCACTGCGTGCACGTGGACGACAAGCTCAAGCCGATTGCCGGCAGCGAGTTCGAGCTCGACGCCGAGCTTGTACTGCTCGCCATGGGCTTCGTGCATCCGATGCACGACGGCATGCTCAAGGAACTCGACGTCGCGCTCGACCGCCGCGGCAACGTGAGCGCCACCACCGACGATTACCGCACCTCGATCGACAAGGTCTTCGCCGCCGGCGACATGCGCCGCGGCCAGTCGCTCGTGGTCTGGGCGATCCGCGAGGGCCGCCAGGCGGCATATGCGGTCGACAAATATCTGATGGGCGAAAGCCTGCTGCCGCGCTGACGCCACCCGGCTCGCGCATCGCCGAGCGACATCCGCTCGCTCCGCTCAACCCGACCGCAACACACGCCTCGCATCGGCGCGATGAGGTCCGGATTTGATTTGCCTCAAGGCACGCGCCGGCCAGCCGCCGTCAAATAGCCGTCGCTTTCCAGAACGAGGTGGCGACGTGACCCCGACGCGCAAGAAAGCAGGCAAGGCGATGAATCGGCTTTTCGCGATCGGCGCGGCCGCGCTGCCGATGCTGGCGATGCAAAATCTCGCCGGTGCGCAAGATTGCTCGAATTTTCAGAAGGCGGTAGCGGACACGATGGCCGCTTCGGACAATCTCGATGCGCAAATGAAGCGGTTCAAGCAAACCTCCGAGACGCCGAAATACGATATCGACGTCTGCCTTGCGGCAACAAAATTGCGGGATCAGGCTCATGCGGCCGCTGGATTTGCCACCGCGAATTGCGACCCGAGCCACCTCGCGGACAGCATGAGCAAATTGCAGAACAGCGCTGAAGCGGAAATTCCGCTGTTTTGTACCCGCGAGATTCCGACGGTGCCCCGGCAAAGCCCGCCCGCGAGCGGCTTCATTTTCCCGGATTCCGATCGGCGCCTGCTGACGGCAGCGGAGATTTCGCGGCTGTCGCCCGTGGAGTTGCGCACCGCCAGGAACGAAATCTTCGCCCGCCGCGGCCGGTATTTTAAATCCGATGATCTCAAGCAGCATTTCAGCGCCTTTGCCTGGTACCGTCCCTACACCTGGGATCCGCCGTTGAACGCAATCGAGCGCCAGAATGTGCAGATGCTTCTAAATGCCGAGCAGCACCGCTAAGGCGATCGCAGCGATCTGCGTGATTCTCGGATCGGTCTGGCTTGCCTGCGCCGGCCCGATTTTCGCGCAAGATGATAAGGCGCGACCGGTGCTCGACACTTTGGTCGCAGCCTATCCGGACGCGCTTGCCGGGCACGATGACCGAGCGCTGCGCTGGCGCGACGGCACGATCATGCCAGTGTCGGACGCAGCCGAGAGCAAGAGCTTTGCGCAGCTGCTTCGCCGCGCGTCCATCCTCGATCAATTTCGCATCCCCTATCCGCGCGGCCCGCTCGCAAAGCCGCCCGAGGTCAATGCCGACCCCGGCCGGTTCCGTAACGCCGCGTTCTTCAAAAAGATGTACGGCGACTGCGAAAAAGGCGAGGTGTCGAGACGGCTCGTCCCGATTGTCTGGCTGCCCAAGACCTGGGGCAAAATCGTCCGCATCACTTCGGTGAATCGAGTCGAAGAGCATCTGCGCCGCGTGTCGGAGGAGATCGACGCGCTGCCGGAAAATATCAAACGGACCGCCTATCCGATCGCCGGGACCTACAATTGCCGAGCCGTGGTGGATACCGGGCAGCCGAGCCCGCACGGCTACGGCATCGCGATCGATCTCAATACCGCGTTCGCCGATTACTGGCACTGGGCGGCACCCGGCAGCGCCATCGTTTACCGCAACCGCATGCCCGAACGGATCGTCGCCATTTTCGAAAAGCACGGCTTCATCTGGGGCGGGAAGTGGTACCACTTCGACACGATGCATTTCGAGTATCGGCCCGAACTCCTCGCCACCCCCGCCTCAGACGATTGATCGTTTCGAACGCTGTTGGCGCCGCCATGCCATGGCGCTACGCAGCTGCGGGAGTGTCGCAGGACTTTGCCTCTGCATTTGATTTCCATCAAACCGCGGCGGCTTGGTTTGGTGTTTGCTTTGATCGGAGAGACTGGATGCTCGCCGATCGAAAAAGATTGTCGGGGCCGCGCGGCGTGGCGACCGGCGCGCTGCGGTGCGCGGCAGCGGTTGGCATGGTGTCCATGCTGATGCCGCCGCTGCAGAGCGGCGCGGTCACCGCGCCCTGGTCCGGCGGGCCGAGCATCAGTGCACCGACGTTCACCCCGTCACCGCGGCCATCGCCGCCGCCCGTTGCACCTGGCCCGAGCAGACCGAGCGGACCGAGCTACACGCCGCCGGCCGTCTACCAGCCGTCGCCCGCCGAACTGCAGCAGCGCAGAGCAACCGCGATCAACGAACAGGGCATGACATTGTTCAAGCGCGGCGATTACGCCGGGGCAATTCGCTTATTCGAACAAGCGTTCGCGCTCTCCACAAATCCGAACTACGCGCTCATCATCAAGCATAACATCGCGGCGTCCTACTCCTGGCTGACGCGCCAGGCGCAGGAACGCGGCGATCTCGATCAAGCTCTCCGGTTTGTTGAATTGGCCATAAGCTATTGGCCGGACAATCTGAAGGACGATTGGTCCGGCTGGGCAAGTAGGTTGCGGGAGAGAATTAGAGAGCGGCAAGAAGAAATCCAGGCCGCCGAACGGGCGCGCCAAGGGCGGGCGCGCGAAGTCGCAGCTGACGCGGAGCGGCAGCGTGCCGAAGCGCGTGCCCAAATCAAATCCACCATGAGTGCCGAGGCCGAAAGGCGGCGGGCCGAAACGGCACAGAAGATTGCCGAGGCGGAAAGGCAGCGGGCCGAGGCGAAGCAGAGGATTGCCGAGCAGCTCGCAAAGACCCCCTTTGCCAAGGTCGATCGCGTGGCGCCGATCGAAGTGCCGGTGCCGCACCTCGACGCCAAGGCTTGGTCACCGAGCTTTCCAAGCGAAAAGGCGCCGGCAGCCTTTCAACTAAGCGAACGCGGTCTGGAGCAAATGCGCGAAGCAAAACAGCGCTCGGCCGAATGGATCTTCGATCAGCTCAAAGAAACGGGCAAAGAAAAGGCGATCGAGATCATCATCGAGCACCTGCCGTTCTCCGAAGCGGTCAATCGCGAGAGCCAAAGGCAGCATGACCTGATCGGGCGCTACAAGGAACTTTACGAGGAAAGGGCGAAGAGCGCGACGGAGTATGTCACCGGGTTCTTCGAAGTCGCTCATGATTGGGTCGCCTGCGAGGGAGCGGGCGGCAGCAACTGCGCGGCAACGGCGTCCGCCAATTTGGAGACCGTGAGCAACAAATATGCGAATCAGGAGGGCGAGCGTTGGCAGTCGTGGCTGCGCGAAGACATTCGGTCGCACGGAGAAATCCAGTGACGGAGCGCGCGTTGTCACAGCGCTGGCGCGCTCACGTCACCGGGCTTCTGCTTGCGGCCCTCATCTCGCCGCAAGTATTTGCCGCCGGTCCGACGGTTGATTTTGCCGTTCCCAAGGGCGTGCAGGTCAGCACCTTTCTGCCCCTCGGAAACGTCAAACCGGCCAATCTATCGGCCGCCACCGCATTCGATATCGACCCCGACGGGCTTCCAGTGTTCGCCAGTGGAGCGGCTCTTAAATTATTTGGGTCGTCGCGGGACCTGCTGACGCTCGGCGTCCTCGCCATCGACGATTTTGCCTGGATGCGTGACGGCCGATTGCTCTTCGTGACGCAGGGCCATCTTGCGGCACTGTCGCCGAAAGGCGTCGCTTTAGGCCCGGCGTTGCCGAGCCCGCGCATGCATATCAGGCCTGCCGGCGACGACACCGCCTATGTGTTCGGCGGTTCGAACGAGTCGCAAAATCACGACATCTATCTGTTCAAGCGGGACCGCACGGTGGCAAAGCTCGCGAGCCTGCCGGTCGCCGTAACGACAGTCGCCGGGAACGAAACCACGACCTTCGTCGCGGCCGGCAAGATGGTTTTGCGGATAGCCATGAACGAGCCGGCGCGCAGCGTGCTGCAGACGCAGGATGCCGTCATCTCGTTGGAAACGACTCCGCAAGGAGGTTTGTTCTATTCGACGATATCCGCCGTTGGCTACGTCGATCGTGACGGCAGCGCGACTGAATTCATCAGAGGCGACGGCGGCCTGTTGCGAGTGCGGGGATCGCGGCTGTTCGTTTTGCTGTCGAGCGGGGATCTTCTGCGCATCGGGCCGACCGACGGCTTCGGTGCGGCGCTCGGATCGGCCAGCAAGCCCGGGCACTAGCTAGAGCGAGATGACTTTTCGTCGAATCGGCGGGCCGCTCCAGCTTATTGGTGAAGCATGATTTTTTCCGAAAACCGGCGTCCACTTTTCGGGATCATGCTTTAACCGCTTATTCGCGCACGCTTCGCTTCAGGTTGAATCGATCGCGTTCTGTAAATTTTTTGCTGGGCGCGCTCTCTTCGGAACGCCGACGTCCACTTTTGCGGATCAGGCTCTTAATCCCGGCTCGGGGTCAGCGGCAAAGGCGGCCGCGGCGGTGCGCCATCGAGCGCTGCGCGCGGCGCGCCTGGCGGCGCCGGCGCAACGCGGGGGTGGGCACTGAGCGGCTTTTTCAGATCATTCTTGCCGGCATCGTTCTTGTTGGCCTCGCCTTTGTTGGCGCCCTTTGCCGGCGGCGCCGCCGGCGCCGTCTCGACGGCGGTGCCGGTGTCGCGGCGCGGCCAGGAGAAATTGTCGCCACGGTCGGCGGGCGCGGTGATGGCGTCGCCGCGGCTGAGCACACGCGTGACCAGCGGATCGGTCGGCGGCGGAATCGGATGGTTCGAAGCGCCGAGAAGACCGCCCTGCTCGCCGCTCACCGTGGTGCTCAGCGGCAGGACCGGCCCGATGGCCGGGCGCCCGCCGCCGCTCGGTTTCTGCTCGGGGCTCGGCAACGCAACCGGAACGACGCGGGTGGTCAGCAGCCGCCGCAATTCGCGTTCGACGTAGCGCGCCAGCTTTTCCGCGCCGGCCTTGGTGAAATGGACCCCGTCATAGGTGCGCAGCCGGCGGATCTGGCCTTCGAAATCGGGACCCTGATAGGTGAAATTGCCCTTGTCGTCGACGAAGCCATCCCAGATGTCGACATATGTGATCCCCGCCTTCTCGGCGCGGGCGCGGTAAAGCTCGTCGAGATAGCTCATGTCGCTGGTCGCGCGCGCGCCGCGCACCGCGGGCAGCCCGACCCAGACCACCGGCACGCCCTTGCTCTTGAGCGCCGCGATCATATCGTCGATGCGCTTTGCATAAAACTCGGCCCATTTGTCGGTGTGAAATTCGTAGACCTGGACCGGGCTGCGGCGCGGGGCCGGCTCGGGCGCGGCTTTGGTCCGCTGCTCGTTCGGCGCTTCGGCGGAGGCCGGCGCCGACCCTTTCTCGCCTGGTGCCGCGGCGTCGGCGGCGGCCTTGGCCGGCGCCGGGCGCTCGCGCAGCGGCAGGCGGTCGTTGAGGCCGAGCATGATCACGATCGCCCGCGGCTTTTCCGCCGCGAGCACGTCCTTGACGGCTTGCGACCATTCCGGCGCGTCGGGATGCCAGTCGTAGCGCACCAGCCCGGAAGACGGCCGGATCTTGCGCACGATGCCGACGTCCGGCGTGTCGGCGAACGCTTCTTCGAGGCCGTAGCCGAGCCAATCGGCAAGCGTGTCGCCGACGACGAGGATGGTCGAGGTCGGCGGCGTCTCGGTCTTGCGCGGCGGCGGCGCCCTGACCGATTCAAAGACCTGCGGCTGGCGCGTCCCGTAGGACGGATTGTAGGAGTTGGTCGATCCGCGGCCGCCCCAAAACGGGAAAAAATCGCGGAACTGGACCGGCTCGAGGCGCGGCAGGTCCGGCAGCGCCGAACGCGCGCTGGAGAACTGGGCGGCAGCCGGCAGCGCCGCCGTCAAAGCCGCTCCGGCCACGGCGGCCGCGAAAAGCCGCGCCCGCAGCCTGCGCCGAGACGGCGGCGGACCGACCGGGTTTGGCCAACTCATGTCGCGCACTGCGGTCCTTCCCGGTTAGTGGGCCAAAGCCACGCATATATTGGCGGAAAATGTCAATGTGAGGATGGCTCCATGCTTACCGCCGGCCACGGCCCGGCCGGGGCGCGGCGCGCGTGCCCGGTTCGCCGGATACCCGCCCAAGTCGCAGCACTCAAACCCTTCCGGCCGGCTCGCACCGCGCAGCGCGCACGATTGGGACGCATCATCGTTGATTGACGCCGCGCCCCGCCGCTTGCGGGTTTTTCAGATCGGCGTCGGCGCGCGGCCGCCCGCGGAACTTTTTCCGACAACATCCGGGTACACCGCGGGAAGATCGTGATAAGGTAGGTTCGCGGACGGCATCGCCACGATGCGCGCACGCATACATCAAGGCGGGCAGAGCCCACCAACAAAAATTCAAAAATTCAAAGTCGGGAGGAAAACATGCGACGACGCGAATTGCTGAAATATGCCGCCGCGACGGCGTTGGCGGCACCCTTCGTGCGCGCCGCCAAGGCGGCGGGAGTGGTCAAAGTCGGCGTCGTGGGCGCCAAGACCGGGCCGCTGGCGCCCGGAGCAGCGACCACACATTTCCCGCCATGGCGGCTGTGGGCGCACGAGGTCAATCAGGCCGGCGGACTGAAACTCAAAAACGGTCCGCACAAGGTCGAGCTGGTCGAATACGACGACCGCACCCAGCCGCCGGAAGCCATCAAGGCGATCGAGCGCCTCGCCGAAATCGACAAGGTCGATTGGATCGCGGGACTTTACGGCACCGGCTTCAACGTCGCCGCGGTGCCGACCTTCGCCAAGCTGCGCTATCCGCAAATCCCGATCGCCTGCGTCACCGAGCTCGGGCCGCAGTTGGTCAAGAAATATCCGCTGCTGTTCTTCGGCAACGGCACGCTGACCGACTACAGCACCTCGGTGATCGATATCCTCAAGAAGTTCAAACAGAGCGGCCAGATCGGCAACAAGGTTGCCATGGTCAACATCGCCGACGAGTACGGGATCGAAATCTCGGCCATCAGCAAGAAGCAGTTCCCGGCCGCCGGGTTTGAAATCGTCTACAACAAATCCTACCCGCTCGGCACCCAGGACTTGTCACCGGTCATCAAGGGCGCAGCGGCGACCAAAGCGGACGCCTTCATCGCCTGGTCCTATCCGCCCGATACGTTCGGGCTGACCGAGCAGGCCAAGATCGAAAATCTCGCCGTCAAGTTCTACTTCAACGGCATCGGCGCCGCCTTCCCGGGCTTCTACGGCAAGTTCGGCGCAGCCGCTGAGAACGTCGTCGGCTGGGGCGGCGTGCCGGACCGGCCCGACGTGCGTGCCTTCTACAAGCTGCACAAGGAGGTCACCGGCGTCGATGCCGACTTCAACGGCAACCCGCTCTATTACGCCAACAACCAGCTGTTGACGCAGGCGATCGAAGGCGCCGGCACGATGGACCGCGAGGCCATCGCGCATCACATGAAGACCCACACCTACAAGACGCTGCTCGGCGAGTTCGACATGCGCAACCAGCTGCTCAACCGCCTGTACACGGCCGGTCAGTGGCAGGGTCCGTGGTTCCATGCCGTCGCCGGTGTCGGTTATCCCGACAGCGACTACGTGCCGGTCAAGCTCAAGACCGGCTGGGCGTGAGCAAAACGCGGCGGGCTTTGCGAAGGCTGACCCCGGCCGATTTTCGCCGAGCCTGAATGAACCGACAACAAGCGTCCCCGGCCGTGCCGCGGCCGGGGACGAAACCGCTGCCAATCACGGCCATTTTGCGAAACTCTACCGCAATAAGAACCTGCACAGGGAGGACTTAGGCAATGCCCGTACGCACAACCGTCGTCGGCTCCTGGTGGCTGCATCCGGAAATGGAGCAGGACCTCGCCCGCCATCATGCGGGCAAATGTTCGCCGCAGGAAAGCGAGGCGATTCTCAATCGCGCGGCGGCCAAGGCGATCAAGGAGCAGCGCGACCTCGGTCTCGACGAGTGGACCGGCGGCGAATACCACACCGACAATTTCATCCTGCACCTGCACAACGTCGTCACCGGCCTCGAAGTCGACAAGCCGCAGGCCGAGGACGTGTTCGACTACGACGACATGACGCACGCCAAGATCGTCGGCAAGATCACGGCGCCCAAGGGGCTCGGCTATTTGGAGGCGTTCCGGCGCGAGAACAAGCTGCCGGGCGGCGTGCGCAAGGCCGCCGTGGTCGCGCCTTATGAGGTGGTGGTGGCGGGCCGCGACCAGATGGACGCGCTCACCGCGCAAATGCCGGCGATCACCAAGATCGTCAATGCGGAATTGCGGGCGATGGCCGACGAGGGCTGCGCCAACGTGCAGCTCGACGCGCCGATCTTCGGCGGCGAGGTCAATATGGGGATGATGACCGCGCAGCAGGCCGCCGACCTGATCGCGCCGTGCTTCGAGGGCGTCAAGGCGACGAAGTCGCTGCATTTCTGCAACGGCAACTTGCGCGGCCGGCCGATCTCGCACGCCCTGCACTGCGCGCCGTGGGTCGATATTCTGGAGCGGCTCGACGGCGTCGTCGACGTCGCCGCCTTCGAGGTCAAATATTTCTTCCAGTATCTCGAGCGCGACTCGTTCAAGCGCATGCCGAAGAGCATGCAGCTTGCCGCCGGCATCGTCGACGAAGGCAGTTACTGGATCGAGTCGGTGAAGAAGATCCGCGAGCGCATCGCCGACTGGGCGCGCGTGGTCGGCGAGGAGCGGCTGTGGGTGTCGCCGTCCTGCGGCTTCGGCCGCCATCCGTCCCGCGACAACGCGGTGCTGCGGGCGAAGATGGAGCACATGGTGGAGGCCGCGCGCACGCTGTGACCGGACGCGCCGCGGCCGCCGTCGGTTCGGGACGGTCGTGGAAACGTCATGCCCGCGCGCTCAGCGCGGGCATGACCGTCGTTGCCGGCAGCCAGGTCGTTGATGTGCGCGTCAGGAATAGCGTACAGGCTCGAATGGGCCGTCGACGGGGATGTTCGGAGCGGGCTTGTTGTAGACGACGTGCAGGTCGTACTTGAACCTGTCGCCCTTCTTCCACTGCCCGCCGACCAGCGGCGTGGAGCACGCGTTCTTGACGGGATTGTGCGGCCCGCCTTTCCAGGCAACAGGACCGACCAGGGACTGATAGTCGGTGTCGACGATGGCGTCGCGAATCGAGGCCGGCTCGAGCTTCTTGGTGCGCTTGAGAACATCAATCGCCACTTCGAGGTTGGCGTGCTTGAAGCCGATCGGTTGCGTCCACTGCTTTCCGGTCGCGGCCGTGTAGGCATTGCAGAACTCAAGCGCCGTCTCGCCGGTGAGGCCGGACTTGAACGGGTGGTGAGGCGACCACCACACTTCCGTGGATAGACCTGCGCCGCGGTCGCCCAGGGCTTCCACGGAGGCCGGGAACAACAGGGCCTTGGCGGGGGTCACGACCTTGGGCTGGTAGCCCTGTTGCGCGCACTGCGTCCAGAAAATACCGAATTCGGGAGGGGTGAAAACCCCCGACAGGATTTCGCAATTTGCCTTCTTGAATTCGGTGATTTGCGCGGTGAAGTCGTCCGCGTTGTTTTGATAGAGCCCCACGTTACGCACGTTGAGACCCCTCGACTTGAAGAAGTCCGGCATATGCGCGTTGGCGTTCACGCCGTCGCCATCGTTGCTCCACAACGTGCCGAGCACCTTGTTGGTCGGCAGCGCCTGCCACATCCCGGCAAATACGTCGCCGAGCTGGTCCAGGCCCCAGAAGAAGTGATAGGTCCATTCGAAACCCTTCTTCGGGTCGCCTTTGCGGCCGAAGAACCAGATCTGCCAGGGATCGTCCGACGTTATGCAGGGAACGCCCGCCAGTTCGCACTGGTCGGACACCGGAATGACGGTATCGGATGTCGACGAGCCGACGACGAGGTCGACCTTGTTGTTGTTGATCAGCTGGGCCGTCACCTCGGCGGCGCGATTCGGGTTTGACTGGCTATCCTTGTAGATGATCTCCACCGGATGTTTTTCGCCGGCAATGACGACACCGTCGCCCAAAGCCTTGCGAACGCCCGCGAGGACGAATTGGTCGGCTTCGCCGAATGCCGCGATTGGTCCGGTCTCGGGACTCACCATGCCGATTTTGACAGTGCGCGGAGCGGCACGCGAGGATTGGAACGTCCACGGCGATACGATTGCCGTGGCGCCTCCCGCCGCCGCCAACTTGAGCAGGTTGCGGCGTTGCTTGTTGAACTTCGTACCTCGCTTCCCTCGCGCTGCGGATTTGGCGGTCATTTCTTCCTCCCTCGCCTTCGGTATCGGCTTGCCGGACAGCGTACTGCGGGCCTATGCGGCAGGCAACTCCGGCGCAGTGTCCGATTTTACCCGCCAGGCGCCCGACTGCGGTCCCGCAGGCTTACTTGAGCGCCTCGCCGCACGAAAGCTGCCGGGTCTGCCTCGTGGTGCGACGCCGACATTCGCGTCAGCGGCGACGGCTTCTCGACCGTCCGCACCCGCGTGTCATTCGGATGTTTGAACAGGCCGGGATGATTGATGTGGCGGCACGGCATGACGGCGATACCGGAAAGCCGCTATCACGCCGCTTCGAGCCGCGCCAGTTCCGTCTCGAAATCGAAGCGCAGTTGCGCGGCCTCGTCTTCCGGCAGGCAGCCGGTCATCTGCCGGAAGATGGTGCGGTCGAGTGCGGCGCGGTCGTCGTCCCAGGGCATCGACTGCGCTGCACGCATCTGCGCCAGAATCGCGTGCAATTCGGCGCGCACCTCGTCCGGGTCGGGCCGGTAGGCCGGCATCGGCTCAGCACCGAAGAGGTCGGGTTGCACCGGTTTGGCTACGGCGCTCATATGAGTTTGTTCTGAGCAAGCACCAGCAAGTCCTCAAAGCGATTTGGTTGAAGCTGCTTATAATCTGTTTGCAACACCTTCATATAAGCCCAGGGCTTGCCCGCTAATCTCGTCGCGTTTTCGCACCACAACTGCGCTGCGCGATCCTTGTTGGCAACGTTCACATCTTCCAGGCCCTTTGTCTCGGCGATGTAGTGCGTGCCGTCGCTCGCAAGCACGACGAAATCCGGCTCGTAGAAACGCAAATTACCCATATTATCGGTGTATTCGATGGCAAATCCAAATTGTTCCGGCAGCTTCGCAAAACGCAGCACATCATCTGCCTTTTGCAGAAACAGCGCGAATTCCTTCTCGTATGCGTTGTCGCAAGGCACAAGATTGAAAACCGACTTGTCTGCCGTCAGCGTTGGGCGCGACCACGGAAATGGCGCCGTTTCGGATAGCGCCCGGCCGGGGTTTACAAGCTGTGGCTCCAGTTCGGTAATCACCATCTTACGCAGCGCCTCGGCAAATGTTTTCACCGTGACGTACTGCGCCACATTGCTGCTGATCGCCTTGATCATCGCCGGATCGTCGAGGGCGACCCGTTCGCTGAAAGCCTTGGTTTCGAGAAATGCCCGCACTTTCGGAGCGAGTGCGGCAAATTGCGACGGGAGCTTAACGTCCTGCGCGATGCGCCGCGCGTAATAGCCGATGACTTCCGCGGCGGTCTGCGGCGGTGGAATGCTGTAATCGCGTTCGATCATTTTTTGCAGCGTAATGAGGTCATAGCCTTCATAGTGAAAGGTTTTCGCCACCGCATCATCTTCCTTGCGCGGCAGAACCGGGCAATCGAACGCGTTGACGTCGAGTTCCGCGATTTCTTCGGCCAGTGATTTTTTGCGCATCAGAATCGGACTGAGTTCGGGAATGGAAATGTCCTTGTCCTTCTTCTT
>Ga0335085_10004592_pt1 | contig 22785 bp, 25 predicted proteins | sample Lox_Sample_45_FD_206712 | JGI IMG/M metagenome (GOLD analysis project Ga0335085, IMG submission 206712) | Soil microbial communities from Loxahatchee National Wildlife Refuge, Florida, United States - Lox_Sample_4.5 | ecosystem: Environmental > Terrestrial > Soil > Wetlands | place: USA...
CTGGCCGACCTGCTGCTGGAAGCCAAACATCCGGACCAGGCGCTGGCAGAATACGAGACTGACCTGAAGTTCAATCCTAATCGCTTCAACGGCCTCTACGGCGCGGCCAGCGCGGCTGAGATGGCGGGGAAAAATGAAAAGGCAGCGACTTACTACGCACAGCTAGTGAAGATTTGTGCCGGGTCAAACTCCGATCGCCCCGAACTGGGCCGCGCCAAGGCCCTGCTGGCGAAGAACTAGCCCTGAGTTTGGATCGGCTTCTTGTGTGGGTCGGCCACTCTTGTCCGACCCACACACAAACCTCTGACCCACACGAACAATGGCTACGGCCAGCGCAGCATTTTGGCCACTAGCGCCACCAGCATTACTGCCGCTCCCAGGGTTGCGTTGTACTCGCGATGCTTCCAGTACAGATTCCAGGAAAACGCTCCACCGTTCTTGTCGGAGGGGCTTACTCGCGGGAACAGGCGGGGCACCCGGCGGGCGTAATCTTCAAACTGGGGGAAGCGCTCGCGCAGAAATACCTCCTCGGCACGAATCACCGGCAGATAGATGGCAAAGAACAAAACGATTATTCCGCAGACGATCCACCAGCTGCGCGCAGCCAGAGCGAACCCGACCGACAGAATCAGTGAACCCAAATAGAGCGGGTTGCGGGTGTAGGCATACGGACCAGTGGTCGCCAATTGCTCGTTTTTCTGCAATTGTCCGGAAGCAACCGCCCGAATCAAGAGTCCCGGAACCACCAGGGCGGCGCCGAGCAGGATCGATTTCACGGTGGGCTGGGCCAGCCAGAAATACAATATGGCGAAAGCGAAGCCCAGGGGGACGCGGACGCGACGCGCAATCGCAGACCAGCTAACCATGACGCTCCCCCAGCAACTGCCGGGCCGCGGCAACCACCTGCCCGGAGGTGATTTCAAGCAGGCCGTCATGCGGCTCGAATACATGCCGGTAGCTGGTGCTGCTGGAGGGACCGCGCAGCACCATGGTGCGGGTGCCAAAAGGGCCGTTGCGCGCAGGATCGGTTGGCCCGAAGATTCCTACGACCGGAACTCCCAGTGCTGCCGCCAGATGCATGGGCCCGGTATCACCGCCGACGAACAAACGGGCGCGGCGCGTCAGCGCGATCAATTGGGTAAGGGAGCCGTTGAAGGTTTCGGCCGCGCCGCCGCTGGCGGTTTGCACTGCGTGCGCTAGATCTTCTTCTCCGGGTCCGAGGTTGACCAGCGCTTTCAAACCACTTTCCGATAAGTGCTTTGCCACCTCCCCATAGCGTTCGGCCGGCCATTGCTTCGCTCCCCAGCCTGCGCCTGGGTTGAGCAGCGCGAATTCCTGAACGCCTTTCGCCTGAAGCTGGCGGCCACACTCCTGCTCGGCCGCAGGGTCGCGTGGAAGATCGACCTGCGACATTTTTAAGTGCTGATGGGCAACCGCCTCGGCGAGGGAGAGATTCTGTTCCACAATGTGTTCGCCGCCAGCGATTATCTGACGGGTATAAAACATGGTTGCCAGATTTTCGCGAGGCTGGGCGGCACCGTAGATGACCGGGGCCCCCGACCACCTGGCCAGCAGGGAGGAGCGTACCGCGCCCTGAAGATCCACGGCGATTTCATAACGCGCAGCCCTCAGATCGCTCAGGCTGGCGGCCACGCGTTCCCAGGTCGCAGCGGAAAAAGGCGCATGACGCCATTGCCGGGTGTTCACCGTGTGGACGCGATCCACGAGCGGACGCTGCGCCGAACGCGGGCCGGAGCGCGGCGCGGACAAGGTGCATAGCAGCTCTGCCCAGCGCTCCTCGATCAGCCAGCCCAGCATCACTTCGGGAAACGCCTCGCGCAGGGCAGCCCCAGCGTGAAGACCGTGAATGACATCGCCCATGGCGCCAAGGCGCACGATCAGGATGCAGGAGATCGCCGGCCGTGCAATCATCGGCCCGGCCACAACTTCAGCAGAAGTCTGGGCTGGTGACGGCGTGCTCACGAAGGCGTCCGCCCCAGCCGGGAGCGAATCATCTCGGTGGTGGAATGATCCTTGGGATCGCCCACGATTTCCACGCGTCCGCCACCGGCGATCACTTCATCGCGTTCGGGAACAGTCTCGGCGGTGTAATCCGTGCCCTTGGCGTGAATCTCAGGACGGATTTCACGGACAATGGCACGCACATCCGGCTCCGGGAAAATCACCACGGCATCGACATCGGCCAGCGCAGCCAGAATTTCGGCGCGTTCTTCGGCCGGCATCAGTGGCCGGGCGTCGCCTTTCAGGGCGCGTACGGAATCATCTGCGTTCACGGCCACGATCAGGCGTCCGCCCAGAGCCTTGGCGGCGTGCAGATAGCGTACGTGGCCGACGTGCAGCAGATCAAAGGCGCCATTGGCCAGGATGATGGACTCACCCGCCCGGCGCCATTCCGCCACCTGCCGTTGCAGCTCTTCGCGATTGAAAATCTTGTGCGCGATGGTTTTTCCCGAAAGCCTTCTCAGTCGAGTCAGTGAGATCGTAGGGCCGGCGGCGCCTGGTCGAGCGCCAGCAATAGCTCCTGCTGCGACACCGTCGCCGTTCCTCGCTTCATGACTACGATGCCGCCCGCATAATTCGCCAGGTGGGCCGCGTCTTCGGCGCCCGCTCCGGCAGCGAGGGCAGCCGTGAATGTGGCAATCACGGTATCGCCGGCGCCGGTCACGTCAGCCGCCTGGTCGGATCCGAAAATCGGAATGTCGGCGGGCCTCTGGCGGCGGGTAAATGCGACCATGCCATCACGCCCGCGCGTGACTACCAGCGACTGCAGCTTCATTTGCGCCATGACTTGTTCGGCGGCAGCGCACAAGCTCCGCCAATCATGGCCGATGCGCACTCCCAGAGCTTCTTCAACCTCGGGCTCGTTTGGCGTGGCGGCGGTCACGCCCGAATATTGCAGGATGCGGTAGCGTGAATCCAGCACTACGGGCACTCCCTGAAGTCCGCCCTTGTATCGGACTGCATTCAGGATCGCGGGCGTGGCGGCACCGTAACCGTAGTCTGAGATAAGCAGCACATCCGAGGCGCGAGCATACTCGCGCGCGGCCAGCACCAGCTCGCGTTTCAAATGACGGTTGGGCTCTGTCTCGGGCTCGCGATCCAGGCGCACCACCTGTTGCCGTGCGGTGTGGGCCATGCCGGCAAGGATGCGAGTCTTGGTGACGGTGGTGTAACTCTTGTCCTTCAGGACTCCGCTCACGGGGACATGCTTGTGGCGGAAAGCCTTGAGCAGCAGGCGGCCGGGTTCGTCGTCGCCGACCACGCCGACCGGCAGCACGTTGACGCCGAGGTCTGCAAGATTGCTGACCGCATTGGCCCCCCCCCCGGGCATGATGCTGCGCTCGCGATGTTTAAGAATCAGCACCGGAGCTTCGCGTGACACCCGGGAGATTTCGCCGAAAATAAATTCGTCGGCCACCAGGTCGCCGAGCACGGTGACGGTCACCTTGGGAAAGGATTCGACGATCTTTCTCAATCGCTCGGTCACTTTAAGATGCTTACTCATTTGTCTTCGGGTGCTTTCAACTTTGGACGCCGAGGTCGAGACGCCCTCGGAACGGCCGGCAAGCCTGCCCTGAGCGAAGTCGAAGGGATGCCGGCGCGACGAACACGATTTTCTCATGGCTGGCGGCTTCGTTCCGTAATCCTGGCCAGTATGGTATCCACAGCGTTAGCTGCGTCGCTCAGTTCCATCTTGACCGGGACGACCGCCAGCGGCTCGAGCGCGCCCAGATATCCGCCCAGGTTGACCGCGTCTTTTTCCGTTGTCACAAAACCGTCGGCCTCGCTGCGCTGTCGCAGGTCCAGCAGATCGCGGATGTCCTGCTCAGAGTATGCGTGGTGGTCACGGTAGAAGGCCTCGGCAATCGGCTCGATTCCAGCGGTGCGCAGTTGGGTGACAAAGTTCTGCGGCCGGGCAATGCCGCAGAACACTACGGGCCGGGAAGAAACGTTCGCAGCAATGATGCCGCGCCGCGCCTTCCATACCAGCTTCTGCTCGAGCGGAAAAGCGCTCGCCGACGCGCCGTTGGTGAGCACAACGGCGTCGGCGCGACGGAGCGAGGCCAGAGGCTCGCGCAGTCGTCCGGCGGGAAGCAGGCGGTCGCGGGCATCGTCGGGCGTGACCAGCACGATATCGAAGTCGCGCCGGAGTGAGCGATGCTGGAAGCCATCGTCGAGCAGATGGAGCTGTGGCCCGAATTTCTCTTCCGCAAACACTCCGGCAGCGTAGCGTTCTTCGCCCACGATGACTGGGACCTTCAGACGACGCGCCAGCAGGAGAGGTTCATCGCCGAAATCGGGCGCTGATCCGGCGGGATCGACCAAGAACAAGCCTCGGGTCTTTCGTCCGTAACCGCGCGACAGAATATCAAATTTGATATTTCTTTCTTTCAGCAATTCGCCCAGAAGCAGCACAAAAGGCGTTTTGCCGGATCCGCCGACGGACAGGTTTCCCACGCTCACCACCGCTCCCCTAAGCCTATGGGTACGGGCGATGCCGCGGTCATAAAGCGCGTTCCGCACGCCAACACCGAGTCCAAAGAGTGCGCCAAGCGGATTCATGTTAGATCGTGTGGGCCGGATCAGCGACCCGCCCCTACATGAGCAGCGTCCAGCAATTTTTCCAGGGCCCGCAGCGTCTTTTCCGTCGCACCCATCTGCGATCGCAAGGTCTCCGCTCCGCGGCGGCCCAGGGCGATCCGTTCGGCTTCATGGGAAAGCAAATCCATCAGGACTAAAGGAAATTCCGCCGGTCCCACCACCCGGACCGCGTCCTGAGCCTGGAACAAGCTGACAATGTCGCGGAAGTTCTCGGTATGGTTGCCGACTATGATGGCGACCCCGTGCTGCGCCGGCTCAATGATATTGTGTCCGCCGCGAGGAACCAGACTCCCACCCACGAATGCCACGTCGGCCAGGGCATAAAGTGACGCCAGCTCGCCAATGGTATCGACCAGAAAAACGCCCCCGGAAATAGCGCTGCCGCTCCACAGCGAGCGCCGCCAGAAGCGGATGCCCATTTGCTCCAGAAGGTGCGCCACCTCTCCAAAGCGTTCCGGACGGCGCGGCGCCAGTATCATCACCGCGCGCGGGTGGCTGGCCAGCACGTTCTTAAAGGTGCGCAATAGCAGCCCCTCTTCGCCTTCCACCGTACTGCCACAGACCACGACCGGCCCTGCCGCGGCCTGCTGCAAAGTTGAACGCAGACTGGCGACAATCGCGGGAGGGGCCGGCGCCGCCACGTCAAACTTCAGATTGCCGCTCACCTCGACGCGCTCCGCTCGCGCGCCAATGTCGCGCAAGCGTGAGGCATCTTCCGCGGTTTGTGCCAGGAATAAGTCAACGTTTTGCAAAACCTTCTTCAGGATGGGCCGGAAGCGCTGGTAGCCCGGCCAGGAGCGATCGGAAATGCGCGCATTCACCACCGCAACGCGAGCTCTGCTCATCTGCGCCGCACGCAGGAAATTCGCCCAGAACTCAGTCTCGGCGAGGACGATCAGGCGGGGCCGCAGGACCGCGAAATACGGTCGAATGGCAAATCCGAAATCCAGCGGGAAGTAAAAGACCGTATCTTCTCCGAAATGTTTCCTTGCCAGCTTCTGGCCGGTCGCCGTGGTGGTCGAAACTACAACTCGATACTGGGGAAAGCGCCGGCGTAACTCATTCACCAACTCGCTGACCGCCAGCACCTCACCGACCGAAACCGCGTGCACCCAGATTGCCGGTTCGGACTGCGCTTGCAGCCGCGCCGGCACTTTGCCCAGGCGCTCACCCAGGCCTTCGCCGTACCTGCCGGAGCGCCGCCTGACCAGCATCCAGTAGGGCAGGCTGACCAGGAGGCCGACCGCCAGCAACGCGCTGTAGAGCAAGTACATGAAGGAAGAGACATTCTAACCGCAAGGCACCAATACGCAGGCCGGGCGCATCCTATAATCAATCATCATGTCTCGAGCAGCTTGGAGGATTGCTGGATTCCCGGCGGTGGCGCTTGCCGCCTTCGTCCTGGTTCCTGTGTTGTGCCTGGCGGCGAAGGAGTTCGTCATGCCCTCGGCTCAGCCTGCCAAGACGTACCCGGCGCACGATGAGCATCCCCTGGAAGCGGTAGCGGTCGCGGTGGATCCCTACGATCTGGCGGAAAAGACAAACATCTTTTCCGTCAAGTACAGCGAGATCGGCTTCCTGCCCATCTTCGTGGTCGTCACCAATGACGGCACCCAGCCAGTCGAGTTGGCGGGCATGAAAGCGCAACTGGTCACCGTAAACCGCACCAAACTTTCTCCTTCGAACCAGGATGACATCGCGCGGCGGCTGGCCCGCCCTTCGGCCAACACCAACCGTTATCCCATTCCTTTTCCCACCAAGAAGGTGAAGGGCGGGTTGAGCAAGCCAGCCAGCGAGGAAATCCAAAATGCCCAGTTTGAAGCCAAGGCCGTGGAGCCGCATAGCTCGCAGTCTGGATTCATGTTCTTTGATGTCTCGGGCATATCCGTCCCGCTGGCTGGCGCGCACTTCTACCTCACGGGCGTGCGCGATGCCAAAGGCAACGATTTGATGTACTTCGAAATCCCGCTGGAGAAGTACCTGAGCGCACCCAACCACTAGTATCCGAGGTGTGGCTGTCTATGTGTGGGTTGGACACTCTTGTCCGACGCTTTTGAAATTGATCTCGACTTTGCATCTGGTTGCCCTCAGTCTTCAAATGGGAGCAACTGAGTCGAGGGCGGGATCAAGCCAAAGCCCACGTCAAAAAGTCAAAGGCGTCGGACAAGAGTGTCCAGCCCACATGGGCATTCATGACCTGCACGGCCATTTATAATGATGGATTATGGTTGCGACGACTGAAGTCTCCCTGGCTGCGGGATCTAAGTACGAGCCGGTCATCGGGTTGGAGGTGCACGTCCAGCTCCTGACAGCGACCAAAATTTTCTGCTCCTGCTCCACTCACTTCGGCGATCGGCCGAACACCAATGTTTGTCCGGTTTGTCTGGGTTTGCCGGGAGCGCTGCCCGTACTCAACCGCAAAGCCGTGGAGTTCGCAACCCTCGCGGCCATGGCATTGAACTGCCGCATCAACGAAACGTCGATCTTTGCGCGCAAGAATTACTTCTATCCCGATCTGCCCAAGGGCTACCAGATTTCGCAGTATGACAAGCCTCTGGCCGAGCACGGCGCCATCGAAATCACGGTTGGCGGCCGCACCAAGAAGATCGGCATCACCCGCGTGCACCTGGAAGAAGATGCGGGCAAGAGCCTGCACGAAGGCTTCGTCAACTCTTCGGAAACAACCGCTATTGATCTGAACCGCAGCGGAGTGCCCCTGATCGAAATCGTCAGCGAGCCCGACATCGCTTCACCCGACGAGGCGTACGAATACCTCACCCGCCTGAAGGAGATCATCCTCTACACCGGGGTCAGCGATTGCAACATGGAGGAAGGCTCGCTGCGTTGCGATGGCAACATCAGCGTGCGCCCGCGCGGGCAGAAAGAGTTTGGTACGAAAACCGAAGTGAAGAACGTCAACTCGTTCCGCTTCATTCGCGAGGCGCTGCAGTACGAGATTGAGCGCCAGGTCGGCGTAATTGAATCCGGCGGCAAGATCACGCAGGAAACTCGCCTCTACAACTCGGTTGAAGGCAAAACCTACGGCATGCGCTCCAAGGAGCAAGCCCACGACTACCGCTATTTTCCCGAGCCCGACTTGCTTCCCCTGGTAGTGGATGCGAAGTGGCAGAAAGAAATCCGCGATACCTTGCCCGAGCTTCCCGAGGCCCGGCGCAAACGAATGGTTGCCGACTACGGCATCACCGAGCAGGACGCGCAGGTGCTCACCCTCACCAAGTCCCTGGCCGACCAGTTTGAAGCAGCCGCCAAGGCCGCCAGGAGCCCGAAGCGGGTTGCGAACCTGGTCCAGAGCGAGTTGATGGGACGGCTGAAAGCCAAGGGTCTCGAAATCGAGCAGTCGCCAATTTCGATGAAAGGCGTGGCCGCATCGGCCGACCTGGTAGAGAGCGGCGCCATCTCGGGCAAGATGCTCAAGGACCTCTACGACCTGGCCTTCGAGCGCGGAAAAGATTTCTCCGCAGTCTATGAGGAAGAGGGCCGTCCCGAACAGTCCCGCGATACCTCGGCGCTGGAAAAGATTATCGACGACATCATTGCCGCCAACCCCAAACAGGTCGAGCAGTACCGGGCGGGAAAGAAGACTGTAGTAGGATTCTTCGTGGGCCAGGTCATGAAGGCTTCCAAAGGCCAGGCCAATCCTCAGATGGTAAATGAGTTGCTGGGGAAAAAGCTGGGCTGAAGATTGTCTGTCCCACACAATCTCAGGAATACACCCAGGTGACCACTCGGTCAGTGCCTTCCGTCATGTGAGCCTTCCAGGGCCGCCTCAGTAACATAGAGATGGCAAGCCCGAGGTGCGCGATGAAGAGCTGGAAAATGGACCGCATCATCAGCGTGGCCACTCTGGTCACATCGCTGATTGCTCTCTTTCTTGTCCTGAAGAAGCCGGCGCCGGTGGCGCAACCTCAGCCGGCAGCAACCGCTGCGGTCAATGCACAGTCTTTTCAGCAGAAGGTGCAGCAGTTGGACCAGCCTAAGGAGGAGGGTCAGCCTCCGGCTGAGGTCCACATCAGTTCTGACGAAGTAAGCGCGGCGCTTGCCCAGGCGGCGGGACAGATTCCGATGGCCGCCGCATCCCAGGCGATATCCGGGCTCTCATCTCCAGATGCCCCAGTTGCGCCTGGGCAGCCCGAGGTCAAGGACTACCAGGTGAGTTTCGACGGCGACGTCGCTCACGGCCAGTTTCTTACCCAGATTGCAGGCAAGGACGTGTGGGTGACGCTTGCCGGACATCTCGGATCAAAGGACGGCTATGCCACCTTTGATCCCACGGAGTTCAAAGTTGGCGACCTGAACGTTCCCGTGTCACTGGTGAACGACGCCTTGCAGAAAAAACTCGCTGAGCAGAGAGACCGCCTGAAGTTGCCGGACAATGTGGGCGGCATGAAAGTTGAGAACGGCGAACTGGTGATGACCCAGAAATAAGACAGGCGGGGACGCTCGTCCTCCGTCAATGGTTATTGACCTGGCGTGCCCTGGAACAGCGGCCACAACCGGTCGCCGATCACACGATACAGAACAAACGCGCTGCCAGCGTCAGACACCTGACGGAAAAGCAGCTCGCCGCGCCCGTCGCCATCGGCATCCACCGCGTCAATCAGTTCCAGACGGGATAAAACATCGAAATGCGCCGAGTCTGTAACACTGGCGAAGGCCTTGTGCAGGTCGCCGTACATATCGTCACGAGCCACCAGCGTGATCATGTACTGCAGATCGGAGGCAACGTTGGGCCGGGCGGGCATCCGCGCCTTGGCCATCAGCACTAGTATTGGCTCGTTGCTGTTGGAGAGATCGAACGCGTGCAGCTGTACATCTTCGAACGCGGGTTGTGGCGGTCTCGCTTTGCTGCCGGGCCGGGAAGGCCGGCGTGCCGGCTCCGCTCCTGCTGACTCCGGCTCCGCCGCCCAGGCCCGAACTTCATCCGCCGCCAGCGCCAGAATTTTCTGGCGCAACTTCTGCTCTTCGTCCGGCTTGAGGCTGTAGGCATAAGGACGCGAGTCGGGGCCAGCAGCATCCGAAATGGCAGGAATGAGCTGGATCGGGACCGATGCGGCGGGCGCGTGAGTTCCTGGCTTGTGTGAATCTTTCGCCGCTGTGGTTGACGGCGCCACCGAGGCGCCGCGCTTTTTCAGCTCCTCCGCAGTCGGCGCACCCCGCTTCAAAACGGGCCGGTCGGAATCTGATTCTTCCACAACCGCTGGTGCCGGCGTGGTTGCGGCCGGAGCGCTGGCCGGAGCGGGCCGCTTGAGAACAGGCCGGTCGGAATCCTCATCGGACGCCGCGGGTGGAGGGGGTGGAGGGGTTGAAGGTGCTGGAGCGGAAGCTGGGGGAACTGGAGAAGACGGTGCCGGTGCTGCGGCTGGAGCATCCTCCGCAGGCTTAGGCTTCGCGCTCGCCCGCCTCAGCACCGGCGGACCTTCAGCCGGTTCGGGTGCAGGCTTCGACATGACCTCCCTCCGCTTGGCGGCGGCTTCCTTCGCCGCCGCAATCGCGGCGTTCGTTTGCCAGATCCCGTCCCCGATCCAGGTGTTGTTGCCTTGCAGGGCGCTGGTCACCGTGAACAGCCCCTCGGAGACACCGGTGCGCACACCTTCATAAACCGTTCCGCTCTCCAGCGCCATGGGTACCGGAGCGGCTTTGTACGCGCTGGCATCGTAAAACTCGCCGTCGTACAGGATAGTGATGGGAACCAGCCTGGCTTTTCCATTGGGCAACAGTTGCACCAAGCCCAACGCGCGCGGCCCCTTCGGTTTTTGCCGCATCGCCGACTGGGCCGAGGCCAATTGAGCCAGGGCCAACGCCAATCCCGCCAGGATGACGGCCTGCCGTGCGGTGCGATATAACTTGGTGGAACCAAGCTTCGCAGAACCAGGTTTCGACAAACCAGGTTTTGAAGAATTAGGAGACGATGCCATGGCCATTGATATCAATGATAAAGCCCCTGACTTTACTTTGCCCGACCAGAACGGAGAAGAAATCTCGCTCAAGGCGTTTCGCGGAAAATATGTCGTGCTCTATTTCTATCCCCGAGCCGACACTCCCGGCTGCACTATCGAGGCCTGTGAGTTCCGTGACTCCTATAGAAAGATGCAGAATACCGGCGCCGTGCTGCTGGGCATTTCACCGGACACCCCATCCGCGCAGAAGAAGTTCGAGGAAAAGTACGATCTGCCCTTCACCCTTCTAGGTGATGCTGACAAGAAGGTGTGCAACGCCTATGACGTGATCAAAGAAAAGAACATGTACGGGAAGAAGGTGATGGGAGTAGTGCGTACCACTTTCATCATCGGCCCGGACGGAAAAATTAAGCACATCTTCCACAAAGTAAAGCCCGAAGGCCACTCGGCCGAGGTGCTGGCCTACCTGAAGAGCGTGATCAAAGGCGCAGCCTAAGCAACCCACGTAGGGGCGGGCGCCCTCGCCCGCCCAGCCGGCAGAAGCCCAGCAAGTTTTTCAGCTTGACTACCTACAAACCCCGGGCGAGCTTCGCTCTCCCGCCCGGACGAGGGCGTCCGGGCCTACGTAGCGCCGGCGTCTCGCCGGCTGTCGGGTGGGCGTCCCGCCCATCGGGATAGCCAGCGCGTGCGCCGGTCATCGTGTGGTGAAGGTCAAAGCCGCTTCCACCGGAATTACAGCCTCTTCTCTGCCGGACGCAACCGCCACGCCGGTTCCGGCTCCGGCCCCGACGCCAGCTCCGATCGCTGCTCCCTTTCCTCCGCCTGCCAGCGCGCCTATCAGTGCCCCGGCGGCCGCGCCTCCACCGATCTTCGTGGCATTGCTCTTGGTGTGACCCTTGCCCTTGGCAAAATAGCCGCTGGTGGAGATGGGAACCATCTTTCCATTGATGCGTACGGAAGTAAGCCGCAGCGTGAGTTCTCCCGGAGCGTGCAGGCGTCCGCTGGACTTTGCGGAGGTGACCTTGCCTCTCACCGGCGCGCCAACTTTGGCCAGAGTCTTGCCCTTGACCACCAGGGGATGGTCCAGAGTGACGTCAAACCTGTCGCCGACTTTGGCGGTACCCGAACTGATCTCTGATCCCACGCGCACCGTCAGGCTGGTGCCTGCGGGAATGGTCTGCGCCGCAACTGCCAGCGCCAGCGACAAAAGCAAAGAAGCGATTTTCAACCCTCTCCCCAGCATGAATCCTCCTTCAGGATAGTGACCCGTGGCGCTATTATGCGTTGTGGCGATGAGGATAGCCAAGAAGAGAAGTTCGCCCCTGCTGCTGCCGCTTTCCCGCGATTTCTACACCCGCGATCCTCGGGTTGTCAGCCGCGACCTGTTAGGCAAGGTCCTGGTGCGCCGCCAGCAAGGAAAGCTCCTGACTGCGCGGATCGTAGAAGTGGAAGCCTATCTGGGAGAGGACGATCCTGCCGCCCATTCCGCCAGCGGACGCACGACGCGCAACTTCGTGCTCTTCGGCCCGCCCGGGCTGACTTACGTTTACTTCATCTACGGCAATCACTATTGCTTTAACGTTTCCTGCCTGCCCGACGGCGAGGCGGGAGGAGTGCTCTTCCGCGCCCTTGAGCCAATTTCCGGAATCGAGCAGATGGCCCGAGCGCGAGACATTGCGATTGATGGAACGACGGACCTGCGAAAGCTGACCAGCGGGCCCGGGCGCCTCGCCGAGGCCTTCGGCATCACCCGCGCACGCGACAACGAAAAAGACCTGACCAGCCGAAAGTCCGATCTGTTTATCATGGACGACGGTTTTCTCCCGCAGCGCATTGAGATCACGCCGCGCATCGGCATCACCAAAGCCGCAGAGCGCCCGCTGCGCTTCTTCATTGCGGGAAACAAATTCGTTTCAAGGTGAACCACGTAGGTCCGGACGCCCTCCTTCGACTGCGCTCAGGACCCGGTCAGGCGAGCGCAGCTCGCCCGGTTCTGGTTTGCCAGGAGTGCCGACTGCCGGGCTTTGCCCGGCGCCGGGCGGGTGGGTGGGGGCACCCGCCCCTACGCGGTTTCCGCCAGCACAATGTTATCGATCAGGCGGGCTTTGCCCACGAACGCCGCCACCGCCACCAGCGCGCCACGCGAGAGGTCCTCAATCGGATCGAGCGTTTCGGGATCAACGATCTCAAGGTAGTCCAGCCGCACGGTTGGTTCCTGGGCGAAAGTCTTTTTGCCCGCTTCGATCAGCGCGTGCGGCCGGCGTTCCCCTCGATCGAAGCGCTCTTGTACATTCTGGAGTGAACGATGTAACACCAGGGCGGATTGACGTTGCGACGCATCCAGATAGGCGTTGCGCGAGCTCATCGCCAGGCCGTCCGGCTCGCGCACGATGGGGCCGATCACCACTTGCACCGGAATGTTCAGGTCGTTCACCATGCGGCGAATGACGGTGCACTGGGCGGCGTCCTTCTGGCCAAAGAAGGCCCGTTCGGGCTGGACGATGTTGAAGAGCTTTGAGACCACGGTGGTGACACCGCGAAAGTGTTTCGGGCGAGAGCGGCCGCAGAGCTTGTCGCTCAGACCCTCGACTGTCACGTAGGTAACTGCACCCGCCGGATACATCTCTTCCACGCTGGGAGCGAAAACAAAGTCCATCCCTTCCCGCTCGAGCAATTCGCGATCGCGATCAAAATTGCGCGGATACTTGGCCAGATCTTCGCTGGGACCGAACTGGAGGGGATTGATGAAAATTGAGACCACTACCACATCGCACTGCGCCTTGGCCATGCGGACCAGCGAGAGATGCCCTTGGTGCAGCGCTCCCATGGTGGGGACCAGGCCCAGAGTCTTGCCGTGACTCGGCGCGGCGTGACGAGCGGCGCGCATTTCGCTGATGGTGCGGCAGATTTTCATGGCACGATCGCCAGGCCGCTTTCAGGCGGAGGGAATCCAGTTGATGAGCACATGCATGCTCTCCAGAGTTCCGGCCACCAGGGCGCGGTTGGTGCGAATCTTCACGTCGTCCTCTGCATTGCCGCTGCGCACCCCGCTTTCGGAAACGGCGACCACGCGCCCGTAGGGCCACGCCGATGGCGGGAGATTGCCCAGGGCCTGGGTCAATTCTCCCGGTTTCAAGATGCGCTCCAGGTGATTCTCGGGATCAAGCAGCCCCACCCCGTCGGCGCGAAGAATCAGATAAGGATTGCGCCAGCCTTTCATATCCCTCATGCCGCGGTACTTCTCCGGTGTGGCCGGAGGGATGGCCAGAATGCGCGCCGCGGCGCGGGCCTCGAGCGCGGCCGGGTCAGGAGCCTTGGGAGAGGAGCAAGAAGCGCACGCGACGGCTGCCGCAATCAGGCCCGCAAGCACCGTTTTCATTCGGTCCCTAGCGCCTCATCGCCCGCTTGCGTTCCAGCACCGTCTCCAGCGCCGCACGCGTTTCCTTGGGCAGATGATAGGACTCTTCGTCCGAGGGATACTGCCGCGCGGTCACATCGGCGCGAAAGGCCTGAACCGCCCCAGTGATGGCCGCGCCCAGATCGGCGTAACGGCGTACAAACTTTGCGGCATGGCCCAAGGTCAGATTCAACAGGTCGTGGAAGACCAGCACCTGCCCGTCGCAGTCTGGGCCGGCGCCGATCCCGATCGTCGGTGTCTTGACTTCGGCAGTAATCATGGCCGCGACTTCACGCGGAATGCCTTCAAGATAGATACAGGCCACGCCTGCGCGATCGAGCGCCACCGCATCGCGCATGAGCTGCTCCACGCCGCTGAGGTCCTTGCCCTGCACTTTGTAGCCTCCCATCACATTTAACGACTGCGGGGTCAGGCCGATGTGTCCAGCCACCGGAATTTCGGCGTCGATGATGCGGCGGATCAGTTCAGAGCGCTTCTCTCCGCCTTCGACCTTCACCACCTCCGCTCCCGCCTCTTTCACAAAGCGCGCCGCGTTCCGCACCGCGTCGCTGGGATCGGACTGATACGACCCGAACGGCATGTCCCCCACCAGCAGCGCCTGCTTTACGCCGCGGCGCGCGGCCCTGGTGTGGTGCAGCATCTCATCGAGTGTGACTGAAAGCGTGTTCTCGTAACCCAGCATGGTCTGGGCGAGGGAATCGCCGACCAGAACAATATCGATCCCGGCCTCATCGACCAGGCGCGCGCTGGAATAGTCGTACGCGGTCAGACAGGTAATAGGTTCGTGGTGGAATTTCTTTTGGCGGAGAGAAGCGACGGTAATCTTGCGGCGAGGTTCGCCAATCGGAACCAGACTCACGATGTCCTCCAGTGCCCCTCCGCAACCCGGCGGATAGAGCCTGCTCACATCTTGGATGCTGCTGAAAGCATTGTAGCCGCAAACGATTGTCCGGTCGAGAGGGATGCGAGTGCCAGAGGGATGCGAGTGCCACAAGCACCCACGTAGGGGCGGGTGCCCTCACCCGCCCAGCCGAGCTAAGCCTCGGCCTGTCTGCACGATCCGAGGTGCTAGGATCGTTGCGCCATGGTGCCATTTGTCGCTATAATAAACGACAAATGGCCAATGAACTCCAGGCCGTGCTGCGCCAGTTGGGCGGAAAGCAGGTTCTGGGCCGTGCGCTGGCCAATGACCGCGATTTGCGGGAAGCGATTCGGGAAGGTTTTCCGCACGCTGTCCTGGGTGAGCTGATGCAGGCCTCGGGCCTGACCTTGAAAGAACTGGCCGGCGCCCTCGATCTCTCCCCGCGCAGCCTGCAGCGCCGCCGTCGCGGACGCCTGGCCCGCTTCGAATCCGACCGGCTCTACCGCATGGCGCGCCTGCTGGCATTGGCCCGCGAAACTCTGGGCGATGGCGAACGCGCCCGCCGCTGGCTCAGGCGCAGCAATCGAGCTCTGGGAGGAGTGCCACCCCTCGCCGCCATTGACACCGAACCTGGGGCCCGGCAGGTGGAGAACATTCTGGGCCGCATCGCGTACGGTGGCATGAGTTGACCCGTGTTTTCCGGGTGCTGCGCGCGGCGTATGCCTCTTCTCCGTTCGATGGAGAAGGCGCCTACCGCTATGGTGGGCGCTGGTCGAGTCCGGGTACCCGCCTGGTTTACAGCTCCGAGCACCAGTCACTCGCCATGCTGGAATACTTTGTCCACCTCGATCCGGAAGACGCTCCCGACGACCTGGTGCTGGCCACCGCCGACGTTCCTGATAACCTGTCGCGGCAACAACTTCATCCCCGTGCGCTGCCGCCGCGTTGGCGGGAAACTCCTGCGCCGCCCGAACTCGCCCAGATTGGCGACGAGTTTGTGAAGAAGGCGGAGGCCTGTCTGCTGCTGGTACCTTCAGTGCTGGCAGTGTATGAGAATAACTGGCTGATCAATCCGCAGCATGCGGAGTTTAAGAAGATCGCGTTGCATGCGCTCGAGCCTCTGCGCTACGACGCGCGCATGTTTCGCAAGAGCCGGATGCGAAAACACTGATCGAGGGCTGTAATAACTCGAATGGATGGCTGCAAGGGAAACAACCGCCCTTGAGCAGCGATGGCTGCGAACGCCTTCCTTTAAGCTGAAGCCGCTTCCTGGCTCCCTAGCGGCAGGAAATACTGCGTCCCCTTGATCGGCGCTGAAACTTTCCTCAACAACTCCTGTAAATCCTGGTTGCGTTCCACGAAGTCAATCTCGGACGTGTTCACGATCAGCAGGTCCGACGAAGTGTAGTGAAAAAAGAAGTGTTCGTAGGCCTTGATCACTTCTTCCAGATAATCGTCGTTGATGGCCTTTTCTCCCGGCGCGTTTTTCTTTTTCAGGCGCTTTTTCAGCACTTCGGGTGTGGCTTGCAGGTAGATGACCAGGTCGGGCGTGGGCAGTTGTTCGCGGAAATAGTTGTAGTAGCGGTTATAGGTTTCCAGTTCCTGATCGTTCAGGTTGAGGCAGGCGAAAACCTTGTCCTTTTCGAAGACAAAATCGGTGACCACGGTCTTCTGTGAGCGCGGGCCCAGGTCGAGGGCTCGGAGCTGCTCGAAGCGGCGAATCATGAAAGCGAATTGCGCCTGGAAGCCGGCCCCGGGTTCGCCCTTATAGAAGGCACCGAGGAACGGATTGTCCTCCGATTCCATGACCTGCTGCGCGTTGAGCCGCTCGGCCAGGATTCGCGCCAGCGTGCTTTTGCCGACTCGTATGGGACCTTCGATTGCAATATAGCGGGGCAGATCAAAAAGATTAGCCATGGGTTAGAGAGAGAATCGGGATTCGTTTGCAGCATATCTTGCTTCCGGTCACGAGGCAATTGTGGAAAGAGTTAACAGGAAGAAATTCCAGATTGACGATTACAGATTGCTGACTGCACCAGCTGTCGTCGACAAATCTGCAATCTTAAATCTCCAATCTGCAATCCTTTCCCAATTACAATCGCGTGCAGCATGTACCGCTACCTTGCCACCGCCGCTGTGGCCACCGTTGCGTCGGCCATGGGCTACCAGTCCATGGCGCCGACCGGGCAATGGTTTGGCCGCACTTTCACCGGTCTGGGCCGCGGGTCGAAACAGCTGGCGTTAACCTACGATGACGGGCCTAACGACCCGCATACTCTGCGCCTGCTGGAAGTCCTGGCTCGCCACAATGTGCACGCCACATTTTTCCTAATCGGCCGCTACGTCGAGCAGCGCCCGGACATCGTTCGTGAAGTAGTGAAAGCCGGACACACAATCGGGAACCATACTTTTACCCATCCTCTGCTCAGCTTCAAGAGTGCACGTGAACTCCGCGAGCAGTTCACCAGGTGTGAGCGTGCCCTGACCGAGGCGGTGGGAGAGCACTCCAACCTGTTCCGTCCGCCGTTTGGGGGACGGCGTCCCGCAGTATTGCGCCTGGCGCGGCAAATGGGGCTGGAGCCCATCATGTGGAACGTGACTGGCTACGACTGGAACGCGCCGTCGGTCGAGCATATCGAGCGCAAGGTGACGCGCCAGGTCCGCGGCGGGGATGTGATCCTGCTGCACGATGGCGGACATCTTCACTTCGGAGCTGATCGTTCTTACACCGTGGCTGCGACCCAGCGGCTGATTTCCCGCTACCGGGCGGAAGGCTATGAGTTCATGACGGTTCCCGAGATGATGCAGAAGGCAGTTGTCAGATCCTAGTTCTCGGATATCCGCTAGACCGGCGCTCTGGCGAATGCCTGTTTCGCGGCGGCGATGGTGTGATGTATGTCTTTCTCGGTGTGGGCAGCGCTCAGGAATGCGGCCTCGAATTGCGACGGCGGCAGATACACGCCTTTGTCCAGCATGGCGCGGAAGAAGCGGGCGAAGGCTTCGGTGTCGCATTTGGCAGCTGAGGTCCAATTGGTAACCGGGCCGTCAGTAAAGAACCAGGTGAACATCGATCCCACGCGATTGCAGCAGAGCGGTACGCCGGCGTCCCGAGCGGCTGCGGTAACTCCTTCGGTCAACTGTGCACTCAGCATTTCCAGGCCGGTGTAGATTGTGCTCTTGTGGCTGCGCAGGTATCGCAAGGTGGCAAGGCCTGCTGCCATGGCCAGGGGATTCCCGGAAAGCGTGCCGGCCTGATACACCGGGCCCAGGGGCGCCACCATATCCATGATGTGGGCCGGACCGCCATATGCTCCTACGGGCAACCCGCCGCCGATGATCTTGCCAAACGTGGTCAGGTCGGGAAGAATCCCGTATCGTTCCTGGGCGCCGCCGAAAGCCAGCCGAAAGCCGGTCATCACTTCGTCAAAAATCAGCAGCGACTTGTTGCGCAGGGTGATCTCGCGCAGAGTGTCCAGATAGAGGGGTGCGGGCGGGACGCATCCCATGTTGCCCACCACCGGCTCCACGATCACGCAGGCAATCTGGTTGCTGAACTTCCTGAAAGCCAGTTCTAGCGCGTCAACGTCGTTGAAGGGAAGGGCCAGGGTCAACTGGGTAAACTCTTCCGGCACGCCCGCCGAGCCGGGGATACCCAAGGTGGCCACGCCCGAACCTGCGTTCACCAGCAAGGCGTCGGCATGGCCGTGATAGCAGCCCTCGAACTTCACAATGTATTTGCGTTGGGTATAAGCGCGGGCCAGGCGGATGGCCGACATGGTGGCTTCTGTGCCCGAGTTGACGAAGCGAATTTTCTCCACGTGGGGGAAGGCCGAGACCACAATCTCAGCCAGGTCAGCCTCGGCGGTGGTCGAGGCTCCAAAGCTGGTCCCGTGTTTGGCTGCGGCGCCGATCGCTTCAGGCACACCCGGCGGGGCATGACCGAGAATTAACGGCCCCCAGGATCCCACATAATCGATGTACTTGTTCTCATCGGCATCCCAGAGATGAGAGCCCTGCCCGCGAACGATGAATAGCGGATCGCCTCCGACCGAGCCAAAGGCACGCACCGGAGAACTTACTCCACCGGGGATCATCTGCTCGGCGCGCTTCTGCAACTTGCGCGAAGCTTCTACTTGGCGGGTCATGGAAGTCCTGTAAGACCCATAAATATTACAGGGAAATCGCGCCTCATGGGGTCGCGAGGCGCCGGCCCGGAAACCACGGCGCAGGACTCAAATGCCGAAATTCACCGGAAATTCATTTGACCGCAATATTGCTGCAACATGCAGGCCCTACCCTATGTGCATTGACATGCTCTTCTAACCGGGAGAGCCAAGGACAGTCTCGGGGGGCTCCGGGCTGTCCGTTTCTTATTTCTGGCTGTTTTTTGCAGTCCACCACGGTTCCCGTTTCAAAATTACTGTCGATGGTTGATGCTCTCCGTATACTCGGCGGCACCTGCCCAGTTTTTCGCGCGGAACGAACCGAATCGCACAAAGCAAATTTCACCCGAGCGGAGAAGGAGTAGACGGAAATGCAGGTCCGGGTCAGGGTTTGGACGTGGGTGGCGCTCTGGTTGACAATGAGCGCCTCGGGAAAAGCTCAGATTGCGCACCCGGCTGACGATCCCGCCGTGACTCTATTCCCTCACTCCCAAGGCTCGCGCTACTGGATCTCGGGCCAGGACAACATGATCTTCCAGTGGCATCCCTCGTTCGAGGCCCTCTACAGTGGGCGAAACAGTCTCCGCCCACAAGGGGAACATGCAACATCAAACGTGGCCACAATTTTTCTGGGCTACCAAATCAGCTATACCACCGAAGTTTTTGTGGACGTGGAGAGCGCAGCCGGTGGCGGCCTCAGTGACGCACTCGGCCTGGCTGGATTCGTAAACATCGACGTCGTGCGCAACCCCGAGCTCGGCCCCAGCCCTTACCTGGCACGGGCCATGATTCGCCAGATCATTCCGCTCAGTTCGGAAACGATGGAGACTGAGCGCGGACCCTTTGCCCTTGCTACCAGCCTCCCGGTGCGCCGTCTGGAACTGCGCGCCGGCAAGTTCGGGACGGCCGACTTCTTTGATCTCAACGACAGTGGCAGCGACAGTCACTCCCAGTTCATGAACTGGACGGTCGACAACAACGGCGCCTACGACTATGCCGCCGACACCCGCGGTTACACCGTCGGCATCATTGCCGAGTATCACGATCGCAACTGGGCATTTCGGTTCGGTGAGGCCTTGATGCCGAAGGTGGCGAACGGCCCCGAATTGGATTGGAATCTTCGCCGCGCCCGGGCGGAGAACTACGAACTGGAAATTCATCCTCGCCTGGTTAAGGATCGCGTGACTACTCTGCGTTTGCTGTCCTTTGTGAATCACGCCAACATGGGCGTGTACCGGCAGGCCATCAACGACTTTCTGGCGGGCAAGACACCCCGGCCTGAAATCCGCGCTCACCCCCTGCAGAACACTGTAAAGTACGGCTTCGGCGTCAACCTGGAGCAGGAACTGCCCCATCATGTGCGCGGCTTTGCGCGTTGGGGGTGGAACGAAGGGCAGCACGAATCCTACGCTTACACCGAGGTCGATCAGACCATCCAGATCGGCGCCGACCTGGCAGGAAATTCGTGGCATCGCCGGGAGGACAAGCTGGGCGGCGTATTCGTGTCAAACGGCATTTCCGCCGATCATCAGAAATATCTGGCTCTGGGAGGCCTGGGCTTTTTGCTCGGCGACGGCAGGCTGAATTACGGCCGGGAAAATATTGTCGAGAGCTATTACAACGCGCATTTGTGGCGGGGTATCTTCGCCGCCGTGGACCTGCAACACGTCAACAATCCCGGCTACAATCGAGACCGCGGCCCCGTACTGGCGCCGGGCTTCCGCTTTCACCTGGATTTCTGATGAGTGCCGGTAAACCGTGTGGGAGCGGGTCTCAGACCCAGTCGAGCCGAGCGAAGCGCGGCAACACTCGCCTTACTTCTCCACCTTAACGCCTTTCCAGAACGCCACGTAGCCCTTAATCTGCTTGGCCGCCGGCTTGGGTTCGGGATAGAACCAGGCAGCATCATGGTTAAGCTTCCCGCCAACCTCAACATCGTAATGACTCGCCGTGCCCTTCCACGGACAAACCGTGCGGCTTGCACTGGGTTTGAAATGGTCGACCTTGATCGCGTCGGGCGGAAAGTACTCGTTGCCTTCCACCTCCATGCAATGGTTCGATTCCGCAAGCACTGCGCCTTCCCAGATTGCTTTTGCCATAACATCTGTTTAGATTGCAGAGCGGGAAGGCGGTTGCAATCATTTGAACCGATCGGGCGAAGTGCAGGGTGCAGTAATCAATAGCGGGGCGTTCAACTGCCATTCCATGGTGGGACGCTTGCAGCGGGTCCTCGTGTGCTCGCCGCGCGCAGCAGGTTGGGACCAGCCGGCCGTGGCAGAATGCTGGCAGAAGCTGGGTTTTTTTCACGCACCGGATTTTGCAACCGCGCAAAACCAGCATGCCGAACTCTGTCGTCAGCTCGAATCCGCCGGGGCGGAGGTCTTCCATCTCCCTCCTGCCTCTGATCTTTCGCTCGATGCGGTTTACACTCACGATCCCTCGCTTGCAAGCGATCACGGCTTGATCGGCTTGCATCCCGGCAAGACGAACCGCATTCCCGAGGCGCGGCGTCACGTTGAGTTTTGCAGGAACCTGGGCATGCCCACGTTGGGTCAAATTCAGGCGCCGGGAAAAACTGAAGCCGGAGACATGGTCTGGCTCGATTCCACCACTCTGCTAATCGGCCAGGGCTTTCGCACCAACCCTGCGGGGATTGCTCAGATGAGCGCGCTGCTTCAGCCGCATGGCGTTAAGGTGCTTTCGGCGGCGCTGCCCTATGGTGCGGGACCGTCGGCTTGCCTGCATCTTATGTCGCTGATCAGCCTGCTCGACGAGCGGACCGCGCTGGTGGATCTGCCCTGGCTGGCGGTAGAGACCGTCGCACTGCTGCAATCCCGCGACTACCGCCTGGTTGAGATCGAATATCCCGAGCGCGAGACGCTCGCCTGCAACGTGCTGTCGCTGGGCGCCAGGCGCCTGCTCGCCCTGGAAGAGAATCCGAAGACCAATCAGAAACTTCGTCAGGCCGGGTTTAAGGTAATGACATTCCCCGGCTCGGAGCTGTGCGTCAACGGCGGCGGCGGTCCCACCTGCCTGACCCGTCCCCTGTTACGAGCCACGTAGGGGCAGGTCCTCTCACCCGCCCGGCGAAGCGAAGCTCCGCTGTCTTCAGCTGACCGCCACGCTTTCGATCCCTTGGAACTCTCTTCTCGTTGTCTTGACAGATTATACTATGTAATGCATAGTATACTGCGTGGCAAAGGAAGAAGAGTCGGAAAATGCGGAGAAGTGGGAAGCACAACTCCGCAAGGGGTCGCTCGAACTGGCGGTTCTGGCCTCCCTTTGGAACGGCAGGCTCTACGGCCTGGAAATTCTCCGTCGCCTGGAAAACGACTCAGATCTCAAGGTTGCTGAAGGCACCGTCTATCCCCTACTCAACCGGCTGAAAACCTTGGGCCTTGTCGAATCTGAATGGGTTGAGTCCGACTCCGGGCATCCACGCAAGTACTACCGGCTGACCTCGCCGGGCCGGCAGCGCGCTCTGGAGATGGCTCGTATCTGGAGGCGATTCTCTGCCAGCTTGAGCGATCTGCTGGCGCCCTTAGAGAAGGAGAAGAAATGACCATTTCTGCCGATGCGCAGCAAAAAATCGACGCTTACCTGAAGGTTTTGCGCAGGCGCCTACGTGGGCTGAGCGACCACGATGCAAGCGACATCGTGAAGGAAATCCGCAGTCACATTCTCGACAAAGCCGCCGTAGCAGAGGAAGTCACATCGGACTCCGTAACTTCTGCGTTGGCCGATCTGGGCAGTCCCGAAGGACTTGCCAGCGAGTACGTCACCGATGACCTGCTGGCCCGC
>Ga0335085_10004593_pt1 | contig 22779 bp, 29 predicted proteins | sample Lox_Sample_45_FD_206712 | JGI IMG/M metagenome (GOLD analysis project Ga0335085, IMG submission 206712) | Soil microbial communities from Loxahatchee National Wildlife Refuge, Florida, United States - Lox_Sample_4.5 | ecosystem: Environmental > Terrestrial > Soil > Wetlands | place: USA...
GGCCGTGCACGTCTACCCGGACGCCGCGTACGAAGAAACGCTGAGCCAGGCGGCGGACGTCGCGCCCTACGCGCTGACCGGCTCGATCCTGGCCACGGACCGCACCGCCATCGCCCAGGCCAGCGAGCTGCTGCGGTACTCGGCGGGCAACTTCTACATCAACGACAAGCCGACCGGCGCGGTGGTCGGTCAGCAGCCGTTCGGCGGGGCCAGGGCCAGCGGCACCGACGACAAGGCCGGCTCGGTGTTCAACCTGATCCGCTGGGTGAGCGCCCGCGCGATCAAGGAACTTTTCGTGCCCCCGACCGACTACCGCTACCCTCACATGGGGTAACGGCGAGCCGGTATCGATGCAGGTAATCGGGTCTCATGGAGGATTCGGGAGCCAAACTGCGGAGCCTATGGCGTTCAGGAGCCCTTGGCCTCGCCGAAGATCGAGTCCATCACGGTGGCCGCCGACGTGATCTCGTCGGCGATCTGATGGCGGTACACGGCCTTGGTCACCGTCGAGTTGACGTGCCCCACGGCGTCGGCGATCTGCTCGATATCCACGCCGGAGTCTGATAGCACTGAGACGAACGTGTGGCGCTGCTCGCGGGGCGTCCAGCCCTCGCCAATGCCGGCCCGGCCGCAGAGCGTCCGGAAGTGGCTCCTGACGTCCTGAGGCCATTTCGGCGCCCCGGCACCATCGGCGAACACGATGGCAAGGCCGCGGACGTCGTAAGCCGTGCCGAGCCTCAGCCTCGCGGCGGCCTGCTCCTTGCGGAGCGCGAGAAGGGCGGTCGCGACCTGGCGGGGCATCCTGATCGTGCGGCGGGACCGCTCGGTCTTCAACTCCTCCAGGACGAGAACCCGCTTCCCGGTCGCCGGGTCCGGGAGCGATTTCAGGCATTTGCGGACACGCAGGACGCCTGTCTCGAAGTCCACGTCCTCCCATCGCAGGCCCAGGAGCTCGCCAGGCCGCAGCCCGCACATCACCGCGCAGGTAAGGTAAGCCCGCCACCAGGTGGTGAGATCGAGCCCGAGGAGAGCCCGGATCTGATCCAGGTTCATCGACCTGGACAGGCGGCGCGGCGCCGTCGGAATCTCAGCCAGGGCGGCGACATTCCGGGAAGCCTTCCCGTCCCGCTCGGCGCGCCGGATCGCTAGCCGCAGCGTCGATCGCAGGCGTCGCAGCATGTCGGCCGAAAGACCCTCTGCCGCCGCGCCCGCCAGGAACCGCTCTACCTGCGTCACGGTCAGCCGGGCAACCTTCACCGTGCCCAGTGCGGCGACGATCCGTTCGGCGTAGTTCTTCCGGTTGATCAGGGTGAGCGGGGATTTCCAGTCGGCCGGAGGATTATCGAGCAGGTCGTTGATGAGGTCGGCGACGGTCAGGTCCCGGGGGGCCACGGATCCGGTCTTCTTCAGTTCGGCCCGCAGCTCGTCGAGTTTCTCCCAGCACTCGGCCCTGGTGGCTGCGTGCACCTTGGGGCGCTTACGCCTCCCTGCCTGGTCGTAGTAACTGATCTGGCCGGTGAAGGACCCGCGCTCTTCGTCCCAGAAGACCGTGCCGCCGCCCTTACGGTTGCGCTGGCTCAATGTTCACGAGCTCCTTCAGCTTTTCCCGGCGAGCTTCTGCCATCTGCGGATGCCAGCGCACCAGGGATTCCAGCCGGGCGTTGAGTTGAGCCAGGGAAGAGGCGAGGGCGCCCTCGTACTCCTGCGCCACCATCGTCCTGTAACGCGCCTCCTCCAGGTTGCCCTTCAGGGCGTCGCGCTTCTCGGTAAGGGAAGCAATCTCCTTTTCCAGGGCGTCAAGGTCCTCAAAGTCAGAGCCGGGGATCTGGATCTCGAGGAGCTGCTGGACGGGGATGTTGTAGAGGGCGGCGAGGGCGGTCAGCTCGTTGATGCGGATAGGGCGCGAGGCGGACTCGAGCCGGGTAACGGTCGCCTGGCTCCACTGGTATCCGTACGGCTTCATCTTCTCGGCGACGTCTTGCTGTGACCACCCATGGCCCTGACGTAGCAAGCGGAGGTAACGGGCCACTTGCTGCTCGGGCGTCGGCGCGCCGTAGAGACCGTGCTGCTGTTCATTCATGACGTGCATACGTTACTACGCGCGTTGCGTTTGCGTCCATCCTGGGCCATGGTGTATTCCTATGCACGAAGCGACTAGAAAGTTAGTCGCCTCCCGCACCTGACCCCTAGGAGGTTCTGTCGATGGGTGCCAAGATGCGCGGTATTGCCCCGGCCACTGCGGGGCTGGCTGCCGAGTTCGGGAACCAGACTTCCAGGGCCGTTACGCCCAGCGACTTGGCCGGTGCGGCTTGGGGGGAGAGCCCGTCCGCTCCGCTGCTGCTGTCCGTCGAGGAGAGTGCCGCTCAGCTGCGGATTGGCCGCAGCCGCATGTTCAGCCTGATCCGAAGCGGCGACGTGCTGTCGGTGATGGTCGGCGGCAGCAGGCGTATTCCTTATGACGCACTGAAGGCCTACGTAAAAAGGCTCGTCAACGAGCAGGCGCCTTCTGACAGCGCCTAAGCCTCCTGTCCCACACGTCCGCTCCGACTGAAGGTCCATCGCAATGCACTAGCTCAGCGACACCAAGGAAGGTCACAAGTTGACCAAGATCCCCCGCGTGAAGAACGGGCGAAGCCCCGGCCGGCCGCCGGAAGCCCGCCCGCTCCCCGAATCTGATGGCCCCATAGCCAAAATAGACGCCCTCATCGTACGGCAGCACGGCAAAAAATGCCGGGCGGCGCGACGGCGCGACGCCATGACCGCCCGTATGAGCCTGCTCGTCCCGGACGAGCAGCGCACATGGTGGCACTACCTGGTCCGGTGCCCGGAATGCGGCCGACCGCACCTGGGCCGGAACCGTGAACTGGCCGGCGTGACCGGCACCCGCAAGCTCCCGTGCCGCCACTGGGTGGTCATCGTGGTGGCGAGGTCTTACGGCCAGGCGAACACGGGAGCAGTGGCGTGACCCCCGAAGTCCTCGAGGTCGCCCGCTGGCTCCAAGCCCGGCACGCCTTGCACCTATTCACTGTCGACCATCCCGGCCGCCGCGAGTGCGGCGGGTCGCACCGCGAATGCGACGGCCAGCGCGGGAAGCATCCCCGCGGCCAGTGGTCCCGGCTGGCCACGCCCAGTCCCCGGCTCATCGCCGCCCAGCTCGCCGGCGGCCCATGGAACATCGGGATCGCGTGCAAGCAAAGCCTGCTGCTCGTGGTCGACGAGGACCAGCCGGGCGCGTTCGCGGCGTTCGCCGCATCCATTGGCGAGGTGATCGAACCCACGTTCACCGTTGCCACGTCGAAGGGGTGCCACTACTACTTCAGGCAGGCCGATGGCGCGCCGCTCGGGAACGGCCGGGGCCAGCTGGCCGGCCACGGTATCGACGTCCGCGGCGGCGGCGCCGGCAACGGCGGATACGTCGTCGGGCCCGGCAGTGTCCACCAGACCGGGGTGATCTACGCCCCGCTGGATCCGGCCGTGCCCATCCGGCCGGTGCCGGACTGGCTGGCCGGGGCGCTCCGCCCGGAACCGGAACCGGTACGTAGGCCAGAGCGCCCGGCGTCAACGTCCGGGTCGCTTCGCGGCCTGGTCCGCGTCGTCCTCGAGGCGACCCCGGAACGCGACCGGAACACCCGGCTGTACTGGTCCTCGTGCCGTGCTGGAGAGCTGGTGGCTGCAGGCCGGATCGACGAGGCGACCGTGATCGTGCTCTTGGTCAACGCCGCGGCGCGGATCGGGCTGCCCGAAATGGAGGCGCGCCGCACCGTCGCGTCCGGGCTCCGCGCCGTCACGCAGCCGAGGGGAGGTGCAGCGTGACGGACGACGCCCCGGGAGGCGGTGCCCGCAGCACCAAGCAAGGCTGTGCGAAAGAACTCGCTGGCCGCTGTTATGTGCTCGGCCGGACCGCGCAGGGCCGCGCCTATGCCGGGCGCGGCGACGCCAGCTTCTTTCTCGATACCAGGGGACGGGAACGCGAAGCGCTGCGCTCCGACCTTAGGGACGCGTGGGAGTCCGACGGGCAGAACGCCGATGATCCGCCGTCCGACGCCATCCTCAACGCGGTCATCGCTGACATGCGCCAGGCCGCCGGGAAGCTCGAGCGGGACCCGGCGACCCCGGATGACGTAGCGGCCGAGATGGTCGACGCCGTTCCCTGGGAGGCGTTCGACGAGCATCCCGAACGCCTCAAGGTCCATGCCGGCGGCCGGAATCCCTTCGATGCCGCCCGGGAGGTGGCCGACTACCTCCTGAAGGCCAACGACCCGCCCAGGCTGTTCGCGATGGGACCGTCGGCGGCGGTGCTGCTGACCGAGGACGGCAAGCTCGACGCCCTCGATCAAGATGGCTGGCTCGCCTACGTGGCCGAGCGTGTCGACTTCCTGTCCCGCAGCAATGACGGCGACAGAATCGTCGCCCCGCCCGCCGCGGTCATGAAGATCATCACCGCGATCATCCTGCGCGAGCTGCCGCAACTGGACGGCGTGACCACCACCCCCTATCTCGACTCGGCCGGGAGCCTGGTGGCCAGCGACGGCTACCACCCCGGCAGCCACCTCGTCCTCCGCACCGGGGGGCTGACCGTCCCGCCGGTCTGTGACAAGCCGACCAGGGCGCAGGTGGCCAGGGCGGTCACGTTGCTGACAGATGACTGGCTCGGCGACTTCCCGTTCGCCACGGCTGCGGACAAGGCGAACCTGGTGGCCGAGCTGCTCACGGTGACCGGGCGGGAGATGTTCCCGCTCGCCCCGATGTTCGTGCACGACGCGTCGACCAGCGGGTCCGGCAAGGGCCTGCTTCTGCTCACCCTGTCGCTCATCGCCACCGGGGAGCCGCCCGAGGTCATGGAACTGCCCGGTGACGGCGACGAGCAGCGCAAGACCGTGACCAGCGTGCTGCTGTCGGGCAAGCTGCTGGTGGCCTGGGACGAGCTCCACGTCATCGCCGGGCGTACTCTCGCCGCGATCCTGACCGCCGAGGTCTACAGCGGGCGCATCCTCGGCGCCAACAAGCTGGCCACCGTCCGCAACAAGCTGGTGCAGATCGCCCTCGGTAATAACGTCGAGGTCCGCGGCGACATGAAACGACGCGTCCTTCCCTCCCGCCTGGTCCCCGACACCGACCACCCCGAGCACCGCACCGGGTTCCGGCACCCGGACCTGCCGCACTGGGTCCGGGAGCACCGCGGCGACCTGCTGGCCGCCGCCTTCACCTTGTGGCGCAACTGGCTCGCCAGCGGGCGGCCCGAGGCGAACGTCACCATGGGCAGCTTCGAGCGGTGGGCCCGCACGATAGGAGGGGTCCTGCAGCAGGCCGGCATCGCCGGGTTCGGCACCAACACGGCCGAATGGCTGAGCTACTCCGAGGAGGACAACGGCTGGCCCGATCACCTCCGACAGCTGCGCGCGAGGTACGACGCCGCCTGGTTCACCGTGTCCGAGGTCGCCGACGCGGTGAACGCCAGCTACCTGAAGCGACCGCCGGTAAAACGCGACCTGGACAAGGAACTGGCGCTGCAACTCGCTTACGCCTACCGGAGCCAGCGGGAACGGTGGTACGGCGAACTGCGGCTGATCCGGTCCGAAGGACGGGATTCGGCCAAAGGCGGCTACACGTGGGCGGTCCGCCAGCGCGGTGAGCGCAACCAGGATGCATGCGCAGAAAATGACGCCGCCCCGGAGATGGCCGATCCATCTCCAGTATCTTCAGGATCTCCAGAAATTCCAGGTCAGGGCACAGATAACGGTACTGAACATGGTCCGGGGCGCACTGAACATCTTCAGGAGGCCGCGCGTCATCTTCAGAAGGCCGGAAGCCCTGTATCGGCAGGTCAAAGCCCTAGTACTGACCATACTGAAGATACTGAAGATGAATCCCGCCTTCCCGTAGCCGGTAATTCACACGCGCAAAATGCGGCACGCGCCATGCGGTGGCGTTCTGACGGAGCCGAAGCAATTGGAGACGTCGACCCCGGAGAGAACCCGGCCGCATGACCCGGGAGACCATCGAGGCGAAGGCCCGCAGGTACCTCGCCGAGGGCAGCCTCACCGTGACCCACGTCCTCGGCGACCAGGTAGCCGCCGTCTGCTAGGGCGACACCGGCGCTTACGACCTCGGCCACCGGCCGGGCCGCGGCTGCTGGTGCTCCTGCCCGGTCCGGGCCGACCGGTGCAGCCACCTGGCCGCCCTCTGGCTCGTCACCATCCGGCGACGAGGCGTCCACGTCACCAACTCGTTCGCCGAATCCACGACCACGTTCTCCACCACCGGAAGGACCACACTGTGACCACGAGCACGATCACCGACAGCCTCTTCGAGGTCTACCAGGACACCTATCTGGCTATCCGCCGCGAGTACGGGCACCCAGACGAGCCTGTGCTCTACCGGGGCAGGTGCTACCTGGAAACGCTGCCGCCGAAGAGCTGGAACCAAGAGACCTACGCCGCTTACTTCGACAAGGTGATGAGGCTGAACGGCTGGCACGAGGCGGCAAGGAAGTACGGGGCCAGGCGCCGCAAGACCGAGGCTGATCGCGCCGGGTACCTGCGGGTGTGCGACCGCTTCGCTGTATCGGGACACGATCTGCGATTCGAGGGCGAGCCTCAGCAGGCAGCGCTCTTCGCATAGACCACCCGGCACCACGCCGGGCCAACCAGAAAGGAAAGCCACCGTGAGAGACGCCATCCATGACACGGTGCTCGATATCCGTTCCGAAGTCGTCACGACCGAGTACACCGTGATCCGTCTCCGCTGCGGACGATGCGGCCATGAACGGGAGATCCGCGACGAGGTCTACGTGCATGCGCCGGGCTGCCCGCCGATATCTGCGATCCCGCGCACGTCCCGCTGTACGCGGTGCGGGCGCGTTTGCCGGACTGACAACGCCAACATGCCCGAGGTGAGTCCCTGGTGAACGGCACCCAGGACAAGATGCCGAAGGTCGGCCCGGTCGGCCGGAACGTCATCGCGAATGTCGAGCGGCTCCGCGCCGAGCAGGGCCTTCCCTGAACCGCCTGTCGGCGCTCCTGGGGGAAGCCGGTCGCACGGTTCCGCCACTCGGCCTGAGCCGCCTCGCCAAGGCTGAGCGCCGGACCGACGTCGACGAGCTCGTCGCCCTGGCCGAGGTGCTCGGCACCGCGCCGGGCGAACTGCTGGCACCGCCGGACGCCAAGGTCACCCCGGAGGCAGACCACGCCGCTATCCGCGCCGCCCGGGATCTCGCGGCGCCCATCGGGCAGCTGCTCGACGCCTCCAGCGACCAGGCCGGCCGGGAAATGCTGCGCGACTACGTCGACCGGGCTCTGCGCCGGCTGCAGGTCGAGGTCGAGGAACTGCTCGCCGAGACCGCGAGTAGCACGCGGACTAGCCGGCGCATCCGGCTGACCGAAGGAGAAAACGAGATGGCAGCAGGCGACACTCAGATCACGATCGCGGGCAACCTCGCCGATGATCCGGAACTCAGGGTGCACAGCATGCCGCACCGCACGTCACGATTGCGCCACGCCCGCCAACCGCACGGCTACACGGTGCGTCATCCTCCCGGAGGGGAGCAATCATGTCGCCCGGAGAACTGGTACTCATCCTCGTCGTCGCGCTCGCGTGCGCATTCGGCGCCGACCGGATCGGCAAGTACAAGGGGTACGGGTGGGGCTTCCCCATGGGATTGCTGCTCGGCGTGATCGGGGTCATCATCATGGCCTGCCTGCCCAGGACCGAGGAAGCGAAGGTCGCGGCGGCGCAGAAGCAGTACGAGATCCAGGCCGAGGCAGCGCGGAGGGCCGGGTACGGGTACCCGGCCCAGCAGCCGTACGCGCCCTACGCGACTCCAGGCCAGGGGCCGTACCCACAGCAGCCCGGCCAGTGGCAGCAGCCTCCTGTCCCGGGATCGTGGGAGCAAGCACCGCCTGGGCAATGGCCCGGGTCAGCAGCAATGACCCGCGCCAGATCCGCGCAGAGCCCGAACATCAGCTGGCAGGGTATGGAATAGGCCCCACGGTGCGTCATGAGACCACTACCGTGGGGTCTTTATCGTAGCTAGCGGGAGCCTGCATGAAGCCGATGGCTAAGAGGCTCGTCATCAGGGCATTGACACTTCGGGGTTGCCTGAAGCTGAGTGACGAGGGTAAGCATGAGAAGTGGGGATGTCCGGAAACATGCGGGCAGCGCACGACAGCGGTGCCACGGCACAACGAGATCACCGCGGGCGTACTCCGCGGCATCATAGCTGCAATGACAACCGCGGAGAAGGCAGACACCATGACCTACACGGCCGTGTGCCGCCGCGAAGGCTCCTGGTGGGTCATCACCGTTCCGGAGCTCGAATCCGGCCGTGTCACGCAAGCCCGAAGCCTCGATGAAGTACCAGGAACCGTCGGCGATCTCGTCGCAACCATGACAGGCGCCGACCCCGCCCTGATCGAGGTGGACGTGAAGGCGCACGCTGGAGCCGACACCACCAGGCTCGGTCTCATTGCGGCGGCCATTGTGGCTGCTGCCGTCCTATGGCGCGCACTCAGGCACGCCGCCGCGATTCGCTTACACTGACCGGCCGGTCACCCGCTGGCCGGGCCTCCTCGTATCTGGCCCGTTGCTGGTTCACGGGCGGCCGGGCGCGGTATGACCTGCGGTGCCGGGCACCGAGACCAGCGGGAGGACCATTGAAGGGCCAGCAGCACTACAGTCGCAGCGAGAGACTAGCGAAACTGGCAGCCGAGAACCTCGAGCACGAGGGTCTAGACGCCAAGGTCACTAACCTGATCGCCCTCGCCCAGGTGCACGCGACCCTCGCCGTGGCCGCCACCACGGCAGGCGGCGGTGGCGGCTGGCGCGACGTGCTCGATGCTCCCGGCCCGGCAGGTCCTCCACCCAGCCATCCCACCCCCGAAGGCCTTCCCGAACGCCGAACCCCCCGCTACTGAAGCCTGGTCAGCGTGCAAAGGTCCCGTCAGGCGTAGTCACGCGACGGAACGCTGCCGCCGGACGGCCACCGCAGGCTGGCTCGCCAGCCCGGCCACACCACCCGTTCTGCGCTGGCCGTCCAGGGTGAAGTTCGGCGGAGGGCCGCACGCGGGTATCACTCCAGTACGGGACAGCGAGACAACTGGAGCGGCGATGGATGGCCAAGCTCACTACAGCAGAGCCGAAGAACTCGCCGGGAAGGCGGCCGAATACCTGGGGCAGGGCGACGGGCAGGACGCCGCCGCCGTCTGGGCGGCCGTCGCCCAAGTCCACGCGACACTCGCCGTCGCCGCCACATTCTCGCGAACCCAGGCTGGCGGCACCCACCCTGAAGCCGCCCGTACTGGTCACGGAGCCTCCGGCCACAGGGAACACCGGTTCTGCAGTTTCTTTCGCCGGCGGCCAGAATAGTGACGCCCGGACCACCTGTTCCTGGCGCACCTACCCGCGGCCGCCCCCTGGCGGCGAGGGACCAGGGAGCCCGTCACCACCCCTTCCGCGGCCGGACGTGCACAGAAGAGGCGCCGGACGCCGCGATCACCCCATCGCGAACCACGACACCCACCCGCACCCGGACTCCGAGGCCCTCACCACCCCGAACGCCACCAAGCACATGTGGAGAAACGATGGAGGACATGCGGAGACCGCGTGGAGCCCCCTGGCGCCTGCCCGGTCCCCTTCCGCAACCCTCGGCTGATCAGCCGCCCCCGCGGCGCGTAGCTTGATCACGGCGACCACGGCTGATCATCCCGCACTCGGCAGACCTCCCCGCGGCGATGCTCCCACCGCGTCCCCCACCGGTCAGTCCACCGTACCAGTGGATACGGGCTCTTAAGTGACTCAACGGGCAGAGGGTCGCTCTGGAAGCGGATGCCTTCATCCCAAGGCGGCAAGACCCCGTACATGGCCCCATCGCCCCCTGGCGTGAAGAGCCACGAAATCTCGCTGAATTTCCCCTTCAGGCCTTCGGGGATGCTCGTGAGACCAGAGACTCGCTCATGCGAGCCGGCGGGGACTAGATTCACGCCATCGGTGCAGAATCGCACGCTGATACGCATGATGGTGAACTTGCCGCGGTTGACGACGATCGCGGCAAGGCGCCTGCCCCTGGTGATGGACTCCTCGGGCCAACTCCTGATGACCATATCGGCGGCAATGACCTGTACCGCGTACGCCTCCGCCAGTTGCTCGCGCTCGCTTGTAACACGACGCTCCTCATCGATCTGCGCCCGGCTGAGCGCCCGTTCCTCGGCAAGCAGCCGGTCACTGCGCTCACGTTCAGCCTTCAGCCGCCGACCAGACCGCCACTCAGTCCACAAAGCAATACCGACGGCGACCACCACCGCGCCGACCGTCCCGAATGCCGCCACGATGTCCGTCCAAGACGGCCCGCCAGCCACGGGAATCAGGATCACGGCCGGAAGCATAGGGCGCATTCCACGCCGCCACGTCGGAGGTGAGAAAATGCGCCGTGCCTCATGTGACCCGTCGACGTGCTATGTGCTACATAACCTGTCACCATGGCACTGGAGGTGGCACCACGATGGGTCGCCCGCGCCAGGCGCTGAAGTGCTCAGGTCATCGAACGGACGGCGAGAAGTGCCAGGCCTACGCCATCAACGGCGGAAAGGTTTGTGCGGCCCACGGCGGCCGTGCTCCGCAGATGAAGGCCACTGCGGCCCTGAACGTGGCCGAGCGGAAGGCTGAGGGCCTGCTGGCCGGGATCACCGACTTCGAGCCGGTGACTGACCCGCTGACCGAGCTGCAGCGCGTCGCCGGGCGGGCGGTGCGCCTGGTGGAGGTGCTCGAGCCGGTGGTGGCTGAGCTGAAGCGGATCCGGTACGAGAGCCAGGCTGAGCAGGTCGACGGGCGGATGGTGGTCTACGAGCGGGCGCTGGACCGGGCGGGCAAGATCCTGGCCGACATGGCGCGGCTGAACATCGAGGAGCGGCTCGCCAGGGTCGGCGAGGCTCAGGCGCGGCAGATCAACCATGTGATCCGCGGCGTGGCCGCTGAGATCGGCCTGGCGGTCACCGAGGAGGCGGTGCGGCAGGCGGTCGCCCGGCACATTCGCATGGTGGCCACCGGGGAACGTCGGCCCGCGCCGCTGGCCCTGGAGGCGCAGCGGTGAGCACGCTACTCGGCGACGGCCAGGTGCCGGTATACCGATGCCCGGCTGATGCCGAGCGCCTTGGCGATCTCGGTCGGGCTCTCGCCGCGATCCCGGCGCGCCTTGGCGGCAGCGAGCTTGTCAGCGTCCATCACGGTGGGCCGTCCGCCGTTACGGCCCTGCGCGCGGGCTGCGGCCAGGCCGGCCATGGTCCGCTCGTGGATGATGTCCCGCTCGAGCTCGGCGAACGCGGCCATCATCGTGAAAAAGAACTTGCCCTCGCCGGTCGGCGAGTAGGTGCCGGACAGCTTGCCGGTGAGGATCCGGACGCCGACCCCGCGGGCGTGGAGGTCGTCGCAGATGATCAGCACGTCTTTGACGGACCGGCCGAGGCGGTCGAGCTTCCAGACGACGAGCGTGTCTCCGGCGCGCAGGTAGTCGAGCGCGGCCGCCAGGCCGGGGCGGTCTGCGGTGGCCTTGCGGGTGCTGGCCTTCTCGACGTAGACCCGGGCGCACCCGGCAGCGGTCAGCGCGTCCTGCTGGAGCTGGGCGTCCTGGGCGTCGGTGCTGACGCGGGCGAGGCCGACGGGAAACGACGGCTACCAGGCCTGTCTGAGCACCGTCTCATAATCGGTCGTTTTTGAACGCCTCAGCAGTATCGAACGCGTGGAGGAAAGCATGATCGGAAACCGCATCTTCGGCCGGGCCGGCGAGCACGAGTCCGAACACGTCGGCGAGCAGGCAGAGGAGAGCACCGAGACCGAGCCGACGCAGGATGCATCTTGCGACGAGCCCGGCACCGACCTCGCTGCCCAGGCCGCCCAGATGCACCACGCAGCCGCCTCAGCCCAGGAGCGGGCAGCGACGCTCCGCGAGGAGGCCAAGGCCGACCTTGAGGAAGCCGAGCGGCAGGCAGAAGGCATCATGGCCAGGGCGAGGGATGCGGCGATGGCCCTCGGCGCGGAGGCCAATGCTGCCGAACGCGAGGCGCGCGAACTCGACGTGACCGCCGGATACGTGACTGAGGCAGATCGGCGCCAGGCCCTCAGCGGCGAAGCCGCCGCCGGGCCAGGGACCTCGCCGTTGAGGCCAGGCAGACCGCGAGCCACGTCGAGGACCTGGACGGCAAGCTCACTCGCCTCGGCGGGCACCGGAAGGAAGTCGACGGCCAGCTCACCAGCGCCCGTGAGGATGCCGACATTGACCTGATCACGGCGCTACGCGCCCGGCGCGGCAGCCTTGACGAGGCGATAGCCGCGCTCAGGAAGCAGCGGGACCAGGCGCAGGCCCGTCTGGATGCGGATCGGCACGGCCGAGGATCGCGGCGAGCTGTACGCCGCGCTGAGTGCCGCGGAGGAGCATGCGGCTGCAGCCAGGGAACTCCTGAACCGCGCCTACCCGGACAGGCCTGAGGCGAAGGCTGACGCCTTGTGGGCAGAGTTCCAGGGGGCGTTGCAGGGCAACCTGGAGCGGCTCGAGGACGAGCGCCGCGCCGCGCTGGAGCCGCAGCGGCCGACTGTGATCCAGGGCTGAGGAACTGCGGGCAGCGTGGAGGTTCACGACGGCCCTTCGGTAGTGACTTCCGGGCCGGAGCTGTGGCCGCTTGACCGGCAGATGCGCGATGCGGTCGGGATGTTCCGGCGCCGCGACGGGATCGCCCCGTATGAGTTCCTGCAGCTGGCGATCGCGGTCAACCGGGCGGTGAATGGTTCCGCGGCGGAACCGCGGAACCCGCCGCCCAGGCCGGATGCGGCACAGTCGGATCAGCCGGCGACGCTCACGGTGAAGGAGGCAGCGGCACGCATGGAGGTCAGCGAGTCCTACGTCAGGCGGCTGGTCAGGCACGGGATTCTCGAGGTGCTGGCCAGCCAGGGGCCTCCGCGGGTCTACGCCGACAGCGTGGCTGCGCACCAGGAGCGGCGGCGCCGGAAAGAGAACGAGCGGAAGGCGGCTTGATATGCCGGCTCCAAATGGCCAGCGGCCCGACCCGAACCACCGGGCGCGGCTCCTGCTGGCGCTGATCCCGGAGGATGTGAGGAAGTCTGCGTCTGCGGCGCAGCTGAACGAGCGGATCACCGAGGCGCGGACGCTGGCCGCACAGGCGAACGACAGCCGGCTCGATCCGTTCCTGCGTTCGCAGGCGAAGATGCCGGGCAGCGGCGGCTGGCCGAAGCGGACTATCCGGTGCGGAAGGCGGCGCCGGGACAGCAGCCGGTGGCGCGCGGGCAGAGTGCGCCTGTCCGGAAGGCGAAGGCCGACGAGCTGCCCAAGGTGTATTACGACGAGACCGGGTTGCCGGCGATCGCGGTGAAACCGTCGAGCCCGGACGTGATGCTGATTGACCAGCCGGAGGCGCAGGCGCGGAAGGCTGGCCCCGCGGCGGCACCGGCCCCGGCGCCTGCCAGGCCGCGGCAGCAGCCTGCTGCGGCGCCTGCGACGCCGGAGCAGGTGATCAAGGCCATGGGGCCGGAGTGGGTGCCCTTTCGTGACTGGACGGGGGGTGTGGTCGGGGCGGTCCGGAAGTCGCAGGTCACGGCCCGGATACCTGAGGGCGCAGGCGGCTCTTACGCAAATGCCTACGACGCGCGGCGGCGGAGGGTCGGTGCGGCGCGCCTGGCGGATATCGTCCCGCTGCCCGGTCTGCAGTCTGGGCGCCGGACGGGTAGGTGACGGTGGCCAGGCGGCCAGGCTGTGCCCCGCGGCCCCTGCCCCGGCCCGGGCGCCGCCCGGCACCGCGGCGGCTGACGCCGGCGCAGGCGTGGGATGCGGCTCGGCCTGCGCTCGCGCTGGTTACGGCTATTCATACCGGCACGGAGGTCGACCGGGCTGAGATCCTCCGGGGCTATCCGCCAGGGCCCGTACTGGAAGCCCTGGCTCACATGGCGATCGGGTTCGCGCGGGCGCTGGTGCATGCCGAGCCGGACGGGGACGAGATCGTCACCGGCATCTTGCAGCGCATCGGCCTGCGGGCGCTTGAGGAGGTGTCGCGGTGACCGCGGAACCGGATGGCACGGATGGCTGGACGCCTGAGTTCGCCGGTCAGCGACCGCCTTTCGAGGAGGGCAACGAACTCGCGTCCGGCGACCCGCTTGCCGAGCTGGCCCGCATCACCGGCATCCCGCTGGCCGGTCCGCAGGACGGCGCCGGGTGACGGCGGCGGTCTTCGGCCTGGCGGCCGCCGAGTGGGAGGCGCACGGCGATGACGTGTTCGCCCGGCTCGGCTATGTCCCGACGCCGAAACAGCAGGTGTTCCACGACGCGACCGAGTGGGACGTCCTGTTCGGCGGCTCGAGCGGCGGAGGCAAGTCGGTGGCCCTGGTCGGCCACGCCATCCGCGAATGCGTCCGCTATCCCGGCATCCGGGTCGGGGCGTTCCGCCGCACCTATCCGGAGCTGAAGGAGTCGCTGCTGACTGAGCTGGCCACGACGTTCGGCTACGCGCAGGCCCTCGGCGCGTCGTGGAACGGCAACGAGTACGAGCTGCGGTTCCCGAACGGGTCGCCGGTCATGTTCCGGTACGCGGAGACACTGAAGGACGCGACGCGGCGGCAGGGCGGGCAGTACCAGCTGCTCATCTTCGATGAGCGGACGCTGACCCCTGCTGACGTGGTGGCCTTCCTGGAGTCCAGGCTCCGATCAGGGCGGTCTGAGATCCCGGTGCTCGGGATCCGCAGCTCAGCGAACCCCGGCGGGGCCGGGCATGGGGCGGTGAAAGCCCGTTACATCACCAAGACCAACTACGGGGAGCGGACCTACGCTGATGAGCGGGGCCGGTCGGTGCGGTTCATCCCGTCCAGGCTGGATGACAACCCGCACGTCAACCCCGAGTACGCGGCGGACCTGCGGGCTCTGCCCGAGCAGTTGCAGGCAGCGTTTCTGCGTGGTGACTGGGATGTTTTCGCAGGCCAGATGTTCCCCGAGCTGACCCGGGAACGTCACGTCGTGGAGCCGTTCCCGCTGCCCGATTCGTGGCGGAGGTACACCGCCACCGACTGGGGGTTCTCCAACCCGTGGGGGACGCTGTGGTCCGCGATCGATGAGGACGGCCGCTGCTGGTGGTACCGGGAGGCTTACGGCGCGCAGGTCGGCGAGGCCGAGCAGGCCCGCCGCATCCCGACAGCTGAGGGGCCGGACGAGCGGATCTCGGTCCGGTACGCCGACGACGCCATGTGGGCGACCCGGGGGGACGCGAAGCCGATCGCCGCGGTGTACCGGGACAACGGCGTGCACCTGACCCCGGCGAACAAGGGCGCCCGGGTGACTGGCTGGCAGCGGGTCCGCAGCTTCCTCGAGGAGGCCCCGGCTTGCCTGCACCACCGGTCGCTGGGCTGGGAGACCTGCCCGCGGATGCACATGTTCTCGACGCTGAAGGACTTCTACCGGACGCTATCGGACTTGCCGCACGCCACGAAGGGAGATCCCGAGGATGCCGACACCGACGCCGAGGACCATCTCCGGACTGCGCCCGGTACCTGCTGATCAACGTGGGCGGCGGGTCGGCCGAGCAGTGGATCGCGTGGGCTCGGCGGAAAGCCCTGGAAGCTTCCGGTGAGGTCCCGCCGCCTGCGATTACCGCGGCCCCGGGGCCGGATGCCGCGGCGGAGCCTGCGCCTGAGCCTGTCCTGGAGGGTGTCGTACTCAGCGACGCGGAGCGCCGGAAGGCCGCCAGGGACGAGGCGTTCAGGGCATCGTCGGATGGGGTCATGATGCGGATCATGAACGGCGGCTAACGGGTGCCGCCCTCCTTCGCCTTGCAGCCATGGTGTGACCTGATCGGTAGCCGTAGGTGGCGTCAGGTATGGCAATCTGCAATGGTGAACCGCGCGCAACGTCCGGATAGGCGGCATTTTCTAGATAGCGGCCGCCATCCAAGGCGGCGAGACGGCGCTATCGTTATTGGGCTGCTTCTGCTGCCGTGGGCGGCAGCTCTGGTCCTGACTCGGGGTTTCCGCCTAGACGACGGCACCCTGGCCATCTTGGTGGCAGTGAGCTTTGGCCTAGCCTCGCTGTGGGTTATGTGGGTGACCTACCGGGGGCCTAAGCGATCCGGTGCCCTGGCAAACGGCCTGAGCATGACTCAGATTGCCGATCATCTGGCCATCGCCGTGGGCACTCAGTGGAGCGACGAAGCCGCCGTCCGGCGCCTCAATGATCCCTACCCGCTGCCGGTCTCCTGGACTGCAGCGGACGCATTCCTGACCGACTCCTGGAACTCACTGGTAGCGCTGGCAAGCCTTGGCGCCGGACGGCCTCCGTCCCCGCCGCCAGGTACCTGGGCGGCTTGTCCGGATGACCTGGCCGGGAAGGGCAGCGAGTTGGCGGAAGTGCTAACCAAGGTGCCAACCGGACGGCTAGTCGTGCTCGGCGAGCCAGGAGCGGGCAAGACAATGCTGATGGTCCGACTCGTGCTCGACATGCTCGCCCGCCGGAATGAGGGCGGCCCCATCCCGATCCTGGTCTCGCTAGCATCCTGGAACCCTGCCGCTCAGGACCTCCAGGACTGGCTGAGCACTCAACTTCGGATAGATCACCCCGCCCTTGATGGTCCCCCACCTGCCGGAAGGGAAGAACCCACCCTGGTGGCAGCGCTCCTCGCTGACGGGTTGATCTTGCCGATCCTGGACGGGCTTGATGAAATCCCAGCAGAAGCCCGCGGCCCGGCAATTACCCGCATCAACGACACACTGCGGCCGGGCCAGCAATTTGTGTTGACCTGCCGGAGCAAGGAGTACCGAGACGCCGTTAGGCCAGAAGGCGGCGTTGAGATAACCCTCCGGGCAGCAGCGGCTGTTCAATTGTGCCCGCTAGAAGCTGATGCGGTTCGCCATTACCTATGCGATGACGCGGGCGGACCGGTCGCGATGGCGCGCTGGGATCCTGTCCTGGCCATGCTCGGCACTGAAGCCCCGGTCGGTCAGGCACTGAGCACACCGCTGATGGTCAGTCTGGCCCGTGCCATCTACAACCCTCGGCCTGGCGAGTTGGCAGCGTCCGTGCCCAATCCAGAGGAACTGTGCAATCCCGACCTATCCGAGCGAGAGGCGGTGGAATCCCGGCTGTTCGACGCGTTCATTCCCGCCGCCTACCGGCAGGCCACCGCTGGACGCTGGAAACTGCGACAAGCCGAAACATGGCTAACTGCTCTTGCCATCTACCTTGAACATGCCATCGGCGAGCCCAACTTCGCCTGGTGGCAACTGAGCTACGAAGGGTCTTCCGAGTCATCGCAAGGTTTTGTGCTGAGGATTGCGGCTAGGCGCAACAGTAAGCGAACACCGGCGCTTGGTGCGCGAATAAGACCAATAGGACTCACACTCGGGCTCGTGGCCGGCCTCGAGGCCGCCGTCATCGTTGGGCTCGGGCTTCTCAACGAGCGATGGCTCTGGCTCCTAGGCAGCCCTCCGGGTAAGGTTTCAACCGGCCTAGCGGCCAGCATCGTAGCTGGGTTCGGGTTTGGGCTCACGATAACACTCGCGCTTGGGGTCGTCGGAGCGCCGAGCGATCTCACAGGAGTAACGAGTCCCCGGACAGTTCTTGCGCGTGATCGACAGGTGGCCCTGCTGTTCGTGCTCATAGGCGGGCTCGCGATCGGGCTTTTCTCGGCAGTCGTCCATCCGCTCCCGGCCGGATCCGCGAGCCTGACTGCGATCCGGCTCGCGCCTGCGGTCGGATTCGGGGTCTGCGTAGGATTCGGCCTAAGTGCGTTCAAAACGTTGTGGCCTTCGTACATATTTGCCCGAGGGGTGCTGGCAACTTCGGGTCTGCTGCCATGGTCGATTATGGGCTTCCTCGAAGATGCCCACAGGCGAGGAGTCCTCCGCCAGGTAGGAGCGGTCTACCAGTTCCGGCACATCGAGCTACAGCACCGGCTCGCCAACCGGGTCACAAGCGGGGAGGAAATGAACTCCCCGCCTATACTCCCCGCAGAGAAGGCGTAGTTCCGCTTTCCAGCCATCGGAGCAAGCAGTCCTACGCCGGGATTGATCTTCATTTGGGGAGTCTCACGCCGGGGGCGGCGTGTCTGCCCAGGGGAATGCGGGCGGGACCGACCAGTCACCGGGACTGCTGAAGTCGAGCGTACCGCCGGAGAACCTGGCACCATTGAGCAGCTTCAGGTTGCCGAAGTACACGTGGCTGCCGGAGAACCTGGCACGGGTGAAATCGACCACGCCGCCGTCGAACCAGGCGCTGGTAAAGCTGACTGTGCCGCCCTCGAACCCGGCGTCGCTGAAGTCGACTACACCGCTGTCGAACCCGGCGCCGCTGAAGTCGACCGTGCCGCCGCAGAACCCGGCGGCGCTGAAGTCGACCGTGCCGCCGGAGAAGCGAGCCTCGAAGAGGACCCGGCCTCCGGAGAATCTGGCACGAGTGAAGCTGGCCCCGCCGCCGTCGAACCACGCGTTGGTGAAATAGACCGTGCCGCCAGAAAACTCGGCGCCGTCGAAGTAGACCGTGCTGCGAGAGAACACGGCGCCAGCGAAGCTGACTGTGCCGCCGGAGAACTCGGCGTCATTAAAGCTTCCGCCGTCAAAGACAACGCCCGTGAAATCGAAATCCAGGCCCTTCCATGACACCGCCGCGCCACCTTGGATATGCGCGGTGATGACCCGGATGACAGTGTGGCGCACTTCGCGGATGGCCCGGAAGGCAAGCTGCTCGGGCCGGGGAGCCTCGTTGCCCGGATCGGCCTCGTATGGCATACGCAGATAGGCACACAGCACGTCAACGCAGGTCTGGCGGTTGTCCTCCCAGTCATCCGGCAGGCCCGCCATCGCATATACCCCGGCTAGCCGGACGGCCGGCTTATCGCTGCCCAGCTGCCCGGCCGCCGTGGCGAACCGTTCGTTCAGGGTCCGGGTACGCTGCTCCGCGAGCGTCCTGTCGAGCTGCTTATGCTGCTCTTCGAGCGCCTTCTGGGTGTCCCGGCTGGTTGCGCGGCGGCCGGAAATCTGCACGGCTACCGTAGCGGCCACGGTAGGGACGCCAACGCCGGCCGCGATGATCGCCGCGGTTACCTCAGGGCCCATATGCGGAACCTAGTACGGCTGCAGTTGCGCCGCAGTTCCTGCGGGGTGCCGGGCCACCTCAGCTCCCGGCGCTGACCATGCTCGTGGGCTCCCAGTCCACGTCGCCCTTGCCGGTCAGGATGCTGGCTATCCCGGCCCACTTCGACCCGTCGGAGTACGTGGCGGTGCAGTGCACGGTCCAGGTGCCGCTGACGACCTGCCTGACCGTGGAAGGAGTGCAGGTGACGCCGGTAATCACGGAGTTGTCCTTGGCCACGTCCCCCTTCAGGCTCTCGGCGTCAGGGACGATGCACGACGCCGTGGTGCACGTCCCCGACGAGGTCCCGTTTCCGCCGCCGAGCGGCACGGTGAACAGGACCGCGACCAGCCACAGCACTACCGCGGTGACGAAAACCCACCAGTCCGCGGCGCCGCGCGGGGTGCGCCTGACTGCCCTGGCGAGCAGGTAGGGCCAGCCGCCGAGCAGGCTGAGCCACCCGATCCCGGTCCCGCCGAGTTCGCCGCGGGCGGCGAGTACCCGGGCGTCCAGCTGGGCGGCGATGATGGCGACGATGTCCGTGGCGACCCATCCGGCGGTGACGGCAGCGCTGTCGCTGGCACTGTTACTCGAGACAATGATGGCGACGAGCGCGCCGGTGACCGGGGCGGTGGCGACAGTCCATGCCCACCCTGCCGACGCTCGTCTCGCAGCCGCCGTTGCCGGGTCCTGGGCGAGAGCGGCCGGGGTTACCAGGTCCGGGCCGGCTGGCGCGCGGTGTCGTCCCGTCCCCTCTGGCCCGGCAGGCAGCGGTTGGGTTTGAGGCCCCCATCGGAAACCGTCCCACCACCGCAGGACCGGGATCCCGTCCGGGTCGTGGTACCAGCCCGGCGGCGGTCCTGACGACGGCTTCGGCGCGCTGCTGGAGTAATCGTGCACGATAAGGCCCCTCCCCTCGGCGCGGTTCCGGATTCCCGCCTCAGCATGCGGGCCCGCTCTCCGCAGCCACGTTTTCGAGCGGCTTAGCCGGGGTGGCGTCCGCGTCGTAGCCGGAGTTGTCAGAGACGTCACCGACCTGGGTGCAGTGCCCCGGCGCCTGCGGCGCGGCAGAGATCGCCCACTGCACTGAGGTCTGGCAGGTGCCCGTCCGGTAATTCCAGCTCCACCCGCCGCCGAGCTCCTCGGCCTGAGCCGCGATGCCCGGATCAACATCACGGACGTAGATGTCACCGGACGCGGCCGCCTGGGCATAGCAGGCGCTGATGGCGTCGGCTGACCGTTGCCCAGGCTTCCGGGGTACCGCCTTGTGCATGGCCGCTGCTGCCGTTGCGGGAGCGGGTGCGTTCTGTGGTGGCGTTCCCGCGGTGGACGTGTCCCCCTGGCTGGCGCACCCGGCAGTGGCAGCGATGGCGGCGATGGTGATTAACGAACCAGCCCTCATGGCGTATCCCTCCCCTTGAGCGCGCCCCTCCGGCGCGTCCCTCCCGTCACTGAAGACGCGGAGGGGAGGCGGCGGTGGACCAGGGGTGCGAACCTGACACCGGGTCGCGACCGGGCTGTGTCGCGAGACGAAATATCCCGGCGGCCTCGGGCCGGGCCTAGCTGCCGCGCGCTCCTCCGGACGGGGGCGTCCTCCTCGCTGCCCGGCGCCGCCGACCCTCCTCGATCCATGTCGGGATGGCCTCCGGGTCGCCCCCGCCTTCCGGGCGCAGATTCGCGGCCTGCCGTGTAGCGCTATCCGTTCTCGAATGCCTTCAGCGCCGTGACTGCCGTGTTGATCTTCCCGTTCCCTGCATTCATCGCCTTCGTCCCGGCCTCGACGTCGCCTACGGCCACGTCGTCGCTTCCGCTGCTCAGCTCCGAGACCGAGTTCTGGTAATCTCCGGCGGCCTTGGAATAGTCCGCAAGACCCTGCGCGTAGGGCCGCCGCACGCCGGGAATGCAGGCTGGCGGCAGGTCCGCCTCGGCTGACTGAGCGTCGGACTGGAGAGACGCCGACGCCGACTGGAGCGCCGATTCGGCACCGGACAGGTCACCACCTGAGTTGGCTGCGGTCTGGAAGGAGGTCGCGGCTTTCTGGATGCCGGACAGGTCGCCTTCTATCGCGTCAGCGTCGGATGCGCCGCCGTTGTTCTTCCAAGAGACGGCCTGGGCCTGGCAGGACGGCGCCGACGCGGCCTGGCTGGCAGGCGCTGATCCCGTCGCAGCGGTATTACTGCCGGAACCGCCTCCCGAGGAGGTGTGGCTGAGCGCGAATGAGACGATCGCAATAACGCCGATCGCGGCGAGGACGCCGGTGATCCAGCGCGGAGCGGCGTTCCCGGTGTTCTGCGGCGGTTGTTTCGGCTGCTCTGCCGCGGGTGCGTAAGGCTGCTGAGATGTCGGCTGCCGGTCCTGCGGTGCTCGCAGCTGGGATTGAACCCGCTCAGGTTCCGGCTGCGCCGAAGTGGCCGACGTGTCATCCTGCGGCGCGGTTTGCAGCCTGTGCCGCCCGACGCGTTCCTGCTGGACTGCGCCGTACCTATCCGCAGCGTAGGCAGCAGCGGGAGGATACGCAGGCTGGGAGCCCTGGCTCATCCCGCGCATCGGTTGCGTGTGCGGCGTCCACTGGGTGCCGTCCCACCAGCAGAGCGCGGGCGCGCCAGCCCGCCGCCGCGTGGTCGGCGGCGGCGGCCAGGACGGCGTGAGGGACCTGAACGCGCTGCGCCCGACCCGCGCCAAGCTGCGTCCCAGGCCGTGACCCAGCCGACGAAGAAGCGGACCTGCGCCCGGTGCGGGCACCACGGATACCCCGCCGCTTCGTTCCCCGAGGGGCACCTGTGCTACCGGTGCCTGACCGCGGCGCTGGCCGCGGCCGGGACCTGCCCCGGCTGCGGCGCCGGCAGCAGGGTGCTGCCCGACCTGCGCGACGGGGTGCGGATCTGCCGGGACTGCGCCGAGATCACCCGTGACTTCTCGTGCCTGCGGTGCGGCACCGAAAGCGGCATGGCCCCAGCTACCAGGCGGTCACTGAGGCGGCTCTGCGACCCGTGCGCGGTGACCTGGACGGCCGCCCGGCTGCTGGATGACGGGACCGGCGCCATCGCGGCGCCGCTGAAACCGCTGGCCGAGGCGCTGGCCGCCGCGCCCAGCCCGGCCGCCGTGCTGGAATGGCTGGACCAGCCGCACATCCGCGACCTGCTCACCTGCCTGGCAGCTGGCAAGCTGGCCCTCACTCACGAGGCGCTGGACGGCTGGCCCCGCCCGCGGGCCGTCTTCTACCTGCGGGATCTGCTAGTCAGCTGCGGCGTCCTGCCCGCTGTCGACAAGCAGCTGCGCGAGTTCGGCGCGTGGCTGGACCGCCGGCTGGAGGCCCTGGCCGGGCACCCGCACCTGCGGCTGCTGCGCCAGTTCGGGCTGTGGCACCAGCTTGCCGGGATGCGCGCCCGGGCCGCCGGCGGGCCGCTGCGAACCACCGCCGCCCAGTACGCCCGCAGCCGGTTCATCCAGGCCCAGGCTTTCCTGACCTGGACCGACGACCTCGGCGTCCGGCCGTCCGCCCTGACCCAGGCCCACATTGACGCCTACTACGCCAGCCACGCCTCCGACCAGCGTGAGGGCGTGCGCGCGTTCCTGGTCTGGGCTGCCGGGCACGGCCACATTCCCGGTCACCTGGACATCCCCCGCCAGCAGCCCTGCACCGGGCAGGTCATCACCCAGCAGCGCCGGCTCGA
>Ga0335085_10004595_pt1 | contig 22775 bp, 16 predicted proteins | sample Lox_Sample_45_FD_206712 | JGI IMG/M metagenome (GOLD analysis project Ga0335085, IMG submission 206712) | Soil microbial communities from Loxahatchee National Wildlife Refuge, Florida, United States - Lox_Sample_4.5 | ecosystem: Environmental > Terrestrial > Soil > Wetlands | place: USA...
TTTGGGATCCCACTGGCCGAACTCGTCCCGGAAGGAGAAGACCCGTTCCTTGGCCCGCGCCTTCTCCTCGTCCCGGCGGGCGCCGCCGAACACCGCGTCGAACCGGTGCTCCTCGATGGCGTCCAGCAGGGTGACGGTCTGCAGGCGGTTGCGGCTGGCCCAGCGGCCGGTCTCCTCGGCCACCCGCCCCGCGTCGATCGAGTCCTGGACGGAGGCCACCACCAGCCGTACCCCGGTCTCGGCGACCCGCCGGTCCCGGTAGTCCATCACCTCCGGGAAGTTGTGCCCGGTGTCGACGTGCATGACCGGGAAGGGGATCTTCGCAGGTGAGAAAGCCCGTTCCGCCAGGGCGAGCATGACGATCGAGTCCTTGCCGCCCGAGAACAGCAGCACCGGCCGCTCGAACTCGGCCGCCACCTCGCGGATGATGTGGATGGACTCGGCCTCCAGCACATCGAGCTGGGAAAGGGAGTAGTCGGAACGCGTCAGGGCCATCGGGTGGACTCCGGTTGGTCGGGCGTGACGGGTGGCGCTGGCGGGGGTGGGTTCTCCTCGGTCCCGGTCGGCCGCACGGCACCGACTGCAGCAATCAACCGGTCCGCCAGCTTCCCCGGGCAGATCAGGATATCCGGCTGCCAGAGTTCTGCCTTGTTGTATTCCAGCTTCGAGCCGTCGAGCCGGGAGGCGTGCAGCCCGGTGGCCAGCGCCACCGCCACCGGGGCGGCCGAATCCCATTCGTACTGGCCGCCGTCGTGCAGGTAGGCATCGGCCTCGCCGGCGATCACCGCGGCCGCCTTCGCCCCGGCCGAGCCGAGCGGCATCAGCGTCGCGCCGATGTCCTGGGCGACCCGCGCGGCGAACGAGGGTGGCCGGCTCCGGCTGACCACGATCCGCAGCGGCTGGGCGAACGCGTGTTCCCCCGCCCGGCTCGTCCCGGCGGGCCCGGGCGGCGGCGGTGGCTCGGCCGTGCTGAGGACCCGGTTCTGGGCGGGGAGCGCCACCGCCCCGGCGCTCAGTTCGCCGCGTTCCCACAGCGCCACGTGCACCGCCCAGTCGCTGCGGCCGGGCTCGCCGTACTCCCGGGTGCCGTCCAGCGGGTCCACGATCCACACCCGGTCCGCCGTCAGCCGGCCCGGGTCGTCGCGCGCCTCCTCCGACAGCACGATGTCACCGGGGCGGAGGCGGCCAAGCTCGGCGGCGAGGAACTCGTGCGACAGCCGGTCCCCGGCCGCCCGCAGCTCATCGGCGCCGCCACCGCGCGCCCGCCGCGCGAGCAGGCGGCGGCCCGCCTCGGCCGCGAGGATGCGGGCCAGGTCGTCATCGGATGTCACCGGCAGCTCCCTTCGGCCAGCAGGTGCATAACGACCGCCCTCCCGGGCGGTTGCCCGGTGCCGGCCCCGCCCCGCCGCTCCGGCCCCCTCCGCCGGACGCCGGCCCGTCCGCCGGACACCGGCCGACCCACCCTAGGGCATGTCCCGCCCGGCCCGGGACCCAGATGCCGGCACCGCCCGCACGCCGGCCCGGATAAACTCTCGCGTGCGCACTCAGCCGGGACACCCGTTGACGAGGTTCCGCACCGCCCGGGGGCCGCAGGCCGCCGGCCCGGGCCGCCCGTGGCGGCGGCGGTTGCTCATCGCGGTGGCGGCGCTCCTGCTGGCCGCGTTCGGCGCCGCCACCGCGCGCCTGTTCGTGTGGCCAGAGCGCGGCATGCCGGCCCGGGTCGACGCCATCGTGATGCTGAACGGGCCGGGAGACCGCCTCCGCACCGCTCTCGGCCTGGCCTGGGCGCATCGCGCTCCCGTCCTCGTGATCTCCCGGGGGTCGCCGTACTGGGCCAGTGGCAGCGACTGCGCACCGCAGATACCGGGCGTCCGGGTGATCTGCTTCGCCCCCGACCCGTCCACGACGCGCGGCGAGGCGGAGTTCGCTGGCCGGCTCGCCCGGCGCTACCACTGGCATTCCATCGCCCTGGTGACCACCACGCCGCAGGACACCCGCGCGCGGCTGCGGGTGGGACGCTGCTTCTCCGGCAGCATCTACGTGACGACCGCCCCACTGCCTGCCTACGAGTGGCCCTATGCGCTCGCCTATGAGTGGGGCGCGATCACCAAGGCGCTCCTGCTGCAACGGACCTGCTAGGGTTCGGTGCAGGCGGCACGGGGGGATCGCGGTGCGACGAAGCGGGCGTCTTGCACAGATCACCTGGGTGAGCAAATCTCTAGGTAGCCCCATCCGTTATCTACTAGAGTGCTCCAGGTGTTCCGCGCCCTCGCTCGCGGTTGGCCTGGATGTGACGGCCTCCAGTCCGTCCACGAGTTCGAAGGTTGGCGATGGTTAGCGTCACCGAGCTGGTGCGAGCGATGCAGGACGTGGCCCCGCCCGGCCTGCTCAGGCTTGATGAGGCGGCCAGGCAGGAGTTGCGCCGTCTGACCCTGGCCCTGATGTCTGCGAGCCCGGATGCCACAGAGGAGTACGCGCGCTTTCTCTCGATCAGGCAGCGGCGCCTGCCGGTCGTAGACACAAACCTCGCTGGGTGGCTGCACGACAAGACGGTGCTGGTGACCGGCGGCACCGGATGCATCGGCTCCACACTCATAGCGCAGATCGCCGAGGCGGAGCCACGGCGGCTGGTTAGCCTGAGCCGCGGCCTCACCGGCAACGGGCCGCTGCTGACCTTTGCCGAGCACGTCTATGCCGACCTCAGGGACTACGGTGGCCTCGCCGCAGCATTTGAAGAGATCCGGCCGGACGTGGTGTTTCACCTGGGCGCGCAGCGCGAGCCTGGCCTGGCCGAGGCCGAGGTCCACCGGACGGTGACCACCAACGTCTTCGGCACCCGCAACGTCATTACCGCCGCCGAGACATACGGTGTCGGCCATGTCGTCATCGCGTCAACGGGCAAGGCCCTGCGGCCCTACACGCCCGACGTCTACTGTGCCTCCAAGCGGGTCGTCGAATGGATGGCGGCCAGGGCGGCGGCGCATAGCCAGACCCGCTACTCGGCTGCCCGCTTCACCCACGTCGTCGATAACTCGATCGTCCACGCACGGCTGCTTTACTGGCGCGAGGGCGACGTCGTCCGCCTGCACGCCCCGGACATCGCCTTCTACGCCCAGTCTGCGCTGGAATCGGCACAGTTGCTGCTGGCGGCCGGGCTCGGCGCCGTGCCGGGTACCTTGCACATCAACGCCATCGCCGATCTTGGCTGGCCGGTCAACCTGCTTGACCTCGCCCTCGGCGTGCTCATGCGGACGGGCTCGACGGCGCCGATCTACTTCAGCGGTTACGACCCGGGCTATGAGAGCATGTCGTTCCCCGGGCTGTACGACCCCACCACGGCAGGCGACGTCAGCCCGCTGATTAGCGCCTTCGAGGCGCCCTTTACGGAACGGGACCCCTCCGGCGCGGTCGATGCCTTCCGGTCGAAGCAGAGCGAGGACACCGGCCAGAACGCGCTGCTGGACAAGCTCGAGGCGGTCAGCAACAGCAGCCAGGAGCCGTCAGAGATCCGCTGCGCCCTCGACGCGTTGTCCTGGTCGCTGCTTCAGCGGACCATCGAGGCCGCGCCGCATGAGATCATTGCCAGCACGGCACGGCGGACTGCGCGTTACCGCGACCGGCTGAACCCCGAGCAGAAGCGCCTGCTGGCGGCCATCGAGGCCTACGCCAGCATGGCCGGCTAGGGGCCGGGCCGCCCGGCCAGGCGGCCGGGCCAGCCCCGGGCCTTCCCGGGGCGGCGCCGACGGCCCGTGCAGGCAGCGTGGTGTGCAGCCAGCCCCGGCGGCCGCCCGGGCGCGCTGCCGACGGCCTGGCCCGGGTTGCGCCAGGCCCGGTTGTGCCCGGGTTCAGCGGCGGGAATGGCCCCGCGGGACGCCGAACTGCCAGCCCATGCCGGGCAGCTGGCCGCCACCACTGCGCCCCGGTCAGCACGCCCCGGTCAGTACGCACCGCTCCCCCGGAAGACCGCGGCCCAGGTCTTCCAGAGGATCTGCAGGTCGAGAGCGAAGGACCAGTTCTCCACATAGCGCAAGTCCAGCCGGACGGCCTCGTCCCAGGGCAGGTCCGACCGGCCGTTGACCTGCCAGAGACCGGTGATGCCGGGCTTGACCACCAGCCTGCGCCGCATGTGGTCGCCGTACTTCGCGGCCTCCGATGGCAGGGCGGGCCTGGGCCCGACGAGGGACATGCTCCCCATCAGCACGTTGAACAGCTGCGGAAGCTCATCCAGCGACCAGCGCCGCAGCCACACGCCCGTCCTGGTCACCCGCGGGTCCCGGCGCATCTTGAACAGTGCCCCGGCGGCCTCGTTGAGCCCGGTCAGCTGGGCCTTGCGCTGCTCGGCGTCCACCACCATGGTGCGGAACTTCCATACCTTGAAGGTGTGGCCGTTCTTGCCGACCCGGGTCTGCCGGAAGAAGACCGGCCCCCGGTCGGTGAGCTTGATGGCCACCGGGATGACTACGAACAGCGGGGACAGCAGGACCAGCACCGTCATCGCCACCAGCTTGTCGAACACGCTCTTGAGGGTCTGCCTCCCGCCCGCGAGCTCGGGATGGTCGACATGCAGCAGCGGCAGCCCGGCGACCGGGCGGATGGTCGTGCGCGGGCCGGCCACGTCCATCAGCGCCGGCGCGACGCACATGTCGGTGTCCGTCCGCTCCAGGTCCCAGGCGAGTTCCCGCAGCCGCACACCGTTCAGCTCCGGGCAGGCGAGCACGGCCACCGTGTCCGCGCCGACCTGGCCCACGGCTCGTGTCACGTTGCCCAGCCCGCCGAAGACCGGGACGCCCGCGATCTCGTGCAGCATCGTCCCGCCCGCCAGGCAGGCCCCGACCACATGCAGGCCGTGATAGGGGTCGCGGCGCAGCTCGGCGATGAGGTCCGCCACCGCGGGGGCATGGCCGATGGCCACCACCCGGTGCATGCAGGCGCCGCGGGCGCGCATCTTGTGCAGCCGCTTGCGCAGGCGGTGCCTGAACACCAGGTCGAGGGCCGTCACCAGCGGCAGCGCCAGCAGCACGTAGCCGCGCGCGAACTCCAGCTTCACCGCGTACGAGCAGATGGCCACCGCGGCGGTCAGGTTCACTCCCGCGGTCAGGATCCGGCGGAACTCATCGGACCCGACGCCGATGAAGCGCGCATCGTAGCCGCCGGCCAGGGCGACCGACGCCACCCAGAGCACCGGCAGCAGGCCGGTGAAGACCAGATAGACGAGCGGGCGGTAATGGGGGTCGTCGAAGCGGATCTCGAACGCCAGCGCCCCGGCGGCCAGCGCGCAGACGCTGTCGACCAGTGCCGCCCAGCGCAGGTAGGCGACGGTCCAGACGGCAGGATCCCGCGCGGCCAGCCGCGCCTGCACCCTCCCCTGGTCCGTGACAGCCGTGTTACCAGCCATCGCCCCCACCGCCCTTCCCCGTCCCAAATGGTCACCCCGCCGGCTCATACGGAAAGACGTTCTAGCAAATCTTCCGGTTTACCCCTGAGATGAATGTGCCGGCCAACCCCGGGACACGATCCCCCGTGGATCCAGCGGTGGCCGGGCCCGGCTGGCGGGCCGGTTCGTCGTGCTGGCGTATACACCGGGGCCGGCCGCGGTGGCGGTCGCCCGGCAGGTGCAGGCCACAGCCGCGGTAGCTCACCGCGGCTGCCCTACTCTGTGCGGCTGCTCTCATCCCGCAGCCAGTCCATGTAGCCGCGCCGCCGCACCGCGCGCCGCGCGCGCAGCCGCGCAACGATTGTAACGCCCAGGAAAATGGCGACCCGCGGCGCCATCAGGGGATCCTGGCGGATGATCTCGAGCAGGTCCCGCGGCCGGGTTCGTGCCGTCGAGGCCGGAGCACCCGGCGTGCCCTGGGCCTGCTCGACCTGGCTGACCCCCATGGTGGCGCGGACCCGGCGGCGCAGGAGGTCGCCGGCCGTCCGCGGGGGGTGAACGATGACCCGGGCGCCCGGCACGATGACCCGCTCGTCCGGCGCGAACACCAGGGAGGCGGCGAGGTCGTCGGCCAGCAGCGGCGGCAGGCTGGCCAGGCGCTCGTGTCCCTTCTCGCTGACCCCGATGACGCCCCGGCCGAACAGCCCGCTGCGGACCTCCGGGAGCCGCGCCCAGACGTCGTAGTACCAGCGGACCAGCCACGGCCGCCCGGCCATCGCCAGCTCCCGGGCCGGGCCGCCGGCCAGCGCGCCGGGGTGCCGCAGCGCCTCACCCAGCGCCGCGATGTCGGCCGCGCCCAGCTCGACGTCGGCGTCTACGTACAGGCGCGGGAAGCCGGTGGCGGCGCGGTCGCCGGCCACCAGCGCCTCGCGCTTGGAGGCAACCGGGATCGACAGGACCCGAACCGGTGGGCCGAACGAGGCCGCCACCTGCGCCGTATCATCGGTGCAGCCGTTGGCCACGACGATCACGTCCAGCTCGCCGGGCACGGGCGACGCCACAAGCGGCCCAAGCAGCCGCCCTATCACGCGGGCCTCGTTGTGCGCGGGAACGACGATGGTTACCACATTGGGAAGTATGCATATCCAGACCGGCCGTGTCAGGGCATGCACAATGCCGGCGCTGCCCTGCGAGGAAGCGGCCGCCCGCGAGAAGGGAGCACCGTGGAAGAGGAAGTCACTGTGGGTGAAATAGCGGTCCAGGCCACGGCCGATGTGGACGGCCGCGCCGTGCTGGGGCCGGGAACCACGGTCTGGCATCTCGCCCAGATCCGGGAGGGCGCCCGCCTCGGCCGGGACTGCATCGTGGGCCGCGGCGCCTATGTGGGACCCGGTGTGACCATTGGTGACCACGTCAAGCTGCAGAATTACGCCCTGGTCTACGAGCCGGCCAGGCTGGAGGACGGGGTGTTCATCGGCCCCGCCGCGGTGCTGACCAACGACCTGCACCCCCGCTCGGCGGACGTGACGGGCAGGCTCAAGCGCCCGGCGGACTGGGAGGCGCGCGGTGTGGTGGTGCGTGAGGGTGCGTCGCTCGGGGCGCACGTCACCGTGGTCGCCGGGGTGGTGATCGGCCGCTGGGCGCTGGCCGCGGCCGGCGCGGTGGTGACCAGGAACGTGCCCGACTTCGCCTTGGTAGCCGGGGTTCCCGCCCGCCGGATCGGCTGGGTAGGCCGGGCCGGGGTCCCGCTCCGGCAGGCGGGCCAGGGGCAGTGGCGGTGCCCGCAGACGGGCGAACGCTACGCCGAGATCGATGGCGAGCTGCAGGCAATGACGGACGGAGTGTGACTGCTATTTCGGGCCAGTCACCGTTAATGATGAGCCGTTATCAGTGGGGCGGAATTCATGGGGCCAGCTTGCACCTCCCCCGATGGTCTCGGTAGCGTATCCGCGTGACAGAAGCCCGCGGGACCACCCCCACCAGCCGGTCACAGCCTCAGCGGCTGGCCCTTGGAAACGATCTAGAATGGGATATCCAGCCAGGCCGGAGTAGTTCTCCCGGAAACAAGCCGGTGGCCGAGGGCGCCACGTTCGGGCCGGGGGATATGACCCTTTTCTGGTCAGGTGACAATAAGGTCGTAGTTACCCAGCAGGCTATGGACACCCAATTCCTGGATGACTGCCGGGAGATCCTCGGATACGAGAACCTGACGCACCTGGCGGTCGGCGCCACCGAGCCCAGTCATTCCCTGTGTGAAGACCTGATGGGGGATGACCGGGTCCTCGGCCGGCTGGCGGAGCTCCTCGATGGCGGCCCCGATGGCGGCCCGCATGACGGCCCGGTGTACGTCGAATCCTACGCGGCGACTCCCGAGTATGCTGCCCTCGTCGCGGGGATCCGCGCCCGGCTCAGCAGGCCGGTTACCGACCTTATGGCACCCGAAGACCTGGAACTGATCTCCATTCTTGACTCTAAGATCCAGGCGAGGGAATTCTTTTCCGTGGCCGCCGCGTCCAGCCCCATGCGGCTGACCCGGGCGTTCACCGCCCGCCGGGGGTCGGATCTGGCCAGGATCGCCGGATCCGCGCTGCGGGTCCTCGGCCCGGCCATCGTCAAGGCTGATTTTGGTGCCGGCGGCCACGACATGACCCTGGTCAATAGCGCGGATTCACTCCGTGACAATGACGATATAGTGGCCCTCCTGCCGCCCGCCCTCGACACGGACTTCCTCATCGAGGAATACCTCAAGCCATCCAGCGGGGAGGTTCTGCCCGTCGCCTACAGCGGAGCGGTCGGCCATGACGGTGAAATCTCCAGTATTGGCACGTGCAGGCAGTTCTTCTTTGCTGAATGGCGTCACGTCGGATCGCAAGTTGGCATAGGTGCCATGCCCCCGGGTTGCGGCGACAAAGTGCTCCAGGCGGGTGAGGCGATCGCAAAGGTGGCCGGATCCTTCGGCTATCGCGGCCCACTGAACATCGACTTCCTTTACCGCGACTCCGACTCCACGCTGTTCCCTCTTGAAATTAATCCCAGGCGCTGCCTGAGCGCGACTCTGGGAGACATATGCATGCAGATCTTCGGCCTCGGCTACGAAAAGACCGCGGCGGCGGTGGCCAGACGCTGGGTCCCGGTACATCCCTCCATCACGAGCTATGGCCGGCTCAGGGACACGCTCCTGAGCCGGGGCCTGTTCGCCCGGGAGACCAGCGGGCTGGTGATACTGCCGTACATGGTGACCGCCTTGCCCCACTCGTCCATCATCGGGCTGGCCGTGGTGGGCACCGATCCCGCCGCCGTGGAATCGGCCTTCAGCGAGGCCACTCAGCTTCTGGCGCAGCCACCGGGATCACATCCGAAGTGATGGCGCTTGCCCGGTGCGACTCAGCCGGGCGGAGAACTGACGCCCGGCCCGGTGCGTGCCTCGCTCAGAGCATCTGCACAAAGGCGAGTTCGGCGGGCGAGGCCCGGTCAACGCCGCGCGCCAGCACTTCGCCCACCTTCAGCCCCCCCGCCTGGAGCCGGACCACCGGCTCCGGGCCCACCGCGGATGGCAGGACTCCCATGTGGCCCGGCCGGGGCGGCAGCGGCGGCCATACCGGAACGCCCGCGGCGGCCAGCGCCTCCCGGTCCACGTCACCCCAGTACTGCAGGAGGACCGCGCCCGGGGCCGCATCAGCCAGCAGCCTGGCCCCGTCGCCGCTCAGGACAGGCCTGTCACCAGGGCGCAGCGCGACGACAACAGCGTCGGGGCAGGCGGCCAGCAGCGCCGCTGACAACTGAGGCGCCGCCGCGACCTCGGCGCCGCAGTTGCGCAGATAGCCGGTGATAAACGGGCTGAAGGGGTTGTCGCACAGCACGACGACTCGGCTTGCGTACACGGCGATGCCGGCATCGTGGAGCTGCTTCACGGCCATCGGGCCCAGAAACGAGAACACGTCGACCGCGGGATGGCTTTCATTCGTGCCGGCGACCGGGATTTGACGGCTGCGGCAGGCATCGAGGTCGACGTCCGATGGCCGGTGCTCCCAGCTTTCGTACATGAGGGGAATCACTGACGAGGGCTTCAGCTGGCTCACCGTCGCCGCATCGATCGGCCGGACCTGGCCGCTGTTGGTCACGATGTCCGCCGCCCCGACGATCTCCGGGCTCTTCTCCGGCACCAGCTCAATCCGGCCGGCCACCCCCGCCTGCCGCGCCAGCTCGTCGGTTACGGCCATCAGCTCGGCCACGGTCGCGTAGGGCGTCGGGCCGGCCAGGGCGTAGACGTGCGCCCCGGCCAGGGCGGCGAGCACCGGGGTCACCGCATAGGCGCCGCTCGCCGCCTCGGTCAGCACGGTCCGGCCGGCCAGGTCCAGCTCACAGCGGTCGATGGCCTCCCCCATGAGCCGGATCAGCCGCCGGGTGCCGAGGCCCGGCCGGGGAGCATTGGTCATGCGCTGCGCACCGGCTGGCGAAGGCCGGCGGCGGTGTGGATCACCGACACGACGAGGTCCTGCTCCTCCTCGGTCAGCTGGTGGAAGAGCGGGAGGATGAGGGAGCCGGCGGTGATCCGCTCCGTCACCGGCAGCGGCGGGCACGGCCGCCCAGCGTAGGCCGGCTCCAGGTGTGCGGCCATGATGCCCCGCCGTGCGGACACGCCCGCGTCGGCGAGCATGCGCAGCAGGTCATTCCGGTTGACGGGGAAATCATCCGGCAGCATGACCCAGAACGACTGAAAGTTCGTCGCCCCGTAGGCCGGGTCCTGGACCGTGACCAGCCCCGGGATGTCGGCCAGCAGCCGCTGGTAGCGGGCGGCCAGCTCGCGCCGGCGCTCGATCTGGCGGCCCAGCTTGGCCAGCTGCACCAGCCCGATCGCCGCCTGCACGTCGGTCATCCGGTAGTTGTAGCCGACCTCCACGTAACGCTCGATCACCGGCTGCTGGCTGGCATGGCGCTCGGCCGCGCCCACGTTCATGCCATGCTCGCGCAGCCGCCGCAGCCGGGCGGCGACATCGGCGTCCGGGGTGACGATCATGCCGCCTTCCCCGGTGGTGAGCAGCTTGCGCGGGTGGAAGGAGAAGGTGGCCAGGAACGCCGCCGCGCCGGCCGGGCGGCCCCGGTACACCGCGCCGGCCGCGCAGGCGGCGTCTTCGATCACGGCGATCCCGCGCGGCTCGCAGAGCGCCCGGATGGCGTCCAGGTCGGCAGGCACCCCGGCCTGGTCCGCCACGATGACCGCCCGGGTGCGATCGGTCAGGCGGGGCGCGATCGTGCCCGGGACCAGGTTCAGCGTGGCCGCATCGACGTCGGCGAAGGCGGGCTCCGCCCCGACGTAGAGGGCGGCGTTCATGGTGGCGATGAACGACAGCGAGGGGGCCACGACCTCGTCCCCGGGGCCGATCCCGGCGGCGATGAGCGCCAGGTGCAGCGCGGTGGTGCAGGAGGACACGGCGACCGCGTGCCCGGCGCCGAGCGCCTCGGCGAACGCGGCCTCGAACCGCGCCACCCGGGGCCCCTGCGCGACCCACCCGGACGCGACCGCCGCGGCGGCGGCCTGCGCCTCTTCCTCACCGAGCCATGGCCGCATCACCGGGATGGTCACGGCGCGGTACCCTCCGCCCGCTGGCCACGCCACCAGGAGACGAGCCGGGACAGGCCCTCCTCCAGGCCGACCTCGGCCTTCCAGCCGAGCCGCCCGGCAGCCAGCGAGACGTCCGCCAGCCGCCTGGTCACCCCGTTGACCCCACGGGCCGGCCCGAACTCCGGCTCCAGGTCACGCCCCATCACCCGGACGAGCATCGCGGCGAGCTCGCGCAGGCTGGTTTCCGTCCCGCTGCCGATGTTGAACACCTCGCCGGTCACCTCGCCCGCCGCGGCGAGCAGGTTGGCCCGGGCAATGTCATCGGTGTACACGAAGTCCATCGTCTGCTCGCCATCACCGAGGATGAGCGGGGGCTGGCCCGCCTCGATCCGCTCCATCCACCGGATCAGGACCTCGGTGTACAGGCCATGGATGTCCATCCGGGGCCCGTACACGTTGAAGTACCGCAGCGCCACATAGGGCAGGCCCCGCATGGCGGCGAAACTGCGCAGCAGTCCCTCGTTGAAGGCCTTCGCCGCCCCGTAGAGGGTGTCATTGTCATAAGGATGGTGCCGCTCGGGAGTGGGAAACTCCTCCGCCAGGCCATAGACCGACGCTGACGACGCGGCGACCACCTTGGCCACGCCGGCCTCCGCCGCCGCCTCAACGACCTCATAGGTGCCGTCGACCAGGACCTCCAGGGCAAGCCGGGGCTCGGTTACACACTGCGTGATCCGGATGGCCGCCTGGTGGAATACCAGGTCGATACCCGACATGAGCCTCGTCACCAGGCTGCGGTCGCGGATATCGCCCTCGGCCAGAACGACTCGTCCCGACGCCAGCGCACCGGCCAGGTTCTCCCGCCGCCCGCGGACGAGGTTGTCCAGGACGATGACCTCGGCGGCGCCCGCCGCCACCAGCTGGTCGGTGATCGTCGAGCCGATGGTGCCCGCACCGCCGGTGACCAGACAGCGCTGCCCTCTGATCATGTGCCCGCCTCCATGCTCAGGGGGATCCGCGCGCCCCCCTGCTCCGCGCTCCGCGAGGCGGCGTCGAGCAGCGCAAGCACCCGCAGGCCTGCCCCCACGTCGGTCAGTGGCGGCCGGCCCTCCGTGATCGCGCCGGCCAACTCCGCCATTACCGACAGGAGTGCCTCCCGTTCCGGCAGGGCGGGCACGCTGATATCCCCGGTGCGGTAGGAGACGAGGGTCTCCCGGCGCTCATCCGGTGCCAGCGACTGCGCTGGGAGCATGTCCACACCGCGGTCATGGATCATCAGCCGCGCCGGCGGGTTCATGTCATCCCAGACGATCGTCCGCCGCGTGCCCCCGATGACCGTTGTCCGGATCTTGGTAGGACTCAGCCAGTTCACCGTCACGTGGGCGAGCACGCCAGTGGACAGCCACACCGACAGGTAGGCCAGGCAGGCGCGCCCGGCGCCGACCGGGTCCGCCGTGTGGGCCGCCACCGCGACCGGCGTCAGATGGCCGGGCAGCACGAAGTCCAAGATGGACAGGTCGTGCGGCGCGAGGTCCCAGAGCACGTCCACGTCGGGCTGGACCAGGCCCAGGTTGACCCGGACCGAGTCCACGAACTGGATGTCGCCGATCTCCCCCGACGCGATCAGGTCACGGATCCGGCGCACGGCCGGGGTGTAGCAGTAGGTGTGATCGCACATCAGTACCAGCCCGGAACGCCGGGCGAGCCAGGCCAGCTTCTCGCCCTCGGCCACCGTGGCGGTCAGCGGCTTCTCCACCAGCACGTGCTTGCCCGCCTCGAGGGCAGCGCGCACCAGATCGAAATGTGTCGCCGCCGGGGTCGCCACCGCCACCGCGGCGACGGCCGGATCGGCCAGCACCTGTTCATAACTGGCCGTCGCCCGGACCGAGGTGTACCGGTCGAGCCCCTCCTGCGCACGTGCCAGGTCGAGGTCACAGAGCCACTCCAGGCGGAATTCCGGTGTCGCGCAGGCGGCCCTGACGAGGTTCGGCCCCCAGTAGCCTGCGCCGATGACGGCCAGCCCGATAGGCGACATCCAGTAGCTCAACTCCCCGATCACTGCGCTTACGGCCGACCGGCCCCACCGCGAAGACCCCGTTTCGGGGCGCGCGGCACCCACGACGGCTGAACACATAGCTTGACGCGCAGACCGGCCATCTGGATGACACATCTGAGCTTTTTTTGCCGTGACTTGCCGCATAGAGCCCGGGTATGGAATGGCACGGGCTTGGCCACGGGCGGACCGGCATCGCCGGCCGCACGCGGGGACCTTGTGCCGAGGGACGCCGTGGCGGGCCTGCGGGCCGGGATTCGCACGCGTGGCATGGCTGAGGATTGCTACAGTTCGGGCCGGCGGCGCAGGCCGGGGAGGTCAGCCAGAGGGGGAACCGATGATGGACAGGGCGCGGCCGGGGATCCCCGGGAACCCGGCCTGGTGCGTGTGGGCGGGGGCCCGGGCGTGACGGTGATGCAGGCACAAGACCACGCCGTGCGGGCGTACTCGGATGATGATGCGGGGGTCTGGGATGAACTCGTTGCGCGGTCGTGCAACGGGACCATGCTTCACACCCGCCGGTTTCTGTCCTACCACGGTGAACGGTTCCGTGACCGATCGCTGCTGGTGACCGACGTGCGGGGACGTATCGTGGGCGCGCTCCCGGCGGCGGAAGATCCGGCTGACCCATCGGTGGTCAGCAGCCATCCCGGCATGACCTACGGCGGCCTGGTGCACGGTCCGACCCTGTTCGGCGGGCCGATGATCGGGCTGTTCGAGACCATCGCCGCGCAGTACCGGTCCCTTGGGTACACCCGGTTGCGCTACAAGGCGGTGCCAGCCATCTACCAGTCCACGCCGGCCGCCGATGACCTGTATGCGCTGTTTCGGCTGGGCGCCAGCCGGTACCGCTGCGACCTCGCGGCCGTGGTCGGGCTGGACTACGGGCGGCCGCTGAGCCGTCAGCGTGCCCGCGGGCGTAAGCATGCCCTGCGGGCCGGTGTGCGGGTCGAGGATGGCTGGGGGAACATCGCGGCTTTCTGGCGGATCCTGGAGACGAATCTGGCCCGCCGGCACAACTCGGCCCCGACCCACTCGCTGGCGGAGATCGAATATCTGCACGACCGGTTTCCCGGGTCGTTCTTCCTGATCGTCGCGAAGATCGGCGACTCGCTCGTCGGCGGGGACGTGCACACCATCGAGGGGCCGGTGCTGCAGGGCCGCTACACCGCCACCACCGACGAGGGCCGCGCCGCCTGTGCCACTGACCTGCTCTTCGAGCGGGGCATTGCGCTTGCCCGTGAGCAGGGTTGCCGCTTCTTCTCGTTCGGGACGAGCACCCTCGACGAGGGCCGGGCACTGAACGGGCCCCAGTACGACTACAAGATCTCATTCGGAGCCACGGGCCTCACCCACGACCACTATGAACTCAGCTTGCGATGAGGCCAGCTCGCCGGGCCCCGCCCGCGGCGCGCGGGACCCCGGCGCCCACGGATCCCCACGCGCGTGACGGACCGGGATTTGCCACGCGTGGTATGAGTGGGGAGCGCTACAGTTCCGGGCCGGCGGCCCCGACGGCGAGGGAGCAGCCAGACAGTGGGACCGATGATGCATCAGGGGAGCGAACCAGCCGGGCGGGGCGGGGCATGAGCCAAGGCCAGCCCCCGGCCTATACGGTGCGGGCGTATGCCGATGCCGACGCCAGGGACTGGGACGACCTGGTGGCCCGGTCGGGAGCCGGGACGATTCTGCACACTCGCCGGTTCCTCTCCTACCATGGTGACCGGTTCCGTGATCGCTCACTGCTTGTCGTCAACGCACGCGGGCGCATGGTCGGGGCGTTGCCGGCGGCGGAAGACCCGGCCGACCCCTCGGTGGTCATCAGCCATCCGGGCCTGACCTATGGCGGGCTAGTGCATGACGGGGCGCTATTCGGCGAGCACATGGTCCGCGTGCTCGAGAAGATCGCCGCGGAGTACCAGTCCATGGGCTTCAGCGCGCTGCGATACAAGGCGGTGCCACCCATCTACCACTCGGCCCCAGCCGCCGATGACCTGTACGCCTTGTTCCGGCTCGGTGCCAGCCGCTACCGGTGTGACCTCGCGGCGGCGATAGACCTGGACCACCGGCGGCCGATGAGCCATCGCCGCGAGCGGGGGCGCAAGCGTGCCCTCGGTGCCGGGGTGCAGGTCGAGGAGGGCTGGGAGGATATCGTGGCCTACTGGCAGGTCCTGGAGGACAACCTCGGCCGTCGCCACCAGGCCTCGCCCACTCATACGCTCGCGGAGATCGAGTACCTGCATGCCCAGTTCCCCAAGGAGTTCCTCCTCGTCACCGCGAAGATCGGCGGCAGCCTGGTGGGCGGGGAGGTCTACTCCATCGAGGGACCTGTACTGCAGGGCCGCTACAGCGCCACCACGGTGGAGGGCCGGGACGCCTCCGCCACCGACCTGGTCATCGAACGGGCCATCATGCTGGCCCAGGACCTCGGGTGCCGCTTCTACTCGCATGGGACGAGCACCATGGACGAGGGACGATGGCTGAACGAGGCCCAGTATGATTTCAAGGTCTCGTTTGGGGCGGGTGGGGTCGTCCACGACCACTATGAGCTCAGCTTAAGATGACGCCTGCCCGCCGCGGCGAGCCCGTCTGAGGCTTCTTCATGAGATGGTCAGAGCGGGACATGATGGGGAATGTCTGTGACGTGCGCCTCAACCGGGCCGGGGCGCCGGGGGTTGCCTCGCCGTGAGTGAGCCCACCCGGCGTTCCCCTCCTCCCGGTAACCCTGCCGGTGGTGCCGCTGGCGGCCCGGCCGTCAACGGCTCTGGTGGTGCGCCCGGCGACGGCGGGCGCGACGTGGCCCCCGGCACGGTCAACGGCGCCCCCGATTACGAACCCGGCAGCGGCCACCCGCCGCAGCTCGGCGGCGTCACCTGGCAGCCCGACGGCCGGGTTGTCTACGGATACCCCCGGCCCGGGCCGGGCAGCACGAGGCCGGGTAACCCGCTGGCCAGCCGGATCGGCCGCGCGGCCGGCTGGATTTTCATGGACGCGGCCTCGGCCCGCTTCGGCACGCTCCTCATCGGCCTGGTACTGGCCCGGATGATGGGACCGAGCGAGCTTGGCGCCTTCGGCGTTGCGGTCGTGGTGCTCCTCGGCGCGCAGAGCATCGGCCAGCTCGGAGTGGGCAGCGCGCTGGCCGTCTGGCGGGGCGCGCCGCAGCAGATGGCATCGACCGTGACCACCATCGCGCTCGCCGCCAGTGCCGCCATCTATGCGGCCTGCTACGCGGGCGCCCCGGCTCTGGCCGCCGCCATGGGCGCGCCCGCCGTCACCGACGTGATCCGGGTGGTGGCGCTGAACGTCGTGATCAGCGGTGCGGTGGCCGCCCCCCGGGCGATGGTCCAGCGCCGCGCGCCCCGGACCCGCGTGCTGGTCGAGCAGGCGGACAACTGGGTGGGCGTGGCGGTGACCATCGGGCTGGTCATCGCCGGGCACGGGCTCATGGGCTTCGCCATCGGCAGAGTGGTCGGCGCCTCGGTTTCGGCCGTGCTCTTCATCATCTTCGCGCCCTCCTCCTTCCGGCTCGGCTTCTGGCGCCCCGGGGTGGGTGCCCTGCTCCGGACGGCGCTGCCGCTGGGGGTCTCCGCCGCGTTCACGTTCGTCATCACCAATGCGGACCAGATCGTCGTCGGGCTCTTGCTGCACACCCAGTTCCTCGGCTACTACGTGCTCGCCCTGTGCCTCGCCAGCTGGCCGATCACCATGTTCTCCCAGCAGGTCCGCGACGTCGCGCCGGTCGCGTTCGCCCGGTTCCGGCGGGGCCCCCACGTCGTGAACTCCGCGTTCCTGTCGTCAGCGAACCTGGTCGCCGCCGTCACGCTGCCGACCTGCGTCCTGATCAGCACCCTGGCTGCGCCCCTCGTCCAGCTGGCCTACGGCCCGGCCTGGGCCCCGGCAGCGCCCGTCCTGGCCTGGCTCGCGCCGCTGGCCACCCTCCGGGTTTTCTACGTGCTCGCGAACGACTACTTCGCCGTGCTCGCCCCCACCCGCCGGAGCCTGATCTTCCAGATGATGTGGCTCGTCGTGCTGGTGCCGGCGCTGGTCGCCGGGGCACGATGGGATGGCATCCTCGGGGTGGCCATAGTCCAGGTCGCCGTCGCGGTCCTGTTCCTGCTGCCCTGGTTCGTGACCGAACTCAGGCCGCGGGCCAACTGGCCCGGGCTGCCGGTGAGGCGCTTCGCCTTCCCGTTTGCTGTTGCGGCCGGTGTTGGCCTGATCATCTTCGGGGCGCGCCGGCTGGTTCCGGACACCCGCCTCGACGTGGTGATCGGCGCGTCGGTCGCGCTGGGTGCCGTGGCGCTGCTGGTGTTCCGGCTCCGCACGGTGTTCATCGCGGTGCGCCGGGCCGCGGCAGGCTCCGGGCGCAGGCCCGGGCGGGTGGCCGACATCCTCGCGCCCGCCCTCGCCGTCACCATTGAGCCCCCCATCTATCCCGTTTCCGCGCCGATGCTGCCACGCGGCCTCGGGCCCGTGGCGGAGCCGGCCGGGCGGGATCTGGGCAGCAAGGTCCGGGCCGGGGCCAAATGGAGCATGCTGAACACCGTCGTCGTGCGGGTCAGCAACTTCCTGGTCGGGGTGCTGCTGGCGCGAACCGTGTTCGGTCCGTCGCAGTGGGGCCTGTACGCGGTGTCACAGATCGTTCTAGCCATCCTGCTGAGCGCCAACGAGCTCGGCGTGAGCGCGGCCATCGTCCGCTGGGACGGGGACATCCGCAGCTTCTGCCGGACGGTGTTCACGCTCTCGGTGGCGTCGAGCACCCTGATCTACGTGGCGCTGTTCGCGACCGCCCCCCAGATCGCCCGGATGCTTGGCTCACCCGGCGCGACGGGCATGCTCAGGGTGCTGTGCATCACCGTCATCATTGACGGGTTCAACGCCGTCCCGCTCGCACTGCTGACCCGGGAATTCGCCCAGGGACGGCGCATGCTGGTGGACACGCTCAACTTCGCGGTCAGCACCGGCGTCACGCTCTGGCTCGCGTTCAGCGGCCACGGCGTCATCAGCTTCGCGTGGGGATCGGTGGCAGGCTGCACGGTCGCACTCATCACCGCCTCCGTCGCGGCACCCTACGTCCCCCGGCCCGGCTGGAACACCCAGGACGCACGTCAGCTGCTGCAGTTCGGCCTGCCGCTGGCCGGGGCCAGCCTGCTCGCGCTGGGCGTGCTCAACGTGGACTCGGCGATCGTCGGCGCTACCCTCGGCGCGGCCATGCTTGGCCTGTACCAGCTCGCCTTCAACATCTCGAGCTGGCCGGTGAACAGCATCTCCCAGGCGGCCAGCCGGATATCGTTCGCGGGCCTGTCCCGCGTCGCAGACTCCCGTGCGGCGCTGGCTGACGCCTTCACCCGGGCGATGGGCCTGCTCATGGCCATCACCGTGCCCGCCTGCGTGCTCCTGGCGACGCTGGCACGCCCGCTGATCCATACGATCTACGGCGAGCGGTGGGTACCGGCGGCGCCCGCCCTCAGCTTCCTGGCCATCCTCGGCCTGATGCGGGTGGCCGAAGGGCTCATGTATGACGGCCTGGCCGTCAGCGGCAAGCGGAACACGCTGATGGGTGTGCAGGGGTTGTGGCTGGTCGCGCTGGTCCCGGTCCTGCTGCTCGGCGCCCGGCTGGGCGGGATCACCGGGGTAAGCATCGGCCACGTAGTCGTCGCCGCCGGAATCGTCGGCCCGGTCTTCCTGCGGGCGCTTTCCACGGTGGGCATTCCCGTGCGCTCGATCGCCCGCGCGTGCCTGCGGCCCCTGCTCGGCGGGACGCTGATGGCGGTGGTTTCCCTGCTCGTCATCCGCTACGCCGGGGACGGCCTGGCCGGGCTGGCGGCGGCCATCGTCGCCGCGGCGGCCGTGTACCTGCCCATCGTGTACCCGATGCGCAAGCTGCTCCGGACGGTCCCGGAGCCGGCCGACGCCCCGATCGCGGCGGCCGCGGCGGACGGCCCGGCGCCGCAGGGACGTCACCGGCGCCGTGATGCCCCGGAGCACCATGCCACTGAATCAGGGCGGGGAGCCGGAAGTCTGGGCTGACCAAGCAATCGCGCACATCCGGTAGATTCGGCCACGCACTGGCAGCGGCAGCCGCCCGCGGGAGCGTCCCGGCGGCTGACCCCCGGGCCCCAAACGCAGCGGAAATGAAGGGACCGTAATGACCGCCGACACCCGCCATCTGGTATGGATCGCGCCCACATCGTGGGACGGCGTCCCCGGCACGGACCGGCCGGTGGCGATGGAGATGACCCGTTACGCCCGCGTTCTCTGGGTGGACCCGCCGGTCTCGGCGGTAACGCCGGCGCGGGTGCGCGGCGACATCGGCGGCGGAATCGTGCCGTCGCTGTCCGCCGCCGGGGAGGGCATCACCCGGCTGTCAACCGTCGCGCTGCCCGGCCTCACCCGCCCGGGGATCCGGGCCACCACCGCCCCGCTGCTGCGGGCCCAGGTCAGCTGGGCGCTGCGGCGGCTGCGTATCCGCCCGGACGCGGTCGTGGCCGGCTACCTGGAGGACGTGCTTGGCCACTGGGATGGCGCGGTGAACGCGCTGTACAGCACCGACGACCACGTGGCCGGAGCGGGGCTGATGGGCCTGTCCGCGGACCGGATCAAGGTCCAGGAACGGCGGGCGGTGGCCAATGCCGACGTGATAGCCGTGGTCTCGCCACGGCTCGCCGACCACTGGTCTGCGCTTGGCGCGCACCCGGTGCTGATCCCGAACGGCTGCTACCCGGCCTACGGGGACGTCCAGCCGGCGCCCGCGGACCTCGCCGGCCTGACCCGGCCCGTCGTTGGTCTCATCGGCCAGCTGACAGAACGGATCGACCTGGACATCCTCACCGCGGTAGCCGACGCGGGATTCTCCCTGCTCATCGTCGGCCCGCACAATCCTGGATGGGAGCCGGAACGGTTCGCCGCACTGGCCGCGCGCCGCAACGTCCGGTACGTCGGCCGGGTCCCGGCGGAGGCGGTGCCCCCGTACCTGGCGGCCATTGACGTTGGGCTCACGCCGTACCGGGACAGCCCGTTCAACCAGGCCTCGTTCCCCATGAAGACGCTTGAGTACTTCAGCGCCGGCGTGCCCGCCGTGTGCACCGACCTGCCCGGTTCCCGATGGCTGTGGGACGATCTCGCTCGCACCGACGACGCCGGCGAGCTCATGGCGCTGGCCAGCAGCCCGGCCGACGCCGTCGCCGCGGTGCGCGCCCTGGTGGGGGAGCCCGGTGGCCCGGCGGCCCCGGGCCCTGGTGCCGCCGCCCCGGGAGCAGCGCTGCGCCGCAGCGAACGCTGCCGGGCGTTCGCCGCCCGCCACACGTGGGCGAAGCGGGCGGACGCGCTGGCCGCGGCCATTGGTTTCGCGGCGGTGCCGGAGGACCGGAACGGCTCAGCTGCCCTCATCCAGGGCCGGTAGAATTACCCCGTCCGGCTGCCATCGGGCGGCCGGAAGTACCGGGCACCCGCGAACCGGTTCTTGACCTCGCAGCAGTCGGTTACTCGGCAATCCGGGCCAGGCGCACCGTGCCCTGGCCGGTCAGGAGTCAGGCGTGAAGGTGCTTGTCTACCCGCACACCATGGGCATCGGCGGTTCCCAGCTGAACGCCATCGAGATCGCGGCGGCCGTCCGTGACCGCGGCCACGATGTCACCGTGGTGAGCCGGCCGGGCCCGCTGGTCGAGACGGTGCGCCAGCTGGGGCTCCCGCATGTCACGCTGGACCCCCGTGCCCGCCGGACCCTCTCCCCACGCGCCATCACCCATCTGACCTCACTGGCCAGGGAGCGGCGGATCGACGTCGTTCACGGTTATGAGTGGCCGCCCGGCGTGGAAGCCGTCCTCGGCCCCCGGCTGCGGCTCAGGATCCCGGCGGTGTGCACGGTCATGTCGGAACGGGTGGCTCCGTTCCTGCCCCGCACCATCCCGCTGATCGTCGGCACCGACGAAGTCCGCGAGCGGGAGCTGGACGCGGGCCGCCCGGCAGTCACCCTCATTGAGCCGCCGGTGGATGTCCGGGCCAATTCGCCCGCATACGATCCCGGGCCGTTCCGGGCCGAGCTGGGGCTCGACCCCGCGCTGCCGCTGGTGGTGATGGTGGGCCGGCTGGCAGTGACGAAGCTGGACGGGCTGCTCTGCGCCTGTGACGCGGTGGGCGAACTGGCCCGCTCGGGGGTGGACATGCAGCTGGCCCTGGTCGGCGACGGGGAGTCCCGCCCGCAGGTCGAGGAGGCGGCGGCGGCGGCGAACGCGCGCGCCGGCCGGCGGGTGGTGGTTCTCGCGGGACAGAGGTTCGACCCGCGGCCGGCCTACGCTGCCGCCGACGTGATCCTTGGCACCGGCGGCTCCGCGCTGCGCGGGATGGCCTTCGGCAAGCCGCTGGTGGTGGCGGGTGACCGTGGCTTCTGGAAACTGCTCACCCCCGAGTCCGCGCCGGAGTTCCTGCGCGTCGGCTGGGGAGGTGTCGGCTCCGACCCGGATTGGCGGCCGGCTGGGGCGGCGCTCCTGGGCGGGATCCTCAGCAAGCTCCGGGACGATCCTGCCACCCGGGCCCGCCTGGGAGAATACGGCCGCACCCTGGTGGTGGAGCGATTCAGCCTTGATCATGCGGCCGCCATCCAGGAGCGGGTCTACCTTTCGGCGACCGATCGCGCCAACCGCCCGGCCACCGCCAGGCTGGCCGTGGACGCCGTGAGGACCGGGAACGGCGCCTTCTGGCACAAGGCCAGACGGCGCTGGCAGCGCTGGCGGGGGACGGTCGTGATCGAGGACTTCAACACCACGCAGGCAACGCCCGCCCGGCGGGGTGCGCGATGACCTCGATTCCGCTCGTCGACCTGCGCGCGCAGCACGCGGCCGTCGCCAGCGAAGTCGCCGCGGGCTGGGAGCAGGTGCTGGCCCAGACCGGGTTCATCGACGGCCCGCAGGTTGCGGCGTTCGAATCTGAGTACGCCGCGTTCATCGGCACCCGTCACTGCGTGGGAGTGGCCAACGGCACCGATGCCATCGAGATAGCGCTGCGCGCGCTCGGGGTCGGCGCCGGCGACGAGTGCATCCTGCCGGCCAATACGTTCATTGCCACCGCCGAGGCGGTGTGCCGGACCGGGGCCACGCCGGTGCTGGTCGACTGCGCCGACGACGGAACGTACCTGATCGACACCGCAGCGGCGGAAGCCGCGGTGACCGCCCGCACCCGGGTGATCATCCCGGTGCACCTGTACGGCCAGGCGGCTCCGGTCGAACGGCTGCTGCCGGCCGCCGGCCGGATCGAGGGCTGGGTGGTGGAGGACGCGGCGCAGTCACAGGGCGCCCGCCGGTACGGGAAGGGCGCCGGCGCGCTCGCGCACGCCGCGGCGACCAGCTTCTACCCGGGCAAGAACCTGGGCGCCTACGGCGACGCCGGAGCCGTGCTCACCGGCTCCGGCGACCTGGCCGCCCGGATGCGGGCGATCAGGAACCACGGTTCGGTGCGCAAGTACGAGCACGAGATCATGGGCATCAACAGCCGGCTGGACACCCTGCAGGCGGTCGTCCTCTCGGCCAAGCTGCGCCGGCTGGCCGGCTGGAACGAAGCCCGGCGTGCGGCCGCCGAGCGCTACCACACCCTGCTGTCCGGCCTGGATGAAGTGGTCCGGCCGCAGACCCTGGACGGCAATGAGCACGTCTGGCACCTCTACGTGGTACGGGTGCCGGACCGGGACAGGGTGCTCAAGGAGCTGCAGGCGGCCGGGATCGGGGCCGGCATCCACTACCCGGCGCCCATCCACCTCACCCCGGCCTTCGCCGGCCTGGGGTACGGCGAAG
>Ga0335085_10004596_pt1 | contig 22774 bp, 22 predicted proteins | sample Lox_Sample_45_FD_206712 | JGI IMG/M metagenome (GOLD analysis project Ga0335085, IMG submission 206712) | Soil microbial communities from Loxahatchee National Wildlife Refuge, Florida, United States - Lox_Sample_4.5 | ecosystem: Environmental > Terrestrial > Soil > Wetlands | place: USA...
GTCGCGTGAATCCCGAATTCTCCAAGGGCTTGCAGTTGCAGCTCCGCTTGGGAATGTGCCGTCTCGATTTTTCCCGTGGCTTCCCCGGCAGCCAGATGCGTGGCGGAGGCGAAGCCCCAGCGATCGAGCGCCCCTGCCAGTTCCGCGGGCGCAAGCCGCAGCGCCATCTGCGCGAAAAAGTTGTTGCAGGAATATGCCAGGGCGTCCTGCGGAGAAATCGGTCCCAGATTCGCGGGATGCGGGCAATCCAGCAGATGGCCGGCGATGGTCAGTTGCTGCGGGCAGAGAAAGGTCTCGCCGGGGCGAAGCTTTCCGGACTCCAGCAGGGTGTGCAGCGTAAAGGTTTTCAGCGTCGAGCCCGGCAGCGCCAGCCGCCGTCGTGCCGCGGGAAGATTGTGCACGGCCAGGATTGTTCCGCTGGCCAATTCCACCACCACGCCCGCCCCGCTCCGCTTCCCGAAGCCCTGGGCCAGTGCGCGGTCCAGTTCGCCGGCTGGCGTTCCCGGCGGAAAGACCGGACCGGCGGACAGCTCCGAGGGCACAGCGAGCCCGCAGAACGCGCGAAGCAGCGTGGAAAGCGCGGCCCGCCGGCCAACACCCTCTCCGTCCCGCTGTTTCACAGCGCGATCACCGAGGCGTTTGACTGTGGAGTTCCGCATGGCGCTGGTCATTGTATGACGCGCCGGGCTGCTTGCCGGCTGCCCCCCGAGTTCCCGCGCACACGCCCGTCGCCAAAGTGTAATCTGGTGCCCGGGAGGAGTTGCACAATGGAGATGATGGGGAGGCCCGAACTGGTTCCTTTGGTGTTGGGAGGCGCGGCCACGGATGCGGAGAGGCGCAGCACGCCGGAAGTCTACGAGCGCAATATCAACGTGAAAGTGATCCGCCGGGACCCGGGGCGCGTGCAGGTGCTGGCCTCGTTCCTGGACCTGGAGCACAGTTTTGACGCGGAAATGATTGTGGAAGTGGCCAGCGGACGCATCGAGCACGCCAAGGCGCACATGGCCAAACGGCCCTTCCAGACGCTCTGCTTGCGCGCTCTCGACAACATTCCGCGGTTGGAGGGTGAGGTCATCGGCCGGGGCATCTACCGGCGCATCACCGACCTCATCGGCAAAAGCCAGGGGTGCGTGCACCTGGCCGAAATTTTCCAGGCCGCCATCGGTTTCACCGCCACGATCCTCATCGCCCTGCGTGCCGGTTTCATCGAAGACCCCAGGCTTTCCGAGCAGGAGGCCCGGCAGAAACTGCTGCCCGTACTCCAGAATTCCTGCCAGGTATTCCGCGTTGAGGAGAAATGACCATCTACGGGATTGAGCGAGAGGGGAAGGGAAGAAGAGAGCAAGAGAGGAAGAACAGAACAGCATAAAGATTGTGCGGAGGCCCTGAGTGCTTCAAGGAGCGCAAAAAACTCTCAGACCAATGCCCCGAAGCGAAGTTCCAACGGAAGTCGCCGTCACCACTCCACCGCCGGATTAGAACACCGTCTCTTCAGGGTCCACGTCGAATTTTCCCAGTTTGATGGTGCCCGCGGCCGCGGGCTGTATCTGCCATTCTTCCGGCCGGTCCTTCGCGCTGGCCCAGTAGGCCTGCACCCGCCCGTAGCCGGTCTGCCCGTCCAGGTGAAACTCCGCGGCGCAGGAATACCGGAAGCCGGGCAGGTAGGGTTCCTGGAACGACGTGTTGAACACGTTGGTCACCCGCGCTGCGGCCGAGACGCGGTCTGCGCTTCCCGCGCCCAGTTCCAGGTTGCAGCCGGAGGGCGCCGTGCCGTGCGGGGCATAAATCATCGAACACCGGGAACGAACTATCAGTTCATTGTGCGCCCCACGGAACACATACCCGAACAGCAAGTCCGGCCCGCTCGCCGGAGTCACCAGCAGCGTCTGGAATGCCAGCCGTTCCGAAAACTGCGCGCTGGCCGAAATCCAGCGGCGCAGTCCGGCGTCGCCCTGCGGCGTCGGGCCCCATCCGTGGTCGCGCGCTCCCAGGGCCTGCACCGGAAACGACTCCCGCCCGATCCGCGCCACGCCCCGGTAGCGCCCCTGCTGCTGGTAATGATGGCTTCCCGGCGCCCCGGGCGTGAGCCCCGCATGGGACTGCAGCCAGGAATACGGCGGGTGGATGGAGTCGAACGCCAGGTCCAGCCGGCAATAGCCATCGTCGTAAGAAATCTCCGCGGTCTTAAACGCGGCCACGGTGCGAAACGCCAGCGGGCCGAAGTGCTGGCGCTCTTCCCCAATGTTCTGCGGAATGTGGAAGTCCCATTTCGTGCATCTTGACAGCAGCAGGTCATCGCGCCACAGTGCGAATACGCACTCTCCGGTTCGCCGGTTGGGCTGCACGCTGATGCGGCCAAATCCGGAAAGGTGTGAACCGGGATCGAAGAAGTCGAACGAAAACGATTCGTGCCACGTTTCCTCGTTGCCCGTGGCGTGCGCCAGATCGTCCTGCGGCTTCAGATCGAACATCGCTCCCCCCACCGCAAGCATGCGAGATGCCTGCCGCACAGTCAACCGCGGCCGGGATGCCGCCCCGGGCCTTGCGGGGCTTGCGAGGGCATAGGATACTCCCGCGGAGATGGAAGAACGCAACATCGCGGTGATTGGCGGCACCGGCGACCAGGGTTTCGGGCTGGCGCTGCGCTGGGCCGCCGCCGGACGGCATGTGGTCATCGGCTCCCGCGATGCCGCCCGGGCCGCGGCTGCGGCAGAGGAGGCCCGTGCGCGGCTGGGTCCGGGCGCCGCACAGATTGAAGGCCGCACCAACCTGGATGCCGCCCGCGGTGCGCCGCTGGTGGTGCTGGCCGTGCCCTTCAGCGCCCAGGTGGCTACCCTCAAATCCATCGCCCCGGCCCTGGTTCCCGGAAGTGTTTTGGTGGACCTGACCGTGCCCCTCGAAGCCAGCGTGGGCGGTTCCCCCACCCGCACCTTGGGGGTGTGGGCCGGCTCCGCGGCCGAGCAGGCCGCCGCCCAAGTGCCCAAAGGTGTCGAAGTGGCCGGCGCCTTCCACAATGTTTCCGCGCAAGTGCTGCGCGATGTGCAACGCCCGGTGGAGTGCGATGTGCTGGTCTGCGCCAACCGCGTGGAGACGCGCTCTGCCTTGCGGCCGTGGGTGGAGGCAATCTCCGGGTGCCGCTATGTGGATGCCGGGCCCCTGGAAAATTCCCGGGTGGTGGAGTCCCTCACCGCTCTGCTCATCGGCATCAACCGCCGCTACAAAGTGCACGCCGCGGGGCTGCGCATTACCGGGCTCGATGGACATCCGGCGGTGTAACCGCGCGCGCGGCCACGCCCACTGAAACGCGCCGGCGCGCCATGCGTAATTGAAGGCAGGGAAGCGGGAGCGCACCGATCTACAGGGAAACCGAGATTCGTTTGATCCCGCTCCGTGGCTTGCCGGAAATTCGCCCCGGCGCGGATTTGGCGGCGCTGGTGGTGCGCGCGGCGCGCCGGCAGGAAACGGAATTCCAGCGCGGCGACGTCTTAGTGGTAGCCCAAAAGGCGGTCTCCAAGGCGGAGGGCCGCGTGGTCCGGCTCGCGTCCATCCGGCCTTCACCGCTGGCGCTGGAGTGGGCGGCGCGCATGCGGCAGGATGCCCGGCTGGTGGAAGTGGTGCTGCGGGAATCGCGCCGCATCCTGCGCATGACCGAACGGGTGCTGATCGTGGAGACACGGCACGGGCTGGTGTGTGCGAATGCCGGAGTGGATCGTTCCAATGTTCCGGCGGGCCGCGGCGGCGCGCAGGTCACCTGCCTGCCCTTGGATCCAGACGGCTCCGCGGCCGCCATTGCCCGCGGGCTCCGGCGGCGAACGCGCCTGGCCGTTCCCGTCATTGTCAGCGACACCTTTGGCCGGCCCTGGCGGCTCGGTTTGGTGAATGTGGCCATCGGCGCCTGGGGGCTGCGCGTGCTCCAAGACTTGCGCGGCACCCGCGACCGGTATCAACATGTTCTGCGCGGCACCATCCTGGCCGTGGCGGATGAGTTGGCGGCGGCGGCCGGCCTGCTGATGGGCAAGACCGCGGCCGTGCCCGCGGTGATTGTGCGCGGGTATCGCTGTCGGCCGGCGAACGATTCGGCCGCGCGCATCCTCCGTCCGGCGGCGGAGGACCTTTTCCGCTAGCCTTCGGTTTTGCTGGCAAAGATGAAAATCACCGCACTCGCGGGCGGGGTCGGCGCTTCCAAGCTGCTGCTGGGCTTGGTGCGCGTGATGGACCCGCGCGAATTGACGGTCATCGTCAATACCGGGGACGACATCGTTCTCCACGGGCTGTACATCTCTCCCGACCTGGACATCGTCACCTATACCCTGGCGGGAAGCGTGAACGCCCACACCGGCTGGGGCGTGGCCGAAGATTCCTTTCATGCCCTCAATGCCATGAGGCGATATGGCCGCGAGCAATGGTTTAACCTGGGCGACCGCGACCTGGCCACCCACATCCACCGCACCGCGCTCCTCGCCGAAGGCAAGACCCTCAGCGAAGTGACCGACTCGATCCGCCGGGATTGGGGTGTGGCCGCCCGGTTGCTCCCCATGAGCGACCATCCCATCCCCACCACCATGCTCACCGATCTTGGTGAAATGCACTTTCAGGAATACTTGGTGAAAAACCGCGGCGAGCCCTCCATTCAGGATATCCGGTTCGAAGGCGTGGAATCGGCCCAGCCTGCCCCGGGCGTGCTCCGCGCCCTGGCCGATGCCGACGGCATCCTGATTTGTCCCAGCAATCCGCTGATCAGCATCGGGCCGATTCTGGCGGTGCCCGGTGTGCGGGAGATGCTGTGGCAGCGCCGCGACCGGGTAGTGGCGGTCAGTCCGCTGGTGGGCGGTAAGTCCCTGAAGGGTCCTTCGGACCGCATGCTCGCGGAATGCCTGATTGATCCGACTTCCTGCGGCGTGGCGCACCTTTATCAGGACATTGCTTCGGTGATGGTGATTGACCCGGCGGATGCCGGGCTCTGTCCGGACATCGAGCAGCAGGGCGTGCGGCCCGTGTTGATGCCTTCCGTGATGCGCAACGACGCAGAAAAGGAGCGCTTGGCCCGGGGCGTGCTCTCTGTCTTTTCGCAGTTGAGCTGAATCCCCGAAGCGCCCCGGCGCTGGCCGCCGCATCCGTTCCGTCCCGGTGACTTTGTCATGCGAGCCATCCTCATCCCCGTCAAGGATCTTTCCCGCGCCAAACAGCGCCTGGCGGGCGTGCTCTCCCAGGAGTCCCGGACCCGGCTGGCACGCGCCATGCTCGCAGACGTCTTCGCCGCCGTCGCTGGGGTGCGATCCGTGGACGCGGTGTTTGTCGCCTCGAACGACCCGGGCGCGCTCGCCGCAGCGCGCGCCCGCGGGTGGGAGTGCCTGCCGGAAACGGAGCAGCTTTCCGAAAGCAAATCGGTGGACGCGGCCTCGCGCCTGTGCGCCGCGCGCGGCGTCACCGCCCTGCTGCGCCTCCCGGGAGACTTACCGCTGCTTCGCGCCGGGGATATTGAAACGGTACTCTCCCACTGTCCCTTCCAGCGCGGTGCGGTTCTGGTGCCCTCCCGCGACCAGACTGGAACGAACGCCCTGCTGCGCACGCCGCCAGACCTCTTTCCATCGCATTTCGGTCCCGGCAGCCTGGCAAAACACCTGGAGGAGGCTCGGCGTCATCCCGCCGGCGGGTGTCTGCTCCGTGTGCCGCGGATTGAACTGGACGTGGACGACGAATCGGATCTCCAAGCGATTGCCGCCTCCGAGGGCCTGGGAGAGCATACGGCCGCGGCGCTTTCCGCCCTTCTGCCCCCCGCGTTGCGTGCTGAATTTCCACTGTGAGCCGCACCGGCCTACCCGGTACAATCCTTGGCCGCCATGAAACAGAAGCTCTTCGACTCCCCCGATGCCGCGGTCGCCGGCGTTCCTTCCGGCGCGCGCATCATGTTTGGAGGGTTTGGCGGCGCCGGTTTTCCCAACAATCTGATTCAGGCCCTGGACCGTGGCGGCGCGCGGGAGCTCACCGCCATCACCAATAACTGCGGCTCGGGTGACGGAGAGCTGGGCATCCTCTTCCAGCACGATCGCATTCGCAACGTCATTGCCTCCTTCCCGGGACCTCACGCCGTGCACTTTCAGGCCGCCTACGCCGCGGGAAGGATTCAGTTGGAACTCGTGCCGCAGGGAATTCTCTGCGAACGAATGCGTGCCGCCGCCGCCGGCCTGTTCGGGTTCTACAGCGCCGTGGGCGCGGGAACGGAGGTGGCCGCGGGACGCGAAGAGCGCGTCTTTGCCGGCCGCCGCACGGTTTTCTATGAGCCCCTGGCCGCCGATTTTGCCCTGATCAAAGCGTGGAAGGCGGACGCGCTCGGCAACCTTGTCTACCGGAAGACCGCCCGGAATTTCAATCCCCTGATGGCCATGGCCGCGAAAATCACCATTGTGGAAGTGGACGCGATCGTGCCGGTCGGAGAGCTCGATCCGGAGCAGATTGTCACTCCGTTTGTGTTCGTGCACCGCATTGTGCAGGCCAGGGGTGTGCATCATGCCGCCAAAAGCTAGGCTCACCCGCGAGCAGATTGCCGCGCGTGCCGCGCTCGAGCTGCGCGATGGCCACACCGTCAATCTGGGCTGGGGAATCCCCAATCTGGTCTCCGCCTACGTTCCCGCCGGCGTCACCGTTTATTTTCATAGTGAAAATGGCATTCTCGGCATGGGCCCGCGTGCCCGCGCGGGAGAAGAGGACTACGACCTGGTGGACGCCATGAAAGTGCCGGTCACCGTGATTCCCGGCGCGTCTTATTTCGACCAGAGCATCGCCCACCTGATGACCCGCGGCAGGCATCTCGACGTCAGCATGCTGGGCGGCCTGCAGGTCGCCGAAAACGGCGACTTCGCCAACTGGAAGGTTCCCGGCGCCAAGGGCTCCGGCGGCATCGGCGGCGCCATGGACATTGCCTCCGGCGCCCGCCGCCTGCTCGTGTGCATGGAGCACAACGCCAAAGACGGCGCTCCCAAGCTCTTGCGCCGATGTACCTACCCGATCACCGCGCTGGCCTGCGTGGATCGCGTCTTCACGGACCTGGCGGTGGTGGATGTAACCCCCCAGGGTTTCGAGCTGCGCGAAATCGCGCCCGGCTGGACCCCGGCCGAGGTGCAGGAGCAGACCGAGGCCACCTTGATCGTCTCGGGTCAGGTGCCGCACATGGCCGTCCGCGGTTAGCTGAGGTCGCTCACGACGCCGCGAAAACCGCGCGGGACCCCGCGCCTCATGCTGCGCGGAATTGAACCGGGACGTCTGAGGTCAGGAATCCGCGCTGAGGAGCGTCTTCTCCGTGACTGCCGCAAGCCCGCTCGAAATTCTCAACCGGCGCATCATCGCCTGCTGCACGTGCCCGCGTCTGGTGGCCCATCGCCAGGCCGTGGCGCGCCGCAAGCGCCGTGCCTTCCGCCACAAAGAATATTGGGGGCGGGCGGTCCCAGGGTTCGGAGACCCGCGGGCCGAGCTGCTCATTATTGGACTGGCGCCCGCCGCGCACGGCGCCAACCGCACCGGGCGCATGTTCACCGGAGACCGCTCCGGAGATTTTCTCTACGCCCGGCTGCACCAGGCGGGTTTCGCCAGCCAGGCGGAATCGCGCAGCCGCGCAGACGGTTTGCATTTGACCGGAGCCTACATCACCGCCACGGTCCGTTGCGCCCCTCCGGGCAACAAACCGCTTCCGGCCGAGATCGCAAACTGCCGGGCGTATCTGGATGCGGAACTGGACGTGTTGCGGCCGCGCGCGGTTTTGGCGCTGGGCCGCATCGCCTTCGACGGCTTCCTTCAGCTTCTGCGCGAGCGCGGTGCATTGCCTCCACCCCCGCGTCCTGCCTTCCGCCATGGCGCGCACTACGATTTGCCGGGTCCCGGGGGAAAATCCGGGCGCGGCCTGCGTCTGTTCGCCGCCTATCATCCCAGCCAGCAAAATACGCAGACCGGACGCGTCACCCCCGCGATGTATCGCCGCGTGCTCCGCGAGATCCGCCACTTTCTCGAGTAACCGCGCTGTTCCCGGCGTGTAGTCCGCGCCTGACTGGCACAATTTCCGCCGCAATTGGTTACAATCCCCCGGAACACGCGGTCAGGCCGGGCCGGTCCCCGAGCGCGGGAGAATCCGGAGATCGGCCAGGGCGGGCGCGCGGAACGAATCCGGCCGGTCGGAGGAGGCGGGGTGTTCGGCAGAAAAATCTCCCTGGATTCCGAACTCTACGAGCAATTGAAGAAGTGCGCGGAGTCCGGCGGCTATGCCACGCCGGAGGAATTTGCCCGGCACGTCCTGGAAAAGGAAGTGGATCGCCTGCGGGGCGGCGCAAGCGACACGGCCGCGGTGGAGACCGGTCCCCCCGTCGAAGCCGCAGAGCCCCCCCCGGAGCAACCGCAGGAGCCGGAATCCACGGAGGCGGCGGTGGTGGAATCGAGTGCCCCGGAGCAACCGTCTGAGCCCCCTGCGTAACTACTTCGCCGAGCGAGGCGGGCAGCGCCCTTCCGGCCGCGCCGCGCTGCATCCATCCCTGCTCGTGCTTTGCGGCGCTCTGCTTTGGCCGCCGCCGGCCGCCGCCTTGGACTGGAGCTGCACAGCCGCCGCCGCGGCGTCTTTATATTTGGTCCTGGTCCTGGCGTTTCTCTATGCCTTCTTCCTGGTCATCGTTCGCCCGTTGCGCCGCATCTTGCGCGTCACCCGGCAGCGCAGGGCCTTGCGCCAGGCGCGCATGCAGCGCGTGGTCATCGTGGGATTCGACGGAATGGACCCGGAGTTGGCCGCGCGCTGGATGCGTCAGGGAAAACTGCCGCATTTGGCGCGGCTGGCAAAGACGGGCACCTTTCGCCCGCTGGCCTCCACGCATCCTCCCGTTTCCCTGGTTGCATGGTCCACGTTTCTCACCGGAGTGAATCCCGGGAAGCACAACATCTTCGACGCGGTCAGCCGCGACCGCCACACCTACCGGCCATTTCCTTCCTCCGCACGCGTGCTCGGTCACCGCCGCCGGCCCTTCCCGGGCAATTCGCTCGGCGTGGCGGAGGTCAAGGCCCTGCGCAAAAGCAAACCCTTCTGGCATTACCTGGGGGAGGCCGGAATATTCTCCGCAATCATCCGCGTTCCCGCCACGTTTCCGCCGGAGCCGCATGACGGCGTCCTGCTGGCCGGCCTGGGCGTGCCGGACCTGCGCGGCACACCGGGCACCTACTCCCTGTTTACTTCCCGCGAAGCCGGCGCAGTGCGGCAGGACGGCGGCGAACTCCTGCCGCTGGTGCAGGAAGGCGAATCCTGGCGCGGGGAATTGCCTGGACCGGAAAATCCCCTGTTGAAGAACGAGCCGGTGGATTTGACGCTGCCCTTCCGGCTGCTCCGGGATCCTCGCGGTCCCCACGGGAGCGCGCGCCGGGCGATTGTGGAGATTGACGGCCGGAAGATCACGCTGCGCGCCGGCAAGTATTCAGACTGGATTCCGCTGCGCTTCCATGGCGCCCGCGGCGCGCGCCTGGAGGGCATCTGCCGCATGTACTTGAAATCCGTGCAGCCCGAAGCGGAGCTCTACGTCTCCCCGGTGCACATTGATCCGCGCCGGCCCGCCCTGCCGATCTCCTATCCGCTGGAGTATTCCGCCGGACTTGGCAATCACCACCACCCCTTCGCCACCCTCGGCCGGGCCGAAGATACCCGCGCGCTGGAAAACGGCGCGATGGAGCAGGGGGCGTTCCTCGAGCAGTGCTACCAGGTTCACGCGGAGCGCGAGCGCATGTTCTTCGACGCCCTGGAGCAGACCCGCCGTGGCCTGTGCGTTTGCGTTTTCGACATCATCGATCGCGTGCAGCACATGTTCTGGCGTCAATTGGAGCCATCGCCGGTCGAGCCTCCCGAACCCAGCTCCATCGAAGCGCTCTACCAGCGCATGGACGCGCTCGTCGGGCGGGTGCTTGAGCGCGCCGGCACGGATGCCCTGGTGCTGTTCCTCTCCGTTCACGGATGCAAAGCCTTCCGCCGCAGTTTCAATCTGAATGCCTGGCTCCATCAGCAGGGATATCTGGCCCTGGTTTCCGGCAGCACGGTCAGCGAAGAGCGCTTTCGCCAGGTGGACTGGCAGCGCACGCGCGCCTACGGCCTGGACTCCTGCGGGCTCTATCTGAACCTGGCCGGACGTGAACGCTACGGCATCGTCCAGGCTGGAGAAGAGGCGGACGCCCTGCTGGCGGAACTGCGCCAGAAATTGATCACCGCCGCGGATCCCGCAACCGGTCAGCCGGCCATCCGCTCGGTATTCGACAGGCGCGAGGTCTTTCACGGGCCGTACGTGGAGAACGCGCCAGACCTGCTCATCGGCTACGCGCCGGGCCATGGCCCTGCGCGGGAATCCGTGAACGGCGCGGTGATGGGCGAAGTATTTGCCGAAAATACTCGCGCCTGGAGCGGCGACCACATCATGGACCCGCGCGACGTGCCCGGCGTTTTGTTTGCCAACCGCAACATTCTGGGGGAACGGCACCGTATCGAAGACTTGGCCCCCACGATTCTGCAGATTTTCGGCCTCCCCGTGCCGCGGTACATGGACGGCCGCGCGTGGACCATCCGCACCGAGCCTGCTCCGCCCCGCCCTCCAGGTCCCCTCCCGGGTCCCTTGTGATGTGCGCCGCGGCCTCCAGCGTCCCGGTGATTTCCTTTCGCGCCGCCTCCTACCGCCTGCCGCAGGGGCCCACGCTGCTCGAACCGCTTTCCCTGGAGATTCACGCGGGCACCACCCTGGTGCTGCTCGGCCGCAGCGGAGCCGGGAAGACCACCACGCTGAAACTTGCCAATCGTCTGCTCCCGGCCTCTGCGGGCGACGTGCTGGTGGAAGGGAAATCCGTTTCGGAGTGGGACCCCATTCGCTTGCGCCGGCAGATGGGTTACGCCATTCAGGACGTCGGCCTCTTTCCGCACTACACCGTGGAGCGCAACATCGGCCTGCTGCCGGCTGTGGAGGGCTGGCCGCAGCAGCGCATCCGCCAGCGCGTGCGCGAACTCATGGCGCTTGTCGGCCTGGATGCCTCGCTCACCCGGCGGCTCCCGCGGGAACTCTCCGGCGGCCAGCGCCAGCGCGTGGGTGTGGCCCGGGCCCTGGCGCTCGATCCGCCCGTCCTGCTCATGGATGAGCCCTTCGGCGCCCTCGATCCCCTCACCCGCGCGGAGTTGCAGGCGGAATTCGCGCGCCTTCAGCAGCGGCTCGGCAAGACCGTGGTCTTGGTGACTCACGATTTGCGCGAGGCGCTGCTCCTGGGCACGGAGATCGCTCTGTTCGATTCCGGCCGGCTCGCCGGGCGCTATTCTCCCGCCTCTTTTCTCTCCACCCAGGACGCGCTGGCCGCGGGCTTCCGGCAGGCCTTTGCGCTCGGTGAAAGCCCGGGCCGGCCATGAATCTGCTCAGCTATTTTCTCGGCCATCCGCGTGAAGTCTGGACCCTCACGCTCGAACACCTGTGGCTCACTGGAATTTCCGTGGTCCTCGCCGTCCTGGTTGGATTGCCCCTGGGAGTGGGCATCGCCCGGCGGCCGGCGCTGGCCCGCGTGGTGCTCGGCGCGGTCAATTCGGTTCACGTAATTCCCAGCCTCGCCCTGTTCGGTTTTCTATTCGCTGTGCCGTGGATCGGTGATCGCGCGCCGCGCATGGCCATCCTGGCGCTTTCTCTCTATGCCCTGCTGCCCATTTTGCGAAATGTCTGCGCCGGCATTCTGGGGGTGGACCCGGCCGTGGTGGAGGCCGGCCGCGGCCTGGGGCTCACTCCCGCGCAGCTCCTGGTGCGCGTGGAGCTGCCCCTGGCCCTCGGCGTGATCGTGGCGGGCATCCGCGTGGCGGTCGTGCTGGCCGTGGGAATCGCCACCATCGCCGCTGCCATCGGCGCCGGAGGCCTGGGCGAACTGATCTTCCGCGGTCTGGCCATGGTCAATCAGTCCCTGATCTTTGCGGGGGCCTTGCCCGCGGCGCTGCTGGCCCTGCTGGCGGACCTGGCGCTCGGCGGACTCGAGGCCATGCTGCGGCGGCGGGTGTGATGCGGCCCGGTGCGCGCGTCCTGCTGGTGGCCGGAATTTTTCCCGCGCTCGCGGCATGGGCCGCGTGCGGCGGCACTCACCCCCGCCCGGTGGTCGTGGCTTCTAAGAATTTCACCGAGCAGGCCGTGCTCGGTGAACTTCTGGCCCAGCGCATCGAGCGCTCCGCGCATCTGCCCGTCGAGCGCCGCTTCTATCTTGCCGGCACCTACATCTGCCAGCAGGCGCTGCTCGCCGGGCGCGTGGACCTGTACGTCGAATACACGGGAACCGCGCTGACCGCCGTATTGAAGGAACCGCCGTCTGAGGAAGCCGCGCGGGTTTTCGAGCGCGTGCGCTCAGAATACGCGCGGCGTTGGAATTTGGCCGTGCTGCCCTCCCTCGGCTTTGAAAACAGCTTCGCCATGGTCCTGCGCGGAGACGACGCGCGCCGCATGCAGCTGGCTTCGCTCTCTCAGGCCGCCGCCTACGCTCCCCAATGGCGTCTGGGGGTGGGCTACGAATTCATGGAGCGGCCAGACGGCTACGCCGGCTTGGTCCGCGCTTACGGCCTCTCGTTTCGCGAGCCACCGCGGCTGATGGACCTGGGCCTGCTCTACCGCGCCCTCTCCGAGCACCAGGTGGATTTGGCCGCCGGAAACTCCACGGATGGGTTGATTCGCGCGCTCGGCTTGGCCGTGTTGCAGGATGACCGGCATTATTTCCCTCCTTACGAAGCCGTGCCCATCGTGCGCCAGCAGGCCCTAGCGGAATTTCCCGGCTTGCGAGCCGCGCTGGAGGGGCTGGCCGGCCGCATCTCCGCTGAGGACATGCGCCAGATGAATTACGCCGTGGAGGGCGAGCACCGCGATGTCGCGGAAGTCGCGCATCAGTTTCTGTCGAGCCACGTGCCGTGAGGCAATGCGTCGGAAAGGAGCCGGCGGCCTCATCGAGGCGCATCCCAACAATCTCCTTTGCTTCTAATATGGATTCATCTTTTCCTTGGAACTAAGTGCAGTATCCTTCGATGGGCCTTCCAACCTCTCGATCGCACTTGTAAGGCAGTAGGAGGACGCCGCGTCCTCTCCATCCGCTGGGCGCATCACGGTGAAGGTTGCAGATCAAGTTTGGATCGCAACCGCTCTCTTGCACCGTGAGCGGCCGGCCGACCGGACTTCAGTACCGAAGAAATTGTGCACCGCGCGGCACGCGAATTCCTTTCCGGGCCTGCCAGACCGGGCGTGTACGTCCATGTGATGCAGCATGGCGTGGCCAACCCCCGTCCGAACCCGGGACGCTACCGGATGTTGTTCGAGACCGCTCCGGGAAGGCGCCGGCTGTTCCGCAGGGGCGACCCCTGCCATCCCCAGCGCGAGGGCAGCGAAATCTCCCCGGTTCCCGACCAACTGCCGCTCGAGTACCGCGCGGATCTACGCCGCCCTGCGCCGCGACTGGTCCCTGCGCATCCCGGATGCCATCCAAACTCTCATGCGCGGCCGCGGCCTCTGTAGATCTGTTCATCACCACCAGCCAGCGTCTCGCCGGCAAACAGGTCCAAGGCATTCAATTCATCGTTCCGCTCGAACCCGCGCCACTCCAATCAGGCCGTGAGACCAGCAGTGGAATTGAAGCCCACTCTGCGATAGTCTGTAGTTTGGACTCTCGGAGCCTCCCCGTTCGGCCGGCCCCGGATTCTCTGGCATGGCCACTCAACGCGAAAAAATAGTCCTGATCGACACCCGCGAGAGCACGCGGCACGACCTGGAAGAGCAGCTCCGCAACGCCGCGTATGAAGTGTTTCCCGCGGAAACGTGCGCGGAGGGTGTGCAGGTGGCCCAGCAGGTCGAGCCGGAGCTGGTGATCCTCGACGCCGGCGAGCCGGGAAGCTGTTGGTCCCAGGCGGTCAGTGAGCTGAAAGGCGCTGCCGCCACGCGCCACGCCCGCGTCCTGGTGCTTTCTTCGCGCGGCCCCGCGGAGCGCGCTCGCGCCCTGGACCTGGGCGCCGACGAGGTGATTTCACGTCCCTGGGATGACCGCGAGCTCATGGCTCGGGTGCGCGTGCAGTTTCGCACCCGCCGCGGCATGCAGTCCCTGGTGGATCAGGTGCGCATCGCGGAAGAGGGCCAGCAGATCGCCCACACCGCTTTCGAGGCCCTCGCGGTCACCGAGAAGATGACCCGCGACGCCTTTTCGCTGGACCGCCGCCTGCGCGTGGGCCTGGTGGGCATTCTCTGCGGCGCGGCCCTGATGGGCGCCATCTTTTATCTCTTCACCCGCCGCGCGGAAAAGGAGATGCGCCGCACCTCCAACGTGATTTCCCAGATGGAGGCCAATCTCGCCAGCCAGGATAAATTGCTGGCCAGCGCCACGCGCCTGCGCCAGGAATTTAAATCCAAGCCTAAAGGCCTGGAAGACGAGGTCCAGCAGCTCCAGGATCAGAGCGATACCCTGAAGGCCCAGCTCGGCAGCACCTCCGACGCGGGAAATGTGTCCGAGCTGCGCCACCAACTCGATGAAACCAACGGCCGGCTCAACAAAATAGAAGGCGAGAACCGCATCGCCCAGGGCATCATTCGCAACTATTCCCGCAGCGTTTGCCTGCTGCACGTGTCCGTTGCGTTTCGCGACAAGACCACCGGCCAGAGGGTGCACTATGCCGGGACCAACCAGAAAGGCGCGCCGATTCAGGATAGCGAAGGAAATCCGGTGCTCTCGCTCGAGGGCCGCGGGCCGGAGGTGCGCGCCGACTTTTTTGGCAGCGCCTTCCTGGTCTCCGCGGACGGCCGCATGATCACGAACCGCCACGTGGTCGAGCCCTGGTGGAAGAACGACGATCTCTCCGAGCTGACCACCGAGGGCGTGGAAGCCACCCTGGCGGATGTGGAGAGTTTTTGTCCGGATGCCCTGCACCCCCTGCGCACCACCGTGGACAAGATCTCGGAGGATGCGGACCTGGCCACCGTGCGCGTCATCCTGGATGATCCCAAGCGCGTTCCCCTGCTCCTGGACACCCGCAAGGAAGGCGCGGTCAGCGGCACCCCGGTGGTGCTGATGGGCTATCCCACCGGTCTGGACGCCATCCTCGCGCGCACCGACGACGATACCGTGCAGAAGATCGTGGCTTCCAGCGGCGGCAGTACTTCCAGCATCATGTCCGCCCTGGCTGGAAAAAAGCTGATCCGCCCCATCACCACCCAGGGGCACCTTGGAGACATCCTCTCCGACAAGCTGGTGTACGACGCGCAGACCACTTCCGGCGGCTCCGGCGGACCGCTCTTCAATGAAGATGGCAAAGTCATCGGCGTGAATTACGCCATCCTGAAGGGCTTCGGCGGCTCCAATTTCGGCATCCCCATCCGTTTTGCCGAACCCCTGCTCAAGCACTGACCGGGCTTTTCCGCGGCACGCGCCTACGGCAGGTCGTAGGTCTTGATTTCCTTGCCCAGCAAGTACTTGTCGAACCAGGCCACGATGTGCTCCAGACGCTCGATGCGGTGCTGCGGCTTGCCGGAGCGCGAAAGCTCGTGCGTCTCTCCCGGGAAGCGGACCATCACCGCGACTTTCTTCTGCGCTTTCAGCGCGCGAAACATCGCCTCGCCCCCCTGGCCCGGCGGGGCCCGCAGGTCGTTATCCCCTTCCACAAACATCATCGGGGTCTGAATCTGTGCCGCGTAGCGCACCGGCGAGCGCGCGGAAAACTCCTCCGGGTCCTCGTAGGGATTCTTGCGGAACCAACTGGGCGTAAACAGGGTGAAGTCCGTGGTGTACCAGAACGCCGCCCACTCCCCCACGGAACGCTGGGATACCGCGGCCTTGAACCGCGAAGTCTGCGTCACCGTCCAGTTGGTCAGCAGGCCGCCGCCGCTGCCTCCGGTCACCCCCATGCGCGTTTCATCCACGTAGCCGCGCTTCAACACCTCATCCACGCCGGCCATCAGGTCTTTGTAGTCGTCTCCGGGGTAGTGGTACTGGATACTGTTGGCAAACTCGCGCCCGTAAGAAGTGCTTCCGCGAGGGTTCAGATAGATCACCACGTAGCCCTGTGCGGCCATCCATTGGAATTCGTGCATGAAGGTGTGGCCGTAAGCGGTGTGCGGGCCTCCGTGAATCTCCAGGATCAGTGGATACCTTTTCCCCGGCGAAAAATCCGGCGGCTTCTGAATCCACCCCTGAATTTTCCGCCCGTCGAAACTGGTGAAGGTGAACTCCTCGGGCGCGGTCAGCCGCAAGGTATCGAACAGCGCGTCGTTCACGTGGGTCAGCTGGGTGAGCTTCCGGGAGCCCGTCTCCAGCAGATAGATTTCCCCGATGTGCGTCGCGTCCCCGATGGTCAGCGCAAATTTGGAGGCATCCGGCGTGGCGCTGTAGGCGATCACCTCGTGATTTCCGGTGGTCAAGGGCTCCATGCGCCCGGTTTCCGCGTCCACGCGCACCAGGTTGGAGCGGCCCTCCACGGTCGTGGCCACCACCATGGCCCGGCCGTCCCCGGTCCACACCACCGGGCTCGAGCTTCCGCCCCCGCGCGGCGCATGCTGATCCCCGGAGACGTTCGTACCCGCCTCCACGTCATATTTCGACAAAAGATCCGTGGACTTTCCTCCGGCAGAGACCAGCAAGCTGAGCTGGTAATTCGATGGCGCCTGCCGCGGGTTGATCCAGCCGAGAAATGCGATGCGGCCGTCCGGCGAGGCCACCGGCGCGATCACCGGGCCGTCGATGTCCACTACCGTGGCCAGTTCACCACCGCCGGCAGGCACGGAGTAAAGATTCTGGTCCGGCTGAAAATAGTAGGGCTCTGCCACCCGGTCGGAAACCAGGTAGAGCTGGCTTCCGTCGCGGCTCCAGCCGGCCAGTCCCTCGTCATACTTGCCGGAGGTGATTTGCTTCGGCTCCGGCGCGGTGGCCTCACCCGCCGGAACCGCCACCGTCCACAGATGATCGTGGCGGTCCAGTTCCAGCCAGCCTTGCCCATTGGACCGGAATTCCGCCAGGGTAATCACCCGCACGTCGCTTTTCTTTTTCTCCTCGCCCTTCTTCTCGCCGCTCTTTTCGGCCAGGTCCTCCGCGGTGGTGTCGCTGGTAAATGCGATGCTGTGGCCGTCGGGAGACCAGAACGCGGGCGAGGCGCCCCGCGGAAGATCCGTCCACTTCCTTCCCTCACCGCCTTGCATCGAGAGAAGATAGATTTGCGCCGGGTCTTTCTCCCCGGGCCGGAGGAAGGCCAGCGTGCGGCTGTCCGGAGACCATCGCGGCGCGGAGTCCCTTGGCCCGCTGGTGAGCTGCCGCGGGGCGCCCCCGGAGGTGGCTACACTCCAGATGCTGGTTTCGTACCGGTCCTCTTTCTCGTTGACCGTCACCAGCACGTAGGCCACTTCCCGCCCGTCGGGTGAGATGCGCGGGTCGGCCACCCATTTGAATTTCAGAAGGTCCTTCTCTGTGATCAGGCGCTTTTCCTGCGCGCCCGCTGCGGTGATGCCGGCAGCCAGCGCCACAGCGCCCAGCAAAGCGCCGGCCAGACGCACCCGCCACCTTGCCACAGGCAATCTCATCGTCTCCACCCCTCTGAGCGCCGGAGAGTCCGGCGTTGCCGCACCAGGCCGTCCGCCCGGTTCGCGCTGCATTCGGGCTGCATCCGCGGGCTGTTCCAGCGCGGGCTGCTCCGATTGACTCCCCAGGAACGCGTAGTTAGCATGGACGTTTCTTCACTGACTCGCGTTTCCAGTGTAGGAGTCGTCGTGACGGCGGATGCGCAGACCGGAACCATTCTGGACCGCATCGTGGAAGCACGCCGTGCGGCGATGGAAAAGCGGCGGAGGCTGCACCCGCTTCCGGTGCTGAAAATGGCGGTGGAGAAGGCCGCGCCGGCGCGGAATCTTGCCGCCGCGCTCGCCCGCCCCGGTCTCAACGTGATTGCCGAGCTGAAGAAGGCCTCTCCCTCCCGCGGCGTCCTCCGTTCCAACTTCGATGCGGTCGCCCTGGCCGCCGCTCTGGCCGCAGCCGGGGCCGCGGCCCTCTCCGTCCTCACCGAGGAGGAGTTTTTTCAGGGTTCGTTGGGCAACCTGCGCGCGGCACGTGCTGCCGTTGCCGTGCCGGTGCTTAGAAAAGATTTCATCTTCGATCCCTGGCAGGTGTGGGAGGCGCGCGCCGCAGAGGCGGATTCCTTCCTGTTGATCGCCGCCATTCTCTCCGATGCGCAGCTCGCGGAGCTGCTGTCCGCGGGCCGGGAACTGGGCATGGAGCCGCTGGTCGAAGTCCACACCCACGCGGAGCTGGCGCGCGCCCTCGCCGCGGATGCGCGCATCCTGGGAATCAACAATCGCGATCTCCGCACCTTCGAGGTGCGCCTGGAAACCTCCCTCGGGTTGATTCATGAGGTGCCGCGCGGCCGCATTGCCGTCAGCGAGTCCGGCCTGCGTTCCCACGCCGACCTGCTCCGGCTCCGGGACGCGGGCTTTCAGGCGTTTCTCGTCGGCGAATTGCTGATGCAGGCGGCGGATCCAGCCGCGGCGCTCCGCGCGCTGCTCGCGCCGGATGGAGCGGCCTGACCTCCATGTTCCGCGTCAAAATCTGCGGCATCACCAACTGGATGGACGCGCGCCGGGCCATCGAAGCCGGGTGCGACGCGCTGGGCTTCAACTTCTATCCGCGCAGCCCGCGCTACGTTTCCCCGCAAACCGCGGCGGGCATTCGCGCGCGGCTTCCGCGGGAGATTGCTGCCGTGGGCGTGTTTGTCAATCGCACCGCAGCCGAAGTGGCCGAGGCGGCGGAGGCTCTGCATCTGGATTACGCGCAGCTTCACGGAGAGGAGCCGCCGGCACTGGCGCGCGCCGTGGCCAGCACCACTCCGGTGATCAAAGCGGTCCACGTGGGCCCGCGCTTTTCCGCGCCGCGCCTGGCGCGCTATCCCGCGGCCGCCTTTCTGCTCGAAGCGCCGCGCCGCGCCAGCGGCCCGCGCGGCGGCACCGGCCGCGCCTGCGATTGGAGCGTGGCGCGCTCCGCCGCCCGCTACGGCCGCATCGTGCTGGCCGGCGGGCTGACCCCCGAAAATGTGGCCGATGCCATTCGCGCCGCCCGCCCGGCGGCCGTGGACGTGGCCAGCGGCGTGGAGCGCGCGCCGGGCCAAAAAGATCCGCGCAAGCTGCGCGCATTTCTCGAATCCGTTGCTTCCGCCAGCGAGGCCTTTCAGTGAACCGCCCGGCCACAGCCATGCCGGATACCGCTTGGCCGGACGCCCGCGGGCGATTCGGGCCCTACGGCGGACGCTACGTTCCGGAAACGCTCGTCGAGCCCATCGAAGAGCTGGAGCGAGCCTACCGCGCGGCCCAGTCGGACCGCGCCTTCCGCGCGGAATTCGAGCGCATGCTGCGCGCGTTTGCCGGCCGTCCCACGCCGCTCGATTTTGCCGCGCGCCTCACCCAGCAGCTCGGCGGCCCGCGCATTTACCTGAAGCGCGAAGACCTGCTCCACACCGGCGCGCACAAAATCAACAACTGCATCGGCCAGGGTCTGCTCACCGCGCGCATGGGAAAACGCCGGGTGATCGCGGAGACCGGCGCCGGGCAGCACGGAGTCGCCACCGCCGCGGTATGCGCGCGCCTGGGCCTGGAGTGCTGCGTCTACATGGGCACGGAAGATATGGCCCGCCAGCGCCTGAACGTAGTGCGCATGAAAATGCTCGGCGCCGCAGTGACCGGAGTGGATTCCGGCAGCCGCACGCTGAAAGACGCCATCAACGAAGCCATGCGCGATTGGGTGACCAACGTAGGCTCCACGCACTACCTGCTCGGCTCCGTGCTGGGCGCGCATCCTTATCCGCAGATGGTGCGGGATTTCCAGTCCGTGATCGGCCGCGAGGCGCGCGAACAGATTCTGGCCGCGGAGCAGCGCCTGCCCGCGGCGCTCTTTGCCTGTGTGGGGGGAGGCTCGAATTCCATCGGCCTCTTCCATGCGTTCCTGGGAGACGCGAGTGTGAAGATGATTGGCGTGGAGGCCGGCGGCTCAGGAACCGGCCCGGGGGAACACGCCGCGCGCCTGGCGGCCGCGGCCGGATACGCGGGAGCGCGGCCGGGCGTTTTGCAGGGCACCTACACCTGGGTGTTGCAGACCGAAGCCGGGCAGATTGCCGCAACCCATTCCGTCTCTGCCGGGCTGGATTATCCCGCCGTGGGGCCCGAGCATGCCTGGCTCGCGGAGCGCGGGCGCGCGGAATACACCGCGGCGAGCGACGAGGCGGCCATTGACGCCGCGCGCACACTGGCGCGAGCCGAGGGAATCCTATGCGCGCTGGAGACGGCCCACGCCGTGGCGGAGTTGATTCGCCGCGCGCGCGAGTTCCCCCGCGACTCTACCGTCATCCTGAACGTATCCGGCCGCGGGGACAAAGACATGGAGACCCTGGCACGCCATCTCTAGGAGGTGGTTGGATGGAAGCTCCCCCGCTTTTCTTTGGGCGGATCCTGAGGATCCTTTCCGGCCTTGCGCTGTTTGCGTGGCTCTTGATTTCCCCGCCTTCCAGCCTTTTCTGGCGGGCAGTGCTGTTGTTTTTCGGTATCTCGCTTGCGGTCGGCGGGGCGATGGCGTATCCCGGGTGTGAGATTCTGGCGCTTCCGAACCGCCTGCTGCGCCGGCGCATGCATTGCTATTGACCTCTTTTTTCCCCCGTGGACCGGGTGGAAAGGAATTGGCGTGCGAAGCAGGGTTGAGTGCAGGCGATCGAGAATTTTGTGAAGACACGCATCGAACGGCGGTTCGCAGAGCTGCGCCGCGCGAACGAACTGGGCCTGGTGGCCTACCTTACGGCGGGCGATCCCTCGCTCGAGGCCACGCGCCAAATCGCTCTGGCTGCCGCGGAGGCCGGCGCGGACGTGATTGAATTGGGTGTGCCGTTCAGCGATCCCCTCGCGGATGGGCCGGTCATCCAGCGGGCCAGCGAGCGCGCCCTGGTTGCGGGCACCACACTGGCCGGCGTGCTCGATCTGGCTGGTGAGATTCGCCGGGCCAGCCCCGTCCCGCTGGTGCTGTTCAGCTATTTCAATCCCGTGCTGCAACTTGGCCTGGACCGTTTTGCGGAGCGCGCGCAATCCGCCGGCGCGGATGGCGTGCTCATTACCGATCTCACCCCGGAAGATTCCGTGGACTACCGCGCCGCCATGCAGGCCCGTGGCCTGGACACCATCTTTCTGGCCGCCCCCACCACCGGCGAGGCGCGCATGAAGCGCATCGCAGAAGCCTCCAGCGGATTCCTGTACGTGATTTCGCGCACCGGAGTGACCGGCGAGCGCGCCGCACTGGCCGACGAACTTCCTGCGCTGCTGCGCCGGGCGCGCCAGGCCACGGCCCTGCCCAACGCCGTGGGCTTCGGCATTTCGCTGCCCGGGCATGTATCCCTGCTGGGCGGCCTGGCCGATGCCGCCGTGGTCGGCTCCGCCCTGGTGGCGGAAGTCGAGCGGGCCGATTCGGCGGAACAGGCCGCTGCCCATGTGGCCGCGCGGGTGCGGCTGCTTAAAGAAGCAGCGCGGCGGGGGATGAGCCGCCGTGAATCGCCACAAGGCGAGGGAAGCGCGAACTCATGAGCGCAGGCAAAGATTCGCCGCACGCTTCGCCGGAAACAGCGGGGCCCGCCGGTGGATTTTCGCGCGTGGCCGTACTGGGCACCGGTCTGATCGGGGGCTCCTTCGCGCTCGCCGTCCGCTCAACATTTCCCGGCGTCGCGATCACCGGTTGGGACCGTCCGGAGGTGTTGCAGCGGGCCGCGGAGCGGGGCGCCATCACCCGCGCCGCCTCCAGCCTGGCCGAGGCGATTTCCGGTGCCGAACTGATTTACATTGCCCTGCCCATCGCCGCCACGCTCGATCTCCTGCCGGAAATCGCCCGCCATGCGCCCGCCGGTGCGCTGGTCACGGACGCGGCCAGCACCAAATCCACAATCTGCCGCGCCGCCGCGGAGCTCTTCCGCGTGGGCGCGCAGTTTTTGGGCGGCCATCCGCTCGCAGGGAAGGAAACCAGCGGCATCGAAGATGCCGACGCCGCGCTTTTTGCCGGAGCAAAGTACGTGCTGGTGGGAGATTCCTCCACGCCACGGGCCGCGAGGATGGAGGCGCTGCTGCGCGCACTCGGCACGGAGCCGGTGTGGCTTGACTCCGAAACCCACGACTGGGCCGTGGGAATTGTTTCCCACCTGCCGCAACTCGTTGTCGTGGCTCTGGCCTCGACCGTGGAAGACGAGACGGACGAGACCGGATTGCCCCTGTCCCTGGCCGGCCCGGGATTGCGCGATGCCTTGCGCCTGGCGGGCAGCCCCTATGCGATGTGGCGCGACGTTTGTCTCACCAACCGCGAAAACGTGGGCCGCTCGCTCGAGCGCATCATCCAGGCGCTTGAACACCTGCGCGCGTCGCTTTCCAGCCGCGAACTCGAAACGCAGTTTGCGGCCGCGAACCGCATCTACAAATCCCTGCGCGAACTGGATTAAACTTCCTGCGGGTTTCAAACGAAATGGACCTGGATTCGAATCGCAGCGGCACCGGCGCGGACGCTCCCGCGGCCGGCGAGCCTCCGGTGCTGTGGAAGCCTTCGCCGGAGCGCGTGGCCGCGAGCAACCTGGCGCGCTTCCTGAAGGCGGCGGAGCCTGTCGCCGGCCGGAGACTCTCCGATTACGCCGCGCTGTGGAACTGGTCCGTCGAGTCACCCGGGGATTTCTGGCGGCTGGTGTGGTCCTTCTGCGGCGTGATCGGCTCCGGCCCGGGCGACGTGGCTCTCCAGGATGCCGGCA
>Ga0335085_10004598_pt1 | contig 22765 bp, 14 predicted proteins | sample Lox_Sample_45_FD_206712 | JGI IMG/M metagenome (GOLD analysis project Ga0335085, IMG submission 206712) | Soil microbial communities from Loxahatchee National Wildlife Refuge, Florida, United States - Lox_Sample_4.5 | ecosystem: Environmental > Terrestrial > Soil > Wetlands | place: USA...
AACCGCCGCCTCGCCAAGGACTTCGAAGCCTCAGTCGAAAGCGCTCTCGCTTGGCTCATGATCGCCAGCGTCAAGCTCTTCACCCGATGCCTCGCCCGTCCATAACCCCACAGGGGCCATTACGAGTCAGACTCTAAGACGATGAAAATTCGTGTTTAACAGACAGCTTACCAGATATTGGGCGCCGTACTGCGCGGGCTGAAGCAAACGAAAATTTTCGCTTGTACAAGTTTAGCGGCTAGCTGCCGCTAAACTTGTAGGCATGCCCGGCGGGATCAGCGACGATCCGTTGCGAGGGCGCGGCATCCCGGCAGCGCTTGCTGCCGAGCGAAGCTATCGGCGCACCGATCTGCTCGACAAGGGCCGCGAGTTGGCGACGGCGTGGTCAGCGCACTGCAGCGCCCAAGATCGGCCCTCTCACGGTGGCAATGCCGGTTCGAATCCGGTAAGAGACACCAATTATGTCAATATCTTACTGAAGGACGGAACGGGCGACGCTGTGAGCAGATCGAATATAGACTGATTCCGCCGAACAAGAGACCCTTTGATCGATTCATCCTGACTAGTTGTCTTCAGGCCGACAATACCTGGAAGCTGTCGGAATGAACGACGACATCCGCAAATCAGCACGCGTCTTAGGCCATTGATCTGCCATTTGAAAATGTCCCTGAACCGGTTTATTCGCACGGACCATCAGCTCAATAGCGAATTGTAGCAGCGCCAGAAGGCGCCTCCCGGCCTGCGATGTCTTTTGCGGTTGCGGCCAGGAGGAAGGCAAGCCAAGGGGCCAGGGCGGTGAGCACGAGCCGAAGATTATGCCCGGCGGCGGCGAGCAGCGCGTTGATGGCGTCACCAGTCCGGCCGAGGAGGGAGTTGCGGATTGTCGGCAAAGGTCTTGGCCGCCAGCACCAGCCCCTCGCGGTTGGTCACGGCAATTCCGATCTTGGCGCCAAACTCGTACGGGGTACGCGCCTTGCCTTTGGCGATGCAGACCACCTCGGGCGAATGCAGGGCATAAAGCAGCTTGACCTTGTCTTTCGGCTGTTGCGCCATGAGCCACTCGATCAAGCCAGCAACCGGGCGAACTTGCCTTCCGGCGCCGCTTTCCCGGCAATCTTGCGGCCGATATCGCGGTACACGCGGCCCAGATTAGGTGCGCAACCGCCTTGAACGCGCAGCGCATCCGGCGAAACTGTCGGGCATGGGCATGGCGGTCGGCCAGCGATAAATGGAGTCGACCAGGATCACGAAATGAGCTACGAGCACCCGACAGATTGACGCTCGTTTGTGGCAGGTTGTCGCGTGAAACAGAAGTTTGTGCGCGGCGTCGTGCTAGTCAGCGCGATCGCCTTGGCACTTCCGCAACCGATCGCTTTCGCACAGAAATTGACCCCGGGACCCGTCGCGGTCGAGGCCTCGGCAACCGAATTCAATGTCGAGCAGCTCGACGCGTTCTTAGCGCCGATCGCGCTTTATCCGGACCCGCTACTGACACAGATGCTGATGGCGTCGACCTATCCGCTGCAGATCGTCGCCGCCTCGCGCTGGCTGGCGCAAGCCGACCATAAGAGCCTCAAAGGAGATGCGCTCGAGAAGGCGCTGGTCAGTCAGGATTGGGACCCCAGCGTCAAGTCGCTGATCCCATTCCCTCAGGTGCTCGCGATGCTGAACGACCACCTCGAATGGACGCAGCAGCTGGGGTACGCAATGGCGAACCAACAACAGGCGGTGCTTGATTCGATCCAGCGTTTGCGGCGCCAAGCGCAAAAGGCGGGTAGCCTCAAGACCACCGAGCAACAACGGGTTGAGGTCCAAGAAAACGTGGTCGTCATCGAGCCGGCGAACCCCGAAATCGTCTACGTCCCGACCTATCAGCCTTTGGAAGCTTACGGCGAGTGGCCGTACCCGTCGACCCCGCCGGTCTACTACCCTCCGCCCGCAGCCTATTACCCGGGCTACGCTTATGGCGCCGGGCTCGCTTTCGCCACGGGTGTCGCGATTACCGCGGGGCTTTGGGGCTGGGCGAACTGCAACTGGCGTAACGGCAACGTGAGCGTCAACCCGACGCGGTACAACAACATCAACGTCAATCGTGGCCAGATCAATTCCGGCAATTGGCGCGCCGGCGCGGCGAGTATCGGCGGCCGTCCCGCGCGGCCTCCCGGCGGTCCGGTCGGCAGACCGACGCGGTCTGGCCAACTGCCGACCAACGCGATTGGCCGCGGCAATGTGCAGGTTCCGGGCGGCGCGGTGAACCGCCCACAGATTCCGGGCGGCGGCCAAGGAATTGCCGGAGGACAGCGCCCGGGTGGCGGTCAAGGAATCGCGGGCGGTCAACGGCCGGGTGGCGGCCAAGGAATTGCCGGAGGGCAGCGCCCGGGTGGCGGTCAAGGGATCGCCGGCGGTCAACGGCCGGGCGGCGGCCAGCGGCCCGGCGGCGGCCAGGGGTTGGCCGGCGCGCAACGCCCGAGCCAGCTTCCGGCAGGCGGTCGCGGTAGAGGACAGGGTCTCGGTGCGCAGCGCGGTGGCGGCGCATTTGGCGGGTTGAGCGACGGCAATCGGGCGGGCCAGTACAGTGCCCGTGGCGCGCAGAGCCGAAGCTTCCAGCGTGCTGGTGGGGGTGGTGGTTACCAGCGCGGCGGAGGCGGCGGCTTCCAGCGCGCTGGCGGGGGCGGCTTCCGAGGTGGCGGTGGCGGGGGCGGCCGTGGCGGGCGCCGGTGAGGGAGGGCAGACCATGATTCTGCGCGCCGCCCTTGCCGCTCTCATGATCTTCGTTGTCGTCAATACGGCTGCAGCGGCGGCCGACGCCGCACCGGTCGCCGCGGGCCAAACCTATGCGACCGCCGAGGACGCGGTCACGGCGCTGGTCAACGCGGTGCGCAGCGACAAGCTCGACGCGACCATGGCTGTGCTCGGGCCGGGGAGTGAGAAGCTCGTCAATTCTGGCGATGCGGTCGTCGACGACACGGCACGGAAGAAATTCGTCGCCGCGTATGACGAGAAGCACCAACTTACCGCCAACGGCACCGACAGCATGACGCTCGTAGTGGGCAATGACGACTGGCCGCTGCCGATCCCGATCGTCAAGAGCGACGGCAAATGGCATTTCGACTCGCCCGCCGGCGCCCAAGAATTGGTCGACCGGCGCATCGGCCGTGACGAAATCGCGGCGATACGCACCTCCCTCACTTATGTGGACGCGCAAAAAGATTTTTACGCCCTCGCGCGGCAGGTCGAGGGCACGGCGTTCTATGCCCAGCAGCTGGTGAGCAACCCAGGACGGCACGACGGGCTTTACTGGGTGCCGGACGATGGCGAAGACGACAGCCCCTTGGCGCCGCTGGTGGATCAGGCCCGAAGCGAGGGCTATCCCGGCTCGGTCACCGCAGGCAAGCCGCAGGCTTATTTCGGTTATTACTTTCGGATCCTGACGGGACAAGGGGCAAACACGCCTGAAGGCACTTTGAACTATATCGGCGCCGACGGCGAGATGACCAAGGGCTTCGCGCTAATTGCATGGCCGGCGTCTTACGGCGCCTCCGGCATCATGTCGTTTATCGTCAACCAGGATGGCATTGTGTTCCAGAAAGACCTGGGTCCCGATACCGCTTCGGTCGCTGCGAAGATAAAGCTCTATGATCCGGACCTCAGCTGGTCTCGCGTCGAGGTCACCAATTAGTCGACCTTGAAGAAGGGCCAAGCGTCCCTGTTTTTCAAGGATTCCCTTATGTTGTGAAGTAATGGAAAATGCCGGTATTTGCGGCTCCGCCCTGCATTTTCCGGTGTTTTGCGATGCGTCCATCCCGCCCACCATCCGGCAAGAGCGATTTGTTCCGCGAACGGTTGGAGGCGATCATCGATCTCGGCCACCCGCTGGTACGGTTGGCCGGGCTGGTGCCCTGGTCGCGCTTTGAGGATTCCTTTGGCCGGTTTTACCGGCCGCTCGGCCCGCCGGCGAAGCCCACCCGGCTGATGGTCGGTCTGCACTACCTCAAGCACGTCCACGACCTGTCGGATGAGGAGGTCGTCGCACGCTGGGTGGAAAATCTGCCGCATAGCGATGCGAGTTACATTTGGCCTATCCAGCGGCAACGGCCGAGGGCCTGGGTCGCCACGTGCACGCGTTCGCCTTCTTCGGCCGGGTGCCGCTGTCAGTGCTCTACGACAACGACCGATGTCTTCGGCTTCGAGCGTTTGACCGGCGCGCTGCTGGACAGGCTGACACACTACGTTAGCATCCTCGATATGAACGGCGACAGGGAGCGGCCGCTCTTTGAGTTAGATCAATGCTTCAGGAAGGTTCCGCGCCAATGGTTGCGAAAGTTTACCCACGCGCGGGCTCCAACACTCCACCCTTGTGCCGAGTTAGAAATGCTAGAGGTGCCAGCTGCCACATTAAAGAGGGCTAAAGAGACGAGGCTTAGCGGCCAGGGGCCAACGGCTGGTCGGACCCATGACGAGGCGGCAAGAGATCACGCTACCGTCGCACTGATCGAGCGGGTTCTGCTCGTGTTGTTGCTTGGGGCTGCATTTGCCGGTCTGTTTTTGGTAATGCAGCCCTTTGCCGTCAGCATCTTGTTCGGGGCGTCGCTCGCAACGGCGACCTGGCCGCTTCGGCAGGCCTTTGTCCGACATGGATTGGGATACCGCTCGACCGCTTTTATCTTATTGGTGCTGTCACTCTGCTTGATCGGTGTTCCGGTTCTCATTGCGGCGCCCCATCTTGCCGACCAATTGCGCGAGGGCGCCGAACGGGTGCAGTCCCATTTCGCGTCAGCGCCAAAGCAGCCGGCTTGGTTGGCGAACCTTCCTTTGATCGGCGCTAAGCTGAGCTCAATCTGGGATCGCCTCGTCGAGGTCGAAGGTGATCTCGGCGCGCTGTCGGCCCCTTATGCGGCTAATATCGAGGAAGTCATCTTCACCGCAGCACGGGCTCTGCGTGACACGGTGGTGCAGCTAATCCTGTCGCTGGTCATGGCTACCGTTTTCTGGGCCCGTGGCGAAACGCTGGTCGCGGTGCTGCATGATGTATTGAGGCGCATCGGCGGCCTTGTCGGAGAACACGTGCTTGACGTTGCCGCCGCAGCGATACGCGGGGTTGCTTATGGCGTTGTCGGGACGGCAGTCATCCAGGCGACATTGCTGACGGTGGGGCTCGCTGCGGCCGGCGTTCCTGGCGCCGGCATGTTGGGGTTTGTGGGCCTGCTCATCGCCATCAGCCAGATCGGCGCGCCGCTCTTGATCGGGATTTGGGGCGGGGCGGCTTGGTGGTTGTTCGAGCAAGACCATCAGGTTTGGGGCACAGCCATGATCGGCTGGGGCATATTCGTGAGCACGATCGATAATCTCATCAAACCATTCCTTATCGGCCAGGGAATTCAGATGCCGTTATCGCTCACGATCTTGGGGGTGTTCGGGGGATTCATCGCCTTTGGTTTTCTTGGTCTTTTTATTGGCCCAACACTTATTGCCGTTTTGTTTAATCTACTCCAGGCGTGGAGAGTCGCCGCGACGGCCGCTTCGCCAGACGAGGGCTAGCCGCCGACGCGATATCATTGATTTGCTGGGATCGTAACGACGGGTGCCGCACCTTTTGTGCCCGTCTCGGCAATTGAAAACAGCAACATGACCACAGCGAATGTCGACTTGGATTCGATATCCGTATCGGCGATCCAGTACCACCGCCTGCCATACGGCACGGCGACAAAGGCGTTTTTTGGCGCATTGTCGCCGACGCGAACGCGCATCGGGGGCCCACTCCATGGTGTCTTGTCCTGACCACTTACGACGCCCAGCGCCGCCCTGCCTTCAGTCACATCCTCTTCCGGGACCTGCACGGCCGCCGCAAACTCCAACATGATTTCCAGCATCGAGCGCGTATCTAGATCGATTTCGTCGCTCTTCCCAGAGTACGAGCCGTAGTTCACCTTGAGCTCCGTCGCATCCGAACGGAGCCCGAGCAGCTTCGTGATCTCCTGGCGTCGGTTGAGCGCCGCCAGGTCCTTGTTCGGCGGAAACAGCAGGACGGATGTTTCTTCCCCCTGTTTAGGGCGTTCGATCTTGATCTTTATCGTGCCGGCTTGCTGGGCTTCAGCGACCAGCTGAACCAGACGCGCAAATCGAGGATCAGCGGCCCGCTGGCGCCGGTTCGACCCGTTGGAAATGCCATTGACCGAATCAAGCATGATCGGCATCACGCGCTGTGCCGAATAGCCCGCCTGCAGCATGAACATCACGGAGCTGGGAGGGATGGGCGTCATCAGCCGCTTTAGGAAATCGACGCCCGTTAGCGGCGAATAGACAACGGTCGGTCGATCGGTGAAGGTGCCCGAAGCCGTCGCAGTTCCGCTTGTCGTAAACTGCCCAATCGATGCGGCATTGAAGTTTCCGCCGGTGAAGCTGCCGCCAAGCGTGCTTTGCAGCTGATATCCTGCGATGACTTGCGCGACCTCCAGGAAGATCGGCATGTCCGCATAACGCAGCTTCACGATGTTGAGCAGCGTCTGCTCTTTCCAGGAGTTGCCGATCGAACTCGCGTAGTCCAATCGGTCGTGGGAAACGGTGCCGGGTCCGATGCTGCTGCATGCGGTCATCGCCAACGCCGGCACGACAGCCAACACAAGCTTCCGACGCATTACGACGTTCCTCGCTCGCAGGGGCTGTGTAGCCCTTTTGACCTGTTACCCGGTCCAGAAAGGTTCCTCGGAGAACCAGTCAGGGATGCAGCATATTTTCGAGCTGCGGTCGTTTAAACAGTCGACCAATCGTTAGGCCTTGCAGAACGATCGAAAACACAACCACCGCGAACGTCATGTTGAGAATGATCGGCTTCCACGGCGCGTCGGGCAGCGACACCGCAAGCGCGAGCGACAACCCGCCGCGCAATCCGCCCCATGTCAGCAGCTTCGTAAGGCCCCAACAATCGGCGTCAATCCGCCCTGAGGCGTCCAACCCACCGACGACGGCAAAAACCGCCACCGCGCGGCCAACAAGAACGGCAACGATGGCCACCAGCCCCGGGACACCGAGCGGCACGCTTTGAAGCGGATTGATCAGAACAACATGCAGCCCGACAAAAACGAATAGCAGCGCGTTCAGTGCTCCGTCGAGTCCCTCCCAAAACGTTCGTAGGGGATCAGCGACCGGTTGCACGATGTGAGGGATGGTTATGTTGCCGGCTAAGAGACCGGCAACGACCGCGGCAATCGGGCCAGAGACATGAATTTCCTGAGCAACGGCATACAGGCTACTCACCGCGCCCAGCGATATCAGCAGCGCCGTGCAGTACGTCGTCGCGCGCGGCATCGTCAGATGTATGACTAACCAGCCAAGCGCTCCGATCGCCGCGCCGCCGAAGACCTCGCGCACAAAGATCGTACCCGCATCAGTAGCTGTCGCCGTGCCGCCAATCGCGGCAGTCGCAAAAATGGTGAATAGCACGACTGCCACGCCGTCGTTCAAGAGCGACTCGCCGTCGACGACGACCTCAAGGTCCGCTGGTAATCCGACCTTGGAGAGGATCGCCAATGCCGCGACAGGATCTGTTGCAGCAATCAGTGCGCCAAATAGCAGCGCATGCACCGCGGTCAGAGCAATGCCGAACAGCCACATTCCGCCCAGGACCACCCCGCCCGTAACAAAGCAGGCGATCACTGTGCCCGCGAAGGCCAGCGACAGGACGAGCCAACGCTGCCGGTGCAACATGGCCCAATGCACCCGGGCGCTGCCGCGGAACAATAGGAAGCATAGGACACCCTTGAGGAGCGTATCATTCAGGTTAAATGACTGGGTCAATTGGTGCAGCAGCCCGACCACGCCCGATGGAATGAACAACTCCAGTAGCCGCAGCGCGGCAGCCATTGCGGTCGCGAGAAGCAACAGACCGATATCGGATTGCAGACCCAGCCACCGGTCATTGGCGAAACTCAGGATCGCGACGATGCCGAGCATGGCGGCAATTGCTGCAAAGGTGCTCACACCCGTTCCTCACTGCGGTGGGATGGCATCCGTTTGAGCTGGAAATATCCCGTCCACCATCCAGTCGGGATCGTCTTGCATTTTGCATTCTCGGTCCGTCCAGCCATTCAACTGGCACCCCTATAGCGTCAGCTTCTTCCTTGACCCAGCAACGGGCCGCAGTAGGCGAAGCGAAAACCTCCGTGGCCGGCGCCCGGCTGCCTGCAGCGAGCGCACAGACGAACCCGGCGATGAATTCCGCGCCACGCGGTTCAATCCAAGCAACAAGTCTGTGGGGGGCTGGCATGGGATGGCTCCCATCAAAGTGCGGCGGCAGTCCTACTCCGTCATCGCCGCGATACGGCCCTGCCGCACTCCCTTGACGAAGGCACGGTAATCCCGTTGCACCTGATCGGCATACGCAACCGCAAAATCGCAAACCGCATTATCGTAGGCCTCGCTGGAACCCAGGTAACCTGCAATCATTGCTACGTCGCCCGACCGGGCGTGCGCCCGAGCTAAGGCCCACCCGCAAACCCTGCCATATGCTCGCAAATCCGATGCGCTGAAGTCCTCAATAACCGCGCTCATCTTCATGTCGCGAAGCTGGCGGACATAGAAGTCCCGGCCATTGTCGCCTGTCCCCCAGCCAAGGAAGAGGTCGCTAGCCGATTGCATTAGGCGCTGACCTGCCACAACGCGCTGACCGTGGTGGCCGTACTTGCTCTTGCCAGCGTACGGCTCTAGCACCGAGGGAACCGCCTGCTTAATCTGCAGGAAGATCGGGTCGTTGTCCGAGGCCATAAAGAGCGCGATGGCGCACTGAGTGCCGACGCTCCCGACACCGACAACCTTCATCGCTAAGTCACAGAAATGGTAGCGGTCGAACAATATGCGGAGTGCGTCGCTAAGCGACGCGCGATAGCTTTGGAAACCGTTTGTGTAGTGCGACACAAGACCGGGCGCGATCTCTTGCGTCGGATGAAAGATCAGCGGGGGGTGGTCAATAATCTTTGGTTCGCCCCCGCGGTCTTGTACGAATTTCGGGAACAGAAACTCGGGGGTGTTCTTCTCGCGCAGACGTTCCAGACGCTCCTCGACGCGCTCGCGCACACCTTCTGCGTCAGCTTCAATGGCTTCTAAAAATCGGTCGACATTGATTGTGTCGTACCAAACATCCAACACGCGCATCTCGGAGTAATCCGCGACATGTTCGCGATACGAGCGCAACATTGCACGGACCGCGCGGGCTGAATCGGTCTCCGATAGCTGGATATAACGACCGGCGAGCACGAAGCTCGCCGCTAGCCGTTTTACGTCCCATTCCCATGGAGCGGGCAACGTCTCGTCAAAATCATTGATGTCGAAAATGATCTGTCGCTCGGGCGTGGCAAATCCGCCGAAATTGGCGAGATGCGCGTCGCCGCACGCCTGGACCCTAATGCCGGATACCGGCGTCCTCGCGAGATCGGCCGCCATGATGCAAGCGGAACCGCGATAAAACGCGAACGGCGATTGCATCATACGCCCGAAGCGAATGGGTATGAGCTGTTGTAGTCGGCCCTCGTTCGACTCGTTCAAAAGGTCGATCGGGTCGCGCCGGTCCCGAGGGGGCTCCCAGTCGGCGTGGGTATCGCGGGGCGCCGCGTCACGCAAAGCCTTGCCTGCGGCGCGGCGCTCATCCGGTGACGAATATCGAGGCTCGTCGCGCCGTGTCGGCTTTGCCATGGGCTCCCCGCGCTAACCATTTGCTGGTGGTGAGTTTTAAGCTTCACCAAACCAGGCATTGCCCCCGAGGTGCTTTGACCTGCATCAATGATTTAAAAAGGAGAGTATGTTTTTGCGGGTTGTCAACGGCGGATTGGGGGCATATGTGGACGGCCCCTGCTTGCAAAGCATTTTGCAGTGATTTGATCGGATCGCTTGCGATCATATGTCCGGCCTCTGTCGGGTGCGCCCGCATGGTGTGCGACTGTCGACTTACCAAGTCAGAAACATTCCGACATCGCCAGGAAATCCGCCGGGGTAGTCGAGTACTTGGGCCTTAAGGCCAAAACCTTGCGGCTTCAAATCTTCTTGCCAGAATTCGTAGGCGAGCTGCGGGCGGCCGGTGAGGGTTTTTGGCCAATCCGCCTCAAAATTATTGATGGCTCGGCCGCGATCGGTGCACAGCCCGCTGGGAAACTGATAGATCTGGACTTCAGACTGCCCCTGTTCGGCAGCGCGCGTCACCATCTGCATCACCAGCGCCATCACCTGTTCGCGCGTTCTTGCGGGCGGCTTCTGGAACTCCTCGATGACGGCTTTGCGCTTTGCTTCCTGTTCCTCAAGATGGTGCATTGCTTCGGCGGCCTTCGCCGCCTCCCGCTCGGCCATTCGACGTCTGAGATCAGTTGCCGACGTGATGGTGGTCGTCATGGCAGCGGCCGTTTGAGGCGAAGAGTTCACGAGCGGCTCCATCTACGGAAGATATTATCGAGAGTTTACATTCCCCGACGGCAGGGCCGTCTACATTGATCTGCATCAAACGGCGTCGAAATACCGATGAATCGTCTAACTCGGCGAAAGTGAACTTTGCTAAACATGCGTGCCGGAGGCTCGACGAGGCGTGACCTTGATTTGGATCACCGCACGTCGCCGGCTTGGTCGTCATCTTGTTGCGGCACCTGGTTTGGGATTGGGCAGAAATGAATCGGCAAGTGCAAAGGTGGCTGGTTCGGCTTGGTTTCTGTGTAAGCTGCCTTTCCCTTATTGCGGCCTGTTCAGGGCTTGAGCGTGGTCCGACGGTTCCCTTGGCGGACACGGATCAGGTTACCGTCCTGGGCCTACCGAACGGGCGGTTTTGGGCGGATACGGACGGAGCAAAGCTGGCGCGCGAAGCCGCCGACGCGCTCCAGCGGGAGCGGGCGGCAAGCGGGGCGACGGGCGGAAAGCTGGGACCGGCGTATTTTCTGGCCGTCTCCGGCGGCGGCGATAACGGCGCCTTTGGTTCCGGGCTGCTCTGCGGGTGGGAGGATGCGGGCACGATGCCCTCGTTCAAGCTCGTAACCGGCGTCAGTACCGGCGCGATGATCGCGCCGTTCGTGTTTCTCGGTCCGGCATACCACGACCGGCTCTGTACGCTGTACACCTCGATCAAGCCGAGCGACGTGTTAGACAGTCGAGGTATTTACGGCATGTTGTTCAGCGATGCGCTTGCCGATACCACACCGCTTGCGGATTTGATCGCTCGCTATGTGACCGACCAGATGCTCGCCGACATCGCGAGGGAATATCAAAAAGGCCGGTTGCTTCTGATCGGCACGACCAGCCTCGACGTACAGCGGCCGGTGATCTGGAACATCGGTGCCATCGCCGCGAGCGGCAAGCCGGAAGCGCTTGATCTCGTGCGAAAGATCATCCTCGCTTCTGCCGCCATCCCCGGCGCCTTCCCGCCGGTCATGATCGATGTTGAAGCCGCCGGTAAACGCTACCAGGAAATGGATGTCGATGGGGGCGCCGTGGCGCAGACCTTTCTCTATCCCCCGGATCTGGGGTTGCGCGTCGATTTGCGGTCAGCTGAGCATGCGCGGGAAAGGCACGCCTATATCATTCGGAACGGGCGATTGGATCCCAATTGGACGTTGGTGCAACGGCAGTTCTTGACAATTGCCGGGCGGGCCATCGCGACCATGATCCACTTCAGCGGATACAACGATGTCTTGCGGATCTACGCGATCACCAAGCGCGATGGCGTGGACTACAACCTCGCCTATATCGAACCAGATTTTGTGACGACCAAGCGTGAGGAATTCGATCCGGCTTATATGCGGGCCCTGTTCGATTATGGCTATGCGAAAGGCCGCTCCGGCAAGGCTTGGCGCAAGGCGCCGCCAATCCTTGAAGACATACCGACTGGCCCGCCACGCTGACCCTAGCACACCCGTCCGTCGCGTGCCGGCAAGCCCGCAGGGCGCATGAGATCGTAGCGTTTACCGCGCCGATGCCCTCATTGGCCCGTCTTGGTGAGGAGCATCACCACCGAGCGAGGTTGCGCCCGGCAAGTGGTGCCTTCCAGCCGCGGGGCATCCGTCCAGTCGCAGATATCGTCTGGCGGTTCGGCAGAGGTATCGATGCAGCGGCGCCAAGTTTCACCGGCGCTGCCGGGCGAAGGAACCTCAAAATCGAGCGGCGCCCAATAGGCGTTGACGATAAAATGAAGGACAAAATGGTAGCCGATCAAAGGCACCGTCGCAGCCAAGGTGTGCGATTCATAACTCCAGTCTGGAGCGTTCAATTTCACGCCATGCCATTGAAACGGTTGCCGCCGCAGCAGTTCACTCAACGTCATGTCGACCCGCTCGATCGGCAGGTCGCGGTTGGTGCGCAGCGCGATCAGCTTTTTGACAAAGCGATGGATGTCGGCGTGCTTCTTGACCAGCGACCAGTCAAACCACGAGATTTCGTTGTTTTGGCAGTAGCCGTTGTTGTTCCCCCGCTGCGTGCGCCGAACTTCGTCACCGGCAAGCAGCATGGGCGTCCCGATCGCCAAAAGGGTCAATGTCGCGAAATTCTTGATCTGGCGATTGCGCAGCCGCTCGACCTCGATGTCATCGGTTGCCCCTTCGGCGCCGCAGTTCCAACTGAAGTTGGCATCCGCGCCGTCACGGTTGGCTTCGCCGTTGGCCTCATTGTGCTTGCTGTTGTAGGAGACCACATCGTTCAGCGTGAACCCGTCATGGCAGGCGACAAAATTGATGCTCTGCTCGGCTTCGCGCTGCTCGTGCTCATAGATGTCCGGGCTGCCGCTAAGCCGATACGCCACGATGCGTGCCAGCCCGTTGTCGCCTTTAAGAAAGCTTCGTATATCGTCGCGAAAATGCCCGTTCCACTCCTTCCAGCTGTCGCCGACGAAGCTGCCGACCTGATATAGCCCCGCGGCATCCCAGGCTTCGGCGATCAGTTTCACGTTGGCGAGAACCGGATCCGATTCGATGTCCCAAAGCACGGGCGGAGAAGCCAATGGCTGTCCGGTTTGGTCGCGCGACAGGATCGACGCAAGATCGAAGCGAAACCCGTCGACGTGCATCTCCGTCACCCAATAGCGCAGGCTGTCGAGGATCAGCCGCCGGACGATAGGTTCATTGGCGTTGAACGTGTTCCCGCATCCGGTGAAATCGTCGTAGCGCGACGGGTCGTTCGAGAGGATGTAGTAGTTCGGGTTGGACAGTCCGCGGAAGCAAATGGTCGGGCCGTTTTCGTTGCCCTCGGTCGTGTGGTTGTAGACGACGTCGAGGATGACTTCGATGCCCGCACGGTGCAGCGCCTTGACCATGTCCCGGAACTCGTCGACCGCGCCCAGCGGTTCGGTGCGAGAACTGTACCCGGGGTGCGGTGAGAAGAACGACAGCGGCTGATACCCCCAGTAATTCCCCAATCCCCGCGGGCCGTCCTCCGTATCGAAAGCAAAAACGGGAAGGAGTTCGACAGCATTGACGCCGAGGTCGACGAGGTAGGGTATCTTTTCGATTAACCCGGCGTAGGTTCCGCGCTTCTCCGGTGCGACGCCGGAGTTCGGATGACGGGTGAAGCCCCCCACATGCATCTCGTAGATGATCGTTTTCGCGAAGGACCGGCCGAGCAGCGTATCGCCTTCCCAGTCGTAGGCATCCGTATCGACGACGACGCTCTTCAGCGCCGTGGCAGCGTTGTCACCCGGCCGTGCGGCGGCTTCACGGCTGCGAGCCGACGGCCAAGCGACGCCCTTGCCGTAGGGGTCGAGCAGGAGTTTTCCGGGATCGAAGCGCACCCCATTGGCTGGATCAAACGGCCCCGAAACGTGGTAGCCGTACAATTGCCCCGGCGCAAGGTCAGGGACGAAGGTATGCCAGTAGTGATAGGTGCGATTTGTCCAGGGATCGAGATCGATCACGCGGGATGGCGCTTGGTCATCGATCCTATCGAAGAGCAGGAGTTGCGCCGAGGCGCTGTTCTTCGAATACACGCTGAAGTTAACGCCGCCATCGGTCAGCGTCGCGCCAAGCGGAAAGCTTCGCCCCTGTTGCTGCACGGCGCCGGGCGGTAGCGCTTCTTGTCGCGAAATGCTCATGGTGCTGGCCCCGGTCAGGTGGCAACCGTGTCGTTCACGATCTTTTGGGCCTCCTCCACCAGAGCGTCGAGGTGCGCTTGATCACGAAAACTTTCAGCATAGAGTTTGTAGATATTTTCGGTTCCCGATGGCCTGACCGCGAACCAGCCGCTGCCGGCGGTGACTTTGAGCCCGCCGATGGCGGCGTCATTGCCGGGTGCCGTTGTCAGCTTGGCGATGATCGGTTCACCCGCCAGCCTCGTTGCGGTGACAGTGGCGGGTGAGAGGTCCGCGAGCCGTGCCTTGAGCGCCGGCGTTGCCGGAGCGTCAAGGCGCGTATAGAGCGGCGCACCCAGCCGTTCCGTCAGCTCGTGGTAATGCTCGCCCGGGTCCTTGCCGGTACGCGCCAGGATTTCGACGGCAAGCAGATCCATGATCAAGCCATCCTTGTCCGTGGTCCAGACCGTGCCGTCGTGGCGCAGAAAGCTCGCCCCGGCGCTTTCCTCGCCGCCAAAACAGCAGGAGCCGTCGAACAGGCCGTCCACAAACCATTTGAACCCGACCGGTACTTCGTAAAGCCGGCGCCCCAGATTTTCGACCACGCGATCGATCAGACTGCTGCTGACAAGCGTTTTGCCGACCGCGGCATCGACCGGCCAGCGCGGGCGATGCCCCAGCAGGTAATTGATCGCCGCCGCCAGATAATGGTTGGGGTTGAGCAGACCGTCCGTGGGGGTCACCACGCCATGCCTGTCGGCGTCGGCATCGTTGGCGAACGAGAGGCGGTATTTGTCCTTGATGTCGAGAAGACGTGCCATTGCATAGGGGCTCGATGGGTCCATGCGGATCTTGCCGTCATGATCGGCCGTCATGAACGAGAAGGTTGGATCGATTGTCGGGTTGGCGACCGAGATATTGAGCTTGTGAACGTCGGCGATCCGTTCCCAATACGGGCAGGCCGCGCCGCCCAGCGGGTCGACGCCAAAGGCGAACCCCGCCGTCCTGACCGCGTCGAGATCGATAATGTTAGGCAGGTCTTCGATATACGGCAGCGCGAGGTCTTCGCAATGCGTCGTCGATGCCTTAAGGGCCTGGTTGAACGGCATCCGCTTGATCGCGTTGGCGCCGCGATGCAGCAATTCGTTGGCTCGGGCCTGCACCCAACCAGTCACATCGGTATCGGCTGGGCCGCCATTGGGCGGGTTGTACTTGAAGCCGCCGTCTTCCGGCGGATTATGCGACGGCGTGACAACGATGCCATCCGCCAAGCCCTGCCGACGCCCCCGATTATGGACGAGGATCGCGCGAGAGATCACGGGCGTCGGCGTAAACCCGTCGTCGCGCTGAATGATGGTCTCGATCTGGTTGGCGGCAAGAACCTCCAAAGCCGTCTGCTCCGCCGGTCGGGACATCGCATGGGTGTCCTTGCCCATGTAGAGCGGTCCATCGATGCCTTGCGCCCGGCGGTAGTCACAGATCGCCTGCGTGACGGCGAGGATGTGAGCCTCGTTGAAGGAGGTGGCGAACGGCGACCCCCGGTGCCCGCTGGTGCCGAAGCTCACCCGCTGGCTTGCATCGTCGGCGTCAGGCTTGAGATCGTAATACGCCCGTTCGAGCTTGGTCAGGTCGACGAGCATTTCGCGCGGCAGCGGTTTGCCGGCCAATGGTGAGATCATCGCGTTGGCTCCCTCGCATGTCGTCGCTGCTGGCTATGACACTATGACACTATGACACTGGGCACGGCCTTGCGTTCCATATCTCGGCGGCGTACTCGGCGATCGTGCGGTCGCTCGAGAATTTGCCCGAGCTGGCGATGTTCATGATCGCCTTTTGCGTCCACTCCCCTGGATTGGCGTAAAGAGCGAGCAGTCGCCGATCCGCGTCGAGATAGGAGGTGAGGTCGGCGAGGTGCCGGTAGTAGTCGCCGTGCGTGAGCAAGGTTTCGCGCAATGGCTCCACGACCTCCGGCTCATTACGACTGAAGTGGCCGGAAAAGATGAGATCCAGTGCCGCACGGGTTTCGGATTCGTTGTCGTAATGCCATTGCGGCTTGTACCAATCGCGGCTTTCCGCCACTTGCTCGGCCGTCAGGCCGAAAAGGAAGAAGTTCTCCTCGCCCGCGGCTTCGGCCATCTCGATCGTCGCACCGTCGCGAGTACCAATCGTCAGCGCGCCGTTCATCATGAACTTCATGTTGCTGGTGCCGCTCGCCTCGTATCCCGCGGTGGAGATCTGGTTCGAAACGTCGCTGGCAGGGATCAGACGTTCGGCCAGCGACACGCAGTATTCGGGCAGGAACACGACCTTGATCCGGTCGCGCACCACCGGGTCGCCATCGATCGTCCCGGCAAGGTTGTTGATGAATTTGATGATGACCTTGGCGAGATGATAGGCGGGTGCCGCCTTCCCCGAGAAAAAGAAGGTCCGCGGCGCCAAGTCCAAATTCGGATTTTCCCGCAACCGGTTGTAAAGCACCACGACGCGCAGAGCGTTCAGCAGCTGTCGCTTGTATTCATGGATGCGCTTCACCTGGCAATCGAAGATCGTGTCCGGATCGACGACCACACCGGCATTCGATTTAAGCCATTCGGTGAAGCGCAGCTTGGCGTCGCGCTTAGCCTTGCGAACGGCGTCGCCAAAGCCGGCATCGCCGGCCAGCGGCTTGAGCATCGCCAGATCGGCAAGATCGGTCACCCAGCCATCGCCGATCGCCTCTGTGATGCATGCCGAGAGCTCCGGGTTGGCGAGCAGCAGCCAGCGGCGCGGTGTGACGCCGTTCGTCTTGTTGTTGAAGCGGTCGGGATACAATTCCGCGAGGTCCTTGACCGTCACCGTGCGCAACAGCTGCGAATGGATTGCCGCGACGCCGTTTGTGCTGTGCGAACCGACAATGGCAAGATTGGCCATCCGGATTTTCGCGTCACCACCTCGCTCGACCAGACCCACACGCTCCAGGCGGTCTTCCTCGCCAGGAAACCGCTCGCGAACTTCGGCGGTGAGGCGCCGATCGATCTCCTGCACGATTTCGAGTTGGCGCGGCAACATCAGTTCGAACCAGCGCAGCGGCCATTTCTCCAGCGCCTCGGGAAGGAGGGTGTGGTTCGTGTAGGCGAGCGTCCGTCGTGTGAGGTCCCAGGCTTGGTCCCATTCGAGATGCGCCTCGTCGAGGAGGATGCGCATCAGTTCCGGAACCGCCAGGGCGGGATGGGTATCGTTGAGCTGGATCGCCACCTTCTCGGGCAGCGTCTGCCAATCTGCATTGCTGCGGCGAAAGCGCCGAATGAGATCGGCCAGCGAAGAGGCGACGAGGAAATACTCCTGCACGAAGCGCAAGCCTTGGCCCATGCTGGTCGAGTCGTCGGGATAGAGCACGCGCGTGACGGATTCCGCGGCGAGTCGCTCCGCCAACGCGCTGACAAACTCGCCAGCGCTGAACGCCTGGAAATCGAAGACGTCCGGTGTGGCCGCGGCCCATAACCGCAGCGTGTTGACCGTCTTGCCGCCGTAACCCACGACCGGGCGGTCGAATGGCAGCGCGACAAGGTTTGAGGGCCGGTCCAGGACCGCCCTCAGACTTCCGCCATGCACCTCGAAAGAACAGCCGAGCTTGATCTCAACCGCATCTTGCGGCCGCGCAACCTCCCATGGATCAGGTCGCCGCAGCCAGTTGTCCGGCTGCTCGCGCTGCCAGCCATCGACAATCGTCTGTCTGAAGATGCCGTACTCGTAGCGCAGCCCGTAACCCATCGCCGGCAGCTGCATTGTCGCCATCGAATCGAGGAAGCATGCCGCGAGGCGGCCGAGCCCGCCATTACCGAGTCCGGCGTCCGGTTCCTCCTCCAACACCGCGGCGGCATCAAAATCCGTGCGTTCAACAAACCGTCTGGTGAGGGGGTCGAGCCGCATGTTCAGCAGGTTGTTGCCCAGCGATCGGCCGATCAAAAACTCCATCGACAGGTAATAGACGCGTTTGGGATTTTCGCGCTGGTAAGTGCGCTCCGTCCGATGCCAGCGCTGCGAGAGCACATCGCGGACCGAGTGGGCGACCGCCTCGTAGCGCTCGCGCGCACCGATTTCGCCGGCATCGACGATGCTGTCGAACATCAAGTGACGTTCGTAGAGCGCATCATTCGTGCCAGTGAACTGGATCGGTCCGCAACCGTATTGTTCGAGCAGCTTGGCGATCGTTGAATCGGGCTGTGCGCCGGCGGAGACAGCGGTCTTAGGGCTGTTCATGACGTCATCCTTCCTGACTGCGCTCGGTTATGCCGATGCTCCCGCTGAATCCGGGTACGTGTCTGCAACCAAGCCTCGTTGCGGGCGGCACAGGGACTGCCGCCGCGCGTATCTTCACTCTTTCAGCATGAAGGCGGACAGCAAGGCCACTTAGGCCGAACCGCCTTCCCGCTCAGACGTTGTCGCCCTCTGTCGAGCTGCGCGCGGCCGCAGCGCCCTTTTGGCCCCACCGCCAGCCGCTGATCTCGGGCATGTCGTCGCCATAGCGGTTGATATACGCCTTGTGCTCCAATAGCTTATTGCGGATCGCCTGCTTGAAGTAAGCCGCGCGCGCGCCAAGCTTTGGCACCCGGTCGATCACGTCGCCAACAAGATGAAAACGATCGAGGTCGTTCAGCACGCACATGTCGAACGGCGTGGTCGTGGTGCCCTCCTCTTTGTATCCCCGCACATGCAGGTTCCGATAACCGGTCCGGCGATAGGTCAAGCGATGGATCAGCGTCGGATAGCCGTGGAAGGCGAAGATGATCGGCTTGTCGGTCGTGAACAGCGTGTCGAAATCATGGTCCGTCAAGCCGTGGGGATGTTCTGTGTGAGACTGCAGCGTCATCAGGTCGACGACGTTGATGACGCGAACCTTCAAATCGGGCACGTGCTGCCGCATCAGATCGACCGCGGCCAGCGTCTCCAAGGTGGGCACGTCGCCGCAGCATGCCATCACCACGTCGGGTTCACCGCCGCGGTCATTGCTCGCCCACTCCCAGATGCCGAGGCCGGCAGTGCAGTGCTGGATCGCCTCGTCCATCGTAAGCCATTGCGGCGCGGGCTGCTTGCCGGCCACGACGACATTGACGTAATTACGGCTGCGCAGACAGTGATCGGTGACCGACAGCAGACAGTTGGCATCTGGCGGCAGGTAGACGCGGACGACGTCCGCCTTCTTGTTCACTACATGATCGATAAAGCCTGGATCTTGGTGACTAAAGCCATTGTGGTCTTGCCGCCACACATGACTCGACAATAGGTAGTTCAGCGAACCGATTGGCCTTCGCCAGGAAATGTGGTGGCACACCTTCAACCACTTGGCATGCTGGTTGACCATCGAGTCCACAATGTGAATAAACGCCTCGTAGCACGAGAAAAATCCGTGACGGCCGGTGAGCAGGTAGCCCTCGAGCCAACCCTGACATTGATGCTCGCTGAGCATCTCCATGACGCGTCCATCAGGGGCAAGATGATCGTCCCATGGAAACGTTTCGGCATTCCAGGCGCGGTTCGTCACCTCAAGCGCGTCCTGCCAGCGGTTGGAGTTGTTCTCGTCCGGGCTGAATAGGCGGAAGTTGCGCGAATCCAAGTTGAGCTTCATAATGTCGCGCAGGAACAGACCCATGACCCGCGTCGACTCTGCCGTCGTCGCACCAGGCGTTGTCACCTCGACGGCATAGTCACGGAAATCCGGCATTCTGAGATCGCGCAGGAGCAGACCGCCATTGCTGTGCGGGTTGGCGCTCATGCGGTGCTCGCCGCGCGGTGGAAGAGCGGCGAGATGCGGGCGCAAGCACCCGGCCTCGTCGAACAGTTCGGACGGCCGGTAGCTTTTCATCCACTCTTCGAGGAGGTGCACGTGTTCCGGGTTCTCGTGCATCTCGCCCATCGGCACCTGATGCGAGCGCCAGTAATCCTCGGTACGGCGGCCGTCGATTTCCTTGGGGCAAGTCCAGCCTTTCGGCGTCCGGAGCACGATCATCGGCCATCGCGGGCGACCGGGCTTGCCGTTGCGCGCCTCTTCCTTGATACGCCGGATGTCGCCGATGACGGTGTCGAGGGTCGAGGCCATCAACTCGTGCATTTCTTGCGGATCGCTGCCTTCGACAAAATGCGGCGTGTACCCGTATCCGAGCATCAGGTGCTCGAGCTCTTCGTGGCTGATGCGGGCGAGCACCGTCGGATTGGCGATCTTGTACCCGTTCAGATGAAGGATCGGCAGCACGGCGCCGTCGGTCGCCGCGTTGAGGAACTTGTTGGAGTGCCAGCTCGTTGCCAGCGGTCCGGTTTCCGCTTCGCCGTCGCCGACCACGCAAGCCACGATCAGGTCAGGGTTGTCGAAAGCCGCGCCGTAGGCGTGCGACACGGCATATCCGAGTTCGCCACCTTCATGGATCGAACCGGGTGTCTCCGGCGCCACATGGCTGGGTATGCCCCCGGGGAACGAGAACTGGGTGAAGAGGCGCTTCATTCCCGCCTCGTCGCTTGAAATGTTGGGGTAAACTTCGCTGTAAGTGCCTTCGAGATAGGCGTTGGCGACCAGCCCCGGGCCGCCGTGACCGGGCCCGATCACATAGATCATGTTCAGGTCGTTTTTTCTGATGACCCGGTTCAGATGAGCATAGATAAAGTTCAGCCCGGGCGTTGTTCCCCAATGGCCGAGAAGGCGCGGCTTGACGTGCTCCTTCGTCAGAGGTTCCTTCAGCAGAGGATTGTCATAGAGGTAGATTTGGCCGACAGAGAGGTAGTTCGCTGCCCGCCAGTACGCATCGATCAGCGACAGCTCACTGTCCGTAAGGACGTTCGGTACGGCGGAGGAAACATCGGGCATGGGTGCCTCCTTGGGTTTCGGCGCGACCTGCTTGGCATCGCGGGCCTTCGGTCACCGGACCAAAAATTTCAACGATTTGCGGCCTGACGAGGCCGCGTATTTCGGGCCTGAGGACTTATTAGTATAGAGTGCGGGGAACCTTGATCTAAATCAAATGATGTTTTCGTTACCCCCCTCTAATCTCCCGGCGCTCAGTCGAAAGCCGCATGTCGGGCTGACTGATGGGCGCGTGGGGCGGCTGGGGAGTGGCAGGCGATGAGTGCTGCGGAGCCGTTGATCGGCGTCATCAATGCCGGATCGTCGTCCCTTAAGTTCAGCGTTTATGAAGGAGAAACCCGGCTGCTTTCAGGTCAGGCCGACGGTCTTGGGACACGGCCTTCAATCGCTATCACCGATGCGAGCGGTTCACCGATCGCCCCACCTGATCTGGGGCAGCCGGCGACCCCCAGCGATGTCTTGCCCGTCATCCTGCCTTGGCTGCAAGAGCGGCTCAAACCACGCAGCCTCGCCGCGCTGGGACATCGCGTGGTTCATGGCGGCGTGCATCACGCGCGGCCGGCGCATGTGACACCCGAGCTGCTTGGTGAATTGGACGCCTTGGTGCCGCTCGCTCCATTGCACGAGCCGCACAATCTTGCCCCGATCCGAATGGCCGCGGCGCTTGACCCCAACCTGCCCCAAGTAGCGTGCTTTGACACCGCGTTCCACCGCACGATGCCGGAAGTCGGTCAGGCCTTTGGCTTGCCGTATTCGCTGTACGATGAGGGCATCCGGCGCTATGGATTTCACGGCTTGTCGTACGAGTACATCGTCTCGGTACTGCCTCTTCACGCCCCCGAGATAGCGGATCGGAAAGTCGTCATACTGCACCTCGGGAACGGCTGTTCGGCTTGCGGCGTCAACGAACGCAAGTCGGTCGCCACGACCATGGGTTTCACCGCTTTGGACGGTCTGCCCATGGGCACCCGCTGCGGCGCGATCGATCCTGGCATATTACTTCACCTGCTGCAGCAAAGGGGTATGAGTCCCGACGCGCTGGCCGATCTTCTTTATAGACGCTCCGGTATGCTCGGCCTATCCGGCGTCTCATCGGATTTTCGTGAGTTGCTCGGGAGCAGCGAGCCTCGCGCACGGTTTGCGCTCGATTTTTTCTACTATAACGTCGGCCGGCAGATCGCCTCTCTGGCGGCCGCGCTCGGCGGACTGGACGGTATCGTGTTCACTGCTGGCGTTGGAGAAAACGCCGCTGTCGTGCGCAGCGCCATTTGTGACGCATGTGGCTGGCTGGGTGTGGATTTGGACGAGAACGCGAACCGCACGCATCAAGTGCGCATCAGCCGGCCAGCCAGCCGCGTCGCCACGCTGGTGATCAAAACGGACGAAAACCTGATGATCGCGCGCCACACAAGCGCTCTGATCGGAGCATGACGGGAGCGAACCGGCCCTCTACAGACGCGGACGCGCACCGCTGAGTTGATTCGGCCAACGCCGCCTCGCCATGATTCGTTGGTGCGGTTTTCTATGGCAACTGGGCGCACACGGCGCGGATGGCCATACCGTGTCGTCCTTGCGGAAGTCGGCAATCGTCTTGGAGTCGGGCGCCCAACCGCCCGGTCAGCCACATCAACTCGACATCGCGCTGCGCTTCGCGTTCCCGCCGCCGGCGTCATCCCTGAAAAGCCCAAGGCGGCAAGGTCCAGTTCGTCGATAAAGACCTCAATCACTCAAGCCGCGTTCTTCTTGTCGACGTAATCCTCAAGGCAATGCGGCAGCAGCGCCGGCTGGATCGTGCCCCTGGTGGTGGTGTAGGAGCGCGGGGTCGCTCCGGCGGGTCTGGCCGGTTGTGTCAGGCGGCCACGGCAGGTAGCTTGACGAAGGGATCGTCACTCAAACCGGCCATCGTTTCCAGG
>Ga0335085_10004599_pt1 | contig 22765 bp, 27 predicted proteins | sample Lox_Sample_45_FD_206712 | JGI IMG/M metagenome (GOLD analysis project Ga0335085, IMG submission 206712) | Soil microbial communities from Loxahatchee National Wildlife Refuge, Florida, United States - Lox_Sample_4.5 | ecosystem: Environmental > Terrestrial > Soil > Wetlands | place: USA...
ACCCGGCGCCAATTTGCCTCCGCCTTCGGATCGATCAGCGCCGCCAGAAATCCCGTGCTCGATCCGAGGGACGCGTCTCTCAGCTGCTCCCGCCAGTCCGGTGCCGCGCGCTTTCCATTCGGTTCATAACTCTTTCCGCCGAGCACGCCCAGCGTCTGCACCGCATAGAGCTTGTACTGGTGCGTGTCGCAGCTGTCCTCGCGCGTTTCCGAGCTTTCGGCGCCTGCCATCCGGATCGACTGCCGCGTCCTCTCGGTGCAGGTTATCCGCGGCAGCTCGTCGAGATAGACGCGAATCTGGTCCCGGATTCGGCCCATCTCAGCCGCATTGTCCGAAGCTGTTTGGCCCCACGCCGCACCGGCCGCCGCGGCGATCAACCAACCTGCGCACATTGACTTTCCAGTCACCCCATTCGGCTTCGGCCCTTATTGCGCGGGGCAGGATTTGAAATCTCTGTCAGCCGCGATCGACGCATTCTCCGCACGCTTGTCCACCCGCACGACAAACCAGTGATTCCCGGCCGGCAGATCCGCACTGATCCAGAGCCGCTGTTCGTTCCTGAATTTCCTGACGATTTTGCCGTCGAGCAGCGCTTCCCCCGACCCGCCCGGAGGCGCAAAACCAAAGCGCAGGATCGGCCGCAGCGCATTATCCGCAATTTCTCGCCGGGCCGTCACGCAGAAACTGTACACGCCAACCGCGGCGGCCGATTCTTCTTCGGTAGCCGTCCGCGCCCGGGCCACATCGCTCTGCACAACCGCCTGCAGCGAATTCGAGTCCGCGGGAAATCGTGCCGGGAATGTGCGGCTGCGCCCCACCGCAGTGATGCAGGTCCAGAACAATGCCCCGGTCGCCAGACAGGCCGCAAACACCAGAGCCGGATTCGGCGACCGCCCCGTCACCAGCTGAAACAACGGCGCGCCGTCCACCGGACTGGCCGCCAGCGTTCGCCTTCGCAGCGCCTTGCTGTATTCGCGCGGCAGGGATATGGCAAGATCTCCCAGCAGATCAAGCCACAGGCGCAGCCGGCCAGGAAATCCTTTTTCATCCCGCGCGCGATCCGTAACCAGGCGCAGCGCATCGTCACCGTATGCGCGGCGGTAATGCTTTGGATAGAGCTTCAGCAGAATGCCGTAAAGCTTCTCAGGCATCTGCCCCTCGCAGAATTTTTTTCGCCCGCGCAATCCGCAGCGTCTGCGCCAGCGATTCCGCCTCCGCCCGGACCGCCTTCAGGCCCGCGCGCGTCAGCCTGTAACAGCGGCGTCGGTCTGCGCCGTCCTTCGATGCGGACCGGTCTTCGATCTCCTCGATAAAACCGGCCTCCAGCAGCGTTTGCAGCGAGCTGTAAAGCGTACCCGGCCCCAGCCGCATCCGCCCCGATGTCTGCTCCTCGACCTGCCGCATGATGGCGTAGCCATGCAGATCTTCCCCCGCGAGGGCGAGAAGAATGTTGAAGGCCGCCGAAGGGAGAGGATCCAGTTTTCGTCTTGGCATAACGAATGTCGATATATCGATAAACGATTATCAAATCCCCGGCCCCGTGTCAAGCCTTCGATCTTCTGCCGAACAACCGCATGCGGCGCGGCCCCACCTGCCAAAACCATCACATCGGTGCCTCACGTGCTCTTCACCTTCCGGTACACCACTTAACAGGGCTCTGTCCGGCCCATACGCGAGGTTTTTTCAGATGCTCAACACGAAATGGATTGCCGCTTTGTTCATCGCCGCCGCTCTTGGCGGGGGCGTCGCCGGTGCCCAGGCGCCCGGCACATTGAAAGGCACAATTTTGGGACCTGACCTTCACCCGCTCGCCGGCGTGACAGTTTCTGCAGTGAGTCCGGCAACTCACCGGCAAACCGCCGAAACCATACAGAACGGCACGTTCACCATCGGCGATCTTCCTTCAGGCAGCTACAACATTGAAATCCGCGCCGCCGGATACCGAACCGTGGAGGACCCGAAAATCGACATCGTCTCCGGCACCAAAACCACCATCAATGTGACTCTTGAGAAAAGCCGGGCCAAAGGATAATTCGCCGGGCCTCTTAACACAACGCGGAGCGTCGCCGCGTCGTTTTTCGTTTTCGTGATAGACTCCCGCGAAGACTCGCTGTTCTGGATTAGGTCCATGACCAGGTCATCACCGACCACATCGCATTTCCGGGTCGGTCCGAAAGAAAAACTCGTCGGCATCTTCATGGTCCAGGCCAGCGGCCCGAACCGCGAAATGAATCCCGACTTCGAGAACGCCGTGATGCAGGCGCTCATCGATCCGGCTGCCGATCACAACTAGTCACCTTCCGGAATTCTCCCGGCCCCTCGTAACATCGTCGCCCTGCGGCGGCTCGCGCCGGATTCCGGCCGCTCGTTGAACCCGCGACCGCTCAGGATCATCGGCACGCACTTTGCCGCCCGCGCCGCTCTGGTGGCGGCCTGCTTCGCGCTCGAAATGTGAAAAATATACGACTTCCTGCGTCCCGGCGTCAGGCCTGCAAACGCCGCGCGAAGACTCGCGCGCTCATCCAGCCACCTCTGCAACTCTTCCGGAATTGCATACTCTGATGCCTTTTTCAGCTCAACCTTCTTTCCCGACTCCTCCACTGCGATCGCTTCGAAAAGATATTCCCTCACCGTCGCCTGCGCCGCGGCGATCTCTTTGAGCGAAGTGAACTGAATCCATCGCCCGGCCTGCGTATGCTCTCCGATGCGTGCCAGAACCTGCTTCGGGTCTTTTAGCAGCGCGCCTTTGAAGAACGAAAGTGCACACGCATCGCGCAGCGGAATGACGATCGCCACGTTCTTTTTCCGGAACGTGAAGCAGGGTTTGCCCCATTTGCATTCCTCCGTCAGGCCGCAATCGAGAGCGATTCCGCGCAGCTTGTCCATTTCCTTCTGCCACTTCTTTGCGTAGGGGACCTGCATCGTTTCGGCTCGCAACGAAAGCATAGCAGGGGAATTCCGTATCGCCTGTGCGCCTGCGCTTCCGCGGTTATCGGGCCGGCGATGCTGCCGCGCCCGCATCCTCTTCCGCCAATCCGGGAAACTAGCGTAAAATAACCTGGTTGCTGTTGCCGGCCTTCAGCTATGCTTGGGAGGCTTCCGGATCGACCCGTGATCCGGTCTCCGCCCGGTGACCAATCGACAAAGAAGAGGACCATCATGATCGTTCTACGAAAAATCTTTGGGACAGGCCTCGCGCTCGCGCTCGCTCTCGCGGTCGGCGCGCCGACCTCCGCTTTTGCTCAGGGCGGAGGCGCCGGACGAGCCGGCGGACGCGGAGGTCGCGGCGGACCGTCGTACACCCCTGCAGCCGGCGCGAAGGATCTGAAAGCCGTCCTTTTCAACTGGGGCTGGTATACGGGAATGCTCCGCAGCACCGAGGAGCGCGACCTCATCATGACCCTCGAATACACGGGCAAAGGCACGATGCAGGTGAACGGACAGCCCTGTAACGTGACGAAGTATCGCACCAGCATCACCTACCAGCATTCCGGTGAGCGGATTCAGTACACGGGCACCCGGCCCAATGGCCAGGCGTGTTCCAATATCGAAGTTCTCAGTGGCGCGTATGCGTGGAACGAAGATATTCCCGGCGCCGAACTCGATCCCGGCAAAGGCAAAGCCACGCCGATGCCCGCAACCACGGAGGAACGGATGATTCGGCTGTGGGCGGGCCCGCAGGGCGCTTTCAAAGGCGCGATGGCGGGGATCAGCGATCCGCCGGAAATGGCCCCCAGACCGCAGCTGGTGCCTGCCGACGTCATGACCGCCGGCAAGACTTCGGTCTCGTGGGAAAACGGCAAACCTGTGGTGACGTTCCCCATTCCGGGCGTGCCCGGCGCCATCGCCAGCGCGACCCTCGATGACAAGTACATGCCCGAACGCGTCGTCGTGAAGCAGGGCGCGAAGACTTACGAGTTCGACTACAGCGACTATAAGGACTGGAACAATCCGCTGAATCCGGCCGAGGCGTTCTACGCGGGCCGGATGATCGAGAAGCAGAACGGCAAAGTGGTTCGCGACATTACGACGACCGTGACCGAAACGGGACAGATGTACGTCGTGGTGCCGGTTCCGGCAAGCGTCAGAGCTGCCATCCAGCCAAAGAATCAGCCGCCGAACTGGACCCTCAACGTGGATGCCAAACCGGCGCCGGTGCAGAACGCGTCTTCAGAAACGCCGCGCCTGCCCAATGGAAAGCCCGACCTGACGGGAGTCTGGAATCCTCCACCGCTTCAGATCGCCGGTAACGGAAATCGCCGATGCGGTCCGACGCAGGTCAAAGGCGGGGGAATCAGCCCCGAAACCGGCTGCCAGACCGGCCAGGACAACTTCTGGGTGGAATATGAGTGGATTTCGCCCTCGCGGTTTGGGCCGAGTCATCCCATCTACAAACCCGAATATTGGGACAAAGTTCAGGCGCTCGATCAGTGGACGAACAAGGAAGATCCCATCATGACGTGCCAGCCCATGGGACTTCCGCGCGAGGGCACGCCGCGGCGCATCTTCCAGACGGCGAACGACATCACCATGCTCTATACGACCAGCGATTACGGCGGCGGAAACCGCGAGTTTCGCGTGATTCCGACCGACGGCCGTCCGCACGACCCGAAGAAGGCGATCGAGGCCACCTACATGGGGTACACGATCGGACATTGGGAAGGCGACACGCTGGTGCTCGACTCCATTGCGTTCACCGACACAACCTGGCTGGGCCGCGGCGGCCTGTTCCATTCCGCCGACATGCACATCGTGGAGAAACTGACGCGCACGGGCGATGAGATCCTCTACGAAATCACCGTTGAAGATCCCGATGTGCTGGTGGAACCCTGGGTGATGCCGGCGCGAACGCTGCGGCTCAATAAAAACGCGGACGCGGGACTTGTGGCGGAGCGCGCCTATTGCGAGGTCTACGAAACGAAAGACATCAGCGGCCAGGCCCGCCACTGAAAATGGCGCTGAAAACGGGGACAGCCTGATCTGTCAGGTGCGGAGTTGCGCCCTGATGCTGTTCCGATTGTGAGAATCAGGGAGCGGACCTGGTAACGGTCCTCGCAAATCCCCCAAAAGTCACGGCGCTCCGGCTCGGACAGTACGTCGATCCGGCTCAGTCGCGCGAGCAGATTTCGTCAGCGCGCTGTTGTGCGTGTTCCCGTATGGCGGATAATGAGTGCATGTCAGCTCGGAATGGAGATAAATCGCGTTACCAGAGGATCCGGAAGCAGAAGATCGCGCGGCGGCTTCGCCTTCGCGGACTTCGGAAGGCCAAATAACGAGTCAGGATTCACTCGGCTTCCGGGTTTACGTTGACCGAAGGCTCTGGGGGCGATCGACGAACACGATCCGGCGAACCGCGTCAAATTCGTGAAGGGCCTGGCGGGGCCGCCACCTGGATTATCGGCAAGCGCGCTCGAGACAAAGTCAGCGAAATTGACCCCTCAAAGGTCAGATTCAGACGGGTGAGCCAGCCGTCGGGCAATCATGCACGAAAGAGGCAGCCCGGATGGCAGGAACATATAAAGTCGTCGAACTGATCGGAACCTCCCCAACAAGCTTTGCCGACGCAACCAAGGCAGCAATCGCCGAAGCATCCAGGACCGTTCGTCATGTGGACTGGTTCGAAGTCGTTCGGGAGAGCGGGCGAATCACAGAGTGCATCTTCCGGCGATTAACGAAACCGTGCCGGTCTTCGACAGCCACATTCGCATCAAACCGGACATCATTATCGGGCAGGAGAAAGAAATTACCTCCGCGCTGGCCGCCGATCGAACACTCAAGGTCTCGGGCACGTTTCGCTGCCAGGCCTGCGATGACAAGGAGCGTTTCAACCCGAAGGATATTCCTCGTGAGTGGACCTTCAAAATCGGCGCATTGGAGACCGAGCGCGTCCCCGCAGAACTGCGCAAGCGCCCGTAGACACTAACATTTCGCGATTACCGCTGACAGGCGGGGAAAGCGTCCGCAGAAAAGCCCTCCAGACCCGATTGCTCATAACGCTCAAAGATCTTGTTGTCAGCGCCGGTGCAATAATCCCCAAAAAGCCGGTTGAAAAATCCCCAGCCCTCTGAAGGTGGTGTTAACCCCTTCTCTGAAGCCCAGAGGAGGGCGAACACCTGTTCAGGGGGAAAGACGTGGACGAAATCAACGAGCTGAAGCGAAGTGGGATGAGCATCGTGGCCATCAGCAATCTGACCGGCTACGACAGGAAGACGATTCGGAAGTATCTGCTGAAATCGACATCGCCGCTGTATGCGGTCAGACCGTCGGCAACGAGCAAGCTGGAACCGTTCAAGCCATATCTGAACGAGCGGCTGAAGGCCGGCGTCTGGAACGCGCAGGTGCTGCTGCGTGAGTTGCGCGAACGCAGCTATCAGGGCGGATACACGATTCTGAAGGACTGGCTGAAGCCGCAACGGGAGTCAGCGACGATGGTGGCCGTGCGGCGCTTTGAGACGCCGCCCGGCAGGCAGGCGCAGGTGGACTGGGGGCATCTCGGTTCGCTCGCCGGCCATGGTGAAGAGCGGAGATTATGGGGCTTCGCCATCACGCTGGGGTACAGCCGGATGATGGTTGCCGAAGCAGCGACCGATCAGAAACTGGGGACGCTGCTGCGGATGCACGAGATGGCGTTCCGGCAATGGGGAGCCGTGCCGGAAGAGATTCTCTACGACCGGATGAAGACGGTCTGGGCGGGCACTGACGAGCGCGGCGAGATCATCTGGAATGCAGCCTTCTTCGACTTCGCGCGCTACTGGGGTTTCACGCCGCGGTTATGCCGTCCCTATCGGGCACAGACGAAAGGAAAGATCGAGTCGGGTGTGAAGTACATCCGGCGGAACTTTCTGTGCGGGCTGCTGGGTCGGGAGCCGTCGAGCCTGGCCGATTTCAATGCGGAACTGCGTCGCTGGGTGGCCGAGGTTGCCAATCAGCGCGTGCATGGCACCACGCGCGAGCAGGTGCTGTTGCGGTTTGACGAAGACCAGTTCGCGATGCAGCCGGTGAATCAGAGGGCCGATTATCCGTACCTCGAGGACGACCCGCGCAGAGTGGCGCGTGATGCATATGTAGCGTGGAAGGGCAGCCGGTATTCGGTGCCCTGGGAGTATGCGGGCCGGCAAGTCCAGGTCCGCGAGTGCGGAACTGACCTCGAAGTGTTCTGCGGGGCCGACAGGATTGCAACCCATGCGGTGGCCGACGGACATCATAGCGTCATTACCAATCGCCGGCATCACGAGGGCATTCCACTAGGCGCGAAGACCACGGGCAAGACGCTGGTCCATATTCAGCAGAGCGCGCCGACAGTGGAACAGCGGTCTCTGTCGGCCTATGAAAGTCTGGCCGGAGGTGTGCAATGACCACGCTGGAGCGGTTGCGGAGTACACTGGCCACACTCAGTCTGACGGCGATCGATGCGCGTCTGGAAACACTGCTGGAGGATGCATCGAAAAAAGAACCGTCCTATGGCGATTTCCTGCTCGGAGTCGTGAGCGCGGAGGCCGATGCCAGAAGGCAGCGCTATCTGAAAACGCGGCTGCAACTGGCTCACCTGCCGTACGTGAAGACCTTCGAGCAGTTCGATTTTGCCTTTCAGCCCTCTATCGACGAGCGCCAGATTCGCGAGTTGAGAACACTGCGGTTCGTACACGAGGCGGCCAACGTGATCCTGCTCGGGCCTCCCGGCGTGGGGAAAACGCATCTGGCGGTAGCGCTGGCCGAGGCCACGATCCAGTCCGGGCAGGCCGCTTACTTCATGACAGCGCACGATCTGGTCACCGATCTCGGACGCGCTTACCGGGAAGGCAGGCTGGACCGGCGGCTGCGCATCTATCTCGCACCCAAAGTTCTGATCATCGACGAGATGGGTTATCTGCCGCTGGACGAGTTGGGCGCGACGATTTTCTTTCAGCTCGTCAGCGCGCGCTACGAGAGGGGTAGCATCATTCTCACTTCCAACAAAAGCTACGGCGAATGGGGCTCGATATTCGGCGATCCCATCATCGCGACCGCGATCCTCGACCGCTTGCTGCATCACTCCACAACGGTGAACATCCGCGGTGAAAGCTACCGGCTCAAAGAACGCCGAAAAGCAGGACTGATTCCACTGGCGGAACCGCCGCAGGACCATACTCCAGCTGGCGCTCCGAACGGGCGCGGTCGGCAGAAGCAATCGTTATGAGTTTTTTGAGGCATGGGCAGATCTATCAATCCGATGTGGTGTTCAAAACCCGGGCCGAGGCTGTTTCCGGCTTCGCCCCGGGTCTCATCGTCTTGATGAGTCTGCGGCCAGCTATTCCTTGGCGGGTTGGTCTCCACCAGAGCCCACCTCCGCTTCACCAGCCGGTTTCCATCTTCAACCCACCGGCTCAAACTGTAAACCACCACCCGGCAGGGGCTGGGGAATTTTCAACCGGCGAAATGAGGAATTTTCAACCGGCGTTGACAAGTTCACCGGAATGCTCACAGGCACGCCGCTGGACGAGAGTGGCTGGCCCCATGTCTGGTGCCGGATTGCTTGTGCGAGGGATTCGCCACCTAACTGAAACATTGCTGACTCGCGAAGACAGTCAATCGGGATTGGAGATGCTGGGCCTGACCGCGACTCCGGAGTGCGGAAAGACGGCCACCATCCGATCATTTACATGCAGTGGGGCCGACCCGTTTCAGCCTGCCTGTGCGATCTCAGGTCGAGTCGAGTCCCTTTGAGCACGCGTCGTTCCTCGTACGACAGCGGCAAACTGGACGGGCAGTGCAGCGCCCACGATTCAGGAACTCTGCGCGCTTCTGGCAGCATGGGCGCCTGGCATCGGCTGCCGGTAAAACGACACTCCGCGAGGGCGAGGATTGGTAATTTCCACAACGGAGACGGGTCGGTCAGAAATCACGGTTGATGGCTCAGACCGCCATTACGGTGTACCGTAATTCCGAACCTCGCGTGCGCAGTGTTTTTCTAAACCGCAGCCCAACCGATATCTCGGCCGACCCCGCGCTTGAAACGTTGTTCATGCCTGTTCCGCTTGCGCGAGAACGAGAGACGTTCGTCACGAGCAGCCTGCCTTGACGGCAGAGCAAGTTTGCACTATCATGGCCATAGTATTTAACATGGCCATGATAATTCCCGTGGCCATGTTAAGTAAAGAAAATGTACCTCACTGACCGCGACACCAGATCGGACGAGTTCGAACAAATTCTCGCTGCTGCTTTCCGGAAAGCTGGTCTGCGAGTCAAACGGCACGTTTCAGCCATGGACGATGGCGCGGACCTTGTATTCGAAAAGGACGGCACAAAGTATCTTGTGCAGCTCAAGGTTTCCTCGGAAGGACGAAGTGATCGGCTGATCCCGATGCTTTCCCAGGCGATCCTGCAGGCGCAGGCGTACGCGCAACAAAGGGAAGGAGCCAACCCCATCGCTGTCGTGGCAGCTCGGCATATCCCCGCATCGGTTGCCAGCCAGATTCAGGAATTTGCCAAACGTTACGCCCCCGAGGTCGGCGTGGGTGTAATCGATGCCGAAGGCCTCCGCTCGTTCATTGGCTTCGGTCTTGAAGCGCTTGACGCAAAGCCGTCCCGCCGGCAGAACTCGGAAGTCGCACGCTCGCCTCGTCGGCCCGATTTGTTTTCCGACCTCAACCAGTGGATGTTGAAAGTGTTTATCGGGCAGCGTCTTCCGGAGATGCTCATCGCGGTGCCGAGAGATCCTATCCGGAACGCATCTCAGCTCGCCAATATAGCCGGCGTGTCCGTCATGAGCGCGTCACGATTTGTTAACCAGCTGTCAGAGCGAAAATTCCTGAACAGGGGTGATGACCTCCTTCAAATCGCCCGCGTTGAGGAGTTACTCGATTTGTGGATATCCGCCAACCGCGAGGCGGCGGACGAGATTCCTGCTCGCTGGATTATTAAGAAGGGACCAGATCAGCTCAAAACAACTCTTCGCGATTATGCTGCGCCCCATCCATCCACGAGTGTCATCAGAAGAGTACCGCGATGCTGTCTCGCTATATTCGCTGCCGCGGATGCATTGGGATACGGATTCGTTCACGGCGCGCCGGCACACATCTACCTGGAGAGCCTCACGCTCGACGCTCTCGGCCGTCTCGGTCTCGCGGTCGATCATTCCGGTCGACCGCCTGACGTCTGTATCAGAAAACCGGCCAACCGAGAGGCAGTATTTCGGGCACAGGTAACACGCGACGGAATTCCGATTTCCGACATTCTTCAGGTGTGGTTGGACGCGTCCACGCATCCCGCACGGGGTAAAGAACAGGCGCGGGAGATTCAGCGGCGGGTCCTTAAGCAATTCTTCAGCAGGCAAAGGTGACTGGCAGGCAAATCTCCGATCCTTTCGGACGGCTGTTAGCCGCCCTCGAACCGTGGCTCGATCAAATTGTAATAGTCGGGGGCTGGGCGCATCGGCTTTATCGGCGTCACCCCGATGCCCAGGCCCTGGATTATCCGCCTTTGAGCACGTTGGACGCAGATGTCGCTTTGTCGCCGACATTGATGACCGGAGAACAGGGCATCCATGCCCGGCTTCTGGCCTTTGGCTTTCAGGAGGAGTTTTTTGGCAACGCCCGTCCCCCAGCCACTCACTATCACTTGGGCGGCGAGACATCCGGATTCTACGCTGAGTTCCTCACGCCGCTCGTGGGTAGCGAATACGACCGCAAACACAAGCGCAGAGCGATCATCGAAGTCGCGGGCACCGCGACCCAGCAACTGCGCCACATTGAGCTTCTCCTGCATAGTCCGTGGTCGATCCATGTCGAACACGCAGAGCTGTCAGCTCCGATTCGAATCGCAAACCCAGTAGCCTTTTTGGCCCAGAAGATCCTCATTCACCGGAGGCGCGAGCGTCAGGATCGAGCAAAGGACATTTTGTATATGCGCGACACTCTTGAGGTATTCGGCGCACGGCTCCCCGATTTGGCGGACCTGTGGCGGAGCGATGTGGCGGCGCATCTGCAGCCCCGGCAGGTGACTCTGGTGTCAAGGGCATCCCGGGAGATGTTTGCTCAGGTAAGCGACGATATCCGGCGCGCGGCGGAGATTTCGGCTGAGCGTGCGCTCGATCCCGAAGAGGTTCGGCAAGCTTGTCACTACGGTTTCACCGAAGTATTCAGGCTGTGATCAAAACTGCCCATTCGGGAGAACATCGGAGACACGACGCGCCTATCGATGTGGCGGGTCCCATTCCCAGCTGGCTGTCTGACACCAGGTCTGATACCGAAGCCCGGGCATCCGGTGCAACCCGGCGCACTCGCGCACCTGCCAAACGCCCGTGTTTTGTGCGTTGACCGGCAAGCACGCGAACCCTCGGCGCACTTTTAATGCGGTGGTCGCGGGTTCGAGCCCCGCCCGGCTCACCAAATTGCTTCAGTGTTTCTGCCTCGTCCGGAGCTGATCATTCTTCACCGTCACCCAAAGGCGCGGCGTCCGATGCGTCCTGAATGATCAGTGATCCTTTCTCGATTTCGGAAATGCCGGGCTCCTTGTCTTTCGTGAAGAGCCCAAGAATATTCTGGACATAATCGAGGGTTTCCGGTATCCGGGGCACGGCCATTCCGGTGGCCACGCGCGCCGGGCCGGCGTTATATGCCGCGAGTGTGAGCGCTACGTCACCGCCGAACTGCGACATCAGACGCCGCAGATATTTGGCGCCCGCTGTAACATTCTCCTGCGGATCGAACGGATCGGTGACGGCCAGGTCGGCTGCGGTTGCGGGCATCAGTTGCATCAGACCCATCGCCCCCCGATCCGAGACCGCGCACGGACGGAAGCCGGATTCCTGTTTCATTACATCGCGAATCAGATCACCATCGACACCCTCTCTGTTCGACGCAGTCCGGATCAGAGAATCGACGTTAACCGGCGGAAGAGGGTCGCACGGCGGCAACAGCGTAGATCGAAGCGCGGACGGCGCCGGCGTATCGAAAAAGCCCGAAGATGCGCGCTGCATCTGGCCCTGTACCGCTGTTCGCTGGCGCCCGATCGAAGCCGTCATGCGGGAGGCGGACGCGACCTGACGCGAGACAGAAGCCTGCATTCGCGCGCGCGCGTCAGACGGGTCCGAAGCGGCTGCGGATTGGCCTGCGGCCGGCAGACCTGAGGCCAGAGGCGTCAAAATCAGTAACGTGGTGACTGCAGTGCGCATAAAAAATTCTCGAACCTGCTCACAAAACAGCCGATGTGATCCGCATGGAGCAGGGGCAACCCATCCAAAACAAAGGCCGAAGGGGAGAAACAGACAGGTGAGCGGGGCAAACCGGTATATCGAAAGTCGAATTCTTTCCGCGGACCCGGTTGAATTGGTCTGCCTGTTTTACGAGAACGCTCTGCTGGCCCTTGAAGAAGCGCGCAACTGCCTCGCGAAAAAAGACATCGCCGGCCGCTCGCGGGCCATTTCGAGAGCTATCGCGATCGTTGGCGAACTGGAAGGTTCGCTCAACCACGAAGTGGGAGGCGAAGTCTCCAGCAACCTCGCCCGGCTCTATCGTTACATGCGCGATAGGCTGGTGACGGCGAATATCAAGCAGGATGCAGCGCCGCTTGTGGAAGTGGAAAGCCTGCTTACAAACATGGGAGAGGCGTGGGAGCAGATTCGCCCGAAAGCCGGATCCGATTCCATGGCGCCGAATTCCCGTTCTGCCGGAGGCGCATGGACAGGGCCTGGCGGCGGAGAAGACGTTGGTGCCTATGCCGCGCATGGATGGAGCGTTTAAGAGCCGGCGGCCTTTGCAAGGCTTTTCGAAATCATTCCGGCCAGACCGAGTCCGCCGTTAGCCGCCATCGCCTGCGCGAAGCTCTCTTCGGCATACTCCATGGCAGATGAGGCAGAATTGTCATCGCCGGTACCCAGCCAGCCTCCGTCACTGTCGTGCATCGACTTCATCATCTGAGAAATGAGCAGCGATTCGAACTGCGAGGCAGCCTGTTTGATTTTTTCGGGAGTGTCCTTCGGCGATGCCGTTGTGCCTGCGGCGATTCCGGGAAGGTTTGTCACGCTTTCGGTCATAGTGAACTCTAAATAACGTCAAGCTCTGCTTCAAGCGCACCCGCGGTCTTCAGGTTCTGCAGGATGGAAATGATGTCACGCGGTGTGGAACCAATCGAAGTCAGCGCCTGAACCAGTTGCTCGACAGTCGCGCCATCTTTCAGGACGAGATTCTTTGCAGCGTTTTCCTTTACGCCAAGGTTTACCTGCGGGACCACCTGGGTTGTCCCGGGACTCAGCGGGTTCGGCTGGGAAACTTCAAACGTTGTCTGAATCTCCACGGTCAGGTTTCCCTGCATGATGGCGACCGGAGAGATGTGCACCTGTTTACCCATAATGATCGTGCCTGTACGTTCATTGACGACGATCCTGGCTTCTCTGTCGGTATCGATGGTGAGCTTCTCCAGCTCCGCAACGAAGGTGGTTGGCTCTTTGCGGAAGGACTCCGGAACCGATACTGAAACGAGCGCCGAGTTATCGGCGTGAGCAATATCGCCGAACTGCTTGTTCAATGCGGCCGCGATCAGCGAGGAAGTGGCAAAGTCAGACTGCTGCAGCTGCAGGTGTAATTGATTGCCCAGCGGCAGAGACGGCGCCGGACGCTCCACGGTAGCGCCATTCGGCATTCTGCCTACAGTGGGATGGTTATTTACCGTCGAGTTTCCGGGACCGCCGCTGGCGACGTATCCGCCGATTACAAGAGGTCCCTGCGCCACTGAATAGACCTGGCCATCTGTTCCTTTCAGACCTGTCATCAGGAGAATTCCGCCTTGCAGACTTTTTGAGTCGCCGATCGCGGACACGGTGGCGTCAATTCGGGTGCCGGGCTGCGCGTATGCGGGCAGGTCCGCGGTGACCATCACAGCGGCTGTGTTTTTGATCTGGATCGCAGTCGGATTCACCGTGAGTCCCATGCGTTCGAGCAGATTGGTAAGACTCTGCGCGGGAAAGAGAGTCTGAATACTGTCGCCCGTGCCTCGAAGCCCGACGACAAGGCCATATCCCATCAACTGGTTGTCGCGAACACCTTCAATCGAAATCAGCTCTTTCAGACGCGTCGCGGCATGTGCTTCAAACGATGCGCTAAGAAGGAGCGCAAAACAAAAGTGAATGACCCGTTTCATATTCTCAGAACGGAAGAAGTCCCAAAATGAGCCGGTAAAGGAAATTCGGCCGGTGAATAGCGTCGTTGACCACACCCTTGCCATCCACGCGAATTTCCATCTGGGCCATCTGGTTGGAGTAAACAACGTTGGCCGGGCTCAGGTCGGCTGTGCGGACGATGCCGCGCACAGTGATCTGCTGATGCTCGGAGTTGACCTGTATATCTTTGGTTCCTTCAAGAACCAGATAGCCGTTGGGCAAGACATGCGTCACACGCGCGCTCAGAGTTGTGCTCAACGAACTGGTGCGGCTGGTTGCACCGTTTCCCGTAAGTTCGGTATCGTTGCTGGTATTAGCCAGATTGTTCAGAGCGCCAGTAGCGCTCTTTGGGCCAAAGAGCGAGGAGACCGAGGCAGCAACGGAGGATTTTCGCGAACTCGCGACATCCCCGCTGGCGACGGCTGACGCCTGCTCAGAGACGACCAGGGTAACCAGGTCGTTCACCTGAAAAGCGCGCACGTCACTGCCGAGATCGGTAAAACGCGAAGCGGGCGTCCACAGGGAACCCGGCGAAGGCTGAGCGGGTTGAGACGACTGGTGGCTGGTTGCTTCCTGAATATATTTATCCAGCGCCGAAGGTTCCGGAGTTTTTTTGGTTTTCGCTTTCGCCTTCCCCTGTGCGAGCGGCGCAATTATGAAGGCCGCAAGAAGGCACAACCATACGCAGTTTGATCTCAACTCGACTTATCTCCCGAGACTGGCCGATTCCACGATCACTTTATCCTTGCTCTCTACCCGAGCCTGAAAGGTTTTACTGCTGTCCGGATTGATCACCGAGATCAGGTCGCCGATCCGGCCGTTGGCTTCCGCACGGCCACTCAGGGCAACGAGAGCAGCTCCTATCTGAACTTCAACGCGCACCCGGTCGCCTTTGTGGACATCTATCGGGGGGACCAGATCCTCTTTGCGCACTTCGGCACCGGCGGCGATGTTGTGGAGAGGCACCATGCCGGCCGCCTGCTCCGGCTGTAACGTCGGCCTCTGAACGGGGAACCCTTCGATGGTTTCGCTTCGAACCTGACTCAGCTCGATCGGAACGCCGGGCCGCAATGTGGTCACCGCAATCACGCGAGTAAACGTAGCGGTCACCGCAACCCTCCCCCATACCGGAAAGCGCTCACCGTTACCGTAAAGGACAGATCCGCGCCAGAGGACCGGAGACTTGCTGTCGGGCAATGCTGGTCTTACAAGGCCTTCCGCTGGAAATTCGATTCGTCCGCGCGGGACCTTTTCGTTGCTGATGTCAAAAAGCTGAATGCGGACGCCGGGGGTTCGGAGAGATGCCTGCATCGCCTCAAGGACGCGATCACGCGTCAATACTTCGGTCGCCATGCGGAAGCAGACGTCCGGAAACGAACCGGGGCTGATCGAAAAACGCGAAGCCAGCGTCTGCAGTTCGGTTGCAGCAAAAACGCGGGAGCCGCCCAGAGGCGGTACCGGCGCCAGGGGAGAATCCGATGGGATGTTTTTGAAAGCCGGAATCGCGCGGCCAAGATCGCTGCCCCGAATCTGACTTCCCTCAACCGGCAGACAAACGGGATCCTGCGCAAACGCCGAGCACGCGAAGATTCCAACGGCGACGAGCTTTAAGTTCATTTCCGCTTCACCTTTTGGCCGCGGGACGCTGGGTTTTTGGCTGGCTTTCCTCCGACCGAAGCGTTTTCTGCCTGCGCCTCGGGGGAAGGCAGCTTTGCAAGATGGCGTGAATAGGTCGGCCCGAAGCGGCGCCTTGGAGTCCCAGGGATGGCCTTTGCCGCAATATTCGGATTCGGCGATCGAAGCTGCGCGGGCGCCGCGGCGAGAGAAACCGTGAAAAATATGATGGTGGCTCTAAGTGCCATCGGGCTCATCATGATTGTTTGAGGTTGTTGACCTGCTGCTGCATATCGTCGGCCGCTTTGACCACTTTTGAGTTAGCCTCGTAGGCTCTCTGCGCGACGATCAGGTTGATGAATTCCTGCACAACGCTGACATTCGACTGTTCGTTATAGCCCTGCAGCAGTGTGCCAAGACCGTCGGCGCCGCCTGGGTTCCCAAGAATCGGCTGGCCGGACGCATCGGTCGGCTGATAAAGGTTGTTGCCGAGACTGTTCAAACCGGCGGGATTCTGAAAGCCGGCAAGCTGGAGCTGGCCGGCTTTCGTCGCCGTCGTCTGGTTCGGCAGCAGATAGCTCACGGTGCCGTCCTGCGCCACAGTGACCGACTGGGCGGCAGCCGGGATGGTGATTTGCGGCTGCACGAGGTTCCCGTTCGAATCCACCAGTGCGCCGTCCTGGTTCAGCTGAAAAGAGCCGTCCCGCGTATAAGCCAACTCCCCGTTAGACTGCAGGATCTGAAAGAAACCGTTCCCCTGGATCACCATATCGAGTGGATTGTCGGTCTCGGAAAAATTTCCCTGAGTAAAGATGATTTCGTTGGAAGTGGATTTCGTGCCGAGGCCGAGCTGCAATCCGGCTGGCACCGTTGTGGCAGCTCCGGCGGCAGCACCTGGCTGCACAATTTTCTGGTAAAGCAGATCCTGAAACTGCGCGCGGCGCGCCTTGTAGCCGGTGGTATTGGCGTTGGCCAGGTTGTTGGCGATATTGTCAACGTTGAGTTGCTGAGCGTTCATACCGCTCGCTGCGCTGTAAAGGGCTCGAATCATCGGATAATCCTCCTGCGTTTTCCTGCGGCGCCGTAAATCATGCGGCGTTTACCCGCGCTACTTCCTGAACTGCTTTGCTGTCCATGTCCGTACTGATGCCGATCGCCTTCTGAAGCATTTCGAACTGGCGCATCACGCCGACGAGCTTCATAGCCGCTTCAGGGACCGAAACGTTCGAGCCTTCCAGCTTGCCCTGCGCCATCTGGGGGTCGGCAACAGGTTCGGGGACATTCTTTTTGTCCTGATTTTCGAAATTCGTGCTGCCGATTTTGTGCAGCGATGCCGTCGAATTGAAATTGACCACTTCGATCTGTCCGACATTCTGGCCCCCCTGGGTCACGATGCCGCTGTCTGAAATCGAAACGTCCAGATTGGGCCGAACCTGAATGGGTGCGCCAGCCGTGCTTTGGAGAGGATAGCCGTCTGAAGTCGCCAGCTCGCCGGTCGGAAGGATTTTGAGATTGCCGTTGCGGGTATAAAGAGGACCGCCGGGTCCTGCCACCGTGAAAAAGCCCTTGCCGATAATAGCCACGTTGAGAGGGCTGCCGGTGGTCAGCATTTCGCCGGGTGAGAAATCGGTCCACAGGCTTTCTATGGTGGGAAGAGTCGCGCCCGTTCCGCCGTCAACGGAGTTCTGCGAATCTTCTGAAGCATAGAGCCCATAAAACTCGCCATCACTCTTATAGCCGCTTGTTCCGGCATTTGCGAGATTGTTGGCAAGCAGGTCGAGCGTAGTCATCCGCGATCGCAGCCCGCTTACGGCCGCGATGGTGAGATTGTCCATGCCGGGACCTGAGGCAAGCGAGCGGCCAAATTCCGCAGGACGATTTTTTATAGAAAGCTCAGAAAAACAACCGATAACGCCAATAGCGGCGAGAGACCAGTTGTCAAAGGGCTGACATGCGCATCGCGCTGTCAAAATTCTAACGGCTCAATCCATCCGCATGCGATTGAAAACGCGTGAAGGCGATTGGCGTCTGAGCTGCACCTTCCCGGCCGCGTGTTTGTTTCCTCCTTGTCTGTGGCGTCATCTCCGCCGGCGGCTTCCTCCCCGCAGGCGGGTGCTTCATCGCTGCACTGGAGCAATGGTGAAGCGAACGGTTTCACAAAGCAGATAGAGAGCCTCGCGTCGGCGCCTGCCTTGAGCGTTCCGGTCAAGGCAGGGCCGGCGAAGTCTGCAAACGCAGTTCCGCAGCGATTTCCGTCTCCGTTTCGGGGTGCTGCGGTGCTGGTCAACGCTGACAAACAACTACCTCAGGGTACAAGCGCCGAGAATGCGACCGGGCCTGTGTCGCCAAAGAACAATTCTCTTCAGTCCCCGACGAACAACCCCGGCGTTCCGCCTGAAGCCGCCCAGCTTCCTGCCATTCCCGAGTCTCAGGCGATTGGCAATGCTTCAGAGCAGACAGAAGATACGCCAACGGCCGTTTTCGCGCCGACGCCCGGATCGGATGTCGAGGCAACGGTGCCCCAACCCGGCACAAAACCCGTGACGCCCGCGGCAGCCAAAGGAACGAACCCGAAAAACACAGATTCGCCCAAACAATCCGGCATAGCCGCAGGATTGCCTCTTACTTCAGTGCTCACATTGAACACTGCGGTACTGGCCGACCCCCGAATTCCGTCCGCTGCGAGGGAGCACACCGGGAGCGAGCAGACCACGTCATCATCAGGCGAAGAGCAAGGAACAGAGACCGCAGTGGCTACGGGGCCGGTGCTTCCGCCAGTCGAGTTGCACAGAGCACAGCCAAATCCGGCCGCGGAAATTAAGGTTGCACAGAACGCCGGAGACAGTGGGATGGCGTTTGCAGCCCGCATCCAGCCAGTGGAAAGTCAAAACCGGCAGACGATGGACGCGCCGCCGCACCGTTCCGGCAATGATTCCGCGCCCGTGGTCCGGCACAATACCGCCGAAGCCGGGCAAAGCGATGCGACGCCGCCCGTGAGTTCGCCAACGCCCAGCCAACCGGCATCACCTGCTTTCGCTGTACAGAGCTTTCAGACCCAGGCGCCACGCATTGCATATGCTGCGCAGCCAGCCGCGCAGCCACCCAGTCCGGCCGCACAAATTGCGAGCGAAGAACCAGTCGCACCCAAGCCCCCGGCCACGAACATCTCGCTGCAGGTTGGATCGGCAAAGGGCGAAGTCGTGGAAGTTCGCCTGACCGAGCGGGCCGGTGAACTGAGAGTGGCGGTACGGACGCCTGACAGCGACATCGCGCAGGGCCTGAGGCAGGGGCTCTCCGACTTAACCACAAAACTGAACGACAACGGCTACCGCGCCGAGACCTGGCATCCGGCCGATACATCCTCTCTCACGTTCAGCGCGCCGCGGGAATCGGGCAACAATCAGGGGCAGTCATCCAACTCCGGTTCGCAGCAGCAGAACCAGCAAGGCTCGCAGCAGCAGGATGGCGGTCGTCAAAATCAGAACTCATCAAACAGGCCCCGCTGGGTACAGGAGCTCGAATCGAACATGCGCAGCGGATCACAAAATTCAGGAGGCTCATATGGCTTCAGCCGTTAGTCCACTGGCGAATTCGGGCGCGGACCCGACAACATCGTCAAACAGTCAGAACAGTCTTACCAGCCCCAACGAGAGCGTTTTTCTGAATCTTCTGGTAGCCCAGATTCAGAACCAGGATCCGCTGAATCCGGCGGACAGCACGCAATTTGTGTCCCAATTGGCGCAGTTCAGCGAGCTCGAGCAGGTCATCGGGATTCACAATGACACCGATTCAATGCTGGCCAGCATGCAGGGCACGGCGGCGAACGGAACCACCCAGACCAGCAGTACCGACCAGACCAACGGCACTTCCCAATCTTAGGAGAACAAGGAAACTATGAATTCATCCGTATCGATAGCTCTTTCCGGACTCAACGCGGATTCTGCCGCGATTAACTTCATCGGCAACGACCTGGCGAACCTGAACACGACCGGGTATAAAGCCAATGAAGTCGCCTTCTCTGACCTGGTGTCGCAGTCGCTCGGTGCGCTTGGCAGCTCGACTCAATCGGGGCTTGGCGTTACGATGCCGATCGCCATCACGCAATATACTCAGGGCTCGATCCAGACAACCGGCGGGCCAACCGATGCCGCCATTGAGGGCAATGGCTTCTTCGTCGTGCAGGGCCAGGACAATCAGACGCTCTACACCCGCGACGGCAGCTTCCAGATCAGCGCCCAGGGCCAGCTGGTAACAGCAACCGGGCAGGACGTCATGGGATGGAATGCCGTAAACGGAGTGGTGAATCCGAATGGCGCGCTCTCTACTCTCAGCGTTCCGCTGGGCGCCACCGTGCCGGCCACCGCGACGTCGACCATGAATCTTGCGTTGAACCTCAACTCGAATGCCACGTCGTCCGGCAGCAACCCGACCACGTTCGCCGCGCCGATCCAGGTTTACGACTCGCTGGGCAACAGCCACACGCTGACTATAACGTTCACGAACACCGGAGCCAACGCCTGGAGTTACAACGTCACTGTTCCCGCATCGGACCTGTCGCAGGGCGGAAACACCACGATCTCAAGCGGAAACATCTCATTCGGTCCGGACGGGACACTGGCATCTCCTACTTCAGCGGGCGATCCGCAGGCGCTGACTGTTTCGGGTCTGGCGGACGGAGCTTCTGACCTGAATATCAACTGGAATCTCTACAACAACGGAGTTTCGACGATTACGCAGCTCGCCGAACCCTCCGCCATCGCCTCCACCACGCAAAACGGAAATGCTCCCGGTCAGATCTCGAACGTGAGTCTCCAGAATGGCGGACTGCTGGTGGCGAACTATTCCAACGGACAGCAGGTTACCGTCGGACAGCTCGCCGTGGCTTCGATCGCCAATCCGGAAAGTCTCTCTGCGGTTGGGAACAACAACCTGGCCGCGAATGCCGCGACGGCCGCTCCTATCTACGGGGCCGCAGGGACGGGTTCACTCGGCCAGATTCAGGCCGGCGCGGTCGAGTCTTCGACAGTCAATATCGCTACCGAATTCAGCAATCTGCTGACCTTCCAGAGAAGCTACCAGGCCGATTCGCGCGTGATCACGACCACCGACGAACTGGCTCAGGAAACCATCGGTCTGATCCACGAATAGGCTGATGCTCAAAGTTTCCGAGCTTGGCGATTTTCTCGACATCCCGATTGAGGTCGACGCGGTGCTGAGCGGGCTGACAGTCCGCGTCGCCGAATTGCTCGCCCTTGAGCCGGGGCGCGTCGTGATCAGTACGTTACCGGCGGGGGTCAGCGTCAGCGTCACCGCTGGTGGCGCCGTAATCGGAAAGGGAGAACTGACGGTGGCCGGCGGACATGTGGCCGTGAGGATGCTCGAATTCCGGGAGCTCGAATAATTGGAACCGCTGCAGGCAGTAACGGCCGTATTTGTGGTACTCGCACTCGGAGCCGCCCTTTATTGGCTGCGCACCCGCGGCATGGTGTCTCTTAAGGTGGCCGCGGGCAGCCAGAAACGGCTTCAGTCGATCGAGCGCCTGCCACTGACTCCGCAACATTCGCTGCACCTCATCCGCGTGGCGGGCCGAACCGTGTTGATCGGGGTATCGCCGGGTGGCTGCTCGGTTCTTGATCGCGGAGACTTCGGGGAAGGCGGGACCCCGGTTTGAAGAACCGAATTCTCCGGTACGTTCTGCTGCTTGTGGCGGCGGGAGGACACGCGCTGGCTGCGGTGAAAAGCCCGAGCCAGAGCCAGGTACTCGGAATCAATCTCAGTCCGGCCGGCGACTCGCTGAGCGTCCCGATGCAGATCGTCATTCTGCTGACACTGCTGACTCTGCTGCCCGCGGTTGTGATGTCCGTAACGCCGTTTCTCCGGATTGCCATCGTGCTGCACTTCCTGCGGCAGGCGCTGGGGACTCAGACAGCCCCCTCCAATCAGGTGCTCCTGGGTATTTCGCTGTTTCTCACGATGCTGGTCGTGCAGCCGGTCGCGCAGGAGATGTATCGCGACGGATGGGAGCCGCTGCAGCGGAATGAGATCACTGCCAGCCAGGCATTCGACGCGGGCGCCAAACCGCTGAAGAAGTTCCTGGGCCGATTTGCGCGCGAAAAAGACGTCAAACTGTTCGTTGACATATCCCACAGCGCGGCTCCGCGCAACGCGGCGGACCTCGATCTGAGAGTCCTGGTGCCGGCATACATTCTCTCCGAGCTGAAAGCCGGATTTCAGATCGGCGCGGTGCTGTTTATGCCGTTCCTGATCATCGATCTTGTCGTGGCTTCGGTGACCGTTTCGGTGGGCATGATGCAGCTTCCGCCGGTCATGATTTCAGCGCCGTTCAAGATCCTTCTGTTCGTTCTGGCTGACGGCTGGAATCTCGTAGTCGGCTCACTCGTGAAAGGACTTTACACATGACTCCGGAATACGCTGTTCAGATTGTCCGCGAAGCGCTGATGACCGCTTTCGTGCTGGCCGCGCCGTTGTTGGCTTTGGGTTTCGCGGTCGGTATCGCGGTCAGCCTCGTACAGATCCTCACCTCGATTCAGGACACTGCTTTCAATGCCATTCCGCGGCTGGCAGCGTTCCTCGGGGGATTTGCTCTGGCATTGCCCTGGATGCTGCAGAAGATGACGGAGTACACCGTGGGTCTGCTGGGTAATCTGGCCCGGTATGGACGGTAGCGGGATCCCGATTTCTGCCGTCGTTGCCTTCCTGCTCACCGCGGTGCGCGTGGCCGGGATATTCGTGTTTGTCCCTATTCCAGGTTTGAAAAGCACGGTCGATCCGGCGCGCGTCATACTGATCCTCGGAATCACGATCGCGCTGTTTCCCGTTTGGCCGCATCCGCCCGCCGATCCATCGGCCGGATTGTTTGCGTTGTGGATACTTTCGGAAGCGGCACTGGGGATCGGTATCGGTCTGACCGTCTCGTTTGCCATCGAAGCGTTCGTAGTAGGAGCGCAGATTATCGGGCTGCAGGCCGGATATTCATTTGCATCCACGATCGATCCG
>Ga0335085_10004600_pt1 | contig 22759 bp, 17 predicted proteins | sample Lox_Sample_45_FD_206712 | JGI IMG/M metagenome (GOLD analysis project Ga0335085, IMG submission 206712) | Soil microbial communities from Loxahatchee National Wildlife Refuge, Florida, United States - Lox_Sample_4.5 | ecosystem: Environmental > Terrestrial > Soil > Wetlands | place: USA...
AATAGGGATCTCTACCCAGGATGATGTTTTGAAATCCGGTGAGATGGGTATCCGCTTGACTCAGGTAAGCCCTTTGACACCACCACTTGCACCAAATGGTCCGCACCGGATCGCAAGGTGTTGCGGCCACCTGAGTGAAAGCAAACTTGGAGGGCGCTCGGGCCGCGCGACGTGTACCCACACCGTCCTGCCCCCTGTGTAGCGTTTTGTTAGTTCGGTGGCCGGGAAAGCGACCCTCTGAAACCACCGGTTCCGTTGTCGCACAGTGTAAGCGACCCGCTGCCGACCGTAGCGCTGGAAAATGATGACGATTCGTGGCCGCCAGCGTCCAGGTAAAGTCAGAGAGGTAGTCCCAGGCCCTGATTTTCGCGCGTCGTAGGGCGGCTCGCCGAGGGGAAGCCCTTCTCCCTCACTCGCCGCTAACGGCGCAACGCGGAGCGATTGTGGCACGGTGTCGGCTATTTGTCGCGGAGCCACAGCCGCCGACCATCACTGGGGGGAAACTGGGGGTACCCCAGGGGATAAGGACGGGTAAATTTGACCAGGGATGGGTAATTCCCGATTGTGGCCACGGAACTACCCACGTCGGGCAAGCCGCGTGTTATGTAGACTATATATTGAAAAGAAAGGACTTATGTGGCTCCTCAGGTAGGATTCGAACCTACAACCCTTCGGTTAACAGCCGAATGCTCTACCATTGAGCTACTGAGGAGCAGTGTGTGATTTCATTTAAACAGACGGTCGGACCCTCTGTCAAACCAGCGTACATCGCGGCCGGCGACTTCCAGCCGGCTGCGCTCGCGCACACCGCGGCTCCGGCGAGGGCCGATGCGTAAGACCTATCGCCTGCACCGTACACAATGGGTGTCTCGCCCCTTGGCAGAGGTCTTCGCGTTCTTCTCGAACGCCCGGAATTTGGAAAGCATCACGCCGCCGTGGCTCCGTTTCGAAATCTTGCCGGGAGTGCCGGATCCCCTTACCCGGGGGGCGGCTATCCGCTACCGGTTGCACTGGCACGGGTTGCCGATCCACTGGACCACCCAGATTGCCCGCTGGGAGCCGCCCCATGAATTTGAGGATCTGCAAGTCACCGGTCCTTACTCGCTGTGGCGGCACGTCCATCAGTTCGCTGAAGAAGGCGTCGGAACGAGGCTCTCCGACACAGTCAATTATGCTCTGCCGTTTGGGTGGATCGGTCAACTGGCGCACGCGCTCGCGGTGCGCCGCAATATCGAGCAGATCTTCGACTTCCGTCAAACTCGCATCCGGGAGATGTTCGGCAGTCCCGCAGGGGAGCGGCCGTGAACCACGCCTTGGTGTGGTTTCGCCTCGATTTGCGGGTTGCGGACAATCCGGCGCTGGCGCAAGCCGTCGCGGCCCATGATGCGGTCACGCCGGTCTTCATCTGGGCGCCCGAGGAAGAAACCCCCTGGGCCCCGGGCGGCGCTTCGCGATGGTGGCTGCATCAGTCCCTCCGCGCGTTTCAGGCGGATTTGGCCGCCCGCAACAGCCGCCTTATCCTGCGTCGCGGCCCAACCGCGGACGTCCTAATGACACTCGCTGCAGAGACCGGCGCGCGCGCGGTGTACTGGAATCGCCGCTACGAGCCGGCGATGATTGCGCGCGACCGCGAAATTCAGCGGCGTTTTCGAGAGGCCGGCCTCGCCGCTGAGGGCTTTCCCGGCAATCTGCTTTACGAGCCGGGGACGGTTGCCAACCGCGAAGGCAAGCCCTTCCGCGTATTCACAGCCTTTTGGCGCGCCTGGCGATCAATGCCTGCTCCGGCACTGTCCTTGGACGCGCCCACACGTTTGCCTTCCCCTGAGCGATGGCCGGATTCGCTCCCGCTCGCAGATCTCGCTCTCGAACCGAAGATCGATTGGGCGGCAGGCCTGCGTGAAACCTGGCAACCGGGCGAAGCCGGCGCCCTCCAGCAACTGAATGCCTTCCTGCGCGATCACGTGGACGCCTACACGGCCGAGCGTGACCGCCCCGACCATGAGGGCACATCGCGCCTGTCTCCGCATCTGCATTTCGGCGAGATCAGCGCCCGGCAAGTCTGGCATGCGCTGTCCCCACACCCGAATGCGGAGCCGTATCTGCGGCAGATCGCCTGGCGCGAATTCGCGTACCACCTCCTTTTTCATTTCCCTCAGACGCCGAACGAGGCGCTTCGCCCGGAATTTCGTCGATTTCCGTGGCAGCTTGATCCCCGCATGTTGCATGCGTGGACTCGGGGGCGCACCGGTTACCCGTTCGTGGATGCCGGCATGCGCGAACTGTGGCGCACCGGTTGGATGCACAACCGCGTCCGGATGGTAACCGCGTCCTTTCTGGTGAAGCATCTGCTGATTCCCTGGCAAGAGGGCGCGAGGTGGTTTTGGGACACGCTGGTGGACGCGGACTTGGCCAACAACACACTGGGTTGGCAGTGGTGCGCCGGTTGCGGCGCGGATGCCGCTCCCTACTTCCGCATCTTCAACCCGGTGTTGCAGGGCGAGAAGTTCGACCCCGCCGGGGCGTACGTTCGCCGCTGGATTCCCGAATTAGCGCGGCTTCCGGATGCCTGGATCCACAAACCGGCACCGCGAGAAGTGCTGGCCGCCGCGGGAGTCGAGTTGGGCCGCACGTATCCCGCGCAGGTCGTCGATCATCAGGCCGCACGGGAGCGTGCGCTGGCGGCGCTCGCCGGCATCGTCAAATCCGGCGGCCACCCGATCGCCTGAGCCTTGCATAATTGAATGGATGCCCACGTTGACGCAACACCAAAAAGCAGCCTGCTTCCGAGCCCTTCACGAAGGTCCGGATCCCTTCGTCATCCCCAACCCCTGGGATATTGGTTCCGCGCTGGTTCTGGCGGGACTCGGGTTTCCCGCGATGGCCACATCCAGCGCCGCGTCGGCGTGCGCGGCCGGCAAAAAGGACGGCGGCCTGACTCGCGAGGAGGCTCTGGCTCATTCGCGCTCAATCGTAAATGCCACAGATTTGCCCGTGTCCGCCGATCTGGAGAAAGGCTTCGGCGATGGTCCTGAGGCAGTCGCGGAGACGGTTCGCCTGGCCGCAGACGCGGGACTGGTTGGCTGCACCATCGAGGACGCCACCGGCAAACCGGAACGTCCGCTGTACGATCTCAGTCTCGCCACGGAGCGCATCGCCGCGGCCACCCAGGCGGCGCACGATCTGCCGTTCCCGTTTCTTCTCACCGCTCGGGCGCACAATCTGCTGTATGGCGGCAGCCTCGCCGACACCATCCGGCGCCTGCAAGCTTACGAAGCGGCGGGCGCCGACGTGCTTTTCGCTCCCGGACTGCCCGATCTCGAGGCGGTGCGCGCCGTCTGCCGCGCGGTATCGAAGCCGGTCAACTTCATGGTGGGCATACGTGGAAAATCATTCTCGGTTGCCGAGTTGGCGGCGGCGGGTGTGCGGCGGATCAGCCTGGCGACCTCGCTTTACCGCGTCGCGATGACGGCCTTCCTCGATGCCGCCCGCGAAGTGAAAGAACACGGCCGCTTCGATTTCGTCGACCGCTGCGTTGCCACGCCGGAACTGCTCCGCATCATGAAGGTCTAACGGTCGCTACTTGCGGTTAGCCTCCGCTTCAATTGCCTCGAGTTCCTTGCCGGCTTCTGCCCAACGGCCTTGTGCGGCTAGCTCGCGGTATCTTCGCAAATGGTCGCGGATGGCGTTCAAGCGCGTGTCGCTGTTCGCTCCGACCGGCGTAGCGGCAGCCGGCGCGCCGCCCGGTGGCGGAGTCGCCGGCGCGGCCTGTGCCTGCTGAATCAACGCTTGCGCGCCGGCCGAAAGTTGCGCCAGCGCCTGTTCGTAAGTATCGGCGTAAAACAGCCGCTCGCCCACCGCCAGCACCACCTTCTTCAACTGTGGCATGCGCGCCTCGGTCGCCTGGATGTAAATCGGGTCGACGTAGAGGAAGTTGTTGCCTACCGGCAGCACCAAAGTCTGACCGCGCAGCACCTGCGAGCCTTGCTGGTTCCACAGCGTCAGGTCCTTCGAAATGGTGCTGTCCTGGTTGATACGAGCGGCGATTTGCATCGGCCCGAAGATCAGCTTCTGTTTCGAAAGCATCAGCACCACCATGTCGCCCAGCTTGTCGCCGTCGCAGCGCGCCACCATCAAGCCGATCAGGTTGTCCTTGGTGCGCGGCGTGAACGGTGTCATCAGGAGAAACTCCACGTTCTGCTCGCCCGGCAAAGCCGCCATCACATAAGTCGGCTCAACCGGTTCGGCGCCGCTCCCTTGGCCTGCCGAATGCCGCGCCAGGTCCCACAAATCTTCCTTGTTATAAAACGACTGCGGATCGAGCATGTGGTACGTACGGTAGATTTCCGCTTGAATGCGGAAAAGCGTCTCCGGATACCGCGCATGCCGGCGCAGATCGGCGGGCATTTCCGAAGCCGGCCGGAACAGATCGGGGAACAGGTTGCGGTAAGCACCGATAATCGGATCGTCCGGCGCGAAGATGTAGAGGTGCGTCTCGCCATCGTAGGCGTCCACCGTCGCCTTGACGGCGTTGCGGATGTAGTTCAGCGAGCCAATGTCGCTGTCCTGCACCGGCCTCGAATAAGGATGCGCCTCTGACGTGGTGTAGCCGTCCACCATCCACACCAGGCGCCCGGCATCGGTAATCACCAGATAGGGATCCTTGTCCCATTCGAGAAACCCGGCCAGGTCCTGCAACCGCTCACGGACCTTACGGCGGATCATCATGCGGCTGGATCGAGTGAAGTAATCCGTCAGCATGATGTTCGGCTCGGCCTCCCGGATCGTGGCCGCCATGCGCAACAGGAACGAGTCGATCGGAAATCCCCCCTTGCCTTCGTAGCGTGTGCGCACGTTCTGCTCGCCGGAAGGATAGTTGAATTCCTCCTGCGCGGTGTTGACGAAGACCGGGTCGTGAGTCACTTCGCCGTAATAGATTTCCGGACGCGTCAGCTTCAGCCCGGAAGCGTGTATCGCCGGCGGAGCGTTGTCGACTATCAGCACCGGCAACCCGTCACCGGTCATCTGGCTGACCGGCGCCAGCACCAGCCCGTAGCCGTGCGTGTAGATGAATGCCGGGTTGATCCAGCTTGCGCGCGCCGCGGGAAGCTGCGCGATATCGAGTTCGCGCGGCGCCAGCAGCACCTGCCGGTATTGGCCGTCGATGGTGTAACGGTCCACATCCGAATCGTGAAAGACGTAATACGGACGCAGCGCCTGAATCTGCGTCACGGTGTCGTGAAATGCGCGCCAGTCCCAGAGCCGCACATTGTCGAGCGTCGGCCGGTTCTGCGCCACGTCGATAGGCGACTCCGGCTGGACCTGAAACTCCTCCTCGCGCACATGCTGCTCGATCCCGTAGGCGCTGCGCGTGGCGTGTATGTGGGTATTGATGTACGGGCGCTCGAGCGAAATCTCGTTCGGCTTCACATACAGCGTGCCCACCAGCGCCGGCACGAGGAAAGCTACCACCAGCGCCAGCGCCATGCTGGCGGCCCATAGCCAGCGTCCCAACCAAACCAGCACCGCGGCCGCCACACAAGCCAGAATCAGCAGCCATTGCAAGGGTAATGCGAAGTTCTGGTCTACATAATCCACGCCTACCAGGAACGAGCCGTGCTCGTTGTAGACCATCTCGTACCGCGCCAGAAAGAAGCGCACCGCAAACGCCAGCAGCAGCACCACCGCCGCACCGCGCAGAAAGCGCGATTCCAGACCGCCTTCGAGGCGGAAAAAATTGGGCTCAATCTCCGGAAACCCGGAAGGTCCGGCGCGCCGCGAATCGCGCAGTTCTCCAATGCGGTAACGCAGTTGCCAGGCGCGCGCGGCCACCCAGAAAATCAGGATGCAGAAGATTGCCAATGCCAGCACGTAGCTGCGCAACAGCAAATAAAACGGCAGGTCAAACAGGTAGAACGATAGCGGCTTCTGAAATACTGCGTCGCGCCAGGCTGTAGCCGCGGCCGGCAGCCCGCGCGATCCCGCGAAGCGTACCACCGTCCAGGTGTCGATACACGCGGCCGAAATCCCATACGCCAGCAGCAAGAGACCGAGTCCTGTGATGCGCGCGTAGATCCGGTTCTCCCGCAGCGAGGTTCCGGCGAAGCGCAGCGCCCGAGCGTGGGCCAACCAGAGGACTACGAACGCCACCAAGGTGGCGGCGGCCAGCGGCGCAAGGCTGTAATACTGCATGCTGAGCCAGGTGCGGAACTGGCCCACCTCTTTCCACCATTCGATGTCGATGGTGTAAGAAGCGATCGTGCGGGCGCCCAGAAACAGCAGCAGCACCAGGGCGATCAGCGCGATTCTCAGCACAGGCGCGCGCCGCCGCCCGTTCTCAATCCGGTACCGGGCCATGACCCAAGCGTAGCACCAAGCATTAACAATGGCTCTGCTTGCGTGGCGCGGCTTCTGTCCGCTTATGGCGCAACTGGATTCACAACTGAAACTGTTGCCGGATGTTAATCACCCTTTTTAGTACGGAGCCCGGTGTTTTCCGGTGGTACGAACCCGTTTTGAAGCGTATTGGGTTTTATGCTACCTTTAACCATCCGGCCCTTAGGCGAGAGATCCCTATGTTGCTGCAGCGAGCCTCCATTGTCGGCGTTCTGTTAGCTCTTGCTACAGTGGCGCACGCGGGTACCATCACGGTCGCCTTGGGCGATACCGGTTTTCTTTGTCAAAACGTCACCAACTCGTCGGCTTGCAACAGCGACCCGGTGAGTATTTGGGATCAGACGGACTATGTCGGGGAAAAAATCCTGCCCGGCAGCAGTGTTTCCATCTCGCAGCTTTCTTACGATCTGGAATACAGCAACGTTCTGGTGGCCGGGTTCTCGGAAATCTACAACGTGACGGTCAATGGCACGAGCGTGGACACGTTCACTATCGACGGGCCGGGAGATGCGACCCACCATACCCAAAGCAACACCGTCACGTTCAGCCCGATTACCGGCACCGAATTCGATGTTCTGTTCACGATTACGTCGACTACCATCCCTGTTAGCGACGGCTCGGTCGGCTGGACGGCTGACGGAAGCACCTCCACCATTAGCATCACCGACGCTTCGGGGGCCTCGGAGCCCGAACCCGCCACGCTGGCGCTCGGTTTTCTCGGCCTCGGTCTTGGCGCGGCATTCCGGCGCCGCCTGCGTTCGTCCTAACTCACGATCGATCTCTTGCCGGCAGCTATAATGCCCTTCTGATGCGCCGGCGCTCCGCCCTTCGCAACTGGACCGAGTATCTGCTGGCGCTCCTCGTGCTCAAATCACTCGAGTGGCCTCCGCTTCCCTTGGCTCACCAGATCGGCCGCTGCTGGTGCCTGCTGCTGGATCGCGCGCTGCCGCGTCTGCGCCGGGTCGGCATGCGCAACCTGGCCATGGCGATGCCGTCCCTGGACGATGGCGCGCGCCGCAACATTGTGGATGGCGTCTTCCGTTCGCTGGGCCGCCTGCTGGTGATCTTCGCGCGGTTCCCTTCCATCGATCGCTCGAACCTCCCGCGGTTTATTCGCTGCGAAGGCTCCGAGCATTTCGCCGCTGCACTGCGCACCGCCCGCGGCGTACTCTTTGCCACCGCGCATTTCGGCAACTGGGAATTCAGCGCCTTCGCCCACGCGCTGTTCGAGTCGCCCATGCACGTCGTCATCCGGGCGCTCGACAATCCGCTGATCGATCGCTTGGTCGAGCGCCGCCGGACTCTCAGCGGGAATCACCTCATCCAGAAAAAAGATTCCGCCCGCAGCATTCTCAAGGCGTTGGCCGCCAACCAGGCCGTCGGCATCCTCATCGATCAAAACGCATCGCTTTCCGACGGCGCCTTCGTGGATTTCTTCGGAATGCCCGCCTGCGCTTCCACGGGATTCGCCAAACTGGCAGCCCACAGCGGCGCCGCTGTAATTCCGGGCTTCGCCATCTGGTCGGACGAGGAACGCCGCTACATTCTGCGCTTCGACGCGCCGATTCCGATGACCGGCGACGCCGTCCGCGACACCCAGACTCTGCAGTCCGCGCTGGAGGCGGCCATCCGCGCGCATCCCGATCAGTGGCTCTGGATTCACCGCCGCTGGAAGACTCGTCCCGCCGGCGAACCTCCTCTCTACGATTGACTCGGCGAGTTACAACATCGCCAGCCTGTGGTGCGCCGGCAAAGGGAAGGCGCCGTCGATCTCTGCTACATCCTGGTCCGAGAGTTGCCATCCGGCGCCACCGGCGTTTTCGCGAGTGTGCTCCGGATCGCCGGATTTGGGGATCGCGAAGAGTTGCGGCATGCGCGTCAGGAAATTCAGGATCACCTGGCGCACCGTGCGCCCGTGCCGCTCCGCCACGGTCAACAGCACCTTGCCGCCGCGCGAACTCGGACCTGGCAAGCTGGCGTGGCCAAATGGCGAGTAGCCCACTACCGCGATCTGCTGCTCCTGGCAGTACGGGATCAGCCTTCGCTCGATGCCGCGTTCTTTCAGGTGATACAGCACCTGGTTGGCGGCCAGCCTGTGCCGCCGCAATGCATCCTGCGCCGCGCGGACCTGCTCCACATCGAAATTGCTCACGCCGATCAATCGGATCAGCCCGTCGTCCGCGAGTTTCTCCATCGCGCGCATGGTCTCGGAGATGGGATAGCGGCTCTCCCAATGCAGCAGATACAGGTCCAGACGATCCGTTCGCAGCCGCTGCAGGCTGCGCTCGCAAGCGCGCAGCGTGCCCTCGTAGCTGGCGTTGTCCGGAAGCACCTTGCTGACGAGAAAGACGTCGCCGCGCCGCCCGTCGATCGCCTCGGCGACCATTTCCTCCGCACGCCCGCTGCCATACATCTCGGCGGTATCGATGTGGGTGAGTCCCAGATCCAGGCCGGTGCGCAGCGCCTCGATCGCGCGCCGCTCACGCTCCGGAGTGCCTTCGATCATCCAGGTTCCCTGGCCGATCAACGGGACTTCCTCGCCCGTAAAGCCGAATGGCTTTCGTGTCACACCTTATTATTGACCAGCGGCCGGCCACGTCGTCGCCGATGTGCGGTAAGATCTGGGCGATGACGAACAGCCGAATCGCAGCCCTTGCCGTGTGTGCAGCCGTGCCGCTGAGCGCTGCCATCACTCAGCCGGTCAAGGTGGAAGGCGGCCTGGTCAGCGGCGTTCCTGGCCGGGACAGCAGCATCACCGTGTTTCGCGGGATTCCGTTCGCGGCACCGCCCGTCGGCGATCTGCGCTGGCGTCCTCCCAAGCCCGTCGTCGCTTGGGAGGGCATTCGCAAAGCCGATCAATTCGGCAATAGCTGCATCCAGAATATCGTCAACGAGCGCAAGCCCTGGACCTACGAGTTCATGACCCACACCGATGTCAGCGAGGACTGTCTCTTCCTGAACGTCTGGACCGCCGCAAAATCAGCCGGCGAAAAGCGACCCGTGTACGTGTACATTCACGGCGGTGGAAATACCGAAGGGTCCGGAGCGGTTCCGGTTTATGACGGCGAGGGTCTGGCACGCAAAGGCATCGTGGTGGTGACCGTGAACTACCGGCTTGGCATTTTCGGTTTCTTCACGCATCCCGCGCTGAGCGTCGAATCCGAGGTACACGTGTCCGGCAATTACGCGCTGCTCGACTTGATCGCCGCGCTGCAGTGGGTGCACGACAACATCGCGGCTTTCGGGGGTAATCCGGATCGCGTGACCATCGGCGGTCAATCGGCCGGCGCCTCCAATGTGCATAGCCTGGTGGCGGCGCCGCTGGCCAGAGGACTGTTCCACGGAGCCATCGCCGAAAGCGGATCCACCGTGGGCGGCCTTGGACTGATGGGCGCGCGCACCCTGGTCGAACAGGAGCAGGCCGGTATCCGCTTCGCCGAAGCCAAAGGCGCCCATTCGCTGGCGGATCTACGAAAACTTTCCTGGAAGGAACTGACGGCCCCGGTTCCGGGCGCTACCGCGCGCTTCGGTGTGGTGATCGATGGCTATGTACAGCCGTCGCCTGCCGCGGTGACGTTCACTATGGGCAGGCAGAACGACGTCCCCACCATCACGGGATGGAATCGCGAGGATATTGGCGGTGCGAGCACGCATCCCGGCGCCACCGCCGAATCGTTTCCGAACCAGGCGCGGCAGCGTTACGGCGAAGCGGCGGGGGAGTTTCTAAAACTGTATCCCGCCGCGACGGACGAGCAGGCTAAGAACGCCCAGAACGAGAGCGCGTTGGATTCCATGCGCACAGCCATGTATCTGTGGGCCTTGAATCGCGCCAAAACCGCCAAAACCAAGGCCTACACCTATTTCTGGGAACACGCCATGCCCGGTCCGGATGCCGCGCAGTTCGGCGCCTTCCATACTTCGGAAGTTCCCTACGTCATGGACGCGCTGGGCATGTCCGACCGGCCCTTCACCGATGCCGACCGCAAGATCGCCGCCACCATGTCGGACTACTGGGCCAACTTCATCCGCACCGGCGACCCCAACGGGAAGGGCCTCGAACACTGGCCCGCGGTGAGCGAAAATCCCGGCACTACTTTCGAAGCAGGCGATCGCTTTGCGGTGATCCCCGTGGCCGGCAGCAAAGCCAGCCTGGAGTTCTGGGAAGCGTTCTTGACGAGGTCGCGGCTGTCCGGCGGCGGACATTAGAGTTTTGCGCACCCGCCTATAGCCTCACCCTCACCGCCGCCAATCGGCGAACTTTCCGCCTTCCGCGGCCAGCCGTTCGAGCAACGGCGCCGGTGCCCACAGATCGCCGTGGCACTGGTGAAATTCACGCACGCGCGCATACACCTGCGCGATCCCGACCGTATCCGCATACCACATCGGACCGCCGCGATAAATCGGGAAGCCGTACCCGGTGAGGTAAATCGTATCGATATCGGACGCCCGCAACGCCGTGCCGTCTTCCAGGATCCGTGCGCCTTCATTGACCAGCGCATAGATGCAGCGGTTCACGATCTCTTCCGCGCCGATCGCGCGCCGTTCGATGGCGGCTTCGCGGGCCGTCTTTTCGATGAGCGCCTCTACTTCGGGATCGGGCGAAGGTTTACGATTGTCGTCGTACACAAACCAGCCGCGTCCGGTCTTCTGCCCGTAGCGGCCCATCTCGTAGAGTTTATCGGCGACGAGCGGCGAACGCGCGCCGGGATTCTGGAACTCGCGGTTCTGCTGCCGCACGCGCCAGCCCACGTCGATGCCGGCCATGTCGTCCACCGCGAAGACGCCCATCGCCATCCCCCAATCGTAAAGAGCGCGGTCCACAGCCCAAGGCGTGGCGCCTTCCTCGACCAGGAACTGAGCCTCGCGCATATACGGCATCAGCATGCGGTTGCCGACGAACCCAGGACAGTTGCCCACCACCACGCCGGCCTTTTTCAGGCGCTTTGCCACCGCCAGCGCCGTCGCCAGGACCTCCGCGCCGGTGGCTCTGCCCTGCACAATTTCGAGCAGTCGCATCACATTCGCCGGGCTGAAGAAGTGCATCCCCAACACCATGTGCGGCCGCGACGTGGTGGCGGCAATCGCATCGATATCGAGTGACGAGGTATTGGTCGCCAGCACGCAGCTCGATTTGGCAACCCGGTCGATCTCTGCGAACACCTGCTTTTTCAACGCGAGGTCTTCGAATACCGCTTCGATAATGAGATCGGCGGAACTCAGTTCATCCCAGGTAAGCTGCGGCCGGATCAACTCGATACGCTGCTGCATGGTGGCAGCGGAGAAGCGGCCGCGCTTGACGGAGTTCTCGTAGTTCTTGCGGATATTGGACATTCCGCGATCGAGCGATGGCTGGTCTCGATCCAGCAGGCGTACCGGAATTGCGGCGTTGGCGAATGCCATGGCGATGCCTGCGCCCATGGTGCCCGCGCCGATGATGGCGGTCTCGGAAACCGGAAGCGCCGCAGCCGGGTCAATGCCCGGGACCTTAGAGGCGTCGCGTTCCGCCAGAAACGCGTGTACCATCGCCTTGGATTGCGTTCCTGCGAAGCATTCACGGACCAGTGCCCGCTCCACGCGGCAGCCTTCCTCGAAGGGACGCGTGGTCGCAGCCTCGATCGCTTGCACGGCCAGAAGCGGCGCAGTCTGATTGCGGCGGGTCTTGGCGGCCAACACGATGCCGCCGGTAAAAAGCGGCGCATTCTCCGCCGGAGTCCCAAGCTTCCCCGTGCGTTGGCTGGCCTTGGGCCACGGACCTCCCGCATCGGCCATTTCCAATACGAAGGCGCTGGCGCCCTGCAGAAGGTCGCCTTCGATGATCCGGTCGATGATGCCTGCGGCCAACGCTTCCGGCGCACGCACCAGCGCGCCCGTCACGCACATCTCGATGGCGCGCTGCACACCGGCCAATCGCGGCAGCCGCTGGGTGCCCTCTGCCCCAGGAATGATTCCCAGATTCACTTCCGGCTGCCCGACCTGCGCATCCGCCACGGCCACGCGATAGTGGCACGCCATCGCCACCTCGAGTCCGCCACCGAGCGCCATACCATGGACCGCGGCCACTACCGGCTTGGGCGAATTCTCCAGCCGCTCGAGCAGCGGATGCAATTGAAGCTTCACCTCAGGCTGAGCGAAGAGGTTGATGTCGGCTCCGGCGATGAAGGTGCGCCCCGCGCCGATCAGCACGATGGCGCGAATTGCTGGATCCGCCAATGCCGTTTCCAGCCCTTTCAGAATGCTGTCGGGAACGTCCATTCCGATGACGTTCACCGGCGGGTTGTCGATCGTAATTACCCCCACGCCATTGGCTGCGGTCAGGTTAGCGAATTCAGGCAAGGGAATCTCCGAACAAACGTACCGCGTTCTCTTTCAGGATCAGCGGACGCACTTCCGGCCGAATGTCGATCTTCTCGAAATCAGCCAGCCAGCGGTCCGGCGTGATCAGCGGGTAGTCCGAACCGAACAGCATTTTGTGTTTGAGCAGGGTGTTGGCGTACTGAATCAGGATCGGCGGAAAATACTTCGGCGACCAACCGGAAAGATCGATGTAGACGGTCGGCTTGTGCAGGCACACTGAGATCGCTTCGTCCTGCCAAGGGAATGACGGGTGCGCCAGGATGATTTTCAATTCCGGAAAATCCACCGCGACATCGTCGATGTGCATCGGGTTGCCGTACTTTAAGCGCACGCCGCCGCCTCCCGGCATGCCCGTCCCGATGCCGCTGTGGCCGGTGTGAAAAAGCACCGGCAGGCCAGCCTCGGCGAATACTTCGTATAGTGGATAGGCTAGCCGGTCGTTGGGGAAGAACTGCTGCAGCGGCGGGTGGAGCTTCAACCCGCGAATCACGCGTCCCCCAACCAGCCGCTTGGCTTCGGCCACCGCCTCGGCGCCGCGCGTGGGATCGATGCTGGCGAAAGCGATCAGAATGTCGCGGTGCCGCGCCGCGAATTCCACCACTCGATCATTGGAGACCGGCGGCTTGCCGGTCAGTTTCTCTTCGACTGGAAATACGACGCAGCCGATCTTGCGCGACCGGTAGTATTCCACCAGGCTGTTCCAGTCGCGCCCGGCGCCGCTCGATCCGAAATATTTCGCCGCCGCCACATCGGCGTCCGTGGAAGTTTCAGGCTCCAGGTGGACGTGCGTGTCGATCGCGACCAGCTCCGCAATTTGCATGCAAAAAACGGCCGAGTCATTGTATCATGATCGTGCCAAGTGCCATTTTCGCCGGGATGCGCGAGATGCGCAGATTATGACGTGCATGCATAATGCGCCGGTTTTCCGGCCGCTCGAGGTCGCCCATTGGGATGTCGCGGTCCTGACCGCGCCGGACGGCTCGTGGTACGTGCGCCCGCTGCGAGCACTGGGCAGCCACCCGCGTAGCCTGACCGAACGCCTTGACTATTGGGCTGAGCACGCACCCGCACGAGCCTTTCTCGCCGAACGCAATGCCGCGGGGAATTGGCAGCGCATTAGCTACGCCGAGTTTCGCGCCCAGGCCCGCAGCGCGGCGCGGTGGCTGCTCAATCGCCGCCTCCCCGCGGGAAGCCAGATCGCAATTCTCTCGGGCAACAGCATCGCCCACGCGACGCTGGCGTTCGCCGCGATGTACTGCGGCATCCCCTATGCGCCGATTTCTCCGGCGTATTCCACCGTCTCGCAGGATCTCGGCCGCCTGCGCCACATCTTCGGTTTGCTGTCGCCTGCCGTGATCTTCGCCACCGACGGCGCATTGTTCGACCGGGCGCTGCATGCCGTAGCGCCGGCCGATGCGCACCTGGTGGTATCGGAAAACCCGCCCGCGTGGCGCCCGGCCACGCTGTTCGGTGATCTTCTGGCCACGCCCGACACCTCACAGGTGGACGAAGCGCAGGCGGCTACCGGTCCCTATACCGTCGCCAAGATCCTGTTTACCTCGGGCTCTACTGGCGTGCCCAAAGGAGTCATCACCACTCAGCTCATGTTGTGCAGCAACCAGGAAATGATTCGCACCGTGTTTCCTTTTTTGGCCGAGGAGCCGCCGGTGATCTGCGACTGGATGCCGTGGCACCATACCTTCGGCGGCAGCCACAACATCGGACTGGTGCTGTACAACGGCGGCACGATGTATCTCGACCGCGGCAAACCGATGCCCGGCGCGTTCGACGAAAGCCTGCGCAACCTGCGCGAGGTTCCGCAAACCGTCTTCTTCAACGTCCCTAAAGGATTCGAGATGGTGGTGAACAGCCTAGAGGCCGACGACGAGTTTCGCGAGCATTTTTGCTCGCGCCTGCGCATGGCCTTCTTCGCCGCGGCCGGCCTTCCCCAGCACATCTGGGACGCGTTCGACCGCTTGGCCATCAGGACTGTAGGCACACGCATCCCGATCCTCACGGGCCTGGGATCTACCGAGACGGCGCCGTTTGCCATGTGCATCACAGATCCGGCGGTGGCGCGCTCCGGCATGGTCGGACTGCCCGTGCCCGGTGTGGAACTGAAGTTGGCGCCCGTCAACGGCAAGCTCGAAGCGAGGGTGCGCGGTCCGAATGTGACCCCGGGCTTTTTGGGAGAGCCGGCCCGCACCCGCGCGGCGTTCGATGACGAAGGCTATTACCAGATGGGCGATGCCCTGTCGTTTGTCGATCCGGCCGATCCGCGCGCGGGCTTTTTGTTCGACGGCCGGCTCGCCGAAGATTTCAAGCTCTCGACCGGCACGTGGGTGAGCACCGGTCCTTTGCGCTCTCGCTTCATCCTGCATGCCGCGCCGTGGGTGCGAGACGTGGTGATCGCGGGACATGACCGTGACGAGGTCACTGCGCTGATCTTTCCCGATCTCGAGCATTACGCACAGTTGGAGCGCGAGGGCAGTGCGCGCCATGTATTCGAAGCCCTGTTGCGCGACTTCGCTAGCTCGAGCACCGGCAGTTCCAATCGTATCGTGCGGGCGATGTTAATGCGCGATCCGCCCTCGATGGAGGCCGGCGAGGTCACCGACAAAGGCTCGCTGAATCAGGCGGCCGTGCTGAAGCATCGCGCGGCGATGGTAGAACAGTTGTATCTGCAGCCGGTGCCGGAAGCGGTAATTGTTTATGAATAAATCCAGCGTGGTTTTGTTGGCCGCGGCGAGCGCGGCTCTGGCACAGGGTCCGCACGTCTGCGGCGACCTGATGGGTCACAAAGCCGCCGGCATGACCGTCCAGATCTCCAAGGCGGAGCCGTCCAGTGCGGCTAACTTGCCCCCGCACTGCCGCGTCGACGGTGTCATCGACCCGCGCGTCGGCGTGGACGGCAAGAGCTACGGCATCGGATTTGCGCTTGCGCTGCCCACGAATTGGAACGGCCGCTTCCTGTTTCAGGGCGGCGGCGGACTCAATGGCACAGTCGGGGCGCCGGTGGGCGCACAAGCCGCCGGCGGTTCGCCCGCGCTGACCCGCGGATTCGCCGTCGTCTCGACCGATTCCGGTCACAAGGGTTCCGCCTTCGACGGCAGCTTCATGCGCGATCAACAGGCCGCGCTGGACTTTTACTATGTCGCGATCGGCAAGGTCGCGTTGGCCGCCAAGGAGATGATCGCCTGGTATTACGGCCGCGCAGCCGGGCACTCGTATTACGACGGCTGCTCGACCGGCGGGCGCGAAGGCATGATCATGTCGCAGCGCTACCCGGCTTACTTCGACGGCATCATCTCGGGCGACCCGGCCATCCGAACCGGCTACTCCAATTTGGCGTTGTCGAACATTGCCGCGGCGTACGCGAAAGCTGCGCCCGGCGGCGCCCTGCTCAGTGATGCGGAACGCAAACTGATCGTAAAGTCGCTGCTCGACGAATGCGATGCCAAGGACGGCTTAGCCGACGGCATGATCTTCAACATGGGCGCCTGCAAGTTCGATCCGGCAGCCCTGGAATGCAAAGGTCCCAAAACGGAGCAATGCCTGTCGCGGAGCCAGGTGGAAGCGCTAAACACCGCTTTCGCCGGACCGAAGAGCTTGTATGGAGACCCGTTTTATCCCGGCTTTCCGTACGATGCCGGCATCGATGAGGGTACCGGCCTTCCTGGTTTGCTGCGCGGCCCGCGCATTCCCGTGCAGACCGGCGCGGATTTCGCTCACTTCGATGTCGACAAGGAAGCGGCGCGCATCGCCGCCAATCCCGGTGCGTTGCTGGGCGACAGCACGTGGACCAACCTCAGCACTTTCGCCGGCGCCGGCGGCAAACTGATCTTCTACCACGGGCTAAGTGATCCGTGGTTCTCGCCGTGGGACACGCTGGAATATTACGAAAGGATGGGTAAGGACACGGCCGCTAGCAGTCCGGTGGCGAGTTGGAGCCGCCTGTTCCTGGTGCCGGGGATGGGACACTGCGGGGGCGGCAGCGCAACGCTCGACCGATTCGACATGCTCACCGCAATCGTCGATTGGGTGGAGAAAGGGAAGGCGCCCGATTCAGTGATTGCCACGGGTCGTGCTTTTTCAGGGCGCAGCCGGCCGCTGTGCCCCTATCCGCAGCACGCCCAGTACAGCGGCAAGGGCGATCCCAACGACTCTGCGAATTTCGTCTGCCAGAACTAACCGAAGCTGCCGCGTCAGCTCCAAACGGACGCGGCCACTTCGACGATCCGCGCCAGCTTAGCCCACTGCTCGCCCTCGGAAAGCAGGTTGCCTTCCTCGGTGCTGGAGAAGCCGCACTGCGGGCTGAGGCATAGCTGATCGAGATCGACGAACCGGGCGGCATCGTGGATCCGGCGCTGAAGATCGGCGGCCGGCTCCAGCGCTCCGGTTTTGGAAGTCACCAGGCCGAGCACCACAGTTTTGTTCTTCGGCACGAAGCGTAGCGGCTCGAACCCTCCGGCGCGTTCGGTATCGAACTCCATGAAGTAACCATTGACGCCGATTTCGTTGAACAGAATTTCGGCCACCGGCTCGTATCCGCCCTGCGCGATCCAACTGGAGCGGAAGTTGCCGCGGCACAGGTGCATGGTGATCACCATGTCCGCCGGTCGATTGGCGATGGCGGTGTTGATCATGCGTGCGTAGATCGCCGGTAGTCGCTCGGGGTCATCGCCGCGTTCGACCAGGTTGCGGCGCTGGTCGGCATCGCAGAGATACGCCAGGTTCACTTCATCAAGTTGCAGATAGCGGCAGCCCGCATCGGCGAACGCCTGCACGGCGCCGCGATAGGCCAGTGCGAGGTCAATATAGAACTCCTCCATGTCCGGATAGATGTCGCGACTGATGGCCTGGCGGCCGCCCCGGAAGTGCAGCACGCTGGGCGAGGGGATGGTCATCTTCGGCGTGGCCTGGGTGTGGTCGCGCAGAAACCGGAAATGGTCCAGCATCGGGTGGCCGGAAAAGCCGATCCTTCCGGTAACGCGCAGGCCTCTCGGCTGTGTTTCGATACCGCCCTGAAAGGCGATGCCATGTGCAGCGCGGAAGGACTCCACGCCATCCAACCCCTCGAGGAAATCGAAATGCCACATGGCACGGCGGAACTCGCCATCGGTCGCGGAACGCAGTCCGATTGCGGCCTGCCGCGCGATGATGCGCTCGATGGCGGCATCTTCGATTCGGCGCAAATCTCCGGCTGAAATTTCACCGCGCTCGCGGCGGGCGCGCGCCTCCTTCAATTCCACCGGACGAAGCAGGCTGCCGACATGGTCGGCGCGAAAGGGGGGAGTGGTGCGCGTCATTGCATGCAGGACTCATCTTAGCAGGTCAATCCGGTGATATGATTCGGTCGTGACTCAACACTCTGCATGCAAAACTCTCGCGATGGCGCTCCTGCTCGGTTGCCTCGCCATCGCGCTCCCGGCCCAGGATCGAGGCGGGCGCGGTGGACGCGGTCCGCAGGTGGTGTCTCCGGAAGTCCAGGCGGACCGCAAGATCACCTTCCGCATCCTGGCGTCGAATGCGCAGAATGTCAGCCTTTCCGCGAGCGACATTCCACGGTCGGCTTTTCCGGCCAGCGGCGACGGCACTCAGAACCAAGGCTTCGGCGGGCGCGGCAATCCGCTGCACAAGGGCGAGAACGGCGTGTGGGAACTGACCGTCGGGCCGGTAGATCCGGGTGCCTACCGCTATACCTTCAACGTGGACGGCGTCAACACCATGGATCCGCGAAACACCGCGGTAAGCGAATCCAACACCGCCTTATGGAGCCTCGTGTACGTCCCCGGCGCCGACTTCATGGACACCAAGGACGTGCCGCACGGGGCGGTGGCTAGCGTGACGTATTATTCGAAGACGCTGCAGAAGTTCCGCCGCATGCACGTGTACACGCCACCGGGTTACGAAACCAGCACGCACAAGTACCCGGTCTTTTACCTGCTGCATGGCGCGGGCGATTGCGACGATTCGTGGACTTCGGTGGGGCGCGCCGGCTTTATCCTCGACAATCTGATCGCCGCGGGTAAAGCCAAGCCAATGCTGCTGGTCATGCCCGCCGGGCACACCAGCCAGCAGATGGGCGGCCGCGGTCCCGCAACTCCGGGCGCCAACCCGCGTCCGATGTTCGAAGACGATTTCGTGCAGGACTTCGTCAACGACATCATGCCGTATGCCGAATCGCACTACCGCATTCAGGCGGACCGTGCGCATCGCGCGATTGCGGGACTTTCGATGGGCGGCGCGCACACTCTGTGGATCGCTGTGCCGCATCTGGATAAGTTCGCTTACATCGGCGTGTATAGCTCGGGGCTGCTGGGGCTGGTCGGAGGTCCGGTAGGCGGACGTGGCGGAGCGCCTGCTACACCGCCCCCCGCGGGTCCGTCGCCGCAACTCATCGCTTGGGAAACGCAGAACCAGGCGATTCTGGATAACGCGGCGTTGCAGAAAGATCTGAAGCTGTTCTGGTTCGCCAGCGGAAAAGACGATTTCACGGTCCCCGAGAGTGTTCCGAAGGGCAGCGTGGAGGTGCTCAACAGGCACGGGTTCCACGCTGTCTACGAGGAGAGTCCCGGGGGCCATACCTGGATCAACTGGCGGAATTATTTGAACGAGTTCGCGCCGAAGCTATTTCAATAATAGTTATGACGAGTAAGCTTCCGCGCGCGGACGGCGAATCGCAAACTTTACGCGCACTAGTCGAGATGCGGGAATTACTGGTCCGCGGCGAATTTAAACCGGGCGAGCGGATTCGCGAGATTCCGCTGGCCGCGCGGTTGGGCGTTTCGCGGACGCCGCTGCGCCTGGTGCTGGATCGCCTGGAGCACGAAGGCCTGCTCAAGGCACGACCCACGGGCGGGTTCGTGGCCAGCCAGTTCTCATTGCAGGATATTCTCGATGTGATCGAGTTGCGCGGCGTGCTGGAGGGAATGGCGGCCCGCTTGGCGGCGGAGCGGTTGGAATCGAAAACCGAGATGGCCCCGATGCTCGAATCTCTCGATCAACTCGAGGGCGTACTGCGCCGTCAGCCGGTGGATATCGAAACGATGGTCGGCTATATCCCCTGGAACGAGCGCTTCCATGAGCAGTTGTTGGCGCTGGCCAAGAGTGCGATGCTTCGGCGGTCAATGGAGCAGGTGCTGGTGCTGCCCTTCGCATCGCCAAACGCATTTGCTTTATCGGAGCTGAAGTCCGAGGATTGGGGCGATGCGCTGCGGATGGCCCAGTGGCAGCACCGCGCCATTGCGGATTCGATCGCGAACCGTGAAGGCGGGCGCGCGGAGGCCATTGCGCGGGAGCATTCGCGGATGGCGCGGCGTAGCGTGCTGAAGGCATTCGAGGAGCGCCGGTTGCAGGACATGCGCGGCGGAAGGCTGGTGCGCATTCCCGAGGCGGTGTAGGGCGCTTAGAACGCCAAGACGCCGATCGCCAGGCTCGCGGCGGTCATCAGGATCGAAGCGCCGAAGAGGTATGCAATCGGAAAAGTGCTGGTCCAGTGCTCGCCGAGTTCCAGATGGGCGAGGCCGACAATGAGAAAGGTCGCGGGGGTAAGAGGATTCACGGGAAGCCGGTAGTCATCTGGCCCAGCACGGCGGCCTGCACAAGATGCGGCGGCGCGACACCGGCCGCCTTGGCTCCTTCAGCGATTACCGGCAGGACTCCGAAATAGAACGAATCGGGTCGAACACCAGCGTGTGGTTGATAACGTCGAAAGCGTCGGCGCGGAACTGCAGGTACGACCACGGCCCTGTCAATATCTCTGCATACAAAAAGGAAAATACGTTGGCGCTTTGATCGAGATTCCAGGCAAGAAGTGTTGCAAGCCAGGATGGGCGCACAACCTAACCGCACGAGCCGATCGGGAGTAAAGGAACGCGGTAGAGGAAGATCTCGTGACTATAGCCGTCACGGCACATCAGCCGGGTTGTTTTGCAGCTGACGATTCCGGGTATCTCGCAGTTATGCGATACGATCCGGGTGCCCGGCCTAAGCCGATTGAACCTGGGAATCAGCTTGAAGTTCACGCCGGGATTCAGGAACATGGTGACGACGTCCGCGGGCCGCAGATCGACTTTGAAGACGTTCTGCCGCCGGAAGGTGATGCGGGCCACATCCGGTCCGGCCCGGCGGCGTGCTAAATCGAGTCTTGCCCGGTCGACGTCGATGCCGACCCCTCGGGCGCCGTACTTCTTTACCGCGGCGATAACCATGCGGCCATCGCCGCAACCGAGGTCGTAAATCGTTTCGCCGTCCTGGATCTCGGCCATTTGCAGCATCCGGTGCACTACCCGCATCGGAGTGGGTAGGAAGGGGACGTAGTCCTGTGGCGGAACGTTGCAGTGGTTATCGTTCCGCTTGTGCGCGGGTGCGGCGATCGGCATGGCCCATCGGCCATTCTAGCGCCCGCGGCATTAGTCTTGGCCGGGGCACTGCCAGGACCGGCAAACATCTTCCAGGTTTTCCGGGTGAATTCGAACCACGCCACCGCGCGGGCTGTCGATATCGGCGATCAGGAAGAACGCGGTGGCCACGATCAGCGGAAGAATAGTGAATCGTTTGGCCTTCTCTTCGCGGTGTCGTGCCGTGAAACCGAGCAAAGCATTGCAGCAAATTGCAATTACAGCCATCAGGACCCAAGCCGCCCCGGGGATACGGTTCCAGAACGCTGCCTGAATAAAGCCCTGCGAGTTTAAGATGTCATTCATGCCGGAGACAACCAGCGCCGTTAGGACGCTGGGTTGCCCGGTGGCGTAAGTTTGCACGGCCGACCAGAGGTCAGCCTGCGTCCGGGCGGTCGTCGCCTTGATCTGCTGGAGCTCGTGCCGGTCGCGGGTGGCATAGAACGCCATCCGCTCGCTCAAGTAGCGCCGTAACAGATCGCGGACCTCGCCCGCCTCGGGCGCAGGCAGGAGACCCACGCGAGCCATCTCCGTGCCGATAGCATTGGCCTCTTCGGCTTCCAGGTTCTTGCGCTGATCATAGCGAGTCACGGCCATCGAAAACGTAAATCCGACGATCAGGCCGAGCAGCGTCAGGGCGGCTGTGAGGATAACCCCGAGGTCCAGGTGGTCGTCCTCGTCTAGCCGGGCTGAAAGGTGCAAACCGGTTCGGCACGCCAGCCACAGGATAATCAGAGTGGCAAAGAACACCAGAATCGGATAGTCCACCATGCAGTAGTGATGCTCTTTTGGCGCAGCAGGTGTATTCCCGTGAAGCGAGAGGCGCTTTGGCCGCCCCGGTTAGAGGAGGTCGTTGAGCGGGACGGCCAAAGCTGGTCACGAGCGTAAAACGTCAGCCGACCTGCTCAACGCCTGCGCCCGCCGCCTCGAAAGCCGCCGCCACCCATTCGATGGCCTCCCCCGCCGAAGTGACGGGCTCCTCCGCCGCCGAAGTTGCGCGACCCGCCGCCGAAATTGCGCGACCCGCCGCCGAACCCTCCGGAGTTCATCCGGTTCGCTGAGCCGATGGATGATGGCCGCGCCCCGCTCATCCGGTTCGCACCCATGTTGGGAAACTGACCTGCGCTAGGCCTATTCGCCGGGAGTTGGCTCGGCCGGTTCATGCCCGGGTTGGCTGGGAGTTGGCCGGCGCGCCCCGGACCATTTCCGCCGACGCCTGCAAACCGATTTGCACTTCCCAGCCCGCCCGGCGGCTTGATATTACCCACGTTGGCCGGCAGTTGTGCGGGTCGCATGTTGCCGGCGCGACCGCCATTGAAACGGTTGGCGACGTTGCGGTTGTTATAAGGCACGCCCTCGCGGAAACGTGGATTGTGGGCCCAGTTCGCGCGGCCGTTGCCGAAGTACGAACCGTTCCAGTTCCTGTGGTTCACAAAAGCATTTCGATTCGCGTTGAAGAAGTTGTTATTTACATACAAGGAAGGGTGACGGCCCCAGTTACACCCCCATCCCCAACCCCAACCATTATTGAAAATCGATCCGACCGCTACCCCAAGGCCGAATGAAATCAGGCCAGTCGCTACCATCGCCCCCGTCGGGTAAGTCACCAC